>CAEZUJ010000011.1_pt1 | contig 32801 bp, 26 predicted proteins | sample 7264451 | NCBI WGS metagenome assembly CAEZUJ01 (sample SAMEA6813828, study PRJEB35770) | uncultured Actinomycetes bacterium | biome: Freshwater; feature: Freshwater reservoir; material: water | place: Czech Republic | collected 2016-04-20 | depth 0.5m m
GGCTTTCGAAAAGGCTCCAACCGAGATAATAATTCGTTCGTAAGTAGCCCCGTTAGCGGAAGAGCCGGTGCGGTCTATAAATATTGGTTCGGCTACAGATAGATCCTTCGGAATATCGATCTTTAAAATATCTGCAGCGTTTTCAATGGTACGAAGTGCCACTACATCTGTTGGAACAATTTTCGCAGGAACATTTTTATTAGAGATTGTTGAAACCAAAACTCCACTGTTCTCAGAGACATTTCGTACCATCGGCGTTCCAGCAATCGCACTTCCATCATGCAAACCTGCTAAACGGTTAAGTGGAGTAAAGCGCCAATCCTCATCACGTGGTCCTGGAGTTAAATAATTTGAGGCAAGCGCGGTCATTAACCAACAGCCCCTTCCATCTGCATTTCAATTAAGCGATTTAATTCAAGCGCATACTCCATGGGTAACTCACGGGCAATTGGCTCAATAAATCCACGGACGATCATCGCCATAGCTTCATCTTCGCCAAGGCCACGAGACATTAGATAGAAGAGTTGGTCATCACTAATTCGCGAAACCGTTGCTTCATGTCCCATCTCTACATCATCTTCACGCACATCCACATAAGGATAGGTATCTGATCTTGAAATGGTGTCAATCAATAGTGCATCACATTTGACAGTGCTCTTGGAATGGTGTGCACCTTCTTGCACTTGTACCAACCCACGGTAAGAGGTACGTCCTCCGCCACGTGCTACTGATTTTGAAATGATTGTTGAAGATGTATACGGCGCCGCGTGAACCATCTTTGCTCCGGCATCTTGATGTTGACCTTCTCCAGCAAATGCGATCGAAAGAGTTTCACCTTTTGAATGCGCACCCATCATGAACACCGCAGGGTATTTCATGGTGACTTTAGATCCAATATTTCCATCGATCCATTCCATGGTTGCACCTTCGTGACAGACAGCACGCTTGGTTACCAAGTTATAAACATTGTTTGACCAGTTTTGAATGGTCGTATAACGCACACGTGCATCTTTCTTTACGATAATTTCTACAACAGCAGAGTGCAAAGAATCAGAAGAGTAGATCGGCGCGGTGCAGCCTTCTACGTAATGCACATAAGAACCTTCATCAGCAATAATCAAAGTACGCTCGAACTGGCCCATATTCTCAGTATTGATCCGGAAATATGCTTGCAAAGGAATCTCAACATGAACTCCCTTGGGAATGTAAACGAAAGATCCACCAGACCATACAGATGTATTCAATGCAGCAAATTTGTTATCGCCGACCGGGATTACGCTTCCGAAATACTCTTTGAAAATATCTTCATGCTCACGCAGAGCTGTATCTGTATCTAAAAAGAGCACTCCTTGGGCTTCTAAATCTTCACGGATTGAGTGGTAGACAACTTCAGATTCATATTGCGCAGCAACTCCAGAAACTAATCTCTGTTTTTCTGCTTCAGGAATTCCAAGACGGTCATATGTATTCTTGATTTCATCGGGCAGCTCTTCCCAAGTCGTTGCCTGTTTTTCTGTGGATCTGACGAAGTATTTAATTTGATCAAAAAATATGCCTGAGAGATCAGATCCAAACGTTGGCATCGGCTTCTTTTCGAAGAGTTTTAATCCCTTTAATCTCAGATCAAGCATCCACTGTGGTTCGCTTTTTTTCGCGGAGATATCGCGCACTACATCTTCGTTCAATCCACGTTTAGCGTTTGCTCCCGCATCACTTTTATCTGACCAACCAAATTCGTAATTTCCGATACCGTCTAACTCTGGGTGCGCGATTGATGTCATCTTTTTCTCTCTCCTAGTTACTTAGATGTGCTTGTTAAAGTTAATGGAACAAATGTTGTGCAAACCCCATCGCCATGAGCAATAGTTGCCAATCTCTGAACATGAGTGCCAAGCAGTTTTGAAAATAATTGCGTCTCGGCTTCGCAGATCTCAGGAAATTCAGAAGCAACGTGAGCTATCGGACAATGATGTTGGCAAAGTTCAATCCCCGCACCCATCTGATGAGAACTAGCCGCATAACCTTCATCATTCAAAAATGTGACCAACTCATCTACAGAAACTTGACCATCGCTCGCAACTTTTCTTTCCATCTCTTGTGCTCGATGTTGTGCGAAAGGGGCAACGCTTCCCGATATGCCAGATGCATTAGCCATAAATCTGAGGGCGGAAATCGCTAAATCATCATAAGAGTGTTCAAATTGCGATCTACCAAAATCTGTCATTACAAAAACTTTTGCCGGCCGGCCACGACCAATTGCGCTACTTCCAACCTTTGGCTCTCTGGCTTCAAGCGTTCCTTCACTTACCAGGGAATCTAGATGGCGCCGGATACCAGCTGGAGTGATTCCAAGCCGATCTGCCAATTGGGCAGCGGTTGCGGGGCCACTTTCAAGGATGGCGCGCGCGATAACCTCTCGGGTCCTGAGTTCATCGTTTTTCACAACGATAGTGTTGCGTAATTCACGTACGCCTGCAACTTGACTCGCACTAGGGTTAGTGCGTGCTCAAGAATCGGTTAAATCGCCTTCCTGCCTTGCTTCTTGGGGCGCAGATTGCCTTGATCATCACCGGCGGAGCTGTCCGGCTCACAAAATCTGGCTTAGGGTGCCCAACTTGGCCGGAATGCGCAAAGGGTTCATACACCCCTTCAGAAGATCAAGTTGAACCGCTAATCAACATTTGGATTGAATTTATAAATCGAATGCTGACCTTTATTTTGGTGGCATTGGCTATCGCGACTTTTGGATGGGTATTAAAAAGCGGCCGCAAAAATTTACGTCTTCTTTCTTTTTTGCAAATTTTTGGAATATTTGGTCAAGCGGTTTTAGGTGGAATTACCGTCTTAACGAAATTAAATCCGGCTGCTGTTGCTAGCCATCTACTGTTATCGATCGCCTTGATTTATGGCGCAGTAGTACTAAATGAACGTTCCCGGGATTATCCAAAAGCAGCACCATTGACTTATGCCGGTGTTTTACTAGTTCGTGTTGTTTTCTCACTGACTTTATTGGTGATTAGTGTTGGGACTGTTGTTACAGGGTCCGGTCCGCACGCAGGCGACCGCACTGCGCCTCGTTACAATTTTGATCTTCGGATGGTCACCTGGCTGCATGCTGATTTAGTTATCACTCTTTGTGGTGCGATCTTTGCGCTGTACTTACTGCTAAAGCTAGCGCCAATATCTTCTTCACCTGAAGCTCGAGACAATCATCTTAAATTGATGAGAACATTTATATTTTTGGTGCTGATTCAAGGGGGCATTGGGTACCTCCAATATTTCACCGGGGTCCCGATAATTTTGGTCGGCCTCCACCTGCTTGGTTTATCTTTAGTCTGGCTTACCGCCTGCAAATTGCTAATCCGTACCAGCAGTAAACGCCACGCAAAACTCTCCTAAATCCAAATTAACCCACCTTGCTCTTTGGGTTAGATAGGCTTTCAAATATGGCGTCCAGTCCAGTTAGTCCAGGTAGTCCAATTAATACAGAGATTCTCGGTTGGAATGATCTAGATGATCAGGCGATTTCATACGCTCGCGCCCTTGCTGCCGATGCGGTGCAACGGGCCGGAAATGGTCATCCAGGAACGGCGATGGCTTTAGCCCCCGTGGCTTATCTTTTGTTTCAACACCACATGCGTCATGACCCTCGGGATCCCAAGTGGATCGGGCGAGATCGATTTATCCTTTCATGTGGTCACTCTTCACTAACTTTGTACACCCAACTTTTTTATTCTGGCTACGGATTAACTCTTGATGATTTAAAAGAGTTTCGGAAAAAAGATTCGGCCACTCCAGGACATCCTGAATTTGGTCATACAACCGGAGTGGAAACAACTACCGGTCCGCTTGGTCAGGGAATTGGAAATGCTGTTGGAATGGCAATGGCTGCTCGTTATGAACGTGGGCTTTTCGATCCAAAAGCCGCCCATAATAAATCAATATTTGATCATCACATCTATGTGCTCGCCTCCGATGGCGATCTTCAAGAAGGAATTAGCGCGGAAGCTTCTTCAATCGCCGGCTTGCAAAAACTAAGTAATTTAATTGTGATTTACGACGACAACAAAATTACAATTGAGGGCGATATAGAACTTTCATTTACCGAGGATGTAAGTGCAAGATATCGTTCATATCATTGGAATGTAATTGAAGTCGGAACTTTACCAAGTGGTGAAGTTGATCTAGTTTCATTAAACACTGCAATTAATCAAGCCAAATCTCAAACTGTTGCTCCAACTCTTATTAGATTAAAAACTGTAATCGCTTGGCCCGCACCGAAACTGCAAGGCAGTTCTAAATCGCATGGTTCTGCACTCGGTGTTGAAGAAGTCGCAGCAACAAAAGTAGCCCTTGGCCTAGATCCAAAAGAAGATTTTGCAATGCCAACAGAAGTACTTGCTCATGCAAGAAAAGTATTAGACCGAGCAGCGACTTTGCGGAATGAATGGGATAAGAAATTCGATAATTGGCGCAATGAGAATAAGGAAGCCGCCGAATTATCTAATCGATTGGCAAGTAAAGAATTACCAAAGAATTGGCGTACTTCACTGCCTGAATTTTCTAGTGATAAAGAGATCTCAACACGCAAAGCCTCTGGGGATGTAATCCAAAAATTAGCAGCGCTGCTTCCCGAAATGTGGGGAGGTTCAGCTGATTTAGCAGAAAGTAATAACACTACGATCGAAGGAGCAAAATCCTTCCTACCTTCATCTTCATCCTCGTCTTCCGCGGATCCTTATGGTCGAGTTATACATTTTGGAATTCGCGAACATGCAATGGGCGCGATAATGAACGGAATAGCGCTACATGGTGGGACTAAACCTTTTGGTGGAACATTTTTAGTTTTTAGTGATTACATGAGACCTTCAGTTCGCTTGGCTGCTCTTATGAAATTACCGGTTACCTATATTTGGAGCCACGATTCAATTGGGTTAGGAGAGGATGGCCCAACTCATCAACCAGTTGAACATGCCGCAGCCCTTCGGGCCATTCCTGGGCTAGATGTAATTAGACCTGCAGATGCCAATGAAGTTGCCCAATGCTGGGGTCAGATAATAGAAAACGCCAGACCTGCTGGCTTATTACTCTCGAGACAAAATTTGCCAGTATTTGACCGCAGTAAATGCAATTCTGCAGCAGGGGCTACCAAAGGTGCATATATTTTACGAGAGCCAATATCAGGGGAAAAACCTAAAGCAATATTAATTGCAACCGGTTCCGAAGTTGCCTTGGCACTTGATGCTCAACATGCATTAGCAGCAAAACAAATTCCAGTAAGAGTCGTAAGCATGCCTTGCTGGGAATGGTTCCGCAGTCAAAGCTCTGCTTATCAAGAGAGTGTATTGCCGAGAAATATAAGTGCGCGGGTAAGTATTGAAGCTGGCATAGCAATGGGTTGGGCCGAATTTACCGGTAGCTCAGGTAAATCAATTTCACTTGAACACTTTGGGGCATCGGCATCAGCGAAGGAGTTGTTTGCCGCATTTGGATTTACAGTTGAACGAGTAACTGCCGCCGTCGAAGAGATTTTGTAATGACAAACGCGCTACAAAAATTATCCGAACTCGGAACTTCCATTTGGCTAGATGACTTGTCCAGATCACGGCTTACAAACCCTGAAAATGATAGTTCGCTAAAAAACTTAATTGATAATTATTCAGTTGTTGGAGTAACGACAAATCCTTCTATTTTTGATAACGCTTTAAAAGATTCGCAAACTTATGCCGAAACTTTTGCTGCTTTGAAAAAAGAGGGTGCTTCAGTAGATCAGGCTATTAGAAAAGTAACCACAACTGATGTACGCGATGCATGTGATCTGCTCGTTGATACCTTTCATAAAACTAAAGGCGTTGATGGGCGGGTAAGTATTGAAGTCGACCCAAGACTTGCCCACAAAACTCAAGAGACGATCGATCAAGCTCGGGAACTATGGAAAGAAGTGGGACGCGAAAACCTTTTCATTAAAGTGCCGGCCACATTGGCGGGTTTGCCTGCGATAGAACTCTTGATCTCCGAAGGAATTAGCATCAATGTTACTTTGATATTTTCAACGGAAAGATACGAAAAAGTTCTACATGCTTATGCATCTGGAATTGAAAAGCGAGTAGCAAGCGGTGCTGATATTTCACAAATTCAATCTGTCGCATCTTTTTTTGTGAGTCGGGTTGATACCGCAATCGATCCAATTTTAGATCACATGGAATCAGAGGAAAGTGTTAACTTGCGAGGGAAAGCAGCGGTCGCAAATGCTCATTTGGCTTATGAGATCTTCCTAAATTTTTGTCAAAGTAATCGGTGGAAGAATTTAGCAAATTCTGGAGCTTGGCCACAGCGTTTACTCTGGGCCTCTACTGGCGTTAAAGATCCCAAATACCAAAAGGATAAATATGTAACTGAACTGGCTGCTCCATTGACGGTAAATACAATGCCTGAGCAAACTTTGCGAGCAGTCCGTGATCTAGACCCAAAAATTAATGATGCGATTTCAAGCCAAGTATTAAATGCTCATAAAATCTTGAAAGATTTAGCGGCTCTTGGAATTGATTACAATAAAGTTGTTGCAGATCTTGAAGTTGATGGGATCAGAAAGTTTGAAGAGTCTTGGCAGCATCTACTCCAAACAGTTAAGCAAGCTCTCGCGTGATATCTGTATCGGGTTCTCCAATTGATTCGGCAATGAATAGTGGCCTTCTTGAGAAATTAAACTTAGCTAATCAAAGATTACAAAATAGAGATGCGCTGCTTTGGGGCCAAGGAGCTAAAGCAGAAGCACTTAATCGCTTGGGGTGGATTGACTTGCCGACAAAATCCACTCAACTCTTGCCTAAATTTGATGCCATTGCTGCGCTCCGTCGTAAAAACTCGATTAACCGAATAGTTCTGTGCGGTATGGGTGGATCCTCGCTAGCACCTGAAGTTATTGCAGCCTCAAATCTAGAATCAGAACTTCCATTAATTATTATCGACTCAACAGATCCAGCAGATTTGCTCCCAATTCTCAATTCAGATTTAAGCACAACGTTATTTATATTCGCTTCTAAATCTGGAAGTACTATCGAAACCAACTCTCATCGAGCGCTTTTCCATGCTGAGTCGGTGAAACAGGAATTAGAGATTCGTGACCATTTTCTAGTTATCACTGACCCTGACTCTGCTTTGGAGATCTGGGCAAAAGATCACGGCGTGCAAGTTTTAAATGGGTTCGCTGATGTTGGTGGAAGATTTAGCGCCTTATCTGCCTTTGGCTTAGCACCAGCAGCTATTTGCGGAATTGATGTATCAATTTTGCTTGATGAAGCACAGGATATTGCTCTCGAATTGGCTAAACCAAGCAACCCTGCAGTTTTGCTTGCGTTGGCAATCTTTGAAAGCGGTTCCTCGTTTATCTCCTTGCCAGATTCACCATTGAGTCAATGGATTGAACAATTGATAGCGGAGTCAACTGGGAAAGAGGGAAAAGGAGTTTTGCCGGTTGTTGAAAATCGCCAACCTGAAAACTCAAAAATCGTGAGAGTTGTTTTCACTCCACCAACAGATAAAAACCAAAGTACCGATATTCACTTAACTGCCTCTCTTGGCGGTCATTTTGTATTTTGGGAGTGGACCACGGCCCTTCTCTGTCACCTACTTGAAGTTAATCCATTTGATCAACCAAATGTGACTCTTGCTAAAGAGCGGGCGAATTCAGTTTTGGCAGAAAAGGCATCTTTCGCAAAGCCGATTGCAGATAAAGAGATCTCGACTCAATTAAAAGATTTCACTTCAAAAATTAAACCACTGGGTTACGTAGGAATACTTGCTTTCTTGCCTCGAAATTTCGAGCCACAAATTAATGAACTTTCCGCTGAGTTTAAAAGATTAATAAACATCCCAGTAACTCTTGGGTGGGGACCAAGATATCTACATTCGACTGGTCAATTCCATAAAGGTGGAATTCCTACCGGTTCATTTCTAATTCTTACCCATGAAGGTGAGCAGGATTTAGGAATTCCAGGACAGAATTATTCTTTCGCACAATTACAAAAGGCTCAGGCTTTAGGAGATGTTGCTGCGTTAACAGAAAGCAATTTAAATGTATTGCATTTAACTTTGTCGAAGGATTTAACTTTGAATAAAATTAATCAATCTCTCCGCGAAGTCTTTTAAGAGCTTCCTCTAGTAAAGCAGCGCCTTCGGTATCTGTTCTGCGCTCTTTTACATAAGCCAAATGTGTTTTATATGGTTCATTTTTAATTGGCTTTGGCGGAGCACTGCGATCACGACCGGCTGGAAATCCACAACGAGGGCAATCCCACTCATCTGGTGGAGTTACTGAGCCGTCATCAGCAAAAGAGGGCCTGGTTTCGTGGTCATTTGCACACCAATATGAGATGCGAAATCTAGCTATTGCATCGCCACGTTCTGCTTCACCCATTGGGCCTGCTCCGACGCGACTTCCGCGAATTGCGCTTCCACCAGCCATTTACTGCTCCTTTTGATTAGCCTAATTAACTTAATTAACTTAATTAAAAATTATTTACTTCTTTAATAACAAACTTAAAGCCACGATAGAAGCAAACCACAAACCCCCAGCAACAATTGTGATCCGATCAAGGTTGCGTTCGACTACAGATGATCCACCGTAATTTGAGGAAACTCCCCCACCAAATAGATCAGATAATCCGCTGCCTTTGCCTTTGTGAAGCAATACCAACAAAATCATCAATGCGCTCAAGGCCATCAAAAATATAGATAATCCCAAGACCATTGCAACTCCCTAATTCCTACTCCATTGGCTTTAGACCCTAAGCCAGGTAATGGTAAGAGTCTACCCGGGTCTATCGGTGAAATTTGGCGATCCGGGCAAACTCCTCAGGTTCAAGGCTGGCTCCCCCAACTAATGCGCCATCCACGTCGGCTCCGACCATAATCTCGCGAATAGTTCCAGATTTAACTGATCCCCCGTAGAGAATCCGCATGCTTTCCCCGATTTCAGCTCCGGCTGATTTTGATATTTGAGCCCTGATGGCTTGAGCCATATTTTGCGCATCTTCTGGCGTTGCCACATTTCCGGTCCCTATAGCCCAAATTGGCTCATACGCAATCACAATCTTTTTAACCTGTGCCGGTGTTATCCCACTTAACGCCGCCTTTAATTGTGAAATGACATGTGCAACTTCTCCATTTTCGGCTCTTATCGCAGCGCTTTCCCCCACACACAAAATTGGCGAGATTCCATTTGCTAATGCTGCTTTAACTTTACTGTTGACTATCGAATCATCCTCATTGTGATGCTCACGTCTTTCGCTGTGTCCAACAATTACAAAGGTACAGCCAAGTTTTGCCAACATCACTCCAGAAATATCACCGGTAAATGCACCAGAATTTTTTGGAGATAAGTCCTGTGCCCCAAAGAGTAGACGTAAACGGTCTCCATCAATCAAAGTCTGTACTGAGCGGATATCAGTAAATGGTGGAATTACAGCGACATCAACAGCTTCAAAATCTTTGTCGTCAATCATGAATGCTAGTTTTTGTACAACGGCGATCGCTTCAAGATGATTTAGATTCATCTTCCAGTTACCAGCTATTAACGGCTTACGTGACATCAAGACTCCAGTGCAACTAATCCAGGAAGGAGTTTTCCTTCAAGGTATTCCAGTGACGCTCCGCCTCCGGTTGATATGTAACCAAATTGCGCATCATCAAAGCCCATCGTACGGATAGCTGCTGCTGAATCTCCGCCACCCACGACACAAAACCCAGATATTTCACTAAGTGCCTGTGCAACCACTTTTGTGCCATTGGCAAATGCTGGGAATTCAAAAACGCCCATAGGGCCATTCCAAAAAACAGTTTCACAACCTTGCAAGTCTAAAGCATAAGCTTTTGCCGAATCTGGCCCAATATCAAGCCCGATCTGATCTGCCGGAATATTGCTAATGGAAACAATTGATGCCGGAGAATCTTTTGAAAAAGCTGGCGCCACAACTACATCTGTTGGAAGTAATAATTTAACATTGAGTTCATCAGCACGTTTGATAATCGCCTTTACATCATCAATTAAATCTAAATCCACCATACTTTTGCCGATCTCATGACCAAGTGCGCGGATAAATGTGAAAACCATGCCTCCACCGATCGCCAGCAAATCTACTTTTTCGAGTAAATTTGAAATGACACCGATCTTGTCTGCGACTTTGGCTCCGCCCAGCACAACTGCATAAGGTCTTACTGGATCTACCGTTAATTTTTTTAGCACCGCAACTTCTGCCTCGATTAACCTACCTGCAACATTTGGTAGCAAATTTGGCAATTCATAAACAGATGCGTGTTTGCGGTGCACCGCTCCAAATCCATCTCCAACGTATATCTCTCCTAGTTGTGCTAACTGGGTTGCAAAAAGTAATCGCTCTTGTTCTTCCTTACTTGTTTCTTGGGAGAAAAAACGAATATTTTCTAGCATCCGCACTCTATACATTTCTTTTGGGGTAGCGCTTAACTCAACCAAGTCTTTAGCCAACTTAACTGGTTCATTTAATAATTCACTTAATCTATTTGCAACTGGGGCAAGAGAAAATGCTGCTTCAAAACCATTTTTCGGACGTCCTAGATGTGCCAAAATTGTAATCCGTGCGCCAGCATTTAATAGATATTGAATCGTAGGTAGCGATGCCTTAATTCGACCGTCATCTGTAATTACATTTCCATCTAGGGGAACATTTAAATCACAACGCAAAATTACTGATTTGCCTGAGTAATCGAAATCAGCAAGAGTTTTCATTTTCTATAGTTACCTATAATGATTTAGCAACAAAACTTGTGAGATCTACTAGTCGATTTGAATATCCCCACTCATTGTCATACCAACCAACAACTTTGGCAGTTTTGCCTATGGTCTTTGTTAACTGACTGTCAAAGATGCAAGAGGAAGGGTTCGTCACGATGTCAGCTGAAACGATTGAATCTTCGGTGTACTCCAAAACTCCCTTTAAGGAGCCGAGGCTGGCTTTCTTCATCGCTGCATTTATATCTGCTGCTGAAACTTCTTTACTTAGCTCTACAGTCAAATCTGTCACTGAACCAACCGGTACTGGAACGCGTAACGCGTAACCATCAAGTTTTCCTTTTAATTCTGGCAAGACTAAACTGATCGCTTTTGCTGCTCCAGTGCTGCTTGGAATGATTGAAATTGCCGCAGCACGACCGCGGCGTAGATCTTTGTGTGGTAAATCTAAAATCACTTGGTCATTTGTGTAAGCATGAATTGTGGTCATCATTCCACGTTCAATTCCAAATTCGTCTTGCAAAACCTTAGCCATAGGTGCCAAACAGTTTGTGGTACATGAAGCGTTTGAAATTATGTGATTTTTCGCTGGGTCATAATTTAAGTGGTTAACACCCATCACAACTGTTATATCTTCATCAGTTGCGGGAGCTGAAATAATAACTTTTTTTGCACCAGCAGTGAGATGCTTTTTTGCATCTGCCGCCTTGGTAAAAATTCCAGTTGACTCAATGGCGATAGCCACCCCTAAAGAGCTCCAGGGCAAAGCTGCCGGGTCTCTCTCGGCTGAAACTTTAATAGTTTTTGTTCCAACTGTAAGCGAGTCTGCAGTAAAGGATATTTCGTGACCTAAACGACCAAGAATTGAGTCATATTTCAATAGGTGGGCCAAAGTTGCAGTGTCAGTCAGATCATTAATTCCGACAATTTCCACCCCTGAGTTAGCGGCAAGTGCTGCGCGGAAATAATTACGGCCAATTCTTCCAAATCCATTTATTCCTACAGCCACCATCTGAAACTCCCTTAATTTAAATTGCAATTTTTCTAAATATAAAATTTACGTCATTTAACTTCTTTTAACTTCTTTGCAGATTAACCAATCTTAGCATTTCAACAAATCGCGCATTACGCTCAATCCTGAGAATCCGCTAGCAATTCTGCTGGTATTCCAGCCTCTGTATCTGCAATTCCCAATTCAGTGGCCCGTTTATCTGCCATTGCCAATAAACGTCGAATCCGACCAGCGATTGCATCCTTTGTCATTGGTGGGGTTGCTAACGATCCAAGTTCTTCAAGACTTGCTTGACCATGTTCTATCCGAAGTTGACCGGCTTCCAAAAGATGTTGCGGAATGTCCTCGCCCAATATTTCAATCGCACGAGCAACTCTTGCAGCGGCAGCAACTGCAGCTCTGGCCGACCTACGTAAATTTGCATCGTCAAAATTCGCTAATCGATTTGCAGTAGCGCGCACTTCACGGCGCATTCTGCGTTCTTCCCACGCAAGAACACTTTCATGTGCTCCCATTAATGTAAGTAATGCACCAATTGCATCTCCGTCACGAAGTACCACTCGATCCACGCCTCTAACTTCACGAGCTTTTGCGGTAATTCCCAATCTTCTTGCAGCACCCACCAAAGCCAATGCCGCTTCCGGTCCTGGTGCAGTTATCTCTAATGCCGAAGATCTTCCCGGTTCAGTTAATGAACCGTGTGCGAGAAATGCGCCTCGCCAAGCTGCTTCTGCATCACACTTAGCAGCTGAAACAACTTGTGGTGGAAGTCCTCGAATTGGTCTGCCATTTGCATCAATTAAACCGGTTTGTCTGGCAAGAGCCTCACCTGTATCGGCAACTCGAACCATGTAACGACTGGCTTTACGCATTCCACCCGGTGAGACAACAGTTAAATCGCTTTCATGTCCATAAACTTCGGCAATTTCTTTTCTAAGCCGTCTGGCACTTTGTGCAGTATCTAACTCCACCTCAACAACAACTTTCCCACCTGTTAAATGCAATCCACCAGCAAATCTAAGTAGTGCCGAAACTTCTGCTTTTCGACAGCATGGTTTTGAAACCGCTAAGCGGCTCAACTCATCCTTCACTGCCGCAGTCATCGCCATTTAATTGCCATCTAACTATCCAATCAATTTCTTTAGGGTGGAAAGTACCTTGAAACGATCATGTTGATCGCTTCCTGGATGGTGGGCTAAATCACTTAGTACCAACTGCGCACCATACTTATGTGCAATTGCCTCGAGTCCAGGAGTATTTATGGAGTTGTCAGCGACAAGGTAGTCGATTTTCACCTCTGGTGCATGAGTTTTCAGAAATTCAAATTGAACTTCAGGTGAAAGAGCGCTGGCTTCATCTTTAATTGGTCGAGCATCAAGATTTAAAAATACAATTATCTTGGCTTTTGAATCAGCCAAAGCGCTCCGAATTTGTGGAACAAGTAGGTGTGGTAGCACGCTGGAGTACCAAGAACCAGGTCCGAGAGTTACCCAATCGGCCTTCTCAATTGCATCCAGTACCTCTGGTAGAACTGGTGGGGAATCCGGAATTAAACGCACGCTGATAACTTCACCAGCTGCCGCCGCAACTTCAACTTGTCCACGGATCACTCTTTCTTCCTGGCCAATTGAAAGTGGTTTCAAGGTAGCTTCAATCTCAATTGGGATCGCAGCCATTGGAAGTACTCGTCCGACAATTCTTAAAAGTTCCCCTACTTTGTCTAAACCAACTACTGGGTCATTATTTAAATTCCAAAGCGCGGTTAATAATAAATTCCCTAAAGCGTGACCATTTAATGCTCCTTCACTTTCAAAGCGATGTTGCAACGCCTCGGCCCATCCACTTCCCCACTCATCATCTGAACAAAGCGCAGTTAAGGCCATTCGCAAATCCCCAGGTGGCATGATTCCAAATTCAGAGCGAAGTTGACCGCTCGATCCGCCATTGTCGGCAACTGTGACAACGGCCGTAATCTCATTACTAATTTCCCGCAAAGCACTTAAAGTTGCGGCCAGCCCATGGCCACCACCAAATGCAACTATTCGAGAGTTCACTATCTGTCCAAATCCCGATGATTCAATGTCGTATCTATTTTCTGATTTTTAAACTCATTAGCCAAGAACTCTCCAACCGCGACGCTGCGATGTCGCCCACCAGTGCAACCTATCGCGATTGTTAAATACCTTTTACCCTCTTGTAAAAAACCATCCTGAGTCCCTTTAAATAGTTGTAAAAAGTTATTGATGAACTCTTTAGTTGCTGGATTATCTAAAACCATTTTTGCTACCGCACCATCTTTGCCTGACAAAGGTTGCAATTCTGGGACCCAATGCGGATTTGGAATGAATCGGCAATCCAAAATGAAATCTGCATCATAAGGAATTCCGTATTTGTAACCGAAGGAAAGGAGTGACAAGTGGATGCCTCTATCACTTATTTGTGAGAAAACCTCGATGATCTTATTTCCAAGTTGATGCACATTTAAGGCGCTGGAGTCCAACACAATTTCTGCTGTTGCTCTTAGGTCTCCAAGTAATTTTCGCTCTCTAGTTACGCCATCAAAAATTCGATCTCCAGATTGCAAGGGGTGTGGGCGACGAGTTGCTTCATACCTTCTTACTAAAATCTCATCGGCCGAATCTAAAAATAAAATTCTGACATTTACTTCCATCTGTCGAAGTGCAGAAAGAGATTGAGCGAATTCTTCAAAAAAGGCTCTGCTGCGTACATCAATTACAACTGCAACTTTTTGATGTTCGCCCTCTACCTCTTTAATGAGTGGGAGCAACATTGCCGGAGGTAAATTGTCAACGACATACCAATTGCTATCTTCGAGAACATGTGCCGCTGTTGATCTGCCAGCACCTGACATCCCAGTAATAACTACTACTTCCACGACCCCTCCTCATGTGTACTTTATGGATTTTCCTAATGATTCAAATCTTGTATCTGACTCACTTGACTATCATCCTCGGCTGTCAAGTATCTCCCCACTTGCCATATCGATCCCTGAAGCTGCCGGGACCTTTCCAGCCATTCCGGTATCTCCCAAGTACTCCGCAATTGTTTTTGCCAATTTGCTGCCAATTCCAGGCAGCTGGGCAATCTGCTCCTCTGATGCCCCTCTTAATTTTGTGACCGATCCAAAATGGGTAATTAGAGAACGAGCTCTTGCTTGGCCCAATCCTGGAATATCTTCCAAAGTAGATTCCAGCATTGCTTTTGACCTTTTGGAGCGGTGATAAGTAATCGCAAAACGATGCGCTTCGTCGCGAATGCGTTGAATTAAATACATCGCCTCACTGTTACGTGGAAAAATAATTGGATCTTTTTGATTTGGCAGCCAGACCTCTTCTAACCTTTTGGCTATTCCGCAAAATGTAATATCAAAACCAGCCAAAGCTCTGGCAGCAGCACTCACCTGCGGCTTGCCTCCATCAACAATAATTAATTGAGGTTTATAGGCAAATTTTCTGATTAATTTCTCATCCGTTTCATTTTTATCTAAATCACTCTCAATCTTCAATCTGTTTAACCTTCGAGTTAACACTTGATTTATTGCTGCGGTGTCATCAAGAGTTCCATTTTCTGGGAGATTGATCTCAAATCTTCGGTATTCGGATTTCTTTGGGACTCCATCTTCGAAAACCACCATTGAGGCCACCATTTGAGTACCTTGTAAATTGGAAATATCAAAACATTCTATTCTCAGTGGTGCTTCTTTCATTTCAAGAGATTCTTGCAATTGAGCTAAAGCTTGAGTCCTAGTGCTTAAATCGCTAGTTCTTTTTAAGCGGTAACGATTTAGTGCATCTTGAGAGTTACGTATGACTGTTTCGTGTAACTCCTTCTTCTCACCCCTTTGCGGAACTCTAACTTCAATTCGATGACCGCTGCGATCAGAAATAATCTCTTCAACCGCATTAATCGATTCTGGTAAATATGAAACTAAAACTTCTCTTGGAAAATCCTCCAGACCTTCTGTCAGATAATGATTTAGCAGAATCTTCTCCATGATCTCTTCCGCCGTTGACTCATCTGGTCGCTCAACAATCCACGAACGGGCACCCAGGATTCTGCCTTTACGAACCAAGAAGAGAGTGACTGCTGCATCAATCTCTTCTAAATAAAGACCAAAAATATCTGCATCAGTTTGATCGGGTAAAACCACAGTATTTGTAGTGGAAATCTTTTCCAGTGCAGAAACTCGATCTCTAATACGGGCGGCTTTTTCGAACTCCTCGTTTGCCGATAGAGATTCCATTTCTTTTGTTAGCGTTGCCATTAATTTACTTGGGTCTTCAGAGAGAAAATTAATTAGCTCTTTCGTAAGTTGGACATGGTCTGACTCTGAAATTTTTCCCACACATGGGGCCGCGCATTTATCGATGAATCCGAGTAAACATGGCCTACCTGATCTCTTTGCTGAATTAAAAACCCCAGCACTACATGATCTGATCGGGAAAGATGATTGTACTAAATCGTAGAGTTCACGCAATGCCCATGCGTGCGGGTATGGACCAAAATACTTAACATCTTTTTGCTTTTCTTTTCTGGTGATAAATAATCTAGGGTATTTATCTTTATTAGAAACGGCTAAATATGGATATGACTTATCGTCACGGAAAACTACATTAAATCTTGGGGATTCGCTTCGGATCCAAGTAAATTCTAATTGCAATGCCTCTATCTCGTTCTTTACTATTGTCCAGTCAACACTTGCCGCACTCCAGACCATTTGCTTTGTGCGTTCGGGTAAATTTTTTTGGAAATATGAACTTAGTCGAGAACGTAGATTCTTTGCCTTTCCAACATAAATTATTTTTCCAGTTGCAGTTCTAAATCTATAAACGCCAGGATCTGTTGGGATATTCTCAGGTCTATAGGAAAGTGGATCAGCCACTACTTCTCCCGCTCAAGACTTGTTTTAGAAATACTCCGGTGAAGCTTTTCTTGTCTTTGGCTACATCCTCAGGAGTTCCTACGGCAATAACGCTTCCTCCCCTTGAGCCTCCTTCAGGACCAAGATCGATCACCCAGTCTGCACACTTAATAACATCCAGATTATGTTCAATGACAACCACGGTATTTCCAGCATCTACTAATCGGTTTAAAACTACGAGCAATTTACTTACATCTTCGAAGTGAAGTCCTGTGGTTGGCTCATCTAAGACATAGATAGTTCTACCGGTTGAGCGTCGTTGGAGTTCAGTAGCCAGTTTGACGCGCTGTGCTTCGCCGCCAGAAAGAGTTGGTGCCGATTGACCTAGTCGAACATAACCAAGTCCAACATCACATAATGTTTTGAGGTACCTTGAAATAGCTGGAACCGCTTCAAAGAATTCATTCGCTTGCTCTATAGGCATATTTAAAACGTCTGCGATCGTTTTACCCTTGTAATGCACTTCTAAAGTTTCGCGGTTATATCTAGCTCCATGGCAAACTTCACAAGGTACGTAAACATCTGGCAAGAAATTCATTTCAATAGTGATAGTTCCATCGCCAGAACAGTTTTCACAACGTCCACCTTTAACGTTAAAGGAGAATCTTCCTTGTTGATACCCACGGACCTTGGCTTCATTTGTTTCCGAAAACAAGGCTCTAACCTTGTCAAACAACCCGGTATAAGTTGCAGCATTTGATCGCGGTGTTCGCCCGATAGGCGATTGATCAACATGAACAATTTTATCTAACTGATCCACTCCAGTAATTGTTCGGTGTCGTCCCGGGACCATTCGAGCACCGTTCAATTTATTCGCTAAAGATGTATATAAAATTTCGTTAACTAACGTAGATTTCCCAGATCCACTGACTCCAGTTACTGCGATAAAAGTTGACAACGGAAAAGATACGTCAATATTTTGCAAATTGTTCTCTCGTGCAGCTTTTACAACCAGTTGTCTTTTTGGATCTATAGCTCTGCGCTTTTCGGGGATTTCGATATTTCTTCTACCGGAAAGATATGCTCCGGTTATTGATTTTTTCTCTGCAAGCAATGATTTATAATCTCCTGAGACAACCACTTCCCCACCGTGCTCTCCTGCGCCGGGTCCAATATCTACAATCCAATCTGCTGCTCTAATAGTTTCTTCATCATGTTCGACAACGATTAGAGTATTTCCAAGATCCCGCAACCTGGTCAGAGTTTCTATTAATCGAACGTTATCGCGTTGATGCAAGCCAATACTCGGTTCATCTAGAACGTAAAGGACTCCAACCAAGCCTGATCCGATTTGGGTGGCTAATCTAATTCGTTGAGCTTCTCCACCGGATAAAGAACCAGCCGGTCGATCTAATGACAAATAATCAAGTCCCACATCTAAGAGAAAACCTAACCTGGCGTTAACTTCTTTCAATACTCGTTCAGCAATTTGACGCTCTCTTTTACCTAGCGTTAATTTCTGCAAAAATTTGGCACATTCATTTATTGGCAATGCGCAAAGTTGGGCAATATTTAAACCATCGAGTGTTACCGCTAAAATTTCACTTTTAAGTCTCGCACCTTTACATACCGCGCAAGGTGTCTGACGCATGAAGGCTTCAAGTCGGTCTCTACTTTGATCGCTGTCGGTTTCACCGTGACGGCGTTCAAGGAAAGGAATTACGCCTTCAAATCCAGTTGTGTACTGACGGGTTCGTCCATAACGATTCCGGTACTTAACATGAACTTCAAAATCATAACCATTAAGAATTGCTTCTTTTACTTTGGCACTCAATTTTTTCCAAGGCGCATCCATAGAAAATGTCAGTTCCTTGCCTAATCCTTCTAATAACCTTTCAAAATATTCAGAACTAGTACCAAGAGACCAAGGGGCAATGGCTCCTTCAGCGATAGAAATCGAATCATCTGGAATTACCAACTCCTCATCTACTACTAGTCGTGTTCCGATTCCATCACATTCACCACAGGCGCCAAAAGGAGAGTTGAAAGAAAAGGATCTTGGTTCAAACTCTTCGATTGATATCTCACAGTTCATACATGCCATTTTTTCACTAAAACTTTTTTCCCGATTTGGGGATTTAACTGGTTCATCAACAAATTCAAGAATCACAATTCCATTAGCAAGTTTTAACGCAGTTTCTACTGAATCAGTTAATCGTTGTTGTGAGCTAGCTTTTGCGCTTAATCTATCAACTACAACTTCAATTGTGTGTTTTTCTTGCTTTTTAAGTTCTGGAATCTCATCTAATGTAAATACTTTTCCATCTACTCTTGCTCTCGAGAATCCTTGTAAAGTTAAATCTTTAAATAGATCTACAAATTCGCCTTTACGTGCTCGGACAATAGGTGCAAGAACATGGAATTTAGTCTCATCTGGAAGTGCCAGAATTTGATCGACGATTTGTTGGGGCGATTGTCGTGAGACTTCATCTCCACACTTAGGACAATGAGGTTTACCTGCTCGCGCATATAGCAATCTGAAATAATCATAAACTTCAGTGATAGTTCCAACAGTTGATCTTGGGTTTCGATTTGTTGATTTTTGATCGATAGAAACAGCCGGTGAAAGCCCTTCTATAAAATCAACGTCAGGTTTATCAAGTTGGCCCAAAAATTGTCGTGCGTATGCACTTAAAGATTCAACGTAACGACGTTGGCCTTCTGCGAAAATTGTGTCAAAAGCCAAGCTTGATTTACCAGAGCCAGATAATCCGGTAAAGACCACAAGTGAGTTTCTAGGGATCTCAATTGAAATGTTCTTTAGATTATGTTCCCGTGCTCCGCGTACAATCAGGTGGTCGCTCATAATCCGGCCGTCTCCATTCCGCGTAATTCTCGTTTTAATTCATGAATCTCATCTCGCAAACGCGCAGCTAACTCAAAATGTAGGTTTTCAGCAGCTGATCGCATTTGATCGGTCAAGGATTCAATAAGATCCAATAACTCCATCTTAGGTAATGCTGCTCCCCCTTTCCCAGCGAGAATTTTCTTGCTCTTAAATCCCCCTATTGAAGGATCTGAGCTTCGATTATTCCGGCCCGCCTTGGCCAGTAATTGCTCAGAATCCTCCTCTTCCCTGGTTATGGAATCGGTGATGTCAGCTATCCGTTTGCGCAATGGTTGCGGATCCAACCCTCTCTCAGTGTTGTATGCGACTTGTTTTTCTCTGCGTCTATTGGTCTCATCGATCGCTCTTTGCATGGAATCTGTAACTTTGTCGGCATACATATGAACTTCACCAGAAACGTTTCTAGCGGCTCTACCTATCGTTTGAATAAGCGAAGTTGTGGATCTTAAGAATCCCTCTTTATCTGCATCCAAAATGGCCACAAGTGATACTTCGGGTAAGTCTAATCCTTCACGTAATAAGTTAATACCAATTAAAACATCATATTCACCCAGCCGTAATTCTCTCAAGAGTTCAACTCTTCGCAAAGTATCAACCTCTGAATGTAAATATCTAACACGAATATCCATCTCTAATAAATAATCTGTTAAATCTTCTGACATTTTTTTAGTTAAAGTTGTTACTAGCACTCTCTCGTTTTTTTCACTTCTGATTCTTATCTGCGCTATCAAATCATCCACTTGACCGGTTGTCGGTTTAAGAACAATTTTTGGATCAATTAGCCCGGTTGGTCTGATCACCTGTTCAACAACACCAGCCGCTACTCCCATTTCATATTTTCCTGGAGTCGCTGAAAGGTAAACTTTTTGGTCAACTCTTTCTAAAAATTCTGCCCACTTCAATGGCCGATTATCCATTGCACTTGGCAATCTGAATCCATGTTCGACCAATGTGCGCTTTCTAGATGAATCTCCTTCAAACATTGCCCCAATCTGCGGAACTGTTACATGTGATTCATCGATAATGCATAAAAAATCTTCTGGGAAATAATCCAACAAGCAGTTTGGCGCTGAGCCCGGTACTCGCCCATCAATCTGCCTGGAATAATTTTCAATTCCAGAGCAATAACCCAGTTGTCTAATCATTTCTATATCAAAAGTTGTCCGCATTCGAAGTCGTTGGGCTTCTAAAAGCTTGCCCTGCTTTTCAAATAGCGCTAATTGATCCGCAAGCTCAATCTCTATCTCAGAGATTGCCCGCTCCATTGTTTCTTTACTTGCCGCATAGTGTGATGCTGGAAAAATGAAAGCTTGCGTATCTTCGGCTAAAACCTCCCCTGTAATCGGATGTAGAGTCAAAATCCTTTCGATCTCATCCCCAAACATCTCTATACGTAACGCGGTCTCCTGATACACCGGAATAATCTCAATTGTGTCGCCTCGCACCCGAAATGTTCCACGTTCAAAAGCCACGTCGTTTCGCGAATACTGCATATCCACAAATCGCCGTAAAAGTTTGTTGCGCTCAAAAGTATCTCCAACATTAAGTTCTAACATCGCATCTACATACTCTTGCGGCGTTCCTAATCCGTAAATGCATGAGACAGTCGAAACGACTATTACATCTCTGCGGGTCAGTAAGGAATGAGTTGCCGAATATCGCAATCGTTCTACTTCCGAGTTTATAGATGAATCTTTTTCAATAAAAGTATCGGTCTGCGGCACATATGCCTCTGGCTGGTAATAGTCATAGTAAGAAACGAAGTATTCAACTGCGGCTTCGGGAAGTAATTCTCTGAACTCATGTGTTAATTGCGCTGCAAGAGTTTTATTTGGCGCAAGCACCAGAGTTGGGCGTTGTAGTTTTTCGATCAACCAAGCTGCTGTCGCCGATTTTCCAGTTCCAGTAGCACCTAGGAGCACAACATCTTTTTCCTTATTCAGTAATCGCTGAGTTAACTCTTCGATTGCCGTTGGCTGATCACCAGCTGGAGAAAAATCGCTGATTACTTTAAATGGCCGCATTTTACGGCGAATCTCAGGACGCATCTATCAACACTAATTCACTTTGCGAAATCTGGTGAAATGAAAGTTTTCCACCATGCTGATAGTTCACTCATTAATTCTTCAAGCGTTCCTTCATTATTAATCAAGTGAGTTGCAATCTTTTTTCTTTGTTCATCCGAATGCTGTGTGGCGATTCGCAACTGTGCATCTTTTGCACTCATGCCACGTTCTACTAGTCTTGCGATTCTTAACTCTGTATTACTTTCTAAAACAATTACATGGTCAAAATCCAACTGTTTTTGCCGTGAGATAGATTCCGCCAATAATGGAATTTCGTAAACAACCACTGCATTTTCCGGCAGGGTACGCGTTTCTGAGATGAATTTATTTCTTACTAAAGGATGTGTGATTGATTCTAATTTTTCAAGTGCCTCGGCGTCATTAAATACAATCTTTGCTAATTTTTGACGGTCGATCTGTCCCTCACTCAAGATTTCATCCCCAAAAAAGGCAACAACTTCGTTGTATCCATCTTCGCCTCTTTCGAGAGTTTCTCGAGCTAAGCGGTCAGCACTTATTGAATGCGCACCAAACTCTTCGAGAATGGCAGCGGCTCGGGACTTGCCCGAGCCGATGCCGCCCGTAAGGGCAATGAGAATCATTAGTACAAACTACTCAACTACCTAAGTACTCCACCACTTCAGCCACTTAAACCGTCCAGACCGCAGATTACCTATTCGGCGGCAGGGGTTTCTGTGCTCTCAGCAGGGGCAGCGACTTCACTTGCTTTTGCTTCGTCACGTTGTTTTTTGTGAGCAACAAACCGTGCTTGTGCCTCGGCGTATTGACGTTCCCACTCTTCACGTTGGGATTCAAATCCTGGTTTCCACTCTTGCGAATCAGAATCAAATCCTTCTGGATAAATGAAATTTCCGGCTTCGTCATAACGCGCAGGCATTCCGTATTGAGTTGGATCAAAAGCTTCGATCTCAACTTCATGACCTTCATTTGCTTGCTTTAATGAAAGTGAAACTCGACGACGCTCAAGATCGATATCAATAATCTTTACGAAAATATCATCATCAACTTGAACAACCTGCTCTGGAATTTCAACATGGCGTTCTGCAAGTTCAGAAATATGCACCAAACCTTCAATTCCTTCATGCACGCGAACAAATGCACCGAATGGAACTAATTTGGTTACTTTGCCAGCAACAACTTGATCAATTGCATTTGTGCGTGCAAAGTGCTGCCAAGGATCTTCTTGTGTGGCTTTAAGTGATAGCGATACGCGCTCGCGCTCGAAATCAACTTCAAGTACTTCAACAGTAACCGGCATGCCGACTTCTACAACTTCATTTGGATGATCGATATGCTTCCAAGAAAGTTCGCTCACATGTACTAAACCATCGACTCCACCAAGATCTACGAAGGCGCCGAAGTTTACAATTGATGAGATTGTTCCAGAACGAACTTGACCTTTTTGAAGTTGATTTAAGAAAGTAGTACGGCTCTCTGATTGGCTTTGCTCAAGGAAAGCACGTCGAGACAAAACTACGTTATTTCGATTTTTGTCTAGTTCGATAATTCGCGCTTCGATCTCTTTACCAATATATGGAGTTAAATCACGGACACGTCTCATCTCAACAAGGGATGCTGGCAAGAAGCCGCGAAGTCCGATATCGACAATTAAGCCGCCCTTAACAACTTCAATGACTGTGCCTTTGACAACTTCGTCGCGTTCTTTCATTCCTTCAATAGTTCCCCATGCACGCTCGTATGTTGCGCGCTTCTTGGAAAGAATTAAACGACCCTCTTTGTCTTCTTTTTGCAAGACGAGAGCTTCGATGCGATCTCCTACTGAAACAATCTCATGTGGATCAATATCATGTTTGATCGAAAGTTCACGGGAAGGAATAACACCTTCTGTTTTGTAGCCAATGTCTACGAGAACTTCATCTCGATCTACTTGGACGATGATGCCTTCTACAAGGTCTCCATCATTAAAATTCTTAATTGTGCCTTCAATGGCGGCCATAAAATCGGCGGCGGTTCCAATGTCATTAATTGCGACTGCAGGTGCGTTGCTCAAGTTGCTCCGAAGGTAGTGGATAGTAGGTATAGGGACAGCGGGCAAGGCTACGGCTATGCGTAAGAGCAGGTCAATTTCAGGGTAATCCAGCCGAAATTCCCGCTCAGATCACGTGATTAATCAATTAATGTGCTGCTAACTCCCAGTTAGCGCCTAACCCAATATTCACAGCCAACGGAGCATTGAGTGCAAAGGCTGCCCCCATCTGAGTCCGCACAATTTCCGAGAGCGCATTGGCCTCTCCTTTGGCAACTTCTAAAACCAGTTCATCATGAACCTGCAGCAAAATCCGAGATTTCAAATTAGCTGCAGAGATTGCATTTCCAACTTTCAACATTGCTAATTTCATAATGTCTGCAGCAGATCCCTGAATAGGTGCGTTAAGTGCCATCCGCTCTGCAATATCTCTTCGGGTTTTAACATCACTTTGCAGATCAGGAAGATAACGTCTACGTCCCAATATGGTTTCGGTGTATCCAACTTTACGTGCCTCGATAACAACATCTGCCAAATAATCACGGATGCCGCCAAATCGCTCAAAATAGTTATTCATCAATTCTTGCGCAGCCACTGGAGAGATTCCAAGTTGTTGCGATAAACCAAAAGCCGAAAGACCATAAGCCAATCCGTAAGACATTGCTTTTATAGTGCGGCGCATTTCCGATGTAACTTCACTTGCTTTAACTCCGAATACTTGCGCTCCGACTGTTGTATGTAAGTCTTCACCAGAAGTTAATGCTGTGAGAAGTGCTTCATCTTTTGAAAGATGAGCCATGATGCGCATTTCGATTTGGCTGTAATCCGCTGTCATCAACTCTTCAAAACCCTTACCAGCGATAAAGCAACTTCTAATCAGACGTCCTTCTTCACTTCTAATTGGAATATTTTGTAAATTCGGTTCGGTCGAAGAAAGTCTTCCAGTTGCGGTAACCATCTGCTGGAAAGTTGTGTGTATTCGACCATCTGTGGCAGTGGCACGGCTTAATCCCTCGACCACACTTTTTAACTTTAGAACATCTCGTGATCTTAAAATCTGATCGATTACTGGATGCTTAGTGACCTCTTGTAAGTGCTGCAACGCCTCAGCATCAGTTGTATATCCAGTTTTAATCTTTTTACTTTTAGGCAATTGCAGTTCATCAAATAAAACTTCTTGCAACTGCTTGGGCGATGAGAGATTAAATTCATGGCCCACTATTTTATGTGCTTCTTTTGCAGCTTCCAAACTAGCTTTAGCAAAAAATGTTTCTAGCCTTGCAATCTCCTTGATATCTACAGCAATTCCAATACGTTCCATATTTGCTAAAGCGATTGCCGTAGGTACTTCAAGTTCGGCTGCCAACTTAGTTGCCTTAGCTTGGTCGGCTTTTTGCAGAAGAAGTGGATAAAGCTCCAAAATCGCTTGAGCCTGCATTTGCAACACTGTTTTATCGATCTCCAGATTTGGAGCCTCAAAATCCAGTTCCATCGGCAATTCCGCTTCAATTTCAGAGGATTGACCGGCGATCTCTCGTCCAAGTAAAACTCCAACAACTTCACTTAACTCAGGAGTTCTGGCCCCAGGGTTAATCAAATATGCAAGCAAAGCTAAATCAACACACTCCCCTGAAATGCCATCAAAGGCTCGAATTGCCAATGGTTTCAAATCAAAAAATATTTTCTTATATTTCTCGTTCTGCAACCAATCTGCCGCGATTTCATGCTTTAGATAGAAATTCTTTTCCCCACCTTGAGATATCAATATTTCAAATTGCCGCTCGCCCTGGAGCGCGTAGGAAACCGAGCATAGTTGTGATTCATCAATCAATTTTAAATCTTTTAAATTTTCAATTGTTTTAATCTTTACATCCACTTGGCTTTTACTATTCTTTGTAACTGACGGGATAGTAGATTCACTGAAATTATCCATTTTGTTTATTCGTTCTTTTAGCGCGCGAAACTCAAGTCGATCAAATATCTTTCGCAGTTCCCTGAAATCCATATCAGCAACTTCTAAATCTTCAATTTTTAATTCAATTTCTACATCTCTGATCAAATGAGTTAATTCATGATTTAGCTTAACTTGCTCAATTCCAGAGCGGAGAGATTCGCCAACTTTTCCACTTATCTCCTCTGCTTTTTCCAGCAGAGTTTTTAGGGAACCATATTCAGCAATCCATTTAGTGGCAGTCTTTTCGCCAACCCCCGCAAGGGATGGAAGATTGTCACTTGGATCTCCACGCAAGGCTGCAAAATCTGGATACTGTTTTGGAGTTAAACCATATTTTTCAAAGACAGCTTCAGGAGTCATTCTGGCTAATTCGCTGACACCCTTCTTCGGATATAGAACTGTGATTTGATCTGTCACCAATTGAAATGTGTCACGATCCCCCGAGCAAATTTCTACTTCAAATTGTTTTGCCACTGCGTTGGTTGCTAAGGTCGCAATAAGGTCATCGGCTTCAAAACCTTCTTTCTGAATTCGTTTAATTCCTAAAGCATCCACGACTGCAAAAATTTCCGGCATTTGAGACCGAAACTCATCTGGCGTTTTTGCGCGGTTTGCTTTGTACTCTGGAAAACGTTCTGATCGAAAAGTTTTTCGTGATACATCAAATGCAACCGCAATGTGAGTTGGTGCAACATCTCGCAATAAGTTGAGCAACATAGTGGTGAAGCCATATGCGGCATTTGTCGGAAACCCAGTTGCGGTTTTGAAGTTTTCGACCGGCAAAGCATGAAATGCCCGATATGCCATCGAATGGCCATCTAGTAAAAGCAACCGCCGCTCACCTGATGAGTTTGGTGAGTTAGATTTCCCCATATCTGGATCCTAGGTTGAGCGCGTAGGATTGGCAGATGAGCACACTTAACAATCTCAACAAATTGAGCGCTGAAAATTTGGCTGCCCTGAATGAGCGTGGCCGCGGAGCTTTAGACCAAAAAATGGGCATCGAGATTATCGAAGCCTCCCCGAAGAGAATGGTCGGCACTATGCCGGTAAGTGGAAATACCCAACCCTTTGGGTTGCTGCATGGTGGAGCAAATGTGGTTTTGGCTGAGAGTTTGGGATCAATTGGTTCTCATCTGCACGCCGGACTGGATCGCCGAATTGTTGGAATCGAAGTAAGTGCTACCCATCATCGTGCTGCTAAAAGTGGGATTGTCACCGGGGTCGCAACCGCAATATCTCTAGGCCGGACTTTGGCCAGCTATGAAGTTGTAATCACCGATGAAGAAGGTGTGCGGACCTGCACTGCTCGGATTACCTGCTTAATTTTGAGCGAGACCAAACCTGAAAAGCCTTAAAAGTCAGAGTCCAAAAAGAGAATTAAGCGGTTCCATTTTGGCCTTCTCTGTGTACGCTACCGATCAACTTAAGGGAAACGAGTTAATAAAAATGAAGATGGGAAAGGCTCAATTGGTGCGCAAGATTGCACTTGGATTGGCTGGCTTTTTCCTAATTAGCGGATTCTCAACTTTGGCAGCCAGTTCTGCCTTAGCCGCCACTGAATCAACTCTTGCCGGCGAGATTAAAGATTCAACTTCAACTCCATTATCAGGTGTGCGGATTGATGTGACGGGACCAAACGGTTTCGCAACTCAACTTACCTCCGATGCAATGGGTAAATGGCAAGTCGAAGTTACCTCAACTGGAATCTATGACGTCACTCTTGATCAAGCATCACTTCCAAGTGGACAAGCATTAACTGATCTGACAAAAGCAACTCGCAAAATAAATGTATTGATGCTCGGCAACACCCTCACAATTTTATTTCCGATCGGACCAGGCGCTGAAAAAACTCCAATCCTTGATCAATCGGCGCAATTACTCGCCGACGGATTGATCCTTGGCATCATCATTGCACTGGCTGCACTTGGCTTAAGCTTAGTATTTGGAACAACTGGATTGACAAATTTTGCACATGGCGAACTTTTAACTCTTGGTGGATTGCTTACTTATTTCTTTAGCACTATCGCGGGGCTGCCGGTCTTTGCTGCGATACCTATAGCGGTAGCACTATCTGCGTTCATCGGCGGTTATTTACAAGATCGATTACTCTGGAAACCGTTGCGAAAACGTGGCACTGGCTTGATCGCAATGCTCGTTGTGTCAATCGGATTTGCAATTTTTATCAGATATGTTTTCCTTTTTATATTTGGTGGATACACCAGACAGTTGCCGGAATTTGCCGGACAAGAAGGGCTAGAAATTGGTCTAGTAAGCATTACCCCTAAATCAATCATCAGCACATCTGTTGGATTGCTTTTGTTAATTGGTGCCACTCTTTGGCTATTGCGCAGCAAAATGGGTAAAGCAAGTCGCGCAGTTGCTGACAATCCCGCCCTTGCTGCTGCATCTGGAATTGAAGTTGAAGCGGTAATTAGATCTGTTTGGATTTTAGGTGCATTCTTGGCGGCTTTCGCCGGAATCATGGTCACTTTGAATCAGGGCGTAAGTTTCTTGATGGGTCAGGATATGTTGTTACTGATTTTTGCAGCAGTAACTCTTGGAGGGTTAGGAACTGCTTATGGAGCATTAGTTGGCTCCTTGGTCATCGGCGTATTGATTCAACTTTCAACTCTAATAATCCCAACCGAACTTAAATATGTTGGTGCACTGTTGATTTTGATCATAATTTTATTAGTTCGCCCACAAGGCATACTCGGTCGGAAAGAGCGGGTTGGCTAATGGATTTTATATTTATCGCACAACAATCATTTAGTGCTGCATTAGGAGTTAACACAATAATTTTTGCACTGGCGGCAATTGGTTTAAATATGCATTTTGGATATACCGGATTGCTTAACTTTGGCCAAGCCGGATTTCTAGCAGTTGGTGCTTATAGTGTTGCAACTCTTGTAGTTTCCTTTAATTTTCCACTTTGGGCTGCTCTATTAGCTGGAATTCTTAACTCAGTAATTCTCGCTTTGCTCCTTGGTTTGCCAACTTTAAGATTACGTGCGGATTATTTAGCGATCGTTACTATTGCCGCCGCTGAGATTATTAGGCAGATTGCTCGCTCGGCCACCTTCAACAAATATCTCGGTGGTTCAGATGGAATTACTGGAAAGTTTGGAAAAGATTTCTTTGATCTGAATCCATTTAAAGATGGATTAGATACCCCATTCCTGCGTTACAACGGCAATGACCTTTGGGTTGTAGTAACTGGCTGGGCTTTAGTAATCGTAGTTCTTTTTGTGATGTGGCTGCTAGTTCGCTCTCCATGGGGACGCGTATTGAAGGCTATCCGCGAAGATGAAGAGGCAGTTCGATCACTTGGCAAAAATGTTTACCTATACAAAATGCAATCTCTGATTATTGGTGGAATTGTCGGCTCCTTTGCAGGCTTTGTTTATGCGCTCTCTCGTCAATCGGTTCAGCCTGACAATTACGGAACCGCACTCACCTTCTTTGCCTACACCGTTTTAATTCTTGGCGGAGCAGCTCGAGTCTTTGCACCAATTGCCGGCTCAATTATTTTTTGGTTTTTGCTCGTCTTTATTGAACAGATGTTGCGCCAAGCGGTTGGTGCTGGGTACATCCCTGAATGGCTCATTGGAGTTAATCAAGTAGGACAGATTCGCTTTATGTTGGTTGGTCTTGGATTGATGATGTTAATGATCTTTAGACCACAAGGAATTTTTGGTGACCGAAAGGAGTTGGCTCTAGATGCCCGCGCCTAGTCAAAATACTTCACGTCGCGATATTGCGTTAGCAGCTCTTGCTGGAATTACCCCGACCCCTGGAGTAAGCAAACCTGATCCAATAATTGTTGCTGACCATGTTGTACGTAAATTTGGTGGCTTAACTGCAGTAAATGTTAGCCACCTTGAAATTCAAAGAGGTGCGATCACTGCACTGATTGGTCCTAATGGTGCTGGAAAAACAACTTTCTTTAATCTATTGACTGGCTTTGACCAAGTTGATGAAGGTTCATGGAGTTTTAATGGAGTGAAGATCTCGGGAACTCCCCCTCATAAAGTTGCACGAATGGGAATGGTCCGTACTTTTCAATTAACAAAAGCTCTTTACCGTTTAACCGTGATTGACAATATGCGTCTAGCGGCGACAAAACAAAAAGGTGAATCAATTTTGCGGGCAGCACTTCCATTTCTCTGGAATGACCAGGAGAAAGCGGCAACTGCAAGAAGTGAAGAGTTGCTAACTAGATTTAAATTGATAGACAAGCGCGATGATTTTGCTGCCGCCCTCTCTGGTGGTCAACGCAAACTTCTCGAGATGGCCAGAGCGTTAATGGTTGAACCAGAGTTGGTGATGCTTGATGAACCAATGGCAGGCGTTAACCCCGCTCTTAAGCAATCACTTCTTGGTCATATTAAGGATCTGCGCGAAGATGGAATGACAGTTTTATTTGTTGAGCACGACATGGATATGGTGCGCGACATTAGCGACTGGGTAATTGTTATGGCTCAAGGTGTAATTGTTGCTGAAGGTCCACCAAATATCGTTATGCGCGACAAAGCTGTCATTGACGCATACCTTGGCGCACATCATGATTCCACTCTTGAACAGGATCGAGGCTAGCCAAATGGAACCCACAAAATTAGCCGGTGATGATCTATTACTTGAAGCTGGCGGGATAATCGCTGGTTATCTTCCGGGGATAAATATTCTTAATGGGTGTGATCTTTATGCAAATGAAGGTGAATTGGTAGGCATAATTGGCCCAAATGGCGCTGGAAAATCAACTTTATTGAAGGCACTCTTCGGTCTAGTCAAAGTAAGAGATGGATTTGTTAAATTACGTGGAGAAGAGATCACAAATAAGCGCGCCGATGAATTAGTTAAAAAAGGAATCGGTTTTGTGCCACAGACAAATAATGTTTTTCCATCCCTAACAATTGAAGAGAATCTTCAAATGGGCGCTTATCAAGCCGCTGATCAATTCAATGAACGTTTTGATTTCGTGACCTCTCTCTTTCCAACTCTTGGAGATCGTCGGAAACAAAGAGCTGGCTCTCTCTCTGGAGGTGAACGCCAGATGGTTGCTATGGGCCGGGCGTTGATGATGAACCCATCAGTCTTGTTGCTTGATGAACCAAGTGCAGGCCTGTCCCCTGCTTTGCAAGATGAAGTATTTGTTAGAGTGCGCGAAATTAATCGCACTGGAGTTACTGTAATTATGGTTGAGCAAAATGCTAGACGTTGCTTACAAATTGTTGATCGCGGATATGTTTTAGACCAAGGTAGAAATGCTTACACTGGAACTGGAAAATCTCTTGCTAATGACCCTAAAGTAATTGAGTTGTACTTGGGAACTCTCGCGGCAAACGCTTAAATTTTACGAATTGCGTTTAAAGACCGCTAAATAAGCTGGGTGGATCGGCCAAATCTTGGTGAGAAATGCCGGGAAATGCGGCAGGTACGAATCTCGCAAAGTTTCAAAGCCCTTAGCTTCAAATAATTTGCGAACTGTTTTGCCTGATGGACGATATATATGGGTGGGGTCTGAATCATAAAGTTTTGCATATTCCCATCGAGTCAGCCAATTGCTAATTGTTGGCATATGCACCAAGACGATCGCTCCAGGTTTTGCCGCATTTTTTATTGATTCGATGCCAGCAACCGGATTACTAAGGTGTTCAATAATGTTAATCGCCAAAATCAAATCAAATTTTTGCGCAAATGGATTTGGATCATGCAGATCCCCTTGTTTGAAAAATCTCGCTGGTTTTCGTTTTGCGGCTACTTCAACCGCATGGTGAGCGATATCTACCCCACACAAACTCTTTGCACCTTCAAATGCGTCTAATAACCAGCCATAACCACAGCCAACATCAAGAACATCTGAAGTCGCTAAGTTGTGATCGCTGTATTTTCTAAAGGCGTTAACCAACATTTTGTCGCGCCATTTATCAAAAATAGTTTGTTGTGGTTCACCCTCTGCTGAGGTGGCACCATAAAGTTGAGAGAAGTATTCATGTCCAGCATACTCTTGGTTGTGCTCCATGAAGCTTTTCTCCCTTCTCTAAAATCAGATTAAGTATAAATATCTGCCGTAAGAATAAGAAAGAGCCCCACCGTTAAGCGGGGCTCTTTCTTGCGTATTTACCGATTAAGTAAATATGACTTAACTTGATTTATTACTATGCGGCAGGTACTGCACCGGTGATGAATTCAGCGGCACGTGCTTCGTACTTGTCGTTTGCTACGTACTCATAGACACCCATTGTTGCAACAGATGGATCTCCATTGGCATCGAATTCAATTGCGCCGGAAACTCCGTCGTAATCGATATCAGTACCAGCAGCGATCAAGGTCTTGCACTCTGCAAATGTGGTGCACTTTGTTCCACCTGATGAAACAGATGCGAGGTTATCTCTGATGGTTGTTCCATCAGTTCCCTTGCCCTGCTCAGCGGCGAGCGCAATTAGCACTACAGCGTCATATGACTCTGGAGCGTATGAGTAGTCGGTCAATTTAGGATCGACACCAAGTAGGCGCTTCTTTAGTTCATCATTTGTAAAGACGCCAGGAAGTGTTGCCTTAACGCCCTTCATGATGTTCTTTGGAAGATCCTTGTAGGCACCTGATGAAAGGTTTCCATCAACAAGGTAGGTCTTAACCTTGTTTGGTCCAATACCCTGCTTGATCAATTCGGTAAGAACTTTTGTGGTCTCATCGAATCCGATGATTGCAATTGCATCTGGCTTTGCAGCCTTTGCCTTTGAAACATCAGCAGAAAACTCAGCAGCTTGTGGGTTGTAAACAACCTGTGTTGAGGTTCCGGTGAATCCAGCAATACCGTACTTAGCTAGACCATTTCCGTATGCATCATCAAGGTTTAGGAAAACAGCGTTCTTTGCGCCGTTAGCCGCCATCAACTGTCCGAGAACTGCGCCTTGGAAAGTGTCTGAAGGAGCGGTACGGAAGTAGAAGCCATTGTCTGCATAGCTGGTCAAATCTGGGGAGGTGTTAGCTGGTGAGAAGTGAACAATGCCAGCACCTGAGATTTTATCGATAACAGTTAGTGATACACCTGAAGATGCAGCACCAACAATTGCGCCTACACCAGCTGCGATATGTGAATCAGCAGTCTGTTGTGCAATGTCTGTACTTGTATCTCCGGAATCGCCACGAATGTGCTCGATTGGTTGTTCAAGAACGCCACCTGCTGCGTTAATTTCA
>CAEZUJ010000012.1_pt1 | contig 32785 bp, 30 predicted proteins | sample 7264451 | NCBI WGS metagenome assembly CAEZUJ01 (sample SAMEA6813828, study PRJEB35770) | uncultured Actinomycetes bacterium | biome: Freshwater; feature: Freshwater reservoir; material: water | place: Czech Republic | collected 2016-04-20 | depth 0.5m m
ATCTGGTCACTTCGTAAAGATGTAGATGGAGTTACCAAATCTCCAATGAAGCATTTTGACACTGGCTGGGATGACTTCCGAATGGTTAACCCTCGTAACATGATTTACATCTGGACAACTTCGATGGCAGATGAAGATCTTGCTCGAATTGATCGGATGCCACGTGGCTCTGACTGGAATGAGATTATCGCGCCAGGTGTTTCAGGTCTTGATGGAAAAACTGGACATGCAACCAAGCATTACATCGCAAATACCGTCTCCTGGTTCCAATTTATGCGTGGTGAGATTCCAGATTATCCAGAAAGAATTCTAGATATGAATTTAACGCTGATTGATAATCAATTACGGAAGATGCGTTCAAAGACTGGTACTCCACGTGATTGGGATAATTACGATCCGGCAACTGCAGATGTAGAAGTTGGTCTAGATCTTCGTGTTGATGGTTACCAAATTCACGCTTGGCAAGAGTTCAATCCGGTTTACTTTGAAGGACTTGCTCAAATGGTCTTTGGTGGACCGATGCATATTTCACATGGTGGCCTGCAACATGGAAAAGTCCGTCCTTTTGATGGTCAGAAAAAGCGCACCGGACTTCCTGAAGATGTCGCCATGATTGTTGAAAAAGTAAGTGCAACCTCTGTTGAGATGCAGGTTGCAAATATCAGCGCAAACGCATCGCGCAACTTGGTATTACAAGCTGGAACATTTGGAGAGCACAACTTCACTAAAGTTACTGTTACTCAAAGCGATGGCAAGAGTGAAGATATTGCAATTAATGACAAGTGGTTTGAAATCGAACTTGGGCCAAATAGCGGCGCAACTTTGAAATTCACCTTAGATCGCTACGTAAACTCCCCTACCTACGAAACCCCATGGCAATCACGAAACGATTGGGATGCAGTTATTAAGGGTCGTCCCGCCGCTAACTTCAAGTAGTCGTGCCTTAGATGCGAATTTTAGCGATTGCTGCACATCCTGATGATGTGGAATGGCAGTGTGGTGGCACCTTGGCGTTATGCAAGGAGCGCGGCGATGAAATCATCATCGCGGTCGCTACTAATGGAAATGTTGGCACTGGCGATCCACTAATTACGCGCGAGATGATTGCGGCAACCCGACATGAAGAAGCAAAGGCATCTGCTGCAATTCTGGATGCACATTTGATTTGGATGGATTTTGATGATGAATTCCTCACTGATAATCGTGAAACTCGTGAGCGATTTATTGATGCAATCCGTGAAGCCCGTCCAGATGTGATGTTTATCCATTCTGTTCTCGATCATCATCCCGATCACCGACTTGCTGGATCAATCGCGCGTGATGCGCGAATTCCAGCCAGCGTTCCCTTAGTTGTTACAAACTTTCCTCCAACTGCCATACCAACCGTTTTTGAAATGGATACCGAGTTAGGTAATCACTTCGAGCCAGAATTTTATGTTGATGTAACCAGAGTTATGGAGACAAAGACGGCCATGCTCTCTTCTCACAAAAGCCAAGCTGCTTGGATGATGCATGTATTTGGTACGGAATTTACTGAAAATATGTTGATTCAAGGAAGATTCCGTGGCGCTCAAGCATGTACCCAATATGCAGAAGGCTTTAAATTGTTGCACGATTGGCCATATACTGGCGACGCTCGGTTGTTGCCTTTAAAATAGACGGACGTGTTCGTTCTACCCCTTGATTTGCATGAATTGCCCAACTCACTTCAGGAAAGGCAGTTCGACTTGATGAAAAGAATTTCGATAATATCTTTTGCTTTTAGTTTAACTCTTGGGCTCACCCCTCCCACGGCTTTCGCGATAACTGAGGAAACCCCAGCAGAGAGAGTGAAAAATTCGGCAAGTAATTTTGCTGAAATACCAAGAGCAACAAATGCCTCAATGGCTTTGCGTCTTTGCCCAACTCCTCAAGCTTTGACATGCATTGAATCTGTAAGTGCAATCAATGGCGATGGAAGTGTGGCTCCATTTACTTTGGTAGATGTTGCCACTGACACTTTCCTTGATCAGAAAAATCAGAAAAATGAAAATGGCTGGATGCTATGGAGTTTTACTGACAAAAATGGAGCCACTAGATTAATTGAAACTCTTGGCTCTTTAAGTGGAGAAAATTACAAAGGCGAGCAAGTAAATTTTAACCTCCAACCGAAACTGACATTTTTATTTTTACCTGGAGAAAATGGAATTAAGAATGAGGATGTAACTTCAGGAATAAAATTTAAGTTTGTTTTTCGGAGTTCTTGGGTTGTGCCTGTTGCATCTTTCATGATGGCTGCCAATGGCGAATTTCTAGATGAGAAAATTTCAAATGGTCATAGATATACCTACCTCGGGTCGCCATTCTTTGGTGTAAATTTTTCAGGACCGCTAGGAGGTCTCACTGAAAAAGAGGCCGTAAAAACTAAGTCTTCATCTGAAGAAATTAGAATGTACTTCTTGATAGATCACGCCAGTTCAATACCAAATGGCTCATACGTTGATACAAAATGTGCTAAGTATGGCTATCCAGTAACTTCTCATAATGCTTTTGGTGGTGGAGTTCCTCATTTAACAGATAAGGACACGCTTACCTTTGAAATCTTTTCACCACATCTGCTTTCAACAGGTGAACTAAACGAAGGATTTTTTACGACCGATATGAGTGTTGCATACATGGATTGCTTTTGGCCTGGGAATAATGTAACCAAGTCTCCAAAAGTGGAAATTTCAGTAGTAGATAGCGATGGCACTGTTCAATTAGCGACAACATCTGTAAGAATTACAAAAGATAAAATATTTCAAGTTAGGGCATTTGGATTTCACTACAGTCGACCAACTATTCGTGTCAAAGTGGTCCAGGCAAACAAGATTGAAAAAACTGGCGCTGTTAAAACTAGTAAAAAAATGCTCTCAATTACTTGTGTAAAAGGAAAGTTGATCAAAAAGATTACTGGAACCCGCCCAAGTTGCCCCTCTGGCTACAAGAAAAAATAGCCAGCGACTCAACTAATTCACTAGGATATGAGCATGGAAAAATTTCGTTGGGGTTTTATCGGCGCTGGAATGATCGCCAAGAAAGCACTTTATCCGGCAATCTCTAAATCAAATATCGGGGAAATCTACGCTGTCGCATCTCGTGATGCAGACAAAGCGATGACCATCTCCCCCAAAGGCTTGATCTACACAGATTATGACCAACTCCTAGCCGATCCAAATGTCGATGGCGTTTACATCTCTCTTCCAAATGCATTCCACTTGCCACTTGCAATTCGCGCGATGAAGGCGGGCAAGCATGTTCTTTGTGAGAAGCCGCTAGGAATGAACGCCGCTGAAGTTCGCGAAGCAATGGCTGTTTCAAAAGAAACTGGAAAGATTTTGATTGAAGCGTCTTGGAATCGTTGGCATCCACGTACAAAAAGAATTCAAGAGATTGTGCAATCCGGAAAAATTGGCAAGTTGACTCGGATCCGCACTGCATTTACTTATGATGGTTTGGATGAATCAAATATTCGCCTCGATCCAACTATTGGTGGCGGAATCCTTTATGACTTAGGACCTTACTCAACAGTGGCTCCTTTATGGCTAACCGGTTTCCCAAAAGTGACTGACATGGAAGTTCAAACTGTTTGGCACGCGGGTGGAGTTGATGAAACAACTCGCGTCAATTATAAAGTGGGTGGAGTTCCTGCCGAAACGGTGACATCAGCAAACATTCCGGTATCGCTTTGGATGATTGTTGAAGGTACCAAAGGTTCGGTTCGTACCGGAGGCTCTGATTCATTTGTTTCACTCAATAACCCGAGCACGCTAGAAATTGAGATTCAAGGAAAGAAAAAGGTTGAACGTTTTGATGCCTGTGACCCTTACCAACTTATGGCCGATGCATTTGTTCGACATGTGCGCGGGAAGAAAGATTGGGTAATGCCACTTGAAGAATCGTTGCGATTTGCCGAGCTATTTGATGCAGCATTTGCATTAATGAAAAGGCCTACTAACTCTTAATCCTCATTCCTCGCATCTGCAAACTTTTCGCAGGTGCTAAAAGTTATTGAGTTCTTTTTTAACTTTTAAACTGTTACTTTCCGCAGGTTCATATCAAGCACTCAGAATAATTTTTTGTGCATTATCAAAGGAGAGAAATTGTCTGTATTAAATGAAGTTTTAGAAGCTAATAAAAAATATGTTTCAGGATTTGGTGAGAAAGGTAAATTAGCTCTTCCGCCTGCTCGTCAATTCGCAATTCTTACCTGCATGGATGCTCGTTTAGACCCTGCAAAATACGCTGGGCTTTCTGAGGGTGACGCACATGTCATTAGAAACGCTGGGGCTCGTGCATCCGATGATGCTATTCGTTCTCTTGTGATTTCATACAAACTCTTGGGAACGAAGGAATGGTTTGTAATTCACCATAGCAACTGCGGTATGGAATTTTTCACTGATCAAGTGATGCGTGGATTGCTAAGCAATAGTCTTGAGACCGCAGCCCTTGGTGCGGAAGGCTTTTATGACATCGGAACAGGTCCAGGTTCTAATGAAGCCGCCTACATCGACTGGCTGACCATTTCTGATCGCAACAAAGCTGTTGTGGAAGATGTTGAGCGAATTCGCAACCATCCCCTCGTACCTAAAAATATTCCGATTCATGGGTTTGTATATGAAGTCGAGTCCGGAAAACTGCTTGAAGTTCCTGGGGCAAAAGAAGCAGGGGCTGCAAAGTAACCAGCTCCGTTGTAACGCTATTCTAGAGCTACTTAGGTTCAATGGCCTTTTATAAAGGCCATTGGATTCCAAGCACAAGCGTGTATTGTTAGCCCAATCGTAAGGGAGTAAATCTGCAGAGAGGTTGATTTTGATGCGCAAATTAGCGCTTGCAATTTCAATCTTTTTATTCACTTCCCTCTTGTTTCCAGTTCAAGCGAAAGCTGTCGATCCACACGGTCCAAAAGTAATTTACGGAGCGCCCGTACGTCACACACTCACTTCCTGTGCAACTAATCCTGGCGCAGCTGTGGCTTGTATTCAAAGTTTAACTATGACACCTAAAAGTGGTGATACTCCAATTGTTGGTGCGATTACAGATTTAAAAATTCCTGGCGATGAAAGAGTGGCAGATTCAGAACGTCCAATACCAGCACCTGCTGTTACCGCAGTTTCTGCGAGTAACGCCCCATTAGTGCTGAGCGTTTCTGAGAATAATTCCTGTCATTCCATCGGTACTGTGCAAAGTTTGCAAATAAAAATTGGCTCTAACTGGGTTGACTTAAAAAAGGAGAACATCACTAAAAAGTTTTCAGAGGTTTGTAAAGATGCTAACTTCACTAATGCTGGATTTAAAATTACGTTAGAAGAAGTCACAGCACTACTCGGTAGCGGTACCCTTAAGGGCTCCAATGTTTCAGCAAAATTAACTGAAATATTAAACCCCAAATCTCCAGCGGCTACGATCAGTCAAAGCGAAATCCGTTTTCGGGTCGCTGATCCAGGTGGAGCATGGGAATGGTTTTCAGACGCAGAGACTTCTTTTCTTTGGACAACTGGCGTACCTGAACCACCTGAACCAAAAGTGACGCAAGGTTTTTACAACGAATGGACTTTTCCAAAAGGTAAAAATGCTGATCCTGCCAACAATGTGGTTCTCATGGCAGAATTTCAACCATATAAAGCGACATGGTGCTGGGCCTTAGAAGTTTGCAACGATAGACGTGAAGAATTTAAATTAGAAATTTCTCCAACACAAAATAGAGACTTATTAAAAGATAATGAGAATTTTTCTTACACAGTCACTATTCGCGCACCAAAAGCATTTGAGTTTGGTGAAGTAAGTGGGAGTGCCAAAAGAGTGATTGTGAAGTATGGCAAAGACCTCCAACCAGTTGGCGGCGTTGCAACTCGAGAAATTATTGCTACTTTGTCACCGATGGCCACTGCCCGGGGTGGGACTCCGACCAAGATGGCAGAGAAGGCAGAATTCATTTCATATGGTGCAAATATTTGGATTTATGGTCAAAATAATGGAATTGTAGATGTACTAGGAGCGTGTGGAAAAATCGGTGGAGTGCAAGTTGTTTCAAATGCGATGCACTCACTTGATCCAACCTGGGACGAAATTGAGCAAGCAATAGTTGTGCGGTTATCAACTCCACACTTATTGCCAGATGGTTCGGTAAATGTGGGGTACTTGGAAATTAGAATGCCTCGTGCAGCGGCTTTGTGCATGTGGAAAGTTGACCTAGATGGCAACATAAAGGCAAGTATTGCAATTACCTACGTGGATGGTTCGACCCCGACAGTTGCAACAGTAACTGGCCAGCGAATTGGTGATGATTACTTAATAGTCTCAACTGGTTTCCACTACTCGAGTCCAACATTACGAGTGAAACTTTCGCAAGACAATGCTGTTAAACCTGCCGACGATGCAGTCAAACCTGCCGACAATGCTGTTAAACCTGCCGACAATGCAGTCAAACCTGCCGACAATGCAGTCAAACCTGCCGACGATGCAGTTAAACCTACTGGCAATTCAGCGAGCACTCAGAGTGAAAGCAAAAATGAGAACAAGGTGGCCGCCCCTGCAATCGCACCCAAAAAGATTAAGGTAATTAATTGCGTCAAAGGAAAATTGTCACGCAAAATCTCTGGAGCGAATCCAAAATGCCCTAAAGGGTATGTAAAAAAGTAGTCCTTTTCGAAAAGTTATTTCGGGCATTGGTTAGATTTAAATAATTTAGTTGCACGTCCGCTAACTAATTGTCAATGCTCGGGCGATATTATGAATTGTGACGTCATCAATCTCTTCTTGAGTCATGCCCGCCCCTTTCATAGCCGGGACAAATGAGTTCAAAAGCCAAGCAAATCCTCGGCCACCATATTCTTTCAAAGCTGACCTAGTACAAATATCGGTTCCTAAAACTATCTTTTTACCAAAACCAGCAGAAATCAAGGTACGTACATTATTAATTCTCACGTTATCTAGTGGATATCCCTCTCCTACATAACCAATATTGTCGATACTCATGTAAACACCTCGTGCTGCGATTTTTAAAAGTCCAGAGGTGTCTTCCCGATCTCCCAAATGACTAATTATAATTTTTTCCGGCGAGACGCCAGCACTTTCTAATAGGTCAATTTGTTCAAGCGCTAATTCTCCGAAGTGCGTAGTGTGAGTGAGAATCGCCACCCCAGTTGCGAGACTGGCCTTCGCTGACGCAAGAAAAACCCTTTCTTCTGCAGGAGTAATAAACCCTCGCTCAGTGCCTATCTCTCCGATGAAGCCAGCACGGACATTAGTGTTTCCAATTCCAACCTCAATTTCTTTCTTAAGAACTTTGGCTAATTCACTTGAAGTCATTTGGAAAACACGGTCCTCGTAAACACTTTCCCGATACCAGCCACATCCCAAGATTATTTTGACCCCAGTCTTCTTTGAAATTCTACTTAGCGCTTCTGGCTGGGTACCTATTCCAGATGAACTGCAATCCACAAGGGTTCCCCCTCCGGCATTCTTGAATTCCAGCAACTCTTTTGCCGCGACTTCTTCATCTTCGAAAATATTGTCATAGCTTCGAATCATCTTAAAATAGTCCCAAAGAATGTGCTCGTGGCTGTGAGTAAACCCGAGTGCTTCAGGACTTACCAAACCATCAACTGTTTGAATTTTTCCAACTTGTGCCACGATGCCCCATTTCCGAAAGAAGGTTGTGAATCAGGAATTCTTTACAATCGATCTAATCTTTTCTGCAATCTTTACACCCTCTCCTTCGATCAGCGCCATAGGATTTATGGTCAAAGTGCCTCGCCAAGCAAACTCTTGGCCTAAAATCACTCGGGGCTCTCCAGCAGCCAATTTGAGGTATAAATCATCAGCAGATAATGACTTTGCAAAAGCAACGTGCAAGTTATCAACCATGAATGCTTCATCAAAAACTCTTGTAACAGTTACTCCGGGAACCTTCTTCAATTCAGATTCACAAGCATTAATCTCTAAATCGCCCTTGCTGTATTCAGCATTGATGAGGTGCTCTTCAATTGCAACAACTAAACCAAGTATCTGCTCCTTTCCAACTTTCATGGCCCTTGCAATTCCATTTCTAGGTAATTGCGTCTTGTCATTTGCTCCCTCTGGGAAAGTCCACGTACCTGGCCGTTCATCCATGTCTAAATGGTGGAGCATCGCAGTCCGAATATTGGAAGGCTGAGCAAACAAAAGCCCACTTGTATGTGGACCACGCAAAGCTTTTCCGCCGCTAATCGCCACGAAATCTGCCCCGTCTTGAAAATATCGATCGAGCCTTTCGATTGGCGTAACAAAGAGTGCCGCGTCAACAATCACGGGAACATTAAAAGAATGTGCAATTTTACATGTCGTTGCCAGATCAAGTAAATCTCCCGTTTTTCCAGCACGCCATAAAATTGCGGCAATAGATGAATCTAGCGCGGACTCCAATTCATTAGGAAATGTTGAAGTTGGAAAGCCAATCTCTTTAATGACCCCGCCTACCGCAGTAACTGCGTGATCGTATGGATCGCGATGGGATTTCTGAATGATCACATTCTTAGGTCCATTTTCAACTATTGGTAAATCGGCAATCCGAGAAATATTATTTCCAGTTAGACAAACTGCTGTAGCTAAACTTATGGCTGCGGATGCACCACAAGTTACAAGAGCCCCTGGTACCTTCAGCAGATTAGAAATGTAAGAGCCAGCAGCCAGATGTAGTTCTTCCATTCGGAAGCTCTGCGACGAGGAGAGTCGCATTGCGTCTAAAACTCCTTCACTCAAAGGCAGTCCTCCCAGACGCGTGGCGGGCCCAACTCCGTTGATTATTGGCGTGACTTCAAGGCGCTTGATTACGCTCATGCTTGAACTCCCTCGTCTTTGTAGTGAAAACTTTCGGCGTACTCAACACCATAAGTTGAATTCGCCTTCTGAAAAAACTCCTGCTCTAAGAACTCGTCTAGGGAAATCTTCTGCTCGCGATGGAGGTCTTTATATGTTCTATACATGTTATCGATTGGAGTAACATGCAACTTAACGCACTCCATTTTTTCTTTAATTACTGGAGTGATATCAACGATTCGATTAACTAATTGTGGACCTCTCGCCACAAGATACTTACGCGTCACGAACCGCGGAAATATTCCCATATCTTTCAACTCCGGAAGGTCTAATTGCCTACCGGCCATCCAAGACGCTGCTTCTACTGCCTGGGCAGTGATGTAATGGTCTGGGTTTTCTTCATAATGACCCCATGGATCAAAACTTATTATCGTGTCTACTCTTAGAAAGCGAAAAAGTGTAATTAATCGATGACGAATTTCTATTAGCTGCGAATGCTCGAGATAATGATTCTTATAATCAAGGCTATAAAGCTTCTCTAGCCTTAAAGCCTGGACAACATCGTCCGTTTCTTTTGCAATTCGAAATACCGTTTCTGCGAGGGTAAGCTCATAGGAATCCATCTCATCATTTGTCGTCTTGATGAAATACCCTGTGTAACCTTCCGAAATGAGCTTCATTACTGTTCCACCGGCGAAAATAGCCAGGTCATCTGAATGTGGGAAAACGGCAGCAAAAACTCTACCTTGATTCAATTTAGTTTCTCCCCAACCTTCAACGGTTAAAGATTCGAAAGGTTTCAAATTTTCCTCGCTACGAGAGATGATTCTTGAACGCTACAACCTGTTCGGTCGCATTTCTATAGTTCAGTACTGATGCTGTGCTAGGTGCAATTCATTTTTCACCATGCGGAATAAAGATGATTTCGGGGTTTGATTGGGCAATTTTTAGAAGGTATTCATTGACTTTGCTTTGAATGGTTATACGCTCGCATTAGGCGCATCGTGCGTCGAGTAAAGGTAAAGGGCGTAATAAATGAGAAAGCGTCATCTATTTAAAGCAGTTTTGGCTGTTGCGTCACTAATAGCCACGACTGTCACTGGTGTTTCACATGCAAATGCAGCCTCAGGCACTCTGCAGACCGTTCTCGACCGCGGAGTTCTAATTGTAGGTACTGGAAGCGGAAATCCTCCATGGCACTTCATTGATAAATCCGGAAAATTAGTCGGTATGGATATCGATGTTGCCGGCATGATTGCTAAGGGCCTCTTTGGAGATGCCTCTAAGGTGCAATTCGTACAACAAGCATCTGATGCTCGTATCCCAAACTTAGTGACTGACAAAATTGACATTACATGCCAATTTATGACAGTGCACGCAGTCCGTGCACAGCAGGTTGCATTTACAATTCCTTACTATCGTGAGGGTGTTGGATTGATAATCAAGAAAGGCTCAAAATATAAAAACTATGCAGACCTGCTGAAAGCTGGTAACAAAGCTAAGATTGCAATCCTGCAAAATGTTCAATCAAACGATTACGTTCACGCTGCATTACCAAAAGCAAAGGTACTTCAATATCCTGAGTCAAACCTAGCTATAGCTGCAGTTGATAGTGGTCGCGCAGATGCTGCGGCATATGATCAATCATCTATCTCTTGGCTTGTTGCTCAGAGCCCAAATAAATATGTCGATTCTGGATACGGATGGATGCCACAGAGTTATTCTTGCGCACTAAAGCAAGGCGACCAGGTCTGGTTAAACTTCGTAAACCAGGTTCTTCATGAGGCTATGTATGGAGTTGAATTTGACGCATATAAGGCATCATTCAAGAAGTGGTTTGGCGTCACGTTGCCACCTCCACATATCGGCTTCCCTGGCTAGATAAATAGTTGAAATAACCAAAGGGAGAGGCTAAGACTGTGGACTATTCTGTAAATTACGACGTCATCTGGCGAAATTTACATAATTTGTTCTACGGATTAGGTCTAGGTCTTTACATGGCACTCGTATCAGTTGCCCTGGGAAGTTTGATCGGTCTAGTCTTAGCCTTTTCTTTGGTTTCAAAGCGAAAGTTGTTCCGTGTGCTTTCCGGAATCTATGTAGCTGTAATTCGAAATATTCCACTTATGATTATTATCCTTTTTATATATTTCGGTTTACCCGATGTGGGTCTAACATTTGCCGAACAGCCGTCTTTCATTTTCGCACTTACCATTTACACTGGCGCCTACATTGCAGAAGTTTTTCGAGGGGGCCTTTTAGCCATCCCTAAAGGTGTTGGAGAAGCTGGCATGGCAGTTGGTATGTCTAATTTCCAAATTAATATTTTTATAAAAATTCCAATATTAATTAGGTCAGTTATGCCAGCGCTGAGCAATAACTACATATCACTCTTCAAAGATACTTCTGTTGCTGCAATTGTTGCAGTTCCAGAGTTGACTTTCCAGACTCGTAAAATTAATACTGATACTTTTCGCACGATTGAAGCTTGGTCATCCGCAAGCGTTCTTTATGTAGTTGCCTGCTTATTAATTGCAATCCTCTTGAGACGTGTAGAACGTCGCGTTGCGATCCCGAAGTAGAGGTAGGAGACACTATGAGCACTGGCTTCTCTAACGAATTGTGGGCGAGCAGGTTTATACTATTGGACGGAATTGGAACATGCATTTTTGTTTCATTTTTAGCAATTGTTTTTGGCACAATCGTCGGGATTGTAGTTGGCCTTCCACTAACGTACGGCAATTTTATTTTTAGGTTCCTCGCTCGTGCTTATACTGACTTTATCCGAGGCATTCCAGTACTGGTGTTGATACTTACCTTTTACTTCGTTCTTTCCGTACTTGGATTGAATTTGACCGCCATGCAGGCGGGGATTGCCTCACTATCAATTTTTTCATCTGCTCACGTGGCAGAAATGCTCCGAGGTGGTTTGCAAAATGTTCAAAAGGGTCAAATAGAAGCGGCAAAAGCGGTGGGCCTAAGTTTCTTTCAAACATTTCTCTACGTTAGTTTACCGCAGGCACTTAGACAGATCTTACCTACCTGGATAAATACAGCAGTCGAGACGACTAAGGGATCTACTTTAGTGTCAATTATTGGTGTAGTCGAAATCACGCTGGTCATGCAGCAAATTATTGGGAGAAATTTTCTTTCAATGGAGTTCTACGCTTTAGCTGGTCTAATTTACTTCATCATTTGCTTCTCAATAGAGCGGTTTGGAAAATTCATCGAAAAAAAGGTAGCAATCAAGTGAGGATAGGCTAATGACAAATCGAGTTCTAGAAATATCTAACCTACATAAATCCTACGGGGATCATGAGGTCCTCAAGGGGGTTTCTACCGAGTTAGACAAAGGTGACGTCGTTTCGATCATAGGAGCCAGCGGATCTGGCAAGACTACTCTCCTTCGTTGCGTTAACTTACTTGAAGATTTTCAAGATGGTTCAATCAATATAGATGGCACGCAGGTTGGCTATCAAGAAAGTAAAGGTAAAAGAGTAAAAGTAAGTAATAAGCAAGTGACTAAGGATCGCGCCTTGACTGGCATGGTTTTTCAATCATTTAATCTGTTCCCACATCTTTCGGCAACTGAAAATATCAGTCTTGCGCTTCGAAAAGTCCAGAAGAAGTCTGCCAGCGATGCTAAGGAAATTGCCCAGCATTGGTTGGAAAGAGTGGGGCTTCCAGATCGGGGACATTCTTTCCCGGGCCAGCTTTCCGGAGGGCAACAACAACGTGTGGCTATAGCACGTGCCATTGCCATGAATCCTAAAATAATGCTCTTTGACGAAGTAACTTCGGCACTTGACCCTGAACTCATCAACGAGGTGCTCGATGTGATTAAGTCATTGGCGGTAGAAGGAATGACAATGCTCATAGTCACTCACGAAATGCGCTTTGCTTATGAGGTATCTAAAAAAGTAATCTTCATGAATGAAGGAGTCATCGCCGCCCAGGGCACACCTGACGAGATCTTCAAAAATCCATCCAATGAACGGTTAAGTACTTTCTTAAAGAACACTAGGTTTTAACTCAAGCATAATGACGCATGTAGCGGTAATAGGAGCAGGAACCATAGGTCTTACAACCGCTTGGTACTTGCGCGAAAGAGGCGTTGAGGTATCTGTCTTCGAGATGGAGAAGCCAGCAAATGGTGCCTCTTGGGGGAATGCGGGCCAAATACTTCCAATAAAATCTGTTCCACTTTCTGAACCCGGTAATCTCAAATATGCACTAAAAAGTTTCTTCAAGAAAAGTTCGCCGATAACTGCCCCAAACACATTGGATGCCAATCTGATTAGTTATTTTGCACATTTTATACGAAATTCAACGAAGAAAAGACATTTGTTGTCTGCAAATGAAATGTTCCAACTAGGTAAAAGTACATTCAATGAATTTGCTTATCTGGAATCCCATGGAGTTGATACAACTCGCACCATCGCCCCATTTACATCTGCTTTCTCATCCCGCGTTTCAGCTCATTCTGTGATTGCTGAATTTCAAAGAATTAGCGCGAAATCTATGGAATTGGATTTTGAAATGCTTAATGGATTTGAATTACGGAAACGAGAGCCATTAGTTGAAGAACATTACAATTTTGGTTTGCAACTTAATAATCAATCATTTATAAATCCACCTCAACTAGTATCAAATCTTGTAGCATCTCTTCAACTTTTAGGTGTTGAAATTAAAAGTAAATCCAAGGTAAAAAATGTTGTACGCCTTTCTGGGAAAACTAAAGTACTTCTCGAAAATGGGAAAAGTCAAACATTTGATGCTGTTGTAATCGCAACAGGTGCTTGGCTCAATCGACTCACCGCCGACCATGGAGTACGGATGCCAGTTGTTGCGGGAATCGGGTACAGCATGACGGTTGACGTGCCACACCAAACTCAAGGGATGCTCTACTTCCCCGAATCTCATCTCGCGACAACTAATTATGGCAACCGTCTTCGAATTTCGACTTTCATGCAGATGGGTGACGCCGAAATCCCCCGTGATCCAAAACGTCAAAATAGATTGCAACAAATTGCACAAAATGTAATTCCACAAGCGGATTGGAGTTCTGTCTCAGAGTTCTGGTCAGGAGCTCGCCCGCTCTCAGGGGATGGCAAGCCGCTGCTTGGGGGTACCCGCACAGAGGGAATCTATGTAAATTCAGGGCACGGGATGTGGGGAATCACTCTTGCTCCTGTAAGTGCGAAATTATTAGCAGATTTAATTACTGGAAAGCGTGAGATTCCGAAAGCATTTAATCCGCTTCGATGATCTGAACTCAACAAGGAGGAGTTATGGATTTCTACAAGTCGTTAGGTATTACTACGCGGATTAACGCAGCCGCATGTTACACAGCCCTTGGTGGCTCATTAATGTCGGCGCAAGTACTCGCTGCGATGAACAGTGCGGCTAAATCATTTATCTCACTTCACGAGTTGCAGCAAAAAGCAGGTGAGAAAATTGCCAAAATGACTAATAATGAAGCTGCATATATAACTACCGGTGCGGCGGCAGGAATCGTGCTTTCAGTTCTTGCAACTCGCAATCGCGGAGATTTGATTGAGATTCAAAAAATTATTGATGGGACCGCCAAAGAATCAGAAATATTGATGTTCGCCGGACACCGCATTCCATATGATGCTGCAATTCGCCTTGCCGGATCCAAAATCGTAACTGTTGGGGATTCCATTCAAACTTTTGAATATCAACTCGAGGCAGGCATCAATCAAAGTACCTCAGCAATTTTTTATTGCGCTGGGTCACATTTGGCTGCGCCGGTTTTATCCCTTGAAAAGACAATAAAGATCGCAAAGCAGTATGGAATACCTGTGATAGTGGATGCTGCTGCGCAATTGCCACCGCTTTCAAATTTATGGCACTTTTCAAGAGATAGCGGCGCAGATCTTGTGATTTTTAGTGGTGGCAAAGGTCTAAAAGGCCCTCAATCAAGTGGTTTAATTGTAGGAACTCACGAATTGATTGAAGCTGTGCGTGCAAATGGTGCACCTTTCCAACGTCTCGGTCGTGCATTCAAAGCAAGCAAGGAAGAAATTGCAGGGTTGGTAACAGCGATTGCGATTTATGTCGCAAAAGACCATGAGGAAGAATGGAATATCTGGAGTAAAGTTGTGAACTTATGGGTAGATGAGTTAAGTAAAATTAGTAACATCAAAGTTTCTCGAGACGATGTCAATGAAGCAGGTCAGCCTATCCCCCGAGTTGCAATTGAACTCCCTGACGAAGTAGCCCTTAAAGTTGTAGACAGGTTGCAAAATCTTGATCCAATTGTTGAGGTAGTCCACGATTCTCGCAAAATGATTTGGCTTAGCCCTGACTCACTCGAGGCTGGTCAAGAGATTATTGTGATGGAACAACTCAAAAAAGCTCTTGCCTTTTTATAAAGTCCTTAGGGTGATCAGCGAAAGAACTGCCATGTCCAGAAAAGTTTCGCTCGCGTAGCTTCTATAACCAAGTAGTTTGAGGCTCTAGTGGGTACATAGGCATACGACGATTTTTATAAATGAAATTACCAAGATCGGCAGTAGAAGCACCGGGGCTTTCAAGCCAGAACATTTTTTTAGCTATTGGTTCATAAGCCGGTCTTGGGGAATGAGTGCCCTTTACTACAATAATTTTTTGATCCTTGGGTTCAAATCCCACAGACCTAAATTGCTCAAGAGAACTCGACATAGCAGGTTTTGACGTGACAAGAATTTTATTCCCAGAATCAGTTTCTATAGCAACACTGGGCCCATCGTTATAAAATCGAAAACCTCCGTGCGAAGGTTTTAATTCAGAGTATTTGCCATCGGTAATTGCGGTTATCGCTCCAGTTAGTTGAATCGGTGCTCCGTGCATATCATCTGCTTTCCCGCCAATTTCTAATTCAACTCTACCGCCGACTCCGAGTTTAATGCATTTATTTGCCACCTCTGGATCACACAACGCTTGCATGATTCCAGTAATCCCCATTTTGTTTGCTGCATGAAGAATAAAGGTGGAATCCCCTGGAGTACCGGCTCCAACATTATCGCCAACATCAAATAGAACTACGGGCCATGAAGTTGCTTGTGTTGCTTGCTCTAACGCTTCTTTTATAGGAGTACCTCGACCATTTAATTTTGCACGAAGGTTCCAGGCGAAATCTGCAATCTCCCTAGAATATTTTGCAGCAAGTAGTGAATCATTATTAGTTATTGCCAGAAATGACATCCCCATTTGCGGTACATCTGCGTATGGATACCCCTCAGCAATACTTATCGACAAGACGCCAGGGCGTGCTCTAACTCGGTCAGCAAATCTCAAAATTTCAGCCATTGGCTCATCGCTCGTACCTTGTTGAAGAATATTCACTATAAGAGGTGGCATTTGCAAGCACTTTGTGGGGTGAATTTCCTTACGTAAAGTTTTTATGACAAGGTCGGTGCAATGAAATCCTTGTTCATAAGTGTCTAGGTGTGGATTGGTTTGGTAGATCGTCACGATATCGGAATTTGCAACAACTTTTTGAGAGACATTTGCGTGCATATCTAAGGCAGTTCCAATTACAACATTTTTTCCTACCAGTGCCCTAACCTGTTCAGAAATTTCGCCATCAGCATCCAGGTACTTATCTGAAACAGCAGCCCCGTGAAGTGGGAGCAAAACCGCATCCCACGGTCCTTTTGTGCTGATCTCCTTCAGCATCAAATCCATAATGTGTTCCGTCGCTTCAACAGTCATCGGACCCATTGGCATTAGGCGTGTGAAAACCAACGGTTGGATTTCAATGTCATTCTCCATTTTTAACCGTCCAAGCATCCCAGCAATTGTTGCTGTGGATGTCTCGTACTCATTAATTATTTCTTGTCCATATAGAATTCCAGCTTCTTGCCACTTTGCCAACGATGCAGGCACTTTGGCAAATGAATTGGATTCGTGTTGGAAACCTGCGATGGCAATTCGAAACACTATTAGGCTCCTGCTACTAGTAGACCTGATGTATTTTTAGAGGTAAGTTGGAATTGTTTTCTTGAGATCTGAGCAAACTGCAATTAAATGATTGCCAATTTTGGCAAAATCTTGAAGAGTGGTCCGAGCCGTGCTTGCGGTTATGCTAATTGCTCCTATTGGATATCCAATTTGATTTAGAATCGGGGCAGCCACACATCTGAAACCAATTTCGTCTTCCTCATTATCAATTGCATATCCAAGTGATCTACTTTTTCGGATAGCTTTAAGTAATTTCTCCTGGGAATTTAGTGTATTGGTGGTCCTAATCGGAAGGTTAAGTTCAACAATTTTTTTTATTGCAACCTCATCCGGCAAAGCGGAAAGAATCGCCTTCCCTAAAGCAGTTGTGTGGCAATTATCTTCGTTAGATATTGGAACTGTGATCCGAAGTCGTTGCGCAGATTCTAAAGTATCCAGATATATTATTTTTCCGTGACTTAAAACGCCTAAGTTAATCGTTTCATTATATTTGTCACGAAGTTCTCGAAGAGCTGGGCGAACATTTCTAATCAATTCCGAAGAGTTTCGGGTAGCGCGCCCAAGCCCGATGAGTGCTGGTCCTAAAATGTATTTTCTATTGGCTTGCTCTCGAGTTACAAAACCTCCTGATTCGAAAGTTTTGAGAATTCTATAAATTGTCGGTTTGCTTATTCCGGTACGCTCAAAAAGTTCTACAACAGATAATTTTGACTCCGCCAAGCAAACAAGAATATTCATTGACTTTGAAAGTACGCCAACCTCGTCTCGCTTTTTGGAGGCCTGCATTGGAGTCCAATCTCTTCATAGATTCCACTACCTGAATTAAATCTTGCTTACTCGACATAGTGCCAGTACTTTGCAAATAGTGGATCTAACTTTCCACGATGCGGAAAAGGAGTGGTAATGGACTTTATCGGCTCTAAAGGAGCAGTGGAAGAGGGCGCTGCCTTTGTATCAGGCGGAGTCAATAGTGGGTATCGGGTTGGTTTACGCCCAAATCCATTGGTTTTTACTTCCGCTCACGGGGCAACACTTACCGACATTGATGGAAATACGCTCATCGATTACTTCCTTGGGATGGGGCCAATGCTTCTAGGACATAGCCCGGCAGTTGTGATTGAAGCGGCAAAAAGCCAGCTAGACATTAGTTTGTTAGTAGCGGGCCAAACCCCATTGGAATATCGTGCGGCCAAATTGGTTCTTGAACTGATGCCAGGGGCTGATCTAGTTCGCTTTGCATCATCGGGATCAGAGGCAGTTCAAGTTGCATTTAGAGTGGCGCGAGCAGCAAGTAAAAGAATGAAAATGATTAAATTTGAAGGTCACTATCACGGCTGGTTTGATAATATTTTGTGGAGTGTTGCTCCAGATTTAGCTCTGGCTGGCGATCCATTGCACCCGAATGCAGTCGCCGGAACTCAAGGTCAAGAACCTAGTGAGAATTTAGTAGTACTTCCCTGGAACAACTCAGATCTGATTGAAGAGGAGCTAAAAAAAGGCCAGATCGCTGGAATTATTATGGAACCGATTATGTTTAATTCTGGTGGAATATTGCCTTTACCTGGTTACTTGGAACGTGTTCGCCACCTATGCACTCAATACGGAGCTTTACTGATATTTGATGAAGTTATTACCGGTTTCCGAGTTTGCGCTGGTGGGGCTCAGGAGAAATTAGGTGTTGTTCCAGACCTAACAATTCTAGGTAAAGCAATTGCAAATGGTTTTGCAGTGGCAGCAATTGTTGGCAAACGCGAATTTATGGATTTAATTGGAAGTGGCAAAGTGATGCACGGCGGCACTTATAACACTCAATCTGTTTCGATGGCAGCTACTATCGCAACATTAGAAACAATTGCCAGTGGATCTCCTCATAAGATAATTGATGAAACTGGAACCGCTCTGATGAAGGGATTGCAGGAGGAGTTTACAAAAGCAGGAGTCGAGCATGAAGTCGTTGGATTTCCAGCAGTTTTCAATCTGCGCTTTGATCTCAAAGGTCCAACTGATTATCGGACTGCAATGAAAGCAAATCGTGAGAGATATATAAATTTTGCATATGAATTACTCACTCGTGGAATCCGTGTACTTCCCCGAGGAACGTGGTTTTTATCCAGTGCACACGAAATATCGGATATCGACAAAACTTTAAGCGCCGTTCGTGATGTCCTTAAGAGTGGAATATGAAAATCTGTTGTTTAAAGTTGGGCTTGATCTTCCACATTAAAAAATCTAAATTAACCCGACAAGCAACCACACGCGTAATTTGCGCTTGCGTGTGGTTGTAGCTCAATGGATAGAGCGCCCTGTTGACTACACGGGAATCCTACCAGCCACACGTGCCAAATCTGGCTCCGCAGTTCGTCGCGCGGAGCCAGATTTTTATTAATCTTTTTTATTTGTTACGCAGAGTAGGCAATACCAAATTTAGCAACTTCCGGCGTATTGTTTACTAATGCGAAGTAATAAAATTGCGGCTGGAGTTGGCGCATTTGCTGGATTTATTTTTACCCGCCTTCCCTACATGGAAGATGGCAACCTTTTGGTTACCAATGTCGTAGTTTTGATATCCGGATCGACCACACTTGTTGCATGGCTACTTTTGAAAAAATTTGTTAAGCGGTAAGGAGTTGAATCCCCTCCCCTACGTGCGGGCCATTCAATCCGCTAAATGCAAAAGGTTCCACAGATTAAATCCGTAGAACCTTTTAGGTAATTGTGATTACCTTTGCTCCCATGACTAGGAATTGAAATAATATCATTAGAATCTTATTTAATTTAGAATTTTATTTCTTGGCCTTTATTCGCAATGGAAGGCTACACACAGTATATAAATCGAAGCGCATCCTTGCGTTGCGCCAACTTAATCCAGGAATCTATTTCTTACGGTATCCGATTGGGCATTTTGGATTTACACCACTTACTCTTTTTGTTACTTTCCCTTTAGCGCAAATTATTGAAAGTGACTTTTTGGGAGTTGCTGGCTTAACAGCAACTGCAACCTCTTCTACCGGCTTGGCTGCTTCTGGCTTTGTCTCAACCACAACTTCTTTAGGTTTTTCTTGTGTTAACTTCACTTTGATGGTCGGAGCTGAATATGTGAACCCAGAAGCAGATAGATATAGCCATCCGTCTTTTTCTCCAAGTGCTTCAGTTTCAACTTTCTGATCACCTTGATCAGAAGTTATCGAAAGTGATGCTCTGATCGGCGCTTTTGAAAATCCATAAACGCACCGTGCGACATCCGATCGCATAATCAGGTCATAACTTCCCACGAATACCTGCTTTTGTGGAGTGAAATGTGGTGCTGCTACGGAGTATTCAAGTGTTCCCTCAGAATTATTGTAAGTTGGTGGTCCGCCAGAGTATTGCGTTGCATTTGTAGTAACTACACCTGTTAAACCGTTTGAACCATCCGTAAAACATCTCGACGCATCTCGTGATTCATTGTTATCTAAAGTGCGCATGGACCAAGTGCCAAGCAGTGCGGTTGCTTTGTCTTCTACAAACGGCAACCAACTCTTTAGCTGATCCATACCAAATTTGCTTGAAGGAGGTGGGAGTATCATTTTGTTTCTAGTTAGTGGATCCTCAGAGCATTTGCTTCTACCGCATCCACCTTTGACTGTGTTTTCTATCTGCTCTGGTGTCAATAAAGCGACCTCTGGTTTGTAGTCGCCAGTTCTATAGTCGTAGATATCTTTCAACGCCTGCGGCATTTCCGGATATCGATACATCTTGTAAACAACTGGTACCGCGACCGGGAATGCTGAGATTGAAAACGAATAGAATCCTTTTTCCTGATTGAATGAAATCTCTGGCTTGTAAATGCGGCCATGCATCCACCCTGCAGGCCTATTTTGCATGCGCAACTTTAGATAAAACTTTTTGTCAGCAGGAAATGCATATCTCTGCGCACATAATTTTTCTTTTGCAGATCCTGCCACACAAAAACTATTTCCAGAAAATCCGAATCCCGCTTGCAGCCATGTGCCGGGAACATTCCCGCCGCCGCCATCTGTAACGCTTGAAAACCCTGAATCAACACTGTTAAAAAGCCTATCATTGGGTTCAAGTTTTACTGGATAAATACGAACATCTAATTGACCAAGAACTGCGCCAGAATTTTTGTATACTTCGCCTTGAGTTTGAATCGAAACGTAGTATGAAGTTCCACCGTCATGTGCGGCACCAGGCAGATCAAAAATACTTCCAGTGGAACCGTATGGCAATTTCAAAGACTCAGAAGCATCAAACTTGTTTAGCGCTTGGTTTGGAAAGTACCGTGAAAATACGCCTTTACTCTGTTCGCTGGTTGAAGAAACCACTCCAAACTCTTCGATGCAATAGAGCTCGCTCAGCGGACCGCAAACTGGAAGTAGGGCCGAATACTGAAGTGAAGGTGACGTGCAGCGCGCATCAGCAATGCTCTTGCAAGTTGGGTCAATAAAGGGATCTTTGCGCAACTCGTTATCAACCAAATAGGAAACCGCTTCACCGGGAAATGAATCTATAAATTCTTGAACGTGCATTCCGCGTTCAGCATCATTTGGAATTGACCAAGAGCGTCCTGGATCGCCTACGGTTTCAATAACAGCGCTACCAGTCGCTGCTGTAAAAAAGATGAGTGTCAGTGAAAAGAAAAATGCAACTGACTTTTTCATAAATTACTCCGTGTCCGCTGCATTAGGAAACTTCATATGTCTTCACTATATAGCCAGACTGGGCCTGAAGCCGTGAAAAATGAAGATTTTTTGTTAGTGCGTTGTAAGGCTTCGCCCCAGAAGAAGAGCCTCAAAATGATCCATCCGATGTAGTTATTGAAAACGGAGAACGTTGATATTCAATCTTCAATTTAATCTTCTTCGTCCTCACGCAAAATCTCTTTAGCGCGACTGGCATAAATATCTACGTACTCTTGACCACTCATCTGGCCAATAGCTCGCATGATTTTGTCAGTCGCTTCACGCAACGTGAATGGATCTGTTGGGTCGCCGGTGAAATACATGGGCTCGCCGAAATCAACACCAACGCGCGCGATCTTTGGAATCATTTTTCCGGTTGGTTGAATTTTTTCAGTGTTATGCATTGCGACAGGAATTACAGGTGAGCCTGATTCAATTGCAAGGCGTGCGATGCCGGTGCGACCGCGGTATAACTTTCCATCTGGTGATCGGGTTCCTTCAGGATAAATGCCGATGCAATGACCAGCATTTAATAAACGAATTCCAGTTGCAACAGCTGCTTCACTTGCACGACCCCCTGAACGATCAACTGGGACTTGTCCTAAAGCATGGAATGTAATTTTCTTCAAAAAACCTTTTAAGCCTGGTGCAGTGAAGTACTCCTGCTTTGCAAGAAAAGTTACTTTGCGGGAAACAACAAGTGGCATAAAAATTGAGTCACTGAAAGATAAATGGTTTGAGGCAATTATTAGCGGTCCGTTGTGAGGCACATGGGCTAATCCGCGGACTTTGGGTCGAAAGAGCAAAGTCAGTAAGGGCATGAGGAATGCCTTTAATAAGCGGTATGCCATGGGTACAGGTTACTGGCGAGCCAGATCAGCCACACCCACTAATCCTGCGTCATTACCTAATTGAGCAGGCACGATTCGTGGCAATGGGTGACCAGAAAAGGATGCAGCCCGCTCAAGTGCGCCCCTGGCTGGTTCAAGTAAGAAATCTCCGGCTTCAACTAATCCCCCACTAATAATTATTAGATCGGGATCAAAAGCCACAACAATTGATGCGATACCAAGGCCCAACCATTCGCCGGTAATCGTAAATGCCGAAAGTGCTAAACGATCTCCATCTTTTGCCGCCGCTGTTAAATGTGCACCAGTTAATCCAGCCGCTGTTCCATCACCACGTTTTAACAAATCAAATGCCCGCTCTGGCGCTGCTGCAATACCTTCACGTGCATGACGCAAAAGTGCTGGACCGGCTGAGTACTGTTCAAAACATCCACGCGCACCACATCCGCAAAGTTGTCCATCAATGACCAGTCTCATATGTCCAAGTTCTCCAGCAGTTCCATAAGCTCCGCGATACAACTCACCATTTAAAATAATTCCGCCACCAAGTCCAGTGCCAAGAATTAAAAGAATGGCATGTGTTGAACCTTTACCTGATCCAAATTTGTACTCACCCCATGCAGCAGCGTTTGCATCATTTTCAACAATTACATCAAGACCAAGCCGCTCTTTTAATTCTTTACCTAAGTTAACACCAGTCCATCCAGCAATATTTGGTGGAGCTAACATTGTTTGGCGATCGGCTGAAACAAACCCTGCGGCAGATAAACCGACTTTTGTAATCGGTGATGGCGATTGCGCCATTAACTCTCTTACTAAATCTGCAACGCGATCAGTAAGTGCTGTGCCACCCTCTTTAGGAGTGTCTTTACGAATTCGGGCAAGAATTTTGCCATCTTCATCAACTATTCCACCAAGTAATTTGGTACCGCCGACATCAATACCAATAGCAAGTGTCATTAGCCCTCGATGTGTGCTTTCAATTCCTTCAATACTTGATCAATAAAAGATTTCTCAGCTTTTTGACGCATCATCGCTGGCACTGGCATGTTTAATTCAACAGTTAGCGCATAAGTCAGAAGAGTTTCATCACCATCGGCTTCTAATTTATAAAAACCATCCATTGCGGTTAATAAATCAGCATCACTTAAAGAAAAGGAGATTTGTGCAGGTGCATCGCTCCACTCATAATCCAAAATCACGGTATCTCGCAAAGGCCCTGAGTTAACTTTTAACTCAACTTTGGTAGCCCGTCCTTGTGCATCACTTTCAATCACTTTTACAGCAGTTATTGCTGAGGACCAGCTGGGATAATTTGGTAAGTCGCTGATCACTGCATTTACATCGGCGAGGGGGGCTTCGATAGTGGCGGAGGCTTGGGTTTGGCTCATAAGGCAAAGATACCCTTCTCAGGGCCATAACTCCTGCGCTAGCGTGTGACCTGTAACCACCTCTGGCACACCAAATATAGGAGCGCGTTTTACATGAATCAGATTCACGTCCCGGCTTTAGTTCCTGCCCCTACAAGTGGCAACTTGACTGACCTCGTCGCTGATCGTGCGCACTTCGAACCAGAGCGCGTAATGCTCTCCCGTCCACTCGGTGAAGGGTGGCAAGAAGTAAGTGCGCGGACGTTTGCTGCCGAAGTTCGCCAAGTCGCCAAAGGTTTAATCGCTTTAGGTATCAAGCCAGGTGATCGTGTTGGAATTTTGTCACGCACTCGCTACGAATGGACGATTTTAGATTTTGGAATTTGGTTCGCCGGTGGAGTTGTAGTTCCAGTTTACGAAACTTCATCTGCCGAACAGATTCAGTGGATTCTCGAAGATTCTGGCGCCGTTGCAATTGTGGTTGAGACTCCAACACATGCCGCACTTGTCGAAACTGTGCGCACCAAAGAGTTGAAAAATATTTGGACGATCACCGAAGGTGCAATCGCCACCCTCACCGCTGCAGGATCAGCAATCGCTGATGATCAGGTAGAAGCTCGACGTAACGCCTTAACTCCTGATGATTTAGCAACCTTGATTTATACATCCGGTACAACTGGAAAACCAAAAGGTGTAATCCTGACTCACGGAAACTTTTTATCTGAGTGCGGCAACGTTGTCGAAGGTGCTGCTGATTTATTTTTACGTAAAGATGGTTCAACTTTATTGTTCTTACCTCTTGCACATGTCTTCGGTCGAATGATTGAAGTTGGCGCAGTCAGAGCTGGTTTACATCTTGCTCATTGCTCAGATCCAGTTGGAAAGCTAACTGCAGATCTGCAATCTTTCAAACCAAACTTTGTTTTATCGGTACCAAGAATTTTCGAAAAAATTTACAACGGCGCAGAAGCAAAAGCCGAAGCTGCCGGAAAAGGAAAGATTTTCCGTAAAGCCGCCGCAGTCGCAATCGAATATAGCCAAGCGATGGAAGAAGGACACATCTCCTCTGCTTTGCGAATCAAGCACGCTTTGTTTGATCACTTAGTCTTTGCAAAGTTGCGCGCAGTTATGGGCGGAAATGTGGATGCCGCAATCTCAGGTGGTGCACCACTTGGTGAACGGTTAGGTCATTTTTATCGCGGCGCCGGTGTACGGGTACTTGAAGGTTACGGATTAACTGAAACCACCGCAGGTGCAACTTTGAATTTAACCCAATCTTCCAAAGTCGGTTCTGTCGGTCGACCATTGCCAGGTACTACCGTAAAAATTGCCGAAGATGGCGAAGTCTTACTTAAAGGCCCAATTGTGATGCGTGGCTATTGGCAAAATGATGCCGCTAATAAAGAGGTCTTCGATGAAGATGGCTTTTTCAGATCAGGGGATCTTGGCAAATTAGATGACAATGGCTTCCTATATATCGTTGGCCGCAAGAAAGAGTTAATTGTTACCTCAGGTGGAAAAAACGTCGCACCAGCCCCACTTGAAGATCGCCTTCGCGCACATCCGTTGGTTAGCCAATGTGTAGTTGTCGGTGACAATAAACCATATATCGCTGCTTTAGTTACCGTTGATGCAGATGCGATTAAAGGTTGGGCCGCTGCAAATAATAAAGGTGGCGCAACTGTGGCTGAGTTAGCAAATGACCCAGCCTTAATCGCCGTAATCCAAACAGCGGTTGATGAAGCAAATAAATCAGTTAGTAAAGCTGAATCAATCCGTAAATTTAAAATTCTCTCCACTGATTTCACAATCGCTGGTGGTCAATTAACCGCAAAAATGTCCATCAAACGACATGTAGTGCAAAAGGAGTTCGCGAGCGAAATTGAGAGCCTCTACAACTGAGCGGTCCGAGCGGATACGCATCGCTCGTGACTTGCATGACGGTATCGCCCAAGAGTTAGTCGCGCTCGGCTACTCGCTGGATAAGACACTAACTGCTGCTGTCGTAGATCCAGAAGTAAAAGCCCAATTGCGGGAAGTTAGATCACAATTAACTAACCTTACAAATGAGTTGCGTGCTGAAATCTTCTTTTTGCGCAATTCTGGTTCGCAAAATTTAGGGCAACTTTTGCAATCATTAATTGGCCGTTTAGAGAAGCAACATGAAATTAAGATTGCTACAACCATTCCACTAGGACTGACCCTTGATGAGGATCTTTCTTACCAGATTTACCGAATCATCCAAGAGGTACTGACTAATTCAATTAAACATGCAGATTCAACCCAGATCCAACTCCAATTAAAAACTAGTGGAAACAAATTGGAACTGTTGATTATTGACCAAGTAATCACAAATGAGTACGACAAGGAAGAGAAAGATCCAAATACCTTTGGATTAATCGGAATCCAAGAACGTAGTGAGCAGATAAATGCAATCTGCGAATGGGTCCATAATCTAGATACCGGTTTGCGCTTTACCCTTTCAGTTAATCTGAGTTAAATATGGTTCGCGCTCTGGTAGTCGATGACCATCCAGTAATACGCGAGGGTGTGATTAAAGCACTAACTGATGCAAATATAGATGTTGTTGCCCAAGCTGGTTCCCGCGCCCAAGCGAGATCTCAGATCGCTAGTTTTAATCCAGAGTTACTAATAATGGATCTGCACTTACCTGATGGTGATTGCTTAGATTTAATTTTATGGGTGCGCGGTATCTCTAAAACCGTCGCCATTGTCGTATTTACCTTAGAAGATGATCCGAATTATTTATTAGCCGCAGCCAAAGCCGGGGCAAGTGGATATGTAAGTAAAAGTGCACCCATAAGTGAGTTAGTGGAATCTGCGCGCCATGCCTTGGTATCACCCTTGGCATTTTCAGCCAGTCAATTATTGAGTGCAATAAATTTTGAAGCGAATAAACCTGTGCTATCACTTCGCGAACTTGAAGTGGTGGAAAGATTGGCTCGTGGATGGAGCGCTAATCAAATCGCTGAAGATCTTTTTTTGAGCACGGCGACGATAAAAAGTCATATCGCATCCCTTTATCGAAAGTTGGAATGTTCTAACAAGACAAGTGCGGTTACAAAAGCAAATTCCTTGGGCTTAATTAAAATCTAATCTGAAATAATCTCTTCAAACCGGGTGCCGATTCCTTCCCAACTCCACAACTGTTCCATCCATACTCGCCCAGCGCTTCCCATTTGAGCGCGAAGTTTTTCATCTGCCAATAATTTAATAAGAGCACCACTTATTTCATGCTGATCTCGCCCATTTACTAAAAGTCCAGTTTTTCCATCAAGTACTGCATCTGGGGCACCGCCTGATTTGCCAGCAATTACCGGTACTCCACAAGCGCTCGCTTCTAAATAGACAATTCCTAAACCTTCGACCTCTAATCCCCCATAACGTGATCTACATGGGGCGGCAAAGATATCGCCGAGACGGTAATAAGCAGGTAGTGATTCATGAGCAACTCGGCCGGTGAAGATCACTGAATCTTGTACTTTTAGATTGTGCACTAATTTTTCTAACCGTTTTTGATAATTACCCGTACCTACTAATAAAAGTTTACTTTTTGGAAATTGTTTTAGAATCTCTGGCATTGCTTTAATTAATTGATCACTACCTTTGCGCGGAACCAATCTGCCGATTGAAACAATTACTGGCGCTCCTTCGATTCCCCACTTTTTTTGCAATTCAAGGGATTTGGCCGCAGGAATAAATCGGGTTAAATCAACACCGGGTGGAAGATGGACCAATTTGCTGTGATCCTCACGCAGCAATGCATTTGCAACTGCTCCTCGCGTGAACTCTCCGAGATAAGTCATCTGATCTGCTTGCGCACCTATACGGCGCAAAAGGGCCGAAAATAATGGCATCCGGGCCCACCAAACCTCATGGCCATGGGTTAGCGCCACTATATGTTTTGCTCCGGCTCTGCGCAGCGATTTTGCCAGTAACCCTAGCGGCGCACTGGATCCAAAAATTACATTCTCACAATTGTGGGCTATGAATAAATCAGTAGCTTTTTTTGCTAAGCGCGGGGTTGGAAGTAAAACCTTTGCAGTATCGCGAATTACCTTGATTCGATTTTCTTCCCACATTTGGTTATCAAATTTAATCACTTCATCTTGGGGACTCTGCCGTGAAGTTAAAACCACAAAGTTTCGTTGTTGATTTTTACTTGCTTGAGCAAGTAAGCCGTGGATAAAGGTCTCAATTCCGCCCGAACGTGGTCCAAAATCATTTGTCACAACAAGGGTGGTGATCACGTTATAGCCGCACCGCTCCTGCGAATCTCATCTGATTAATAGGTGCGATCTTTACTCTCGAACCAGGTCGTGGTGCGTGAACCATTCTTCCGCCGCCTAGATAAATTCCAACGTGGCTGATTGGGCTCTTAAAAAATATTAAATCCCCAGGTTGTAGATTTGAACGCGAGATATGTCGACCATATCTAAATTGGGCTCGTGATGAATGTGGAAGTGAAACTCCGGCGGCTTGATAAGCGCGCATCGTTAAACCGGAACAATCCCAAGTTCGCATTCCATCTGCACCAAAAACATACCGATCCCCAATTTGCGCTAGAGCATATTTGATGGCTTTACCTGAGCGCCCACTGACACCTTTATAATTTTTTGCAGCACTTTTTGAATTTGCGTAATCATTTGCTTCTGCGCGTTTTTGTGCCGCTAGTAATGCTTTACGTTCTGAGGCTTTAAGTGATTTAAGAATTTTTTCTGCATCAGCTAAGTTTTTTTGCGCTGCTTGTGCTTGGCGGACAAATTTTGCTTGAGTTGCACGCACTAATTGCACGCGATCTGTTACTACCAAAGTGGTTTGTTGTAATTTTTGCGATGCTGCTGAATATCGGCGAAGTTCAACTGTTTTTCGCCGAGTTAAAGAATCCAAATCTCCAGCAGATGCTAAATATGCTTTTGGATCCGCAGCAAAAAGTAATTGCAGTGATGCGCTGTAACCACCATTAATGTATTGATCAACCGCGATCGCGCCTAAACTTTTTTGAATAGCACTAAGTTCCCGCTTTTGTGTGGCGGCTTTTTTCTGTACTCCATTTAACTCTTGATTTAACTGGGCTAATTTAATCTTTGCTTCCTGAGCTCCCTCAGCCGCAGAAGCGGCAGCTTCACGCAGGTAGTTGACCTTTGCTTGGATCTGCAACAGCCGTGACGATGGAGCCGCGCTGGCAGGAACGCTCAGAGTGCCCAGCAACATGGCGGCACCGGCCAAATAGAGACCAACCCGGGTAAACATGTTGGCAAGGCTAACCCGCTGAAGGGGGCCGGCTCAAACCCAAAGTGCGTTTGCGCTGGTGGGAGCGGTGTCGCTGAGTGGGGTGGGAGTCGCAGGTGGGGCAAGTTAGATTTGCCACCGTGCGCGCCAAATTAATCCCAGGAGTGAATGGCTGCCTCCTGGTCGGGGCAAATCTGGCCACCACAATCGCCGGTCGCTCCCATCCGTTGCGGGCAGGGGCGCAATCAGACCGAGAATTCTTTAGATCTCTGCGCTCGCAAGCTGATCTGATCTTGGTCGGTGGCAAAACATTCACTGCAGAGCCGTACCGTCACACTCCAGTGCCAATTGCGATTTATGCAACAAATAATTTAGTTGACCTCAAATCAAATCCAATTGCACGAGTAGTCAGCGGAGATCTTGGCGATGTTATTGCAAAGTTGCAAAACGCTTTTGGTGGAAGTGCAAAGATTTTGTGTGAAGGTGGCCCTACATTAATCAGCGCGCTTATTGCAGCAAATCTATTAGATCAACTTTTTCTATCACGTTCCACGCTGGCCGGCGACAGTGATTTTTTCGATATAGATGCAACCAACAAAATGCTACTGGCAAGTAGTTCTGCCGTGCTAGATCACTATCTGAAGGATTAAAAGAGGCGCGCCTACCCTAAATTTCAAGGGGTTATCTTTACCCTTAGAGGATGGTTAATGCAGTTGGAATCAATGATTTTCCAGCAGCCGCCGCAGCATTACGAAGTTTCACACCTCGGATTGAAATTGAAGTTGAAGAAACTCCAGCACCAGCAAAGTTAGCTACTCATGCATTGGCATTATCTGCTGAATGTATTGTCGATGATGAAGAGTTGGCATCTGGAAGATTTGTTTTACTTTATGAACCAGAAGGACATGAGACTTGGGATGGAAATTTTAGATGTGTAACTTTTATTCGGGCCCAAATGGAGTTACAGATGGGTGTAGATCCACTGCTTCCTGAAGTTGGCTGGTCTTGGTTTGAAGATGCGTTAAACGGCCTAGAAGTGACTGCAACAAGTGGAACAGTTACACAAGCAACAAGTGCATCTTTCGGTCAATTAGAGGAACGTGGAAGCGACTCCGAAATTGAGATCCGCGCATCATGGACAGCGATAATTTCAGCAAAAGATCCAAATGAAATTGCTGCGCATTTTGCAGCTTGGTGCGCATTACTGGCGCAGTGCGCTGGCTTAGCACCGATAACATTGGCTGATGGAGTCGCATCAATTGCCCGAAATCGTTCCTGAAGAGTCTGTAGAGCAATCAGAGGTAGTTGAGTTACCACTTCGCGATCAGCCCGTTGCAGGTATGTCTGAATTAATTACCGATTTAATGGGATTAAAAAATGCATGTGCACAATTAGCAAAAGGTACCGGTCCGATAGCGATCGATGCTGAACGGGCCTCGGGTTACAAGTATTCGCAACGAGCATATTTAATTCAGGTTCACCGTAAAGATGGCGGCTTGCATCTGATCGATCCGATTCCATTTAAACTAGCAGACTTTGTACGGTTAAATGAGATATTACAAAGTTGCGAAACAATTATTCACGCGAGCACTCAAGATCTTCCTTGCATGCGCGAGATTGGCTTAAACCCAACCTCATTATTTGATACTGAACTTGGTGCCCGAATTGCCGGAATGGCCAAAGTTGGTCTTGGTCCATTAACTGAAGAATTATTGGGTTTTCGTTTAGCGAAAGAACATTCAGCAGTTGATTGGTCAATCCGACCATTGCGGCAAGATTGGTTGATTTATGCCGCACTTGATGTAGATGTTTTACTTGAATTAAGAGATGCGGTGGAAACAAAATTAATTGAAAACAAAAAGTTAGCATGGGTTAATGAGGAATTTGCCGCCATATTGGCATCCCCCACTCCTCAACCTAAAACCGATCGATGGAAAAAAACTTCTGGTATCCATAAAGTTAAACGTCCGGATCAACTTGCAATTGTTCGCGAACTTTGGCGGGCTCGTGACGAGATTGGACGCGAGAAAGATATTGCGGGCGGTCGAATCTTAAGTGAATACGCGATTGTTGCTGCTGCGGCAACAGTGCCAAAAAATATTAATGAGTTGAAAGGAATCTCAGCATTCACTCGCCAGCCGCCAGAGTTGTTAAAAAAATGGTGGGATGCAATTGCAATCGCTAGCGCGAATCCAGAGTTGAAAATTAAAGGACCGCCAAGTGATGCTCCCCCAACTCAGATGCGAGTTTGGCGAGAGCGCGAACCGGTGGCTTATGCCCGGCTAACTCATGCCAAAGCCAGATTGAAGGAGGTGGCCGAGGCCAACTCGATTCCAGTTGAAAATATGGCCTCTCCTGATCTGGTCCGAAAATTGTGTTGGTACGCGCCACTGCCGGATTTAGCCCAGGTCGAAGCGGCGTTGCTTAAAGCTGGCGCTCGGGCCTGGCAGATTGAATTAATTGGGCCGACATTGGCGCAAATCCAATTTGAGACGGAGCCAGTAGTAATTGCTGCTGAGGAGGCTGAGCCTGCTCAAAGCGAGTGATAGAGGTAACTCTTATTTACGCAACATAAAAGTTGCGTAAATACCCCCTACCAAGTAACTTTTAACCATGTTGAGTAATTTCTTAATCGGGCTGCGCGAAGGTCTGGAAGCGGCGTTAATTGTCGGAATTTTGGTTGCCTATATCGTTAAAACAAATCAATCAAGCAAACGTAAACTTTTGACCGCCGTATGGAGTGGTGTCGCAGCTGCGCTAATTGCAAGTCTTGCACTCGGAGGATTCTTATCATTTACCTCTGCTGAATTAACTCCACGTGGTGAAGAATTTTTTGCTGGAACCACATCATTGCTAGCAGTCGGTTTGGTAACTTGGATGGTCTTCTGGATGAAGCGCACTGCGCGATCATTGCGTGAAGATTTGCAAGGAAAAGTAGCTACCGCGTTATCTTCAGGACCAATAACTCTGGCAGCAGCTGCATTTTTTGCAGTATTGCGCGAAGGTTTAGAAACATCACTTTTTGTTTATGCAAATTTCCGTTCTATTAATGGTGAAGGTGTCGGCGCTGGACCAGCGATTGGATTAATAATTGGTTTAGCTGTTGCCGTATTTTTAGGTTGGGCTATTTATCGTCGAGCAATTACTTTGAATTTAGCAACTTTTTTCAAAATCACTGGTGTGGCATTAATTGTGATTGCCGCCGGAGTTTTGTCCTACGGAGTTCATGAATTTCAGGAGTTAGGTTGGATTCCAGCCGCCGATCTATTTATCTGGGACACCACCTCTTGGATGAGCAAGGAGTCAATCCCTGGTTCAATCCTGGCCGGCACCATTGGCTTTGATACCACCACCTCTTGGTGGCAATTTGGCTTTTGGGGGATGTACTTACTGATCACCCTCAAGGCATACCTCGCCCCAGCACGAAAAAGAGTCTCACTTTAACCTGACGGCAACTTCCAGTTTAAGTTACCGGCTAGTAACATGAGCCGTAACCGCTTTTGAAATTGAGCGCTAGAGATAAGGCAAGTAAATGGCAGCTTCAGGTAATTCAGTGAGTGATGTCTATTTAATTGATGCAGTTCGCACTCCATTTGGCAAAGCGGGATCCTTATACGCCGGAACTCGTGCTGATGACATCATGGTTCGTTGTATTCGCGGATTGTTAGAGCGCAATCCAAGTATTGATAGCGCCACTATTGATGAGGTTGCAATTGCAGCTGCTTCACAAACTGGTGATCAAGGAATGAACATTGGTCGCAGCGCTGCATTGTTAGCCGGAATTCCAAAAACAGTTCCCGGATATTCGATTGATCGTTGGTGTGCAGGTGCGATGACATCAATGACC
>CAEZUJ010000013.1_pt1 | contig 29437 bp, 26 predicted proteins | sample 7264451 | NCBI WGS metagenome assembly CAEZUJ01 (sample SAMEA6813828, study PRJEB35770) | uncultured Actinomycetes bacterium | biome: Freshwater; feature: Freshwater reservoir; material: water | place: Czech Republic | collected 2016-04-20 | depth 0.5m m
GCATTTTTACACTTAACAGAAAAGCTATTCCCTGAACGAAGCAAAGAATTGCGTTTAACCACTGAACAGGAGAGTAAAGCCACGCTAATGGTTTCGATGCCACTAAATGAGGCCAGTGTGAAAATATCTAAAAAATTTCCAGCAGATCCTGTTGAAGAGTATTCACTTCCGATCTGGGCCGGAGTCTTGCCGATCAAACATACTTATGGTGAACCAATTCCAGATCCAAATTTAATTCCAGGAACTCCAGTTCCTGATTACCTTTCAAGGTGGCCAGAAGGTCGGACATGAATCTTTGGGATGCAACTTTAAATAGTAAACCCGTAGAAAGAGCATCGCTGCGCGCAACTGAAGAGGTTGATGTTGCAATTATTGGCGCTGGTTTCACTGGATTATGGAGTGCCTTTCACCTACTGAGCAATAAACCCGATTTAAAGATTGCGATAATCGAAAAAGAACGAGTTGGCTTCGGCGCAAGTGGAAGAAACGGCGGATGGGTTAGTGCGCTTTATCCAAGTGAAATGGGAGCAGATTTAGTAACCCCTCACTTAGTGCAATCAATAGCTGAGATTGGGGTTTTTGCAAGCAAGTACGCACCTGACGCTAATTTTCAAAAAGGTGGTTCACTCACCATTGCTCGCAATCGTGGTCAGTTAAAAAGATTGAAAAATAATATTGGTTCGGCTACTTTCTTAAATCAAAGTGAAACACTATCCAAATTTCAACTCAATGGCGCATTAGGTAGTTTGTTTACTCCTGATTGCGCAACTATTCATCCTGGAAGATTTGTCCGGGCTTTGGCCGATCATGTCGAACAACTAGGAGCACGGATCTATGAAAAATCTCCAGCGCTTAGAAATACTGACCATAAGGTAAGTACACCGTCAGGTGCACTAATTGCGACCACCGTAATTTCTGCGACAGAAGCCTTTGCCAAAGGCAGCCGTGAACGTATTCCGCTTTATTCACTCATGGTTGCCACAGAGCCGATAGCTGAAAAACTTTGGGATCAGATTGGCTTATCTAATGGTGAATCATTTGCTGAAGCCAGTCACCTAGTTACCTACGGCCAGCGAACTGGAGATAATCGTTTGGCTGTTGGTGGACGTGGAGCCCCATATCTATTTGGCTCACTTATGCGCTCTGCTGCAGAAAATAATTCACGAATACATGATCAGATTATTGCAATGGTGCGCACTTGGTTTCCACCGCTGGCAAATACGCACTTTACCCACCGTTGGGGTGGCGCAGTAAGTGTGACCCGAGATTGGCAACCTTTTGCAAATTTTAATCAAGTGACAGGAGAAGCAAAAGCGGGTGGTTATGTAGGAGATGGGGTAACACTTTCCTATTTAGCTGCTAAAACTTTGGCAGATTTAATACTAGAAAAGGATTCTGAGTTAACAAAATTACCATTTGTAAATCACACTCCCCCACTATGGGAGCCAGAACCTCTGCGTTGGCTTGGCGTGAACTCTGTTGTTAAATTAACTGATTTTGCTGATCGCGAAGAGGCTGCCACAAATCAACCTTCATTACTGGCCAAAGCTTTAAGCAGAGTTACTGGAAATTAACTTTCGGTACTTAAAACTTTAAATTTATTTCGCTTGCTAACTTTTTCCGCTGCAGCCAATTGACCGCAGGCCCCGTCTATTTCACGGCCACGAGTATCTCTCACTGTTACGGGAACTCCATAACTTTCCAGAACTTCAACAAATTTCTTTTCATCTTCTGGTTTTGATGCGGTCCACTTAGATCCAGGTGTTGGATTAAGTGGGATTAAATTCACATGTGCTGCGCGGCTTTTGAGCATCCGTCCAAGTAAATCTGCCCGCCATGCATGGTCGTTGATATCACGAATCATTGCGTACTCAATCGAATAACGGCGTCCAGTCTGAGTTGCGTAATTATCAGCTGCAGCCAACACTTCACGGACTTTCCAACGAGTATTGATCGGCACCAAAGTATCGCGAAGTTCATCATCAGGTGTATGTAACGAAACTGCCAACGTTACCGGAATTCCCTCTTCCATAAGCTTTTCAATTCCACTTACTAAGCCAACTGTAGAAAGCGTCACTGAGCGCGCACTAATTCCAAACCCATCTGGGGTTGGCGCTGTAATATTTTTAATGGTGCGCATAACTGCGTTGTAATTTGCGAGAGGTTCGCCCATCCCCATAAAAACAATATTTGATAAACGCATTGGAGCGCCCATCTCACCCAACTCCATCGCACGGGATGCTGCAAAAACTTGAGCAGTAATTTCACCAGCACTTAAATTTCTAGTTAATCCAGCTTGACCGGTAGCGCAAAATGGACAGCCCATTCCACAACCTGCTTGAGAAGAGATACATAATGTGGCCCGATCTGGGTAGCGCATCAAAACGCTCTCAACCATCACTCCATCATGTAATTTCCATAAATCCTTGCGGGTTGTTCCCCCATCACAAGTGACACTGCGCACCTTGGTCAAAAGTGTTGGAAATAGTCCGGCTGCTAATTTATTCGCACTCTCACTAGAGATGTCACTCCACTCTTGAGGAGTTTCATTGTGACGCCCAAAATAATGATTTGCTAATTGCTTGGCTCTGAAAGCTGGTTCACCTAATTCAGTTACTGCAATTGCCCGGTTCTCCGGAGACAGATCTGAAAAATGGCGAGGTGGTTTTTTAACAAGTGGTGAAATTTCTATTGTGGGCATATTTACTTACCCGACCAAAGTTAAAATTGCCCAGATGATTGGGGCTGAAAGCAATACTGAATCAAGACGATCAAGCATTCCACCATGGCCTGGCAAAATTGCTCCCATATCTTTCAAATCTAAATCACGTTTGATTGCACTCTCAATCAAATCACCGCATGTAGCGGTAAATACTGCAGCAACTCCAATAGCGGCACCTACTAGCCAATGTTTTTCAAACAACAGCGAAAGCATTAACCCACCACCGAGAATTGAGAAGATCAGTGAACCAATCAACCCTTCCCATGTTTTCTTAGGGCTGATCGCTGGTGCAAGTTTGTGCTTACCAAGCAGAACACCAAATATGTATCCAAAGGTGTCGTTGCATCCAACCACAATTACAAAAGTCATTACGCGAGCTAATCCATCATCTGGCTTTGCCATAACAATCAGAAAACCTGCTAGAAATGGAAGATAGATAGTTGCAAAAACGGTTGCAGTGGCATTTTTTACAAAATTATGATGTCCTTTTGGCAATCCAGAGATTAATAAAAATGGAATTGAAATCGCAGTCGCAACCGCTAATCCAGTCACATCTTTGACCCAAGCACTTGTCATGATTGCTACGGCACAAAATGAGATCGTTGGTACTGAGATCTCGATATTAGCTCGGTCTAAAGCTTGACCTAATTCCCAAACTCCACGAATAATTGCAGCGATCGCAAGTGGAAGAAATAAGACACGTTGAAATGCCAAAGATGCGATAACCAGCCCTAGCAAAGTTAATCCAACAGCAATCGAAGGAAATAATTTTCGTCCGGCTTTTTTATTTATCGCTTCATTTAAAGCATGGAGATCCGACATTTATTGTTGGAACTCTCAAACCTCGAGAAGTTCGCTCTCCTTATGCTGTAACAAGTCATCGATCTTGGCAACATGCCCAGAAGTATGTTTTTCTAAATCCTTTTCTGCACGAGCCACATCATCTTTGCCAACGTCTCCATCTTTTTCCAATTTTTCTAGCGCTTCTTTTGAATGGCGGCGAATATTTCGAATCGAAACTCTGGACTCTTCCGCTTTGGTTCTGGCTACTTTGATGAACTCTTTACGCCGTTCCTCGGTTAATTGTGGGAAACCAACTCTGATTACGGCTCCATCTGAAGCCGGATTTACACCTAGATCTGAGTCGCGAATAGCTTTTTCAATTAATGGCATGGCGCCTTTGTCATAAGGGGAGACAACTGCCATTCGTGCTTCAGGAACCTGTACAGACGCTAATTGTGAAAGCGGTGTAAATGTTCCGTAATAATCCACCATAATCTTTGCAAACATCGACGGGTGCGCACGGCCAGTTCGGATGGCACCGAAATCTTCTTTCGCTACTTCCACGGCTTTACTCATTTTTTCATCAGCGTCGCTGAGAATTTTACTTGCTAGATCAGACATTTATTTCATCCCCTTACGAGACTAATGTTCCGATAGATTCGCCACTTACAGCACGAGCAATATTTCCTTCTTTCATTAAATCAAAAACAATTATCGGAAGTTTATTCTCACGGCAAAGTGAGAATGCGGCTGCATCAGCCACTGCCAAAGATTTACTTAAAACTTCATCAAATGAGATATTGTCATATTTCTTCGCATTTGGATCTTTCTTAGGATCAGCTGAATAAACTCCATCAACGCCACTTTTGGCCAGAAGAAGTGCTTCAGCATTAATCTCAAGTGCGCGTTGTGCCGCAACGGTATCTGTTGTGAAAAATGGCATTCCGGCACCTGCTCCAAAAATAACAACCCGACCTTTATTTAGATGTCGGATTGCACGCAGAGGGATATATGGCTCAGCAACTTGTCCCATATGAATAGCGGTTTGCACGCGAGTTGCGACGCCCTCTTTTTCTAGAAAATCTTGCAACGCTAAACAGTTCATAACTGTGCCGAGCATTCCCATGTAATCCGCACGAGATCGATCCATTCCACGTTGTTGCAATTCGGCACCACGGAAATAATTTCCACCACCGACAACAATTGCAATTTCAACACCAGATCGAGCAACATCGGCGATCTGCGCGGCAATTCCTTGAACAACATCAGGGTCAACGCCGATTCCGGCTCCCCCACCAAAGACCTCACCCGAGAGTTTTAGTAGGACTCTCGAGTAGGTCATGGTCAATATTCTCTTACTGTCCTACGCGAAAACGGAAGAAGGCACTCACATTTGTGCCAGCTTCTTCGAGGACTTGGGCAACGCTCTTCTTGGAATCCTTCGCAAATGCCTGTTCAATCAAGGAAACTTCCTTGATAAAACCAGTGACGCGGCCTTCAACCACTTTGGCAAGTGAAGCTTCTGGCTTGCCTTCGTTGCGGGCGGTCTCTTCGGCGATACGACGTTCACTTTCGATTAAATCTGCGGGAACATCTTCACGTTTAACATAAGCAGGCGCAAATGCTGCGATGTGTTGAGCTACATCTTTACCAATTGCATTCTCTTTTGTTAATTGCACAAGAACGCCAACTTGAGCAGGTAGATCCGGGCTAGTGCGGTGTAAATAAACTGAAACTGGCCCATTTTTTAGTACCCCAATGCGACGCAAGACAATTTTCTCGCCCAAGGTTGCATTGGCTTCATCAATATGTGCCTGCACCGTTTTTCCGCCACCAAAATCACTTGCAAGGAATGCATCTAACTCAGTTGCTGCAGATGTGCTCAACTTAGCCAGAATCTCATTTCCTAATTCTTGGAAACGTTCACCTTTTGCAACGAAATCAGTTTCGCAGTTCAACTCTAAGATCACGCCAGTATCACCTGTGACAGATGCACTTACTAAACCATTTAAAGCTGTACGACCTTCACGCTTGGTAACACCTTTTTGTCCTTTAACCCGGATGATCTCAACTGCTTTATCGAAATCTCCACCAGACTCTTCAAGTGCATTTTTGCAATCCATCATTCCTGCAGCAGTTAATTCGCGCAGGCGCTTTACATCAGATGCGGTATACGACATTTACTAAGCCTCCACGATTGGTGCAACTTCAGCGGCTACAACTGGTTCTGCAACGGCGGCTTCAAGTTCAGCAGTTGCTGAAGCGGCGAGCGCTTCTGCTTGAGCTGCCAATGCTGCATCTTCTTTGACTTTCGCAGCGCCTGAACGTGCTTGCAAACCAGCCGCAATTGCATCTGCAATTACGCGAGTCAACAATGCGACTGAACGGATAGCGTCATCATTTCCTGGAATTCCATAATCAACTTCATCTGGATCGCAATTTGTATCAAGGATTCCGATAACTGGGATTCCAAGTTTCTTTGCTTCTGCAACCGCTAAATGCTCTTTCTTGGTATCAACAACCCAGATAGCACTTGGAAGTTTGGTCATGTTACGAATACCGTCAAGGTTTTTCTTCAACTTATCTTTTTCGCGGCGTTGCATCAGAAGTTCTTTTTTGGTGCGACCTTGATCGGTGCTTCCCTCAAGTCCTTCGAGCTCTTTCAAACGTTGAATACGTTTTGCCACGGTGTTGAAGTTGGTCAACATTCCACCGAGCCAACGCTCTGTTACTGATGGCATGCCAACGCGCGCAGCTTGAGCCAAGATTGGCTCCTGTGCTTGCTTCTTGGTTCCAACAAAAAGAACGTGACCGCCACGTGTGACAGTCTCCTTTACAAACTCATAGGCTGAATCGATCATTCCAAGTGATTGTTGGATATCGATAATGTAGATGCCATTGCGTTCGGTAAATATGTAACGCTTCATCTTTGGATTCCAACGACGGGTTTGATGTCCAAAATGGACTCCGCTATCGAGGAGTTCTCTCATGGTGACAACCGACATGGTTGCGCACTCCTTTCGCACAACTCGAAGTTGTGCTCTCGGTTTACGGTAAGTGGCAATTTGCCGGGCTTACCCCTGGTGGCTGGTCATCTGCTGCACTCAACTCACCGCTTTTGGCGGTGGGATTTAATGCAGACCGAGTAGATGAAGTTCAACCACGCGAAGTCACTTAATTACTTAAGTGCTGAGCCGAATCCTACCTGACCCACAGCACCCCAATTTCCCCACATTTGCCCTGCTCAGCGCCTTGATTTGGCAATTTTTGGCACAGTCTCCACATATGAAACGCATGAATCAACTAAAGATCAGCCTCGCCCTGCTGCTTGCATTACTTCCAACTATTTCTGCAGAGGCCACTTCAAGTAACGAACGGTGGGTTGCTCCCCTTGCTGGCAAGTTAGTCGTGGTGCGCGGATTTGATGGAGCTGCCTATCGCGCAAATCATTATGGACGCGCTCACCGTGGAGTTGATCTGTTGAGCAAAGTTGGAGATCCAGTTTTTACACCTACTGATGGCGTTGTTGTCTATGTGGGTGTAATTAATTCCATTCCGATAGTTGTGATTGCGCATCCAGATAATGGGGCTACTGAAAAAGGATTGCGAACAACTTATCTACCTGTTGAAACTCATTTAATAGTTGGGAACGCGGTCAGCCGCTCACAATTAATTGGAGTAGTCGGAGCACAAACTCATCTTGCGGGCAATACTGTTTTGCATTGGGGCGAACGATTAAATAGAGAGTACAAAAACCCTTTACGTCGGTTAGGCGCACCTGTACTTTTGCCACGTTTGTCTTAAACTTAGCAAATGGCCGGTTCATCAATTTCACTAACTTCACTTGATGAAGTTATTACCCGTGCGCAATCTTTGATGACGCCGATGAGTGGCGAACGCAAGATCGTTGGCTTGATTGGAAAACCTGGCGCCGGCAAATCAACATTATCTGCGAAGTTGATTGAACATCTTGGTGCTCAAGCGGCCATCTTAAATATGGATGGTTATCACTTAAGTAATTTATCTCTGCGTGAATTAGGTCGTGCCGATCGCAAAGGTGCGCCTGATACTTTTGACGCACTTGGCTTTACTGCAATTTTAAAAAGAGTAAAGAATCAAGTTGATCAGGATATTTACTTTCCAGTGTTTGACCGGTCTATCGAAGAGTCGATCGCCGCACAAGGTGTAATTACTCCTGAAGTTAAATTAGTGATCACCGAAGGAAATTACCTTCTGCACAATGAAAATAATTGGGGTGGGGTTAAGGAGTTACTTGATGAAAGTTGGTTTATTGAAGTTGATGATCAACTTCGAATCGAAAGATTAGTTAACCGACACCATAAATTTGGTAAGAGTAAAGCTGATGCACACTCTTGGGCCACGGGCAGCGATGAAAACAATGCAAAAATTGTTGCTCAAACGCGCGAATTAGCAGATGTGATTATTAATTTAAGTTAGGCCCGCGGATGTGCTTGTTGGTATGCACTTCGCAATCGATCCTCTGAAACATGTGTGTAAATTTGAGTAGTTGCCAATGAGGCATGACCCAGAAGTTCTTGTACTGCGCGCAAATCTGCACCACGCTCAAGTAAATGAGTAGCTGCACTATGGCGCAATCCATGTGGACCCATCTTTGGAGATCCAGGCAACGCTTCCAACGCTTTGTAAACGACTTCGCGCACAGTTCGTGGATCAATCCGTTTTCCACGCGCACCCAAGAAAAGCGCCGACCCTGAGTTGCTCGCAGTTAACTCAGGTCGCGCTTCCTTAATCCACTTATCAATCGCTAGTAATGCAGGTGCACCGATTGGACAGGTCCGCTCTTTTCTACCTTTACCAAAAACGCGGACTGTATTTCGATTGCGATCTATATCAGCCAAATCCATTCCACATGCTTCTGATACTCGGATGCCTGTTGCATAAAGTAATTCAACTAAAGCGATATTTCGAAGTGCGAGTGGGGTTTGTTCTTCTCCAGCGGCCAATTCCAGTGAATCGAAAACTTCTGTCGCTTCGGAAATAGTTAACACGTGAGGAAGAGTGCGATGGCCTCTTGGAGTCGCTAATCGATCCCCCACATCAGTTGGCAAAATTCCTTTCCGTGCCGCCCATGCAGTAAAAGTTCGAACTGAAACTGCGCGACGTGAAATTGTGGTTCGCGCGCCACCTTTACTTTGCTGATTTGCTAACCAGGAACGGATTATCGCCAAACTCAGTGCACTTGGTTCGGAAACTTTCATCCGTTGGGCATGCTCGGCTAATGATGTTAAGTCTCCGATGTAAGCCCGGATTGTGTGTTCTGAAAGATTCCGTTGAGAACGTAGATGTTCTTCGTACTGGGCAAAGAGGCCAGCAAAAGCTTCGCTTACCATCTCTGACATATGTAAAGGTTACTCGGGTTTAATCCCTTGACGCAGTAAGCCATAAGTAACTGCATCCTCTAATGCCATTTCAGAGGCTGCGATAACATTTTCGTGAACCCCTAAAGTGGTCCATTCTGCTTTACCATCACTTGTTTGTACGAGAACGCGCGTTACCGCTCCGGTACCAAGACGGCCTTCCAAAATCCGGACTTTGTAATCAGTTAATTCAAGGATCGCAAGTTCTGGGTAAATACTTTCAAGGCCGGTGCGCAGTGCGCGGTCAATCGCATTAACTGGTCCATTTCCACTTCCATTGGCTTCATAACTTTTACCGCGTGCAGTTATTTTCACTGATGCTCGGCTGGTAACTGCTCCATCTGCGCTCTTATCAACTGTAGTTGACCATTCATCTACGGTGAAGAAATGTAACTTCGCGCCAGCAATTTCCGCACGCAACAAAAGTTCAAATGAGGCGTCAGCTGCTTCAAAGGTATATCCATGTGACTCTAAATCTTTGACACGTTCAACAACCCGACCTAAAACTTCACGATCTGGTCCAATATCAATTCCAAGTTCTTGGCTTTTCAATTCAATTGATGCGCGGCCGGCCATATCAGAGACGAGCATCCGCATATCATTTCCAACTTCTGCTGGATCAGTGTGTTGATACAAAGCGGGATCAACCTTAATTGCACTTGCATGCAAACCAGCTTTGTGAGCAAATGCTGAAAGACCGACATATGGCTGGCGCGCACTTGGTGCGATATTTGTTACCTCTGCAACTGCATGTGAAATTCTAAAAGCTTCTTTTAGCAAACCGGTAGGTAATACTTTTTTGCCTAGTTTTAACTCTAAATTTGAAATAATTGTTACTAAATCTGCGTTACCAGTTCGTTCTCCATACCCATTTAAAGTTCCTTGCACATGAGTTGCCCCGGCATGAACTGCTGCGAGGGAGTTTGCAACTGCGCAACCAGCATCGTTATGACAATGAATTCCAACTCGCGCTGAAGTAACGCCAATTACATCATTAACTACTTCGCTGATCTCATCAGGTAACGCACCGCCATTTGTATCGCAAAGAGCAACTAAATCCGCTCCAGCTGCCATTGAAGTTTGAATAACTTCAAGTGCGTACGCTCGATTAGATCGAAAACCATCAAAGAAATGTTCTGCGTCTAAAAATACTCGCCGGCCATGACTTTTTAAATGTGTAATCGTGTCCCGAATCATCGCTAGGTTTTCGGTTAAATCCGTTTTCAATGCAAGGTCCACATGAATGTCATGAGATTTTGCAACAAGAGTGACAATCGGGGCCTCTGAATCAAGAAGTGCAGTGACTTGTGGGTCATCGCCAGCTTTCACAAGCGGTCTACGTGTGGCACCAAAAGCTACAAATTGGGCATTTTTAAATTTAAGCTCTTTGGCTACTCGCTTAAAAAATTCAGTGTCTTTCGGATTTGCGCCAGGCCAGCCACCTTCAATAAACCCAACTCCCAAATCATCAAGATGTTTGGCAATGGTCAATTTATCTTGAACCGAAAGATTTAATCCTTCTTGCTGCGCACCATCACGCAATGTTGTGTCATAGATATGAAAAGAGTCTGGGGTCGGGCTCATTTGATGTCTGAGATAACTTTGCTCATCCAACCATGTGTGTCCACTTGTGAACCATGTTGTATTCCAAGCAAACGCTCACGCAATGCCAAAGTTATTGGGCCAGGTTGTCCATCCCCGATCTGCCAATTTCCATTAGCACTCTTGGCTTCACCAATTCCAGTGATAACCGCTGCAGTTCCACATGCAAAAGTTTCGGATATCTCTCCACTTGCAGCACCTGATCGCCAATCTTCAACACTGATCATCACTTCCTCGACTTTAAAACCTAGATCATCGGCAACAGTTAATAATGAATCGCGTGTGATGCCAGGAAGTAAAGTCCCAGTCAGTGATGGAGTGACGATGCGAGCATCTTTACCTTTTCCTTTAACGAAGAAAAGGTTCATGCCACCCATCTCTTCAATCCATTTGCGTTCTACAGCATCAAGCCAAACAACTTGATCACAACCTTCTTTTGCGGCTGCTCGTTGGGCTAGCAATGAAGCTGCGTAATTTCCACCACATTTTGCTTCACCGGTTCCACCTTTTGAAGCGCGTACATACTCATTTGATATCCACACTGATACAGGTTTTGTGGGATTGAAATAGGCTGCGGCTGGTGTTGCAATAATTAAAAAGGTTGCTCTGCTTGATGGACGCACTCCTAAGCCAACTTCACTTGCAATCATAAATGGGCGAATGTAGAGCGACTCACCTGGATTGTTTGGCACCCATCCAGCATCAGCTTTTACTAATGCTTCAACTGCGGCGACAAAATCTTTGATTGGAAGTTCTGGGAGTGCAATACGTGCGGCACTGCGCGCAAATCGCGCTGCATTTGCATCTGGGCGAAATAAAGAGATTGCACCATCTGGTTGGCGATATGCCTTCATGCCTTCAAATATCTCTTGACCGTAATGAAAAACCATTGTCGCTGGATCTAAAGTAAGGGGCGCATATGCAGTCAGGCGAGCATCATGCCAACCTTTTTCTTCGTTCCATTCTGCAATAAACATATTGTCGGTGAAATACTTTCCAAATCCAGGTTGAGCCACTCGCGCAACACGTTCTGCATCGGCCACCGGCTTAGGGTTTGGATTTATCGTGATCTGCATGAGCTCTCCTTATTTATCACTATCAGGCTAGTGCTGCAGTGATTGCATCACCGATCTGTGAAGTGGAACGATCTGAACTTCGTGATTTCAAATCTGCGGCAACGGCGGCTTCGACTTTTGCGCCAGCCTCTGTATAGCCAAGATGATTCAATAACATCGCAACCGAGAGAATTGTGGCTGTTGGATCTGCAATACCTTTTCCGGCAATATCAGGAGCAGTTCCATGTACCGGTTCAAACATCGAAGGAAATGCGCCTGTTGGATTGATATTTCCACTAGCTGCTAATCCAATTCCGCCACATACTGCAGCTGCGATATCAGTCAAAATGTCACCGAATAAATTATCAGTCACTACAACATCAAATCTGCCTGGGTTTGAGACAAAAAACATCGATGCAGCATCTACGTGAATGTAATCTGTTGTGATACCTGGATACTCCTTTGCAACCTCATTAAATGCCCGGGTCCATAAAGATCCAGCGCGCACTAAGACATTATTTTTATGAACCAATGTTAATTTCTTACGTTTACGCGTTCCAGCCAATTCAAATGCATAACGGATTGTTCGTTCTACGCCATAACGAGTATTAAGACTCTCTTCAGTTGCAATTTCTTGTGCAGTGCCTTCGGCTAATACTCCACCTGCTCCAACATAGGGTCCTTGAGTTCCTTCGCGCACAACGACGAAATCAATCTCATCCTTAGTTGAAAGAGGTGATTGCACATTTGGATACAACCGAGCGGGACGCAAATTGATGTAATGATCAAAAGCAAAACGGATTTTTAATAAAATTCCGCGCTCAAGAATTCCACTGGGCACAGATGGGTCACCAATCGCGCCCAATAAAATTACATCGCATTTAGATAGATCGCTCATCACGCTCTCTGGTAAAACTTCACCAGTGCGATGCCACAATCCAGCACCAAGATCAAAATTTTGACGTTCAAATGAAACGCCGATTTGAGTTCCGATTTTGTCGAGAACTTTTAAGCCCTCGGCAACAACTTCAGGACCAATCCCGTCGCCACCGATAACCCCTAATTTGATCTGCTTCATGGCAACTACACCAATGTCACAAATCTAGCTTTGGCATCAGTTTCTTTTGCAACTTTTGCCAACAAATCTGCGGGTATTACTGAATCGACTGTAAGAACCATCAACGCTTCGCCACCGCGCTCATCACGAGCAACTTGCATTCCAGCGATATTAATTTTCAATGCGCCTAACGCATTACCTACAGCGCCAACTACACCTGGACGATCGGTATAACGCAAGAACAACAAGTTTTCAGCGGTTGCAAGATCAAGATCGTAATTATCAATCTTGATAATTTTTTCAACACGGCGAATGCCCATCAAAGTTCCGCTAACAGCAATTCTGCTTCCATCTGCAAGCGCTCCACATACTTCGACCATGTTTCGGTGGTCTGGGCTATCTGTATTTGTAGTGACAGTAGCTGTTAAGCCGCGATCACTAGCAAGTCCAGGGGCATTTACATAGGTAACATCATTCACGCCTGTTGCGCTTAATACGCCACGCAATGCACTAGTTGATAAGACTGAGCAATCCTCGGCTGCAATCTCACCGAAAACGCAAACTTCTACGGATACTGGTGTTTCGCTAGAGATTCCAACTAGAACTTGCGCTAATTTTTCAACTAATGGAAGAGCAGGTCGTAGCACTTCAGCAATTGCGCCACCTTTTACGTTGACAGCATCAGGAACTAATTCACCAGCAAGAGCTTTACGAACTGAAACTGCCACTGCAATTCCAGCACGTTCTTGGGCTTCATCAGTTGAAGCACCTAAATGTGGAGTTGCGACAACTTGATCCAATTGGAATAAAGGTGAATCAACACATGGTTCAGTTGAAAATACATCTAGACCTGCACCGGCTACTCGGCCTGATTTGATTGCATCATAAAGTGCTTCCTCATCAAGCACTCCTCCGCGGGCAGCATTAATAATGCGCACCGTTGGCTTAACTTTTTTGAGTGCTTCTACGCCAATCAAGTTTGCAGTCTCTTTAGTTTTTGGAAGATGAATAGTTATGAAATCAGCTTCTGCAAGCAAGGTATCAAGATCAACTAAACGCACATCCAATTGAGCAGCACGTGCCGGTTGTAGATAAGGATCATAAGCAATCACATTCATACCAAAAGCTTGCATGCGATGTGCAACTAATTGACCAATTCTTCCGAAACCAACAATGCCTAATGTCTTTTCAAATAATTCAGCCCCGGTGTACTTCGAGCGCGCCCATTTGCCAACACGAAGTGCTGCATGTGCTGGAGAGATGTGGCGAGCTGAAGCAAGCAAAAGTGCAATTGCAAGTTCTGCCGCTGAGACAATATTTGAAGTTGGTGCATTTACCACCATAACTCCAGCAGCAGTTGAGGCTGGAACATCGACATTGTCCAATCCCACTCCTGCACGAGCAATAACTTTTAAACCTTTTGCAGCAGCAATTGCTTCAGCATCCATCTTTGTGGCTGAGCGAATTAATACTGCATCTACTCCAGCAGCAAGTGCGGGCAATAATTCTGCCCGATTTGCTCCATCACAGTTTCGAATCTCGAAATCAGGACCAAGTGCATCAACCGTTGCTGGACTTAACTCTTCTGCAATTAATACAACAGGTTTAGCCACGCGCAGCCGAACCTTCACGGTAATCATCAGAGGATTTAACCCATGACATCATCGCGCGAAGTGAGCGTCCAACTGCCTCGATTGGATGAACCTCACCTTTTGCGCGAAGTGCTTTAAATTCAGGTGCTCCGGCATCTTGATCTGCAATAAATCTTGCCGCAAATGAGCCGTTTTGAACATCTTTCAAAATAGCTTTCATATTTTCTTTAACATGAGGATCAAGTACGCGTGGACCTGAAACATAATCGCCGTATTCAGCGGTATCTGATACTGACCAACGTTGTTTAGCGATTCCACCTTCGTACATAAGGTCAACGATTAATTTCAATTCATGTAAACATTCAAAGTAAGCAACTTCTGGTTGGTAGCCAGCTTCAATCAAAGTTTCAAAACCATATTGAACTAATTGAGAAGCTCCACCACAAAGTACTGCTTGCTCACCAAATAGATCTGTTTCGCACTCTTCAGTGAAAGTGGTAAGAATTCCGCCTGCACGTAATCCACCAATAGCTTTTGCATATGAAAGCGTTAATGGCCAAGCACTTCCAGTTGCATCTTGTTCAACTGCAACAATTACAGGAACTCCACGACCAGCTGAGTACTCACGACGAACTAAATGTCCTGGACCCTTTGGCGCAACCATGCAAACATCTATTTCAGCACCGGGTTTGATGTAACCAAAACGAATATTAAATCCATGACCGAAGAAGAGTGCTGAACCTGGTTTTAGATTTGGTTCAATTGAATCATTGTAAATATGACGTTGCACATGGTCTGGCGCAAGCAACATAATTACATCTGCTTCTTTAACTGCATCTGCGACGCTAACAACACGTAAACCTTCTGCCTCTGCTTTAGCGCGAGATTTTGAACCTTCGGCTAAACCAACGCGCACATCTACGCCACTGTCGCGCAAACTAAGTGCATGGGCATGGCCCTGTGAGCCGTAACCAATTACCGCAACCTTTCGCCCTTGAATAATGGATAGGTCGGCATCGTCATCGTGATACATAGTTGCCACAGGAGCACTCTCTTTCTAGTTGGATCTGGACTGGGTTTTCCTATATGAATCGGGCTATATCGTACGCCTCATCGCGACTAGCCCGGACTGCGTTAATTCGAGGATTCCGAACGGGTTAAGGGCGATTATGAGGGCTTCGATCTTGGCTGAAGTATCAGTTAGAGAGACGATTGCCGAGGTTGGGCCCATTTCAGCCACTTTTGCTCCGTGCTCGCTCACCAATGCCAGCAACTTCTCTTGGTTGGCGGATGTGACTGAGACCCGCACAAGTAATAGTTCAATCTGAATTGAAGAACTTTCATGCATCTCTTCAATTGCAATTACGTTGATCAATTTATCTAGTTGCTGAATAACTTGATCAAGTGCATGACCTTCAAGGCTTACAACGATAGTAATTCGGGAAATTTCTGGATCTTGAGTTGGCCCTACAGATAAGCCTTCAATGTTGTAACCGCGACGTGAGAAAAGTGCCGATACGCGCGCTAAAACTCCAGATCGGTTTTCTACTAATACTGAAATTATGTGGGAGGTGCGTTCTAGTTTCACTAGAGTTCCTGCGAATCCCAGTCGGGCGCAAGTTCGCGCGCAACCATAATCTCATCATTAGATGTTCCCGCAGCAACCATCGGCCAAACCATCGCGTCTCTAAAAACTCCAAAATCAACTACAACTGGTTGGTCATTAATTGACATCGCTTTTTCAATTGTTTTATCAACATCTTCGGGACGTTCGCAACGCAATCCAATACAACCCATTGCATCTGCCAATTTTGTAAAATCTGGAATTCGCTTCGAGTGCAGATCGGTATTTGAATAACGCTCGTTGTAGAACAAAGTTTGCCATTGACGAACCATGCCAAGGCTTTCATTATTTATAACTGCAACTTTGATCGGAATGTTATTTAGTGCACAAGTAACTAATTCTTGATTGGTCATTTGAAAACAACCATCGCCATCAATTGCCCACACGGTGGTATCTGGTGCGCCAACTTTTGCTCCCATCGCTGCAGGAACTGCGTAACCCATTGTTCCTAAGCCTCCGGAGTTAAGCCAAGTGCGGGGTTTCTCATATGAAATAAATTGTGAAGCCCACATTTGGTGCTGGCCTACTCCCGCGGTAAAGATCGTATCCGGACCAGAGATCTTTCCTAATCTTTCAATTACATATTGCGGTGAAAGCGCGCCATCTTTAGGAATGTCATATCCAAGTGGGAAAGTTGAGCGCCAAGAATTAACTTGTTTGATCCAAGCCGTGAAATCTGGACGAGCTTTTGCATATTGAGCCTTTAATGCAGGCAACAATAAGGAGATCGTATTTCTTACATCTCCAACAATTGCAACGTCAGCTTTACGATTTTTTCCGATTTCAGCTGGGTCGATATCGGCGTGAATAACTTTCGCACCAGGAGCGAATGTTGAAAGCTTTCCAGTAACGCGATCATCAAAACGTGCGCCCAAGGTTATTAATAAATCTGATTTTTGAAGCGCAGTAACTGCAGCAACGGTGCCATGCATGCCAGGCATACCTAAATGAAGCGGATGACTATCAGGGAAAGCACCGCGCGCCATCAAGGTTGTCACAACTGGAATTCCACTTGCTTCGGCGAGTGCAAGTAATTCGCGGTACGCATTTGCTTTTATTACTCCTCCACCGACATATAGAACTGGCCTGGAAGATTGCACAATTAACGCTGCGGCATCATCAACATCACTTTGTTTTGGTTGCGAATGATCGCGATAACCTGGAAGTGAAATAGAGGTTGGCCACTTGAAAGTAGTTTCCGAAGTTAGTGCGTCTTTGGCAATATCTACAAGCACAACTCCGGGACGACCGGTCGCGGCGATATGAAATGCTTCCGCAATCGCCTGTGGAATATCTGCTGGATTTGTTATTAAATAATTATGTTTTGTAATTGGCATCGATATTCCGCGAATGTCTGCTTCTTGAAATGCATCGGTACCGATTGCACCTGATGGAACTTGGCCAGTAATGGCAACCATGGGAACAGAATCCATCTGCGCATCTGCAATTGGAGTGACTAAATTTGTAGCACCAGGACCTGAGGTCGCTATGCAAACACCGACTCGACCTGTTGCTTGCGCATAACCGGTTGCAGCATGACCAGCTCCTTGTTCGTGACGAACCAGAATGTGGCGAATACTGCTATCGAAAAGCGGATCGTAGAACGGCAAAATTGCACCGCCTGGAATTCCAAACATCACATCAACGCCAGCGTGCTCCAATGAACGCACCAGGCTAGCTGCCCCATTCATCTTCTTATCGCTCTTATCGCTCATTGTTCACGCTCCTTTTCCTTACTATCGGCGGTAAGTGCAAAAACTCCCATTTAATGCGAAAACCCTCAGTGTCTGCACTGAGGGGTGGCACACGATCCAAGAGATGCTAGATCGCGCGCTGTCCTACCACGAGAATTTTTGACATGGCTTTATTGTCCTCTCTTACCCATATTTTGGTCAACCCCAATTTATGTGGCCTACCTCATCAACTTGATCAACTTAGTTAATCGCAGACCGCACCTTTCGAGGCACTTCCAACCAATTTGGCGTATTTAGCCAAAACGCCGCGGGTATATCTGTTCGGTAAAGGCTTAAATGATTTGGCCCGTTCGGCTAACACAGCTGGCGCTACTAATAGGTCCAAGGTGCGCGCGATGATGTCGATCTTGATTCGATCCCCATCTCTAACAAGTGCAATCGGGCCACCATCAACCGCCTCGGGGGCAACATGGCCAACACATAATCCCGTGGTTCCACCTGAGAAGCGACCATCGGTGAGCAAAAGGACAGATTTACCCAGGCCAGCACCTTTGATTGCGCCGGTGATCATCAACATCTCCCGCATTCCAGGTCCACCTTTTGGACCTTCATAACGGATCACAACGACATCACCGGCTTGGATGGTGCCATCTTCAAGTGCTTCCATTGCGCTTTGCTCGCGTTCAAAAACTCGTGCCGGTCCTTCAAATACATCAACACCAATTCCAGCAACTTTTGTTACTGCACCTTCAGGTGCAAGTGAGCCGCCAAGGATTGTAATTCCACCGCTTGGTGAAAATGGAGTGCTAGTTGAATAAAGCACTTCTCCATCTGCTTTTTGTGGCGCAAGATTTGCTAAATTCTCAGCCATTGTTTTCCCGGTAACAGTTAAGCAATCTCCATGCAAAAGTTTTGCATCAAGAAGTGCGCGTAACACAACTGGAATTCCGCCGACTTTATCTACATCACTCATTACAAATTTACCGAAAGGCTTTAAATCTCCGAGTAATGGAACTTTGGATCCGACGCGGTGAAAATCATGTAATTCCAAATCAACATCTGCTTCGTGTGCCATGGCTAACAGATGTAGCACGGCATTTGTGGAACCACCAAGTGCCATAACAATTGTGATCGCATTTTCAAAAGCTCGTTTTGTCATAATGTCGCGGGCAGTTATTCCTTGACGAATTAATTCAACAACTGCCTCACCAGATTGGCGTGAGAAGTTTTCACGGCGTCGATCTACCGCTGGTGGGGCAGCCGATCCTGGTAATGACATTCCAATCGCTTCAGCAACAGATGCCATCGTGTTTGCGGTGTACATCCCGCCACATGCACCTTCTCCTGGACAAATTGCGCGCTCAATCCGATCTACTTCATCGCGGGTAATTAATCCACGTGCACAAGCACCAACTGCCTCAAATGCATCGATCAGTGTTACATCTTTTCCGTCAACATTTCCTGGCAAAGTTGTTCCTGCATAAATAAAAACACTTGCTACGTCAATACGCGCAGCCGCCATCATCATGCCAGGAAGTGATTTATCGCAACCGGCTAATAAAACCATTCCATCAAGTCGTTCTGCTTGCATAACTGTTTCGACAGAATCGGCAATTACTTCACGAGAAACTAATGAAAAGTGCATTCCTTCATGTCCCATTGAAATTCCATCAGAAACCGAAATGGTTCCAAATTGCATCGGAAAACCACCAGCAGCATGTACGCCTTCTTTCGATGCTGATGCAAGTCGATCTAATGAAAGGTTGCATGGAGTGATCTCATTCCATGAAGATGCAATTCCGATCTGTGGCTTAACCCAATCAGCATCACCCATTCCAACAGCCCGCAACATTCCGCGCGCAGGTGCTCGTTCAAGGCCATCGGTAACCATTCCTGATCGAGGCTTCATTGGGTTAGAGTTAGTGGTCTGGCTCATAGTGCTCATACTATAAGCAACAAATTGGAAAGCAGCCAAAGTGATGAGTTTCGCCCAACCACCAACTCAACTTCCAGATCCAACCAGATGGCGGGCGCTTTTTGTAATTGCGATAGCCCAATTAATGGTCGTTCTCGATTCATCAATCGTAAACATTGCTATCCCAAGTGCAAAAATTGATCTTGGAATTACCGATGCAAATCAAAGTTGGGTGGTAACTTCTTACACTCTTGCTTTTGGCTCTTTGCTGCTTCTCGGCGGTCGAATCGCCGATTTTATTGGACGGAAGAAAAGTTTTATTATCGGCCTGCTTGGTTTCGCTGGTGCTTCAGCACTTGGAGGAATAGCACAATCACAGGAGATTTTGTTTGCTTCCCGCGCGCTGCAAGGTGCATTTGGGGCGTTGCTGACTCCATCGGCGCTTTCGCTGATTAACGTAACATTTACCATTCCTAAAGAGCGGGCAAAAGCATTTGGTGTTTATGGTGCTATTGCCGGCGGTGGCGCTGCGATTGGGTTGATTCTCGGTGGCACTCTTACTGAATTTGCTTCATGGAGATGGTGTCTCTGGGTCAATGTTCCAATCGCAATTACCGCCGCCCTTCTTGCCTATCCTTTTGTGCACGAATCAAAAGCCGGAGGAGATCACTCTTATGATCTGCCTGGGACGATCACTGCAACACTTGGTTTACTTAGTTTGGTATATGGATTTACGCAAGCGGCAAAAGTTGGTTGGGCAACAGGTTCAACGCTTTCCTTCCTTGGCATCGCCGCCATCTTATTGTTTGCTTTTTTCATAATTGAAAAAAATGTTAAAAATCCGCTGCTTCCGTTACGCATTATCACCGAACGAAATCGTGGTGGTTCATATCTTGGTTCAATGATGGTTGGTGCTGGTTTATTTTCGATGTTCTTATTTCTCGGCTTATACCTCCAAGTAATTATGGGCTACTCCCCCCTAAAGACTGGTTTTGCCTTTTTGCCGTTCTCGCTCGGAGTAATTGCATCTGCAGGAGTCGCCACTCAACTATTACCTCGCGTCGGGCCAAAGCCGTTGATTGTTTGGGGATTAATTCAAGGATCAATTGGATTACTGCTTTTATCAACTATTACCCCGGATACAAGTTATACGACACATGTACTTCCAATGTTAGTAATAATAAGTACTGGCATGGCTTTAGTTTTTATTTCAATTTCAACAACAGCACTCCATGGAATCGGTGGGCGTGATTCTGGAGTAGCAAGTGCTGCACTCAATACCAGTCAACAGGTTGGTGGATCTCTTGGCACTGCTTTGTTAAATACCATCGCGGCAACTTCCGCTGCAAATTACCTAATAACCCATCCTGAATTAGGAGATAAAGCGCAATTTTTTGCTTTAACCCACGGTTACACAACTGCATTTAAAACTGGTGCGACCTTCTTGCTTATCGCAGCAGTGGTGATGGCGGTACTTTTAAAAATTGGGAAAGAATCCCTAGCCGAAAAAGCTTAGCTCTGTCCTAATAAGCCAAGTAGGAGCTCACGTACCCGCGCTGCATCTGCTTGGCCTTTAGTGTCTTTCATAACTGCGCCAATTAATGCACCTGCTGCTGGGATATTTCCATCTCTAACTTTTTGTGCAGTATCTGGTTGTGCCGCGATTGCACGTTCAATAGCTGCAACTAATTCTCCTTCATCAGATACAACTTTGATTCCACGTGCTGCGATGACCTCTGCAGGACTTCCCTCACCAGCTATTACACCTTCAACTACTTGTCTAGCTAATTTATCTGTTAAATCTCCAGCTGCTACTAAGGCAATAATTTCGGCAACATCTTTTGGAGTAATCGGCATTTCAACAACTTCAACTTCTCGCTCATTTGCAACTCTTGAAATTTCTCCTAGCCACCAAGTTCGCGCTTTAGTTGGGTCTGCACCTTCCGCAACTGTTTCTTCAACAACTCCAACGACCCCTGCGTTAATCATCGCGGCCATCTCTTTATCGGGAACTTGCCAAAGTTGTTGCAATCTTGCTCGATGCGCAGAAGGTCGCTCTGGAAGTTGCCCTCTTAATTGCTCGATCCATTCCGCAGAAGGTGCAACTGGTAATAAATCTGGCTCAGGGAAATATCGGTAATCCTCCGCTTGTTCTTTTGAACGTCCCGAGCGGGTAGTTCCAGAATCTTCCTGAAAATGGCGGGTCTCTTGTACAACGCGCTCCCCTGCTTCAAGTCTTTGTGCATGACGATGCATTTCGCTGGTTATTGCGCGTTCTACTGAACGAAGTGAGTTCACATTTTTGGTTTCACTTCTAGTACCAAGTTTTCCACTTCCACGTGGTGACAGTGAAATATTTGCATCGCAACGAAGCGAGCCTTGTTCCATCTTCACATCACTCACACCGAGAGTTCGCAAAATATCCCGTAACTCTTTTACATACGCCTTCGCGATTTGTGGTGCATAACTTTCAGTTCCTAAAACAGTTTTAGTAACAATTTCTACTAGTGGGATGCCAGCTCGGTTGTAATCCAAGAGTGAATATTCGGCGCCATGAATCCGACCTGTCGCTCCCCCAACATGTAAAGATTTTCCGGTGTCCTCTTCCATGTGGACCCGCTCTATTTCAATTCGAAAAGTTTTCATACCTTCTGGAGTTTCATACTCAACATCTAAATAACCATCAGTACAAATAGGTTCGTCGTATTGAGAAATCTGAAAATTCTTTGGCATATCTGGATAGAAATAATTTTTACGCGCAAAACGTGACCAAGGAGCTATCGAACAGTTAAGTGCTAACCCAATCAATATGGTGCTTTCAATCGCGCGTTCATTCACAAATGGCAATGCGCCAGGCATTCCTAAGCAGACTGGACATACTTGAGTATTTGGCTCAGCACCAAATTCAGTTGGGCAACCACAGAACATTTTGGTTTTAGTTCCAAGTTCAACATGCACTTCAAGACCCAGGGCCGGCTCATATTTTTCAATTATCTCTTCATAGCTCAACATCTTTATGCACCTGCCGCAGAAATTAATTTAGGTGCCTTAGTAGTAAGCACTCCACCCCATTTTGCCGCTAGCTCGCGCTCGAGGGCTGCCCCGACTTGATACAGGCGATCATCTTTCATTGCTGGTGCAATAATTTGAAAACCTACGGGCAATCCTTCAGATAGACCAGCAGGAAGGGACATTGCGGCAACTCCGGCAAGGTTTACTGGAATGGTTGCTACATCACTTAAATACATTGCTACCGGGTCATTACTTTTCTCACCGATCGGAAATGCAACTGTTGGCGTTGTAGGTGAAACTAATACATCTACTGATGAAAATGCTTTAGCAAAATCTTGGGTGATCAATGTTCGAACTTTCTGCGCGCTTCCATAATATGCGTCGTAATATCCGGCAGAAAGTGCGTAAGTTCCAAGAATGATTCGGCGTTTTACTTCACGTCCAAATCCTGCCGCACGAGTCATGCTCATAACCTCTTCAGCACTACGTGAACCATCATCTCCAACACGTAATCCATATCTCATCGCATCAAAACGGGCTAAGTTTGAAGAAGCTTCACTTGGTGCAATCAGATAGTAAGCAGCTAATCCGTAATCAAAATTTGGGCATGAAACCATTTCAATTGTTGCGCCTTGGCTACGCAAAATTTCAAGGGATTCTTCAAATCTTTCACTTACTCCACTTTCATAACCATCACCAGACAACTCTTTAATTACTCCAATTTTCATGCCTTTTACATCTGCACGTTTTGCGGCAGCAACTACAGGTGGAGTTGGAGCATTAATACTTGTTGCATCGTAATCATCATGGCCGGCAATAACTTCATGTAGCAATGCGGTATCTAAAACAGTACGTGCGCAGGGCCCAACTTGATCTAATGAAGAAGAGAATGCGACGACTCCATACCGAGAAACACCACCGTAAGTTGGTTTCACTCCGACAGTGCCAGTTAGTGCTGCAGGTTGTCTGATCGATCCACCAGTGTCGCTACCAATCGCAAGAGGTGCCTCAAATGCCGCAAGTGCAGCTGCTGAACCTCCACCAGAACCACCAGGGATCCGCTTTAAATCCCAAGGGTTTTGAGTTGTACCAAATGCAGAGTTCTCTGTTGATGATCCCATCGCAAACTCATCCATATTTGTCTTGCCAAGAATTACCACACCTGCAGCTCGTAATTTTTTTACAACTGTTGCACTGTAAGGCGGGCGCCAACCTGCTAATATTTTTGAACCACAAGTTGTCGGAATTCCTTCTTGCGCCAAAATATCTTTAAGCGCGAGTGGAACACCGGCAAGCGGTCCTAGGTTTTCGCCCTTGGCGCGAGCAGCATCAACTTGATCGGCTTGAGCCAATGCGCCCTCTGTATCTACAAATAAAAATGCCTGCACCGCTTTATCTACTTTTGCAATTTGATCCAGGTGCGCTTGGGTTACCTCACGTGCAGAAACTTCCTTCTTAGCCAAGCTCTCCGATAATTGCGCTGCACTCTTATAAATTAATTCACTCATGCTTCTTCACCTAATATTTGTGGAACTCTAAATCGATCATCTTCACTTGCTGGTGCTCCCGATAAAGCATTTGCTGGAGTTAAACCTGGGCGAACCACATCTGGACGGGTCACATTTACCAATGCGAGTGGATGTGAAGTTGGTACTACATCACTTTTTGCTGCCTCTTGGACTCTGGCCACGGCGCCTAAAATCGCTTCCATCTCGCCCGCTAATTCAGCGATCTCATTAGCACTCAAGTCCAGACGGGCTAATTGCGCAATGCGCGCTACTTCTTCATTTGAAATCCGGGACATATTCCCAATCCTACCCGCGTCTTACTCGCGGATCTGACCGCTACCAGTCACAATCCAAGTAGTAGTAGTCATCTCTTCGAGACCCATCGGTCCACGTGCGTGAAGTTTCTGATTTGAGATACCAATTTCAGCACCAAAACCCATCTGCTCTCCATCAGTGAACCGCGTGGATGCGTTTACCATAATCGCGGCGGCATCCGCATTCGCGATAAAAGCTGCTGCGGTACTTTCTGATTCGGTGACAATAGATTCTGTGTGCTGAGTGCCATATTTATTTATATGGTCATTTGCACTTTGCCGGTCGGTCACTATGCCAACATTCATTTCTAATACTCCATACTCTGTTGACCAATCTTCTTCACTTGCCAAGACCATTTCTATGCCACAACTTTTGGCTATCTCGATTGATTTAGGATCGCCATGCAAGCGAACCCCTTGCTCAGCCAATGCCTTTAATGCCAATGGCAAAAATTCAGTAGCCACGGCTTCATGAACTAACAAAGTTTCAGCTGCGTTACAAACACTTGGTCGATGACATTTTGAATTAATCACAATTGGAATGGCTTTATTGAAATCTGCATCCTTGTCAATGTAAACATGACAAACACCTGCACCAGTTTCAATTGTAGGCACTGATGATTTATCAACAACTGTTCTGATTAATGCAGCACTTCCACGCGGAATTACTAAATCAACTAATCCACGGGCGTTTAATAATTCACGGACAGTTGAGCGATCATGTGATGAAACTAATTGCACAATATCTGCTGGAAGGCCTACAGATGTGATCGCACTTCGCATTACATTGACCAACACTTCATTACTTTTTGCGGCAGTTGATGAGCCGCGCAATAACGCCGCACTTCCAGCCTTAATTAAAATCACTGCTGCGTCAACAGTTACATTTGGTCTTGCCTCATAAACCATTCCAACAACACCAAATGGCACAGCAATTTGTTTTAGATGTAAACCATTTTCGAGCGTGCGTTCCCGAATTATTCGACCAACTGGATCAGGAAGTGCAGCAATTTGCCTGGCGCCATTTGCGATTTCGGCAATTCGCTGAGGATTTAACTTCAAGCGATCAATCAAAGAGTCGCTGATTCCATCAGCCTGCGACCTAAGTACATCCTCATTATTTGCCGCCAAAATTTCACTCTCATGAGCGATGAGATGCTCCGCAATTGCATTTAATGCTCGATCTTTGGCTTCGCGTTTTGTGGCAGCCAATATTCGTGCCGCTGATCTAGCCGCAGTAGCCAGAGTTTCGATCTGCCCAGTCAAAGTGGTCATGGGATCAGCCTAACCAACAGTTAAGATAAGGCGCATGAAAATTCTTTTGCGTTTCAGTCGGATTGTTGCCGTTAGCCTAATCGGAATCTTTCTAGTCGGATTTAGTGGATTGCGAGTCGCCCACTACCCAAACCCAATCGCCACTGCCCGTCTCGGCCTTGCCGCACCTTCTGCTACGCCGAAGTTACTTCCAGCCCATTTGGTAGCACCTGCCGCAACACCTACCCAGCTTCAAGTTGTTCAGGAAGAGATGCCATATGGAGTGCTTTTCAATGGTCGCCAAATTAAATTTGAGAAATTTTTAAAGCAGACAAAGACGAATGCTCTCCTGGTTATGCGAAATGGCACCATAACTTATGAGTGGTACAACAAAAAATTTACTCCTGAATTTCAATTTCCTTCATATTCCGTTGCGAAAACTTTAACATCTTTAATGATTGGGAAATTAATCTCTGAGGGCAAAATAAGCGAGAGTGATACTTTCACTAAGTTCTTCCCAGAGTTATCGAATGGAACATCTTTTGACAAAGTAACAATCGGCCAACTTCTGGATATGCGTAGCGGTGTCGGAGTTAGCGACAACTACCCAACAGGACCATCTGGTTGGGGCGTTGCAATTGCTCAGATGTATGCCTCCACAGATATTCCGTGGTTTATGGGCAACAACCGTAAGATGAAATTTGAACCAGGTACTGATGCCGAATATCGCAGTGTCGATACTCAAATGCTCGGCATGATTATTAAAAAAGTTACCGGTGTAAAAGTTGCTGATTACTTCTCTACTAATTTTTGGCAGCCAATCGGAGCAGAAAGCCCAGCAACTTGGAATGTTGATCACATCGGCGGTCAAGAAAAAACTTTCTGTTGCTTTAACGCTACAGCTCGAGATTATGCCCGCATCGGTAATCTTTTAGCTATGGGTGGATTCGTCGGAGATAAACAACTTGTGAGTGCCTCATGGATTACTCGCTTATCAAATCCAGTGGAAAAACTAGATCATAATTGGGGATACGGTGCTCAGATTTGGCACCCATATCCAGGATCACTAATGATGCTGGGATTGCACAGTCAATTCGTTTACGTAGTTCCAAAGACTAGAACTGTAATCGTAAAGTTGAGCGATAGTTTAGTGGATGCCGATGAAGAGCCAACTGCGGCAATTTTGGAAGCACTCGCTTACAAAATAAGTTAAAAAATAATTAAAGTAAAGAGAGGTCGTCGCGATGCACCAATTCGCGTTCGTACTCTGCCCCTAGAGATGCACCTAACTCTTTAGTAGATTTTCCAAGTAATTGTGGAATCTCATCAGCGTCAAAAGCAACTAAGCCACGGGCGATTACTTTGCCTTCTGGCGAAAGTAAATCGACAGGGTCCCCAGCAGAAAAATCTCCTTCAACTTTAGTTACACCTGCTGGAAGTAATGAAGTTCCACGTTCACGAATTGCGGTAGTTGCTCCAGCATCTAGATGCAACTTTCCCTTTGGAGAAGATGCATGTGCTAACCAAAGTGCACGTGATGGGGTACGGACACCGTTTGCGTGAAATAAAGTTCCAATCTCTGTACCGCTTACGGCTGCTTCGACGTTCGCAAGAGATGTAAGAACTACTGGAATCCCCGCACCTGTTGCAATGCGAGCGGCCTCGACTTTGGTAACCATTCCCCCACTGCCAACTCCAGCCGTTCCAGCACCACCAATTTGAAAATCGCCAAGTAGCGCGAAATCTCTGACATCGGTTATTTGTTTTGCATTCGCAGAAGTTGGTGGCGCATCATAAAGAGCGTCAATATCTGAGAGCAATATTAATAAATCTGCTTGCACTAAATGAGATACCAACGCAGCAAGGCGATCGTTGTCTCCGAATCTAATTTCTTGAGTCCCTACTGTGTCATTTTCATTAATTACAGGTACTACCCCAAGGGCCAACAGTCGATCAAAAGTACGTTGGGCATTTCGATAATGACTGCGTCTAATCACATCATCACTTGTTATTAAAACCTGTGAAGCAGTAATTCCATATCTGGCAAATGATTCGGAGTATCGATAAATCAAAACTCCTTGCCCAACAGATGCTGCCGCTTGTTGTGTTGCTAAATCTTTGGGACGGGTGGTTAACCCAAGTGGAGCAAGGCCTGCTGCTATTGCGCCAGATGAAACAACTAAAACTTCTACTCCACGTTTTTTCAATATCGCTACGCCGTCAACTAATTTGTCCACTGCGCTTATGTCTAGCCCAGCCCCAGCACTTCCGGTCAATGAAGATGAACCAACTTTAAGCACAACACGTTTCGCTTTTAATACTTCATCTCTTAAATCCCGCAAATTATTTGAATTATTGGAGGTCATCTTCACCATCACCTAGTAGTAATGCACCAACCTCTTCCCATTCTCCGCCCTCACCAGCACTTCCAGTGCTTCCAGATAAGGCGTGGCGCATATCTAAACGTAAATCTTGTCCTCTTGGCCCAAGCAAAATCTCAGCACCCGCTTCAAGAGTTGGTTCCCAATCAAAACTCACGGCGTCTTCCCCGAGTCCGATTTGAACTTCACTACCTCCACGTGCGCCGAGTTTAAATAATTCTTTTTCAACTCCGAGGCGTGCTAATCGGTCAGCTAAGTAACCAATGGCTTCAGCATTACTGAAATTTGTCTGTCTAACCCAACGCTCAGGTTTAATTCCTTGGACTACATAAATGCCAGCATCATTTTTAAAGGTGCTGAAATCTGATTCATCCACTGCACGTGGGCGCAAAATAATCCGAATTGGATCAGTACTCTCTTTTGGAGTTCGCTTAATTAATCTTGCCATCGCATATTGCAGATCATTTAAACCTTCGTGAGTCGCTGCAGACACTTGATAAACCTCGAGTCCACGTTCGCGCAATGTTTCTTCAACCATGTCAGCCATCGCGCGCCCATCAGGAAGATCAACTTTATTTAACGCAACAATTCTTGGCCGATCATCGAGTCCGCCATAAAGTGCGAGTTCTGCTTCGATTACATCAAAATCATGGATTGGATCTCGATCAGATTCAAGTGTTCCGCAATCCAACACTTGTACGAGTGCAGCACAGCGTTCGACATGGCGTAAAAACTCTAGGCCTAATCCTTTACCTTGACTTGCGCCAGGAATTAATCCTGGGACATCTGCCACCGTAAAACGGTGTTCGCCTATTTCAACAACGCCTAAGTTAGGAACCAAAGTTGTGAATGGATACTCAGCGATTTTTGGACGTGCAGCAGAGATCGCAGCGATTAATGATGATTTACCGGCACTTGGATATCCAACTAGCGCAATATCTGCAACGCTTTTTAATTCAAGTGAGAGTTGAGCGTTTTCACCGAGTTCACCAAGTAACGCGAATCCTGGTGCTCGCCTTTTTGAGGAAGAGAGTGCAGCATTTCCTAATCCGCCCGCGCCACCACGTGCAGCAATAAACTTTGTTCCATTACCTAATAAATCTGCAATGAGTTCGCCATCTGCGCCGCGAATAACCGTTCCCTCAGGAACTGGAACTATTAAATCTTCTCCATCTGGACCATCTTTGTGTCCACCTTTTCCTAATCGGCCAGATGTTGCACGACGATGAGGGCTGTAATGGAAATCAAGCAAAGTTGTAATGCTTTGATCTACAACCAGAATTACATCGCCACCTCGTCCACCTGTTCCACCATCAGGTCCGCCTAGTGGTTTAAATTTTTCACGATGAACCGATGAACATCCATCGCCACCATTTCCGGCTGTTGCAATTAAAAGCGCGCGATCAACAAAGGTGGTCATTTTGATCGCTCCTTCTCATGAAAATAAAAAAGCGGGTCCGTAATCGGACCCGCTTTTTGAATACGGGTAAATTTATTGCGGAACAACTTTTACAACGCGACGGCC
>CAEZUJ010000017.1_pt1 | contig 23242 bp, 19 predicted proteins | sample 7264451 | NCBI WGS metagenome assembly CAEZUJ01 (sample SAMEA6813828, study PRJEB35770) | uncultured Actinomycetes bacterium | biome: Freshwater; feature: Freshwater reservoir; material: water | place: Czech Republic | collected 2016-04-20 | depth 0.5m m
GAAGTTGTCATCGGCGACATCAAGGTAAGGACCACCGTAAACGGCAACTGATGAGGTGAAGACAACTCTTGGGCAATATTGATCTGAATGTAAACGGATAGCGTCGAAGAGGTTGCGCATACCATCGACATTTACTCGGTAACCTTTTTCGAAATCAGATTCGGCTTCACCAGAGACAATCGCAGCGAGATGGAAGATCACATCTGGCTTTTCGGCGATCATTGCATCGCACTCTTTACGGTCAGTGATGTCAACGATCTTGGAAGTAATCTTAAAGTCAAAGCCGTCAAGTGCTTGCGATTGCTTGTAAGCATCGACAACGGTGATCGATTCAATCTTCTTGCCATTGAGTGAGCCAACTTTGGCAAGGCCAGCAATAAGTTTTTGGCCGAGCATTCCGCCGCCGCCGGTGATCAGGATTTTCATTTGGGAAGAATACCCCACTGGGGTTGGATAATTACTGGGGGAGCTGGCTATTTTTTAACGTAACCAGCGGGGCATTTTGGATTTACTCCAGAGATTTTGCGTGTCAATTTTCCTTTGACGCAATTAATTGCCTTGATCTTTTTAGGTGCGATTGCGGGAGTGGCCACCTTATTCTCATTTTTGCTTTCACTCTGAGTCATAGCTGGATTTTCAACAGGTTTAACTACATTTTCAACAGGTTTAACTACATTTTCTTGGACAAGTTTTACCCGCAGAGTTGGACTGGAAAATGTAAAACCAGTTGCTAAGAAGTTGATTGTCGTTTCATTGAACTTGGCGGAAGCTGTTGCAATCTTTGGTTTTCCATCTTCACTTAATACTTCTACAGATGCACTTATTGCAGCCCCTGACAATTTCCAGATGCAATTTGCATACTCACGGTTTAAGACCATTGCATAGATGCCGGTGAACTCTTGGCCAGCGGGCATGAAGTGAGGGGATGCGACCCGATAGACCAATGAACCGGTAGTTGCGTCATAAGTTGGCAATTCAGATCCGTAGGTTAGTGAATTAGATCCCACATAGCCCAGGAAGCCAGTGTTAGGACAGTTACCCAATTGGCCTTCGTAGGTTTTAGCCCAGCTCATATTCACCAACCATTTATCAACGATGGTGGTTGCAGTATCAAGGCCAGAGTCGGCCTTAACTGCGGCAGTAAATTCATCGATATTTATTGGACCCAAGGCCGGAGAAATCGACATCTTGATGCTCCAGGGAAGATTAAAAACTTTACTGACCTTCTCCCAATCTGCCTTCTCGGCTGGTACATCGTAGAAATACTGTTTGCTTAAAGTTGGAGTGGGGACTGGGCTTCCGGCAATAGTTAAACGAAAAGGTTGAGATGGGCTTCCGGAAAGTTTTTCAAAAATAACATCTGGATTTAATAATCTTCCCGACAGCCATCCACTTGGTGCAGATGGTAGACGCAAAACTACTTTGAATTTATTGGTTAGTGGATTACTACCGTATTTCCAACACTTTGTTGTAAATGCAATTGAATCTATGCACCGTCCATCCTCTTTGACGACATCGGCGCCAGTTTTAGCATCCCAGCGGAATTTTCCGGGCTCTGGCTCATTTTTACCTTCATAGACAGCATGAATGGCCATGCTTAATTGAAGGGGATCTTGCAATACGCCCTTTTTGATCTGCCTGATCATGATTGGGTTAATTTCAAAGAGATTATTCACCGGATCACCAATCCCGGCAAAAGTGAAAAGATTATTTCGATTTGCCGCACCAAGTTCAAATTCAGGTTTAGCGGGGAATGCGTAAAAACTCCAAGGGGGAGTTCTTTGGCCAGCAGTTACACCTTTAACCCAATCAGATTTTTCATTCTGTGCAAAGACCTCTTCAATACATGGAGTGCTAATTTTAGAATCGCAGGGGGCAAGTGTGTTTGTAGTAGTCAAATTGTTAGTTGCTATCGCACACTTTGGATTTGTGAATCCGCCATCACACGGGTCACTAGCGGATCCTGTGGAAACTTGAATCAGACCACCATCAAATGCCACATTTGAATCAGCAAACCCCACGAATCGATTTAAGGAACCTACCTGATCGGCATTAGCTGAATTTCCAGTCAAAAGTAATTGTGAAAAGAGGAGCGCGACGATAGCGGATGCAGTGAGCACGCGTTTCATGCGCAGAACTTACTGTATTGAGTAGACCAATTCTCAATTTAAGCGAGAATTAGTGGTGACCGTCGCCAATCTCTAACTTATCTTTAGCGGTTGGTTTCGCAATCTGCTCTTGAAGAATGCCTTTGCTAATGCGGGCACGGATGCGATCTTTCAAGACACCTTTAGCGCGAACACCATTTGCATCAATGCCGGCTGCTGGAATCGGAGCAAGTTGTTCGTGTGAGGTACGAGTCCAGGCTTCTTCAGGTGAGAGTTCTTCATGAATTTCTACGAATTCACCATGAGGCAACATCACTAAGCGTCCGGTTTCGCGGCCATGTAGAACAAGGTCGCGGTCTGCGCGTTGTAACGCTAAGCAGATCCGTTTTGTAATTACATATGCCAGCGGTGGAAGTACAAAGATCGAGATTCGGGTAGCCCACATGATCTGATTAATGGTTAATGAGAAGTGAGTGGCGATGATGTCATTTCCGCCGTTGATCAAAGCAACGATGGTGAAGGTGATTGCCATGGCACCGACAGCTGTGCGACTAGGGGCGTTGCGTGGGCGATCTAAAAGGTTGTGTTCGCGCTTGTCACCAGTTGCCCACGATTCAATAAATGGCCAAAGTGCTAATCCGGTAAACATAATTCCCGGAACAATCAAACCTGGGATCAAAATATTCCAGGAGATGGTGTGGTTAAAGATATGAGACTCAAGTGGGGGAGACATCCGAACTAATCCATCAAGCCAACCCATATACCAATCCGGTTGTGAACCAGCCGAGATTTGAGTTGGTGTGTAAGGACCAAAGACCCAGATTGGGTTAATGGATGCAACTGCACCTAAGAATGCAGTCACACCGAAGACGATAAATAAGAATCCGCCAGCTTTAGCCATGTAAACCGGAAGCAATGGATAACCAACAACATTTTTCTCAGTGCGACCAGGGCCTGGATATTGAGTGTGCTTCTGGTACCAAACCAACATCAAGTGCACGGTGATTAAGCCCAACATAATGCCGGGGAGTAGTAAAACGTGCACTGTATAAATGCGCGGAATGAAATCTAATCCTGGGAATTCGCCACCGAAAGCAAAGAAGGCGGCGTAGGTACCAACAAGAGGGATCGCTTGCAAAATTGCTTGTGCGATTCGGATTCCGGTTCCAGAAAGTAAATCATCTGGAAGTGAGTAACCAAGGAATCCTTCGACAATTCCTAAAGTAATTAATGCGACACCGAAGATCCAGTTCATTTCGCGTGGTTTGCGGAAAGCGCCGGTAAAGAAGACGCGCATCATGTGCGCAACCATGGCTGCAAGGAATAACAAAGCGGCCCAGTGGTGAATTTGGCGCATCAACATTCCACCGCGAACATCAAAGGAGATATCAAGGGTAGATGCGTAAGCTGCTGACATCTTTACGCCTTTAAGTGGAACGTAAGAGCCGTTGTAAATTAATTCTTCTTGGGATGGCACAAACCAGAAGGTAAGAAAAGTTCCGGAGAGTAACAAGATAATAAATGAGTAAAGGGCAATCTCACCCAACATAAATGACCAGTGGTCTGGGAATACTTTATTTAAACTCTTCTTCAGGAATTTAGCAGCGCCAGTTCTCTCATCGACAAAGTTAGCTACTGAACCAGCAACTCGCTCACGTGCTGCTCTCATTTCTTACGCTCCCAGAAACTAGGTCCTACTGCTTGATTAAATGGTGCTGCTGCAACTAAATATCCTTCTTCGTCAACTTTGATAGCTAATTGTGGCAGAGGTCTGGCGGATGGGCCAAAGATAACTTTTGCGCCAGTCGGCACATCAAAAGTGGATTGGTGACATGGGCAGAGCAGGTGCTTTGTGGTCTGTTCGTAAAGGGCAACAGCGCATCCCATATGGGAACAGATCTTTGAAAAAGCGATAATCCCTTGGTAAGTCCACGAAAGTTTTTCGGCATCGAGGCGGAACTCTTCAGGACGAATCCGAATTAAAAGCAGCGCATCCTTGGCAATGCTATTTAACGAGCGGTGTTCTGGATGCTCAATCTCGGGAAGTACGTGGGCAACGGCGCCGACTTCGAGATCCTCTGGACGTAAGCGGCGGTTTCCAGGATCGGTTACCAGGTGCACGCCTTCGTCCCAAGTTGTTTTATTAAGTGCATCCTCTGGCAATGGGCCAAGATCACGCAGTAGTAATAAAGGTGAGATTCCAACTAATCCAAGAGAGAGGGCGAGGGAGCGTTTAATTAATGAACGCCGACCAAGACCAACAGCGCCGGCCTCCTCTTTCACTGTCGCTATAAAGGCAGCCCGATCTTCATCAGATGAGCGCATTTCATGACGTTCGGCAATAACTTCGGTATCACTCATTAATGTTTTCGCCCAATGAACTGCACCGGCACCAATAAAAAATAAAGCGATCGCAAAACCCAATCCAAGGAAGAGTTGTTGCGCATGTTGATTTCCCAAAATTGGAATATATATGTAAAGGTTATTTTCGATAAAGATGTATGAGTAGATGAAAAGAACAGTCCCAAGTGCTGATAACAAAAATAAGATCGCTACTTGTCGCTCGGCACGGTTTGCGGCAGCCTCATCATGATCAGCTTTGCGATGCGCGTGCGCAGGCAGGCCGGGATCCTGTAGCGGCTCTAACTCTTTGTTACTCAATTCCAAACCCCTGTCTTTTCTTTACTTAACGCGATTTCGTGGTTAGCCATACTGCAATACCAATTAGCAAACCAATTCCCAGAACCCATGAAACTAAACCTTCAGTAACTGGACCAACTTTTCCTAAGGACGCGCCACCTAATCCTTTTTCACTTTCAACGGCTTTGATCCACTTAATGATTGAAAGTTTTTCCTCTGGAGTGATCGCTTTATCACCGAAAACTGGCATCGATTGTGGTCCGGTAATCATCGCTTCATAAAAATATTTGGCTTCTACGCCCATCAATGTTGGTGCGTACTTGCCTTGAGTGAGGGCGCCACCTTGACCGGCAGCGTTATGGCACATCGCGCAGTTGGTGCGGAAAAGCTCGCCACCTTCTGCGGTATTTCCATCTCGCTCAAAAGTTAATTGGGCAGCACCTGGAATTGCCGGTCCCGGGGCAAGTGTTGCAACGTATGCAGCCAAAGCAGCAGTTTCTTCCTCGTTGTAAATCGGAGTTTTGCGCATTGCTTGTTGGCTCATGTCCGCCAGCGGCATCCGACCAGTTCCAACTTGAAAATCAACAGAGGCGGCGCCGACACCAATTAACGCTGGAGCAATTCCGCCGCCTTCAGCATTTAAGCCATGGCATGAGGAACATCCTCTTAAGAAAATTTCGCGACCTTCATCGACCATAGTTGAACGGGCATTACTTGCAGTCGCACCAGGAGTGGTAACTGTTGCGCCAATAAAAGCATAAGCATTGCCAACAATAATTAATGCTAAAAACAATAGAACTGGGGCGGTGATTTTTCGACGGCGTAAGCGCGAAAGTTTTCTCACAGTAATGACCCCTACTTAATCAGGTAGATCGACGCAAAGAGCGCAATCCACACAACATCGACGAAGTGCCAGTAGTAGGAAACCACAATTGCGGTAGTTGCTTGATCGTGGCTGTATTTTTTGGCATGACTTGAACGAATTAGCACAAGTAAAAATGCGAACAACCCACCAGTTACGTGCATACCGTGAAATCCGGTAGTGATGTAAAAAACTGAACCGTATGCGCTTCCACTTAAAGTAATACCTTCAATGGCAAGGTGTGCGTATTCGTAAACCTGTCCGCCGATGAAGAAGGCGCCCATTAGAAATGTGAGCGCGAACCATTCGCGCATGCCCCATTTATTAACTTGTAACATCGAACCGGTACGACGTGGTTGGAAACGTTCGGCTGCAAAGACTCCGAGCTGACAGGTAACTGAAGACAAAACCAAAACAGTTGTGTTCAAAGAAGAGAAAGGAATATTTAAAAGTTCAGTTGATTTAAGCCAAGTAGCGGGTCCAGAAACTTGACGGACAGTGAAGTACATTGCGAAGAGTGCTGCGAAGAACATCAACTCACTTGAGAGCCAGACGATTGTTCCGACCGCAACTAAATTGGGCCGAGTTTCAGCCGTGTGTTGCGAGTTTTCGGAGAGCGTGTTCACAAGGCGATTATTCCCGAAAATGGGTAGTAAATGCCTAATTGGGCGCTAGGGCAGGCACTATGCATAGGTGAGGCTGATCACTCGGGTAGAGTACGCGGGTGAGCCAGACCGTAATCATCTACAGCGACGATTCATCTGTCCGTCGGGCAATTACTTTGGCGATTACCCCGAAGCCAGCCGCTGATCTGGATCCGATCACCGTTAAAGAGTTCGCCACAGGTGCGGCATTGCGGAGTTATCTGGATGAGGGCAACGCGGCAGATCTATTGATTTTGGATGGCGAAGCAGTACCTGAGGGTGGAATGGGGATTGCCCGTCAGGTCAAAGATGAGATTTTTAATTGCCCACCAACTTTAGTGATTATTGGTCGCCCAACCGATGCTTGGCTGGCCAACTGGTCAAAAGCAGATGACACATTGCTGCACCCAATTCAGCCGCTGGAAACTGCGAATGCGGTGGCAAAGTTATTGCGCCCAATTCCGGTAACTGCATAAATTTCTTTAGATGAGTGCCCAACCTGTTGCTTCTTGGACTGGCGTCATTGCAGCGTTGAACTCTGGGGTTGAATTAGAAAAATCACTAGCAACTTTTGCAATGCGCGAAATTTTAAGTGGCAATACCCAACCAGATCAGATCAAAGAGTTTCTAATAGCACATGCCGATAAAGGCGCAACTGCAGCTGAAGTCGGCGCATTTATTGAAGTTATGTACGAACATGCTGCGCCCCTTGAGATTACAGAGCGCGCGGTTGATGTTGTTGGTACCGGCGGAGATGGTTTTCACACCATAAATATCTCAACTGCATCTGCAATTGTTTCGGCAGCAACTGGTGCGAAAGTTATGAAACATGGGAATCGGGCGGCCTCATCTAAATCTGGTTCTGCTGATTTACTAGAGGCGCTAAAAATAAAAATTGATTTAGATGGTGTTGCGGTGGCAAAGATATTTAATGAAATCGGGATCGCTTTTGCTTTTGCTCCTAAATTTCATAGTGCCATGCGTTTTGCCGCCCCAATCAGAAAAGAGTTGGGACGCCCGACGATATTTAATATTTTGGGGCCGCTATCTAATCCAGCAAAACCGGCTGCGTATGCAATCGGGGTAGCTTTGCCGAATATGGTCGAACTGGTTGCTGATGTACTTGCCAGACGAGGTGTTGATGCTTTGGTCTTTCGTGGGGATGATGGAATGGATGAAGTTACATTGACGGGGCCAACAACTGTCTATGAAATTGCAAAAGGTGGCCGAGTCAAAGCCAGTATCGCACCAGAGGATTTTGGAATATCTCGTGCAGCAATTGAAGATTTGCGTGGGGGAGATGGGGCTGAGAATGCAACGCGGATCAAAGCGGTTTTCGCTGGCGAATCTGGCGCACCAAGAGATGCGATTTTGTTAAATAGTGCTGTTACTTTGGTGGCTTACAACTTAAATATAGATTCCGAAAAATCTTTAGTTGAAAGAGTTGCCGACCAGATTAAGGTCGCAGCTCATGCGATAGATAGCGGGGCGGCGACAGCCTTAGTGGAAAAGTGGAGTCTGCTTTCCAACTCTTTATGAGTAGAAGGAACGACCTTTTTTCTTAGTTAAGACAAAATCTTCAAGTGAATTAATACTGCTAACTCCATGTGATCCAACACGATCGATCAGAGCGTGCAAAATTTCAACAGTTGCTTGCACATCTGCAAGAGCGCGGTGGGTCGGCATAATCTCTACTTCAAAAAATTCCGCCAGAGTTCCAAGTTTTACATTGGGTAAATCATCTTGCGTTAAAACACTGCGAGCCATCCGCACTGTGTCCAGAACTCGGTAATCGGGCCAATCAATTTCAAGGTTAAAAGCGGCGGCTCTCAAGAAACTTAAATCAAAAGGAGCGTTATGAGCAACTAAAACATTTTCATCTGGATCTCCACAAAAGGCCATAAACTCGTGGAAGATATCTTCAAGTGGTGGCGCATCTGCAATTGTGAATTCATCAATTCCGGTTAAATCAGTGATGAACTCTGGAATTGGCATCATCGGGTTTATTAAGGTTTCAAATTCAGCGATCTTTTCACCGCCTTTAACTTTTATAGCGCCAATTTCAGTTATCCCAGCACCAACCGTTGGCGAAGCACCAGTGGTTTCCAAATCTAAAACCACAAAGGTGACATCACGTAAATCTTGATCTCGGCGCTTAGTAGCGGGTGCGGTTCGTTGCTCTTTTGCGGCCATGGCGGATACGGTACGGGTTAGTGCCGACGAAAGGTTGTTTCTGTGCCAAGCAACGATAAAAAATTGCGATTGGCGGTAATCGGAGCCGGGTCATGGGCGCAAAGTGCACATTTGCCGACGTTGAAAGAGTTAGGCAATATCGAGTTTGTAGGAGTTTGTCGTAAAGGCGCTGACGCTCTAGCAAGAGTCAAAGAGAATTTTGGATTTTCCATTGCATCTGAGAATTATCAGGATGTATTGAGTGAAGATATTGACTTAGTAATTGTCTCATCGCCATCATCAATGCACCACGAACATGTCAAAGCTGCGCTAGATATTGGTGCAACCGTCCTTTGTGAAAAACCAGTCACCATTGATCCGAAGCAAGCCTGGGATTTAGTGGATCATGCAAAAAAGGTTCAACAAGAAGTTGTGGTCGCATTTGGTTGGAACTTCAGCAAGATTGTTATTGATTTCAAAATTGCTTTGCAAAATGCAAATCTTGGCAAAGTAGAACATCTATCGATTTACATGTCTTCATCTACGCGCGAATTACTTTCCAACTCTGGTTCATATCCAGATGCGCATCCCGATGCACTTCCAGAACAAGCAACTTGGACTGATCCAGCAATTTCAGGTGGAGGTTATGGCCAAGCCCAACTCTCACACGCTTTGGCTTTGGCGTTGCACTTGGTTGATGAGCGAGTAAGCGGGGTTACCGCAATAACTTCCAATCCAGGTGGTGCTCCAGTTGAACTACATGATGCGGCGTTGTTTCGATTAGATGGTGGAGGAATTGGAACTCTTTCTGGTGCATCAGGACATACCGGTGCTTGGAAAAACAAGCATGCGCTTGAAGTTAAAGGAGTCTGTGAACAAGGACAGTTCACCTTAGATCTCTTGCGGGAGTGCGCACATATATATAGTGCAAAAAATGGTGACGTATTTTTACCGCTTGCCGATGGTGCCGGTGCTTATTACCCAGAGGGTCCAACTAGAGGCTTGGTTTCAGTTGCCCGAGGTGAAAGTAAAAACATAGCCGCGCCGATTTCTTTGGGTGCCAAAACAGTTGAGGCTCTGGATGCGTTATATAGAAGTTCGTTAAGTGGAAAATATGAAGCCCGGTAGCTCTTCGCGTTATTTCTGATGAACTTTTATATCTGCTTATAACCCTCAGGGCATTTAGGTTTGTAACCTACAAAGCCCCGTTGAATCCCATTTTTGATACAAGTGATAGTCGTGTTTGATTTAGCCTTATCAACGAAGTTAAGGGTAAATTTCTTGGTAGCAGCCGCTACTCCAAATAAACCTTCATTAGAAATTGTAACTATGCAATCTTTAGTGGTCTTCCCAATCACTTCAACTTGACCAATTTTATTCATTTTCGCTGTGCAAGCAGAGGGAGTAGAGATTGTAAAGGTATGGTCAACCTTGTAATTTGAATAGAGCGTAATTTTATCTTTCAAATACGCATAATCTCCAACCCATGGGTACGAAGCTTTTAATGTTTGCTGAGTCTCGATTCCGGGTCCATAAAAACAACTTGACTCCGCAATTGAAAATAAACGCGTTTCAACCGAAACACAAAATAGTTTGCTCTGCAAATCATTACCTAGATTAAATGACGCATAAGACTTGGATTCTTCAGTTGTAGTGAATTCATCTACTTTTTGAGTGACTTGATCTTTCACCTTTATCGTATATCCCAAAACCGGATCTTCAGTAATACTGCGAATATTTCTCCACTCTATAGATTTGCCATTTTTAGATACGGTGGAACGAGTCGCAAGTGGAGGTGTTAAAACATTAAAACTCCAAGTTATATCTTTTTGACCAGGTTGTGTGATCTTTGCAGTATGAAGGCCATAACTTAAAGGGTTGCGGGCAAACATAATGACCATATGATCATTAGCTAAGATTGGTCCAAGAGCTCCACCATAAGCTTCATCTGTAGTTTTGAAATTATTCTCTGTTACGACACAAAGGTTTTCTCGGTCATCAAAAGTAACTTCATCTGGGGTAGTTAAAGTGGCTTTCAGATTTTTATGAGGTTCTTTCAGGAGAGAGGCGATGATCGCTAGCCCGTGAAAAGATTTCCAATCTCCGGCACAGGATTCACGTGGTTCTGGAACTTCATTTCCATCAAATGAATTTAATTTTACGGTTGATCCATCTCCCGGAAAAAGAATTACTTTGCTTCGTTTCTCTTTTGATAACCCACTTAAGGTACTGAAAGTGTGTACAAAGGAATCTTTTCCATCCTCAGGTGAAAACCCATATCCAGTTGTTTCAAGATTCTCGCGTAAAAAACCGATTGTATGAATCGGTGCTCCCATTAATTGATGAACTGAATTTGCAGCGCTGTCAGAGCTTGACCAAGCAATCTGTCCTGCACCATCAGTTATTCCTGCTTCAGTCGCGTATGGGCTATCAGGGTTTTCTTTATGTTTATTTGCATAGACACCAGTGAAGTATTTTTCAGGTGTTTTGCCAACATATATTGCATGCTTTTTTGCTGCTTCCGAGAATGCTTTTAATTCTTTAACTGGTGGAACTCCTGATGCAATGCGATAATAATTTAAGGTTTCCAACCAGGTTGCAGATGTGCCAGGCACGGGATTTGAATTAGCTTGTAGATTTGCAGCAGCCATCGCTGGTGAGCAAAGAGAAGTGAAAAGTAAAACGAGAGCAACCTTTGCTAACTTAATGCGAGTCATTTTAGCGTCGTTAATTATCATCTCTTCAGCTCATTATCTAACTTGCCTGATACCGGCAAATCTACCCGAAAACAATCCCCACCCATTTCTGAACCAAAATTAAATTGTGGATCAAATGTAGTTTTAGCTGAAGTTATAAAAAGAGTTTGTAAATTGGGGCCACCAAAAGAACAGCAAGTAATTAATGCTGTTGGACATTGAATCGTGTTTAGGAGTTCTCCAACCGGCGAATAATTTCTCACTTGACCAGCACCCCAAATAGCTACCCAAAGGTTACCTTCGTTGTCGGTGCACATTCCATCAGGAACCCCGGGAGTGTTAGTCAAAGAGATTGGTTCCAAAGAGGCGCCCAATGTATTAGTAGTTGAGTCAAACTCATATTTCTCAATAGATTTGATTGGTGAATCTATGTAGTACATTATTTTTGAATCAGGCGACCAATCAATTCCATTAGATATCGCCACATTTTGTTTAGCAACAGAAGCAATCAAATTGTTGTCTAAGTGGAAAAGATTAGCTTTTGCATTACCTTCAATGACGTCAGCGGTTCCAATCCATAATCTTCCGAAATGATCAATATTGCCATCATTTGTATTTTCGATCTTTGCATCTAAATTGAGATCTATTTCTTCTTCAACTTCAAATTTTTCGTTAAGCAAATAAATATGTCTAACACTTGCCACGACAAATCCCGATCCAGTGCGTTTACCTATATAACTGACATTCCACGGCATCTGTTGGTGGGAGATTAGATTACTAATTGGGTCATAACTCTTGATCAAATTCTTGTAAACATCAACCCAAAGGAATTTTTGAATTCGCTCGTCCCACAATGTGCCTTCACCTAAATCAGAGTTTGAGCCTATTACAGGGATGGCATCGTAAACGGACATCTTGCCTCCCTTTGAATCTCTCATATTATACTTCCAGTTAGGCGTAACGGAAGGAGGAAAATCATTAAGGTTGTCGGGTTTGAAACATTTTTAGTCAACATTCCTTATAAACGTACTGAAGTTTCTTCCATTGTTTTCCGTGGTGGGGTTACATCTGTTTTGGTTAAGTTAACTACTGATGATGGAGTTGTCGGCTGGGGCGAATCTTGTGTCGGTGCCGACGCTTATTCAATTGACGCCGCGATGCAATCCATGTGGCCCTTTGTGAAAGATCGTTCACCTTGGGACCATGAAGATATTCGTGCAGATCTTTTCAAGCGTGGATTATGGGCACTCAGATCTTCAACCGGTAATTATGCCTGGGCCGGTTTTGATATGGCTCTCTGGGACATTTGTGGGAAAAGCGTTGACAAGCCAGTTTATGAGTTACTTGGTGGTGCAGTTCGGGAACACGTTAATTACTTTTATTACTTAACTCACGGAGATCTTGATGATATTGAGAGTCAATGCAATGAAGGCATGTCTCTTGGCTATGAAACTTATTATCTGAAAACTGGAATAGATTTCGAATTTGAATTGCAAATGATTGAGAGAGTTAGAAAAGTTATCGGTTCAAAAAATAGAATTCGAATAGATTCAAACGGAGCTTGGAGTGCACAAGATGCACCTCGTTACCTATCTGCCTTTGAAAAGTTTTTGATAGATTTTGCGGAACAACCTGTTCGTGAACATCCAATGTCATTAATGCAGGATTTACGAAATAATACGAGTGTGCCTCTAGCGGCTAATGAAGGATTGTGGTCCGAGGAAGATGCAAATAGATTGATCACAAACCGCGTTGCAGATGTTTATACATTTTCTCCGTATTGGGTAGGAAGTTTACGAAAGTTTCAGCAAGTTGCGTATGTGGCAGAAATGATGGGAAGTTTAGTTTGTCGTCATACCCATGGTGAATTAGCAATTGCTGCCTCTGCATTTCATCACGTAAGTTTAACTATTCCCAATTTAGTAGTTGGAAACCAACAAACAGCTGCACATATGGGCAATGATATTTTAGAGAAAGCAATCCCTATAGCGTCAGGTCCTAATTGGGGATTGCCTATCGAAAGTGGTTTAGGTGTAAAAATCAACCAAAAAGCACTGGATGAAGCGGTATTAGATTTCAAAAATAATGGGCAATTCCTTCCCTATGGTCAGATTTAGTACTAATCTTCAGGAAAATGTGCATTTTATAAACAGACCGAAAGGCGTAAAATGAAACTAGGAAAACAAAAATATGTTGTGGCGGCTATAGCTGCGCTATTTAGTTTAGTGCTGGCATCATGTTCCTCCTCTTCTAACACCTCAGATTCATCCGCAACCGAAGATACAACAGCTGCTAAAGCTGTTGACTTGACGTGGTGGTGGTGGGGCACCGGCGATGTTCCCAAGATGAATACTTGGGTTGAATGGGTAGCAAAAGCATATGAAGATTCTCATCCTGGAGTAAAAATAAATTTTGAAGAAAGAACAGATACAGATATTACAACTGCCTTTGAGGCAGCAGCTGCGGCAAAGAAGGGTCCAGATATTGCACCAGCATGGGCGAGTGCGCCAGTACTTACTCAAGTATGGGCAAACAATATTGAGCCACTTGATGATTTAGTTGGCGCAGATGAAATGGGAAATTGGTTAAACGTTGCTGAAAATGCCTACGAAGGTAAAACTTGGGCAGCACCAATTTACATTGTGGGATTGCCAATTGCCTTTAACAAATCCTTGTTCGCCAAGGCAGGCATAGACGCAACCAAACCGCCAGCTACATGGAAAGAATTCCTTGGACTCTGCACCTCACTAAATAAAGCAGGCATCACTCCAATTGTTGGTGGAAACCGCGCCGGCTTTGAAGGTTCGTGGTGGTTTGCACATTTAGGTAAGCAATATATGGATTCACCTGCTGATTTGCAGAAAGCTGCATTGAGTGGTGACTTTAAGCGAATTGGTCAATGGTCTGATCGATTTAATGAGATGTTCGATAGCAAGTGCTTTAATAAAGACGTAAACTCTTTAGAGTTGCAAGAAAAATATGACGTCTTTAATAAAGGTGGAGCCGCAATGGTTCTAGCCATTGATGGTGCCGCTATTGGAGCCTCAGAAGCAATTGGTGCGGAAAACTTTGGAACTATGGTTCTCCCTGCATTCGGTGATGGAAAAATGGCCGAGTACTACACCGCAACGCAATCAATTTCGCACTTCATAACTTCTTGGAGTCCGAACAAAGAAGTGGCTGCCGATTTCATTAAGTTCTGGCACACAACTGAATCGCTAAATAAGTGGGTTGAGTTAACAGGAGTTATGCCTGCCGATTCGCGATTTGACCAGTCAACTGTTACCGATCCGGTTAAGCAACAACTATTTGCGCTTAATGCAAAACCAAGCGTGTGGTTGAGCAACTTTGAGCCAGGTCCGGTTTTTGAACAAGCAGATCTAGCTGGTGGGCAATTAATAAGCACCAGAAAAGGCGTAGGTAAGGACAACACAGCATTATGGGTGAAAGCCTCTAAAGGTTGGGTTGAACAAAAGCCTGAAGAAGTTGCAAACTTCAAGAAATGGGCTGGCGTTAAGTAGAGTAATTCAAAATGCCCCCGGTTTAGTTCGAAAGAATTAAATTCGGGGGCATTTTTATGGGAGGATCTTGAAGTGCTACTAACCGAAAAGCGAAATCGTATTTATCTGAATATTCGCAACCTGGTTCAGGGTGCTTCATACACTGTATGGGCTATCGGCTTGATGTGCTTAGTCTTTGCCTACCCTTTGATTAATGTAATTTTACTCGCATTCAGACGGGCTGGGAAGTTTGTAGGATTAGATAATTACAAAGCACTGCTTTCTGATTCCGTCTTTCATGACTCTTTGCAAAATAACTTAAAATTACTTCTACTCGTTCCTATTATTATTTCTCTTGCTTTAATCCTCGCAGTTATAATCAATGAAAGACCAAAAGGATGGAAATTTCATAGATTTTCTATTTTAATTCCTTTTGTATTGCCTATACCGGTTTCTGCAATAGCCATTGCGGCAATCGTTGCTTATCGCGGTGGTTTGAATAGTTTTTTCGAAAAGGTGGGATTAGATTTTCTGGTACTGGATTGGCTCGGTCAGGGAAACTCAGCCTTTTTTATTATTGCGTTTGCTTTAATCTGGCGTGAAATTGGTTTTTGTGCAATTTTAATTTTCTCTCGTTTGGGAAATATAGATAATGAAATAGTTGAAGCGAGCGAACTCGACGGTGCTGGTTGGTGGAGGAGATTGCAGTATGCAATTTTGCCGCAGATTTCTGGAGTTTTAATAACAATTCTTGTTTTGGAAATTATTACGGTCTTTTTTTACACTTTTGAATGGGTATATGTTTTGACTCGAGGTGGTCCTGCAGGCACCACGATGGTGGTTGATCTTTACATATTCCAACAAGCTGTTGCGTTTAGATCAATTGGAATAGCTACTGCAGCATCAAGCAGTATTCTTATCTTATTAGGATTAAGTTTTCTTGGGAGTAGATTTCTTAGAAGAATGCTAAGTGAGCGTAAATCTAAAGCACAAAGGCACCTCTACATCGCAGATAACTCATTAGTTGCAAAAAGTAATATTAAGAAAACTTTCAAGCAGGAGAATCCATTCGTCACAAAATTTGTAAATTTGATTAATTTGGTAGTGCGGCAAGGAGTAATGTGGAGTTTCTCGTTTTTGTTTATACTTCCACTGTATTTTATTATTGTAAATGCTTTTAAATCTAAGAGTGATTACGGGGATTCTCCCTGGTCAATACCTATGCATCCAACGATTGCCTCCTTTAAGGAAGCGTTCAGCAGGGGAGAAATCGCAACATGGTTTAGAAACAGCGTGGTAGTTAGTTTTGGTGCGGTATTCCTTATAACAATTAGCGCGGTTTTGGCAACGTACTATGTCTCTACAGCTCCAAAAAGATTTAGTAAATTTTTCAGAAAAAGTTTTATCCCTTTAATAGCTATCCCTCCGATTATTATGATAATTCCACTCTTTGTCTTATTCAGTAACTTGGGACTGGTCAATACTTTTTCGGGAGCAATCATCGTATTTTCGGGTTTGTTATTGCCCTTTAGTTGCTATCTCTTATTAGGTTTTTTTGATACTTTTCCGCGTGAAATAATTGAGGCTGCCTCAGTTGATGGCGCAAACAAATTTAGAACATTACTTCAAGTTATTTTACCTAGCGCCAAACCAGCAATTGGCACGCAGTTTGTGATTAATTTGCTTTATGTCTGGAATTCACTTTTAATCGTTTTAATTTTCTTACAAGGGGACGATAGACGTACTTTGTCTGCTGGTATAAGTATTTTTCAAGGACGCTTTTTCCGAGATACTCCACTGGTTATGGCCGCGTCATTGCTAGTCGTATTGCCGATGTTCCTTGTTTATTTATTTGCTCAACGTTCTTTCCGCAAAGGTTTGATGGCGGGTGCTATTAAGTAATGATGATCTGTTCGGATCAAATCAAAATTCTGGTTGAACCTGAATTTGGTGGCAGAATCACAAATTTGTCCCGCATCCTGGGTCAAGAATGGCTGGCTCCGGCGCATGCTCCGTTGGTAGCACGCGCTGTTGGAGAGGTTTACATCAGGCCTGAGATGGGGGGTTGGGATGAAATGTGTCCGACAACCGATCAATGTATTGGTTTTGATGGCAAGGAACTGCCTGATCATGGCGAAGCTTGGAGCAGGTCATGGGAGGTGATCCAAAAATCAAATTCTTCAGTGACTCTTTCAGTTGATTTAACATCTCGTCCGTTGCGATTGGTACGTAAGATCAATATTTCGGCAAATGAGGTTTTACTCTCTTATTCAATTGAAAATATCGGAAATTCTTCAACACCGATTTTCTGGTCAGCTCACCCATTATTTGATGCTACCGAGATTGTGGAAGTCGTACTTTTACCTAAGGATGTAATCAATAAAGAACTTTTGGCTGTGAATCTTCTTAAAGGCACTTCGGCTGAACATTGGATCTCTCCAGGGTTACTAATCAACCGGGTGGAATTGTATAAATCTAATAAAGAAAAACTATCGATCTCTTGGGACAATCAAGAGATCCCATATTTTGGAATCTTTATCGATAATGGTGAATATTGCTTTGACCCTGTTATCTCTCCACAGCCTGCAATAGGACATAAGGTATCCGAAAAAAGCGCCTACGAAAGTGGAAATATTGAGATTTTACTTCCCGGTCAAGTTAAGAAATTTGAATTAAAACTGGAACTTGAGAAAGTTTAAGCTTTTTCTGCGGTGTATCCGCCATCCACCGTTAGGGTCGTGCCGGAGATATAAGAAGCTCGCGAAGAGGCTAGAAAGCAAACAGCTTCTGCTACTTCCTCTGGTTTCCCCATTCGTCTAAGTGGAGTGTTAGAAGTAACTAGATTGCGATACTCATCGGTCGTGTCATCCCAAATCGGAGTCAAAATTGGTCCAGGCAATACCGTGTTGACTCGAATCTCAGGTCCGTAATCAACTGCTAACTGTCGACCAAATGCAACCATCCCACCTTTTGAAGCAGCGTATGCACCATGATGAACAAAACCAAAATTCGCGTGGATTGAAGAGGTGTTAACAATCGCGCCATGATTCTTCTTTAAGTCTGGCAAAAATGTTAATACGGACATTTGCATTGAAACCAAATTTACTGAAATTTGCTTTTCCCATTCAGCAATACTTGTTTCATTAGTGGATTTTTCAATTTTCATGAAAGCATTGTTATGAACAACGTTCAGCTCACCCAGTTTGGAATGAATTTCATCTCTCACATTCTCCCAATGCGTCATATTTGATACATCGTGCAAGATTGCAATCGCATTGCCGCCAGTATTATTGATTTCCTCGGCAGTTTTTTGAGCTGAAACTAAGTTGATATCAGTAACTGCAACTTTAGCGCCGCGTTGTGCAAACAGTTTCGCTGTAGCAGCTCCAATTCCACTCCCAGCACCAGTAACTAGTACCACTTGGTTGGCAAATTCATTGGAATCGATTTGCACGTATCTCCTAACAATCTTTAGTCTTTGTGGACGATACTGGTTTTGAACCAGTGACCTCTTCCATGTCACTACTTTTCTTATGTAGTTTTAACTTGCACCAAGTATATTCCAATATGAGCTAATAACTTATAACCACAATATGCATGGTTTTGGTAAATATCTATAAGTAGGGTCAATTGGAGTTGTAACAATGGAATTCACCCGCCTATAGTGCCGTATATTGCTTTTGTGGTGCTAAATCCAGGAGATTGCAAAGGGGAGAATGACAAAGTGCTTCCCTTTGAATCCATAGAGCAGGACAATAGGAATCTACTGAAGGGCATCATGAAGAAGTACATAGTTTTTGCCCTTTCATTCACATTGCTATTCACAACTACTTCATCTTCTGCCGTCGAGTTTGGTCAAGATGCAACGGGTGATCCGAATGCCGTGAAAGTTGGAGGCGCTTCTGGATTTTTATATTCGGAAAGAATCGTTCTTACTGTTGGGCATGTAATTGAAGGCAGTGGCGGCATTGCTTGGTTGGAGCGCGATGGTGTCATTTACCAACCAGGTATCGTGACGATTGCAGGGCAAAAACAATATAAAGTTAAACAAGTACTTATGCCAAGTACATATGTTACGCCAGATTATAGAAATAACATCATCATTGATGACAACGCAATTATCATTTTGAGTGAAGATATCCCAATGACTAAGAAGGCCGCGTTTGCAACAGAAGAACAAATGCAACGTTTCACAAGAGACAAGTCAAAAGTAGAGTTGGTTGGTTACGGAATTACAAATGGAAGTCAAAGAGATAGCCTCAGTCCAATTAACAATAGAGCACCAAATAAATTAACAAGTACTTTGATATCGCCCGAGGCGGTACTTCAGTTCTACAGACAATATCCAAATGTGGAATGGAAGAGAATAAACAAACCAGGCGTCTATGGAATAGTCCAACATCGTGAATTAAAGCAAAGTCATATTTGTGATGGAGATTCAGGTTCTGTTTTTTTCGTAGAAGAAAATAATGTTCGATATGTTCTTGGCACTACTGGGCTCGGATTGATTAACGACAACTGTTCGGTACCAGAAAGATGGTCTGGGTTTCCTTCAATGAGTTGGATCGACCCTAACTCTAAGTTGCGGGATTTGCTGAAAACTGCTGAGAAGATAGTTGAGGAAGATAAAAAAAGAGAATCCGCAATAGCCGAAGAGATCCGTCTTGCAGCCGAGTTGAAAGCCAAGCAAGAAGCTGAAGCAAAGGCCAGGCAAGAAGCAGAAGTAAAGGCCAAGGAATGGCAGGCCAATCGAGAAGCAGAAGCAAAGGCCAAGAAAGAAGCTGAAGCAGCCGCAGCCGCAGATGTTAAAGTCAAGCAGCAAGCAGAGGCAATGGCTGCTGTAATTAAGAAAACAACTATTGCTTGTTCAAAAGGAAAATTAGTAAAGAAAGTAACTGGATTTAAACCAGTTTGCCCAAAGGGTTATAAGAAAAAGTAATTACTCACATTAGTGACCGTTATATGGTCGTTTTTATGTAAAGACATCTACTGGTGGACGATACTGGTTTTGAACCAGTGACCTCTTCCATGTCAAGGAAGCGCTCTACCACTGAGCTAATCATCCGAAGTGGGGCAATCCTAGCGGGTGGCTATTTGCGGCTCAACTGAGGACATTTTGGGTATTGACCAACTCTTTGTAGCGGCCGCTTTGTTCGATTAATTGGTTATGCGTGCCGATCTCAACAATGCGTCCATTTTCCATAACTGCAATTCGATCCGCGTCACGTACAGTCGATAAGCGGTGAGCGACGATAAAAGTGGTGCGGTCTTTCCGTAATTTAGAAATAGCGTCTTGAATCAATAACTCTGATTCAGTATCTAGTGCAGAAGTAGCTTCATCGAGGATCAGAATCTTAGGATCACGAATAATTGCGCGAGCGATAGCAAGTCTTTGACGCTGGCCGCCAGAAAGGGATGCACCGCGTTCGCCTATTTCGGTATCGAGACCTTCAGGCATTTGATCAATAAATTCTTGGGCGTTAGCCATGGAAAGAGCGTTAGCAATTTCAGCATCAGTTACATCTGGTAGGCCATAAGAGATGTTCTCTCTGATGGATGCGTTGAACAGGACCGTCTCTTGCGGAACAACTGAGATGAATTTTCGCAGCGTGCGCATATCTAAACTTTCGAGACGGTGATTGTCGCAAGTGATGTAACCGCTTGTTGGTCGCACGAAACCAATGACGAGATTAATCAAAGTACTTTTACCTGAACCCGAAGATCCAACAAGAGCAATAGTTTCACCTGGTGGAACTGTGAGGTCGAGATTAGAAACAGCGTGCTTCTCGCTCCCTAGGTATTTGTAAGAAACATTATGGAAAACTATTTCACCAGTGACTTTGGAGACAAAAGTTTTTCCTTCATTGGTTTCAACATCTGGGGATTCTAAAATTTCACCCAGCGAGCGCACTGATTGCAATCCTTTGCTGATAATTGCACCCAAGCTGGTGAGAGCGATGATTGCGTTAACAATTGAGGTGAAGTAAGCGCTGAGCATTACAACATCTCCGGGGGTGATGCTTAATCGTCCGGTATAGGAAGCCCAGCAGGCGAAAGTTAAACAAGAAAAGTTTGCCATCTGGAAAATCACCCAGGATAAAGAGCCAAAATTAGCGTTAACTAAATCTAAGCGAGTTCCAGCAAATCTGACCTTGCTAAAAGTTTCGCCGACGCGGCGTAGAGCATCATCTTCTAATCCGTGGGCACGGGTAATCGGCAAAAGAGTTGTCATCTCATTAACGCGGGATGACATAACTTCAATTTCTTCGCGGAACTCGCGATTTTTAACATTTAAAGTATTTCGCATTCTGATAATCAAAATGCTAACTAGGGGAATAACTATGAAAAAGAATGGAAGGAATTGGGGTGCCCTGAATGAGGTTATGACGATAGACATAACCAACATATTGATAGCACCCCAACCGCTTTCGCCTAAGTTGGCAATCATCTGTTGGATATTTTCCACATCACGTAAAACTTTAGTTTGTAACATTCCTGCACTCGTACGTAAATGGTAAGAAATTGAAAGTTGTTGCAAGCGAGCGGCGAGTGCAGAACGCAATTTAATCTCAATGGTGCGATTAGCGCGGCTTAAGTACTTAACAAAAAGCACATGGTTGGGCCAGTTTTGGAATGTTAAAAAACCAATGAAAATTGCATTTGCAAATAATTGCCAAAGCGGTTTTTTGTAAACAACGATGTCGATCATGTTTGCGGTAACTAATGGAAACAACCAAGCTGGGGATTGCTTCATGATGTAGAAAATTGAAGAGATTCCGATATTTCTTTTTTCGGGAGCGAAGAGTGCAAAGAGGGTGCGAATCGGACTTTCGCCTCGGTATTTGCGTTCTAACGGATCATTTGCAATTTGCGGCACAAAGGTAACCCTAACTTGCGGAAGTAATAGGGAGGTGGGAACGGGATTTGAACCCGTGTAGCAGGATTTGCAGTCCTGAGCCTCGCCTCTCGGCCATCCCACCAGATTTAGCGATTTAAAGTTGGAGCGGATGACGGGATTCGAACCCGCGACATTCACCTTGGCAAGGTGATGCGCTACCACTGCGCTACATCCGCACTGCTTAACCAGAGGGTCAATCTACCCCAGAGCCAATGGCAGGGCTAACTGCGCTTAATAATTAGGGGTGGGCTAGCGTTCACTTATGGATTTGAAGGAGCCTTTCCTCTGGATGGGCGGCTTATTGGCTACACAGATCGACCTAGAAAGTACCGACCCGGCAGATTTAGACCGAATTCAGAGCGGCTTATGGGCAGTTATTAATAATTTTGAAGGCGGCTTTCGTTTTGTGCATTTCACTAAAGTTGAAAGAGTTTCTAAGCCACCGAATTTACCTGCTTGGCGCAAATTGGCCGGTAGATGGAGCACATCACTTGATCAAAATGCGTACCAAAATGGCGTTAGCAATATCCGTGAGGCGATATCTCGCGGTGATGTTTATCAAGTAAACCTTTGCCGAGTCCTTTCGCATCCGATTTCAAATGATCAATCTATTTTGGGGTTAGCAACTGAATTAGCCAGTGCTAATCCAGCACCACATGCAGTTGTGATTTCACTACCAGAGGTTGAAATTGTTTCGGCATCTCCAGAGCTTTTTATAAAGCGTTATGGCGACGAATTAATGAGTAGTCCAATAAAAGGCACGGGAAAAAATGAAGCTGAGATCTTGGAAAAAGATAAGGCCGAGAACATCATGATCGTCGATCTAGTGCGCCATGATTTAAGCCAGATCTGTGAAATGGGATCCATTCACGTTCCCAGGTTGATGGAAGTGGAACAACATCCAGGTTTGGTGCACTTAGTTTCTGATGTAAGTGGAAAGTTGCTTCCTAATATTTCTTGGGCCGAGATTTTTACTGCAATCTCTCCTCCCGGATCAGTGAGTGGAGCACCGAAAATTGCAGCGTTAGAAATTATTAAAGAGTTAGAACCAGTTGAACGCGGTCCATATTGCGGAGGAATTGGTTGGATCATGGGGGATAAGAGTGAAATTGCAGTAGGTATCCGCACTTTTTGGCGAGATTTCAAAAGCAACCAGATATATTTTGGAACTGGAGCCGGCATAACTTGGGGTTCAGATCCACTTAAGGAATGGAATGAGACTGTTTTGAAAGCAGATCGATTAATTCAAATAGCCGGAGGTCAGATGTGATCTGGCTTAATGATCGATTAGTTGCAACACCAGATGCGGTAATTCCGGTGACTGATCGCTCCTTTTTATTAGGTGAAGGGGTTTTTGAAACGATTAGAACCCAAAATGGTGAATCGATTGCACTAGATCGGCATCTGAAGCGGTTGCGTAAAGGTGCAACTGTTTTAGAAATAAACGTTCCCAAGGATGAATTTTTTAGATCAGCGGTAAGTGAAGTATTAAATGCGACTAAGGAGATTTTAGTTGGCCGGATGCGAATCACAATCTCTGGATCGGGGAATTTAGTCATCACGCATACTTCTTACACTCCATGGAGTGAGCCGGCCGGTGTAGTCACCTACCCGTTTCCGCTAAATGAGAGATCACTGCTCGCAAATGTTAAATCGACTTCATATGCAACCTCTTTAAGTGCACACAAATACGCAACTGCACGCAACGCCGATGATGCGATA
>CAEZUJ010000020.1_pt1 | contig 22688 bp, 20 predicted proteins | sample 7264451 | NCBI WGS metagenome assembly CAEZUJ01 (sample SAMEA6813828, study PRJEB35770) | uncultured Actinomycetes bacterium | biome: Freshwater; feature: Freshwater reservoir; material: water | place: Czech Republic | collected 2016-04-20 | depth 0.5m m
ATTCCGCGCTCGCGTTCAATATCCATACGATCTAAATATTGGGCACGCATATTTCTGGCTTCAACAACTCCAGTTATTCCCAGCATTCGATCTGCAAGAGTTGATTTGCCGTGATCAATATGAGCAATGATCGAAAAATTACGAATTTGTAATGGGTCAGTAGCCGAAGGTTTAGGAGCTCGGTCTAACGGAATGGCAGGCATGAGCGCAGATCAGCCGATCTGGGTCAATTACTTAGCGCGGGAGACAGCCTTTGCCATCGCCGACTTCTTGTTCGCGGCCTGATTCTTGTGAATTACACCTTTTGCAACTGCGATATCTAGTGCGCGTGATGCAGCACGAAGTTCTTGTGTTGTCATGGCTTTGTCACTTCCGGCAGATGTTGTGCGGAATTTACGAATTGCACTCTTAAGAGCAGAGCGAACGCCTTTGTTGTTGATGCGTGCCTTCTCGTTTGTGCCAATCCGCTTAATCTGTGACTTGATATTTGCCATCTGTTCGAACACCTATCTCTTCATTATCCAGATCTATCTGAAATCTGATCTCAACTTAGGGAAGTTAAGAGGCGCAAGGGTATCAGCGGAGCCCGAAGGGGTTCAAACTGAGCGAAATCAGCTGTTTTCCTAACCAGTCTTAGCCAGTCCTATCCATTTTTAGCCCCAGCCACAGCGATCAAGGCCACCTCCAGAGCGTAAACCGGGTCTGCGCCCCCACCTTTAACTTGTGAATCTGCATGGGCAATAGCGGTAATTGCGGTAGTGATTCCATCGCCATTCCACCCTGGAAGTTGTCTTCTGGCTTTATCTATCTGCCAAGGTGCCAAGCCGAGTACCCCAGCCAACTCAAAAGATTTTGCAGTGCGCCCTGCAGTACCAACTTTTGCCAAAGTTCGCACAACTGATGCCAATGCATTTACTAAAACAACTGGGTCTGTTCCAGTTTCAATTGCTTGGCGTGCAGATAGAAGTGCATCTCCTAATCTGCCTTCTACCGCAGCGTCAGCGACAGCAAAGCCACTGGCCTCAACACGTCCAGCGTACAAAACAGCGACCTGCTCCTCGGTAATTGCGGTACTTCCACTTACTTGAGAGTCGGAACTTAATTGATGCAGTGCCGAAATCATCTCTCGTAAATCACTTCCGACTGCAGCGACAAGCGCCCGTGCTGCATCTGGAGTTAATTTTCTTCCAATTGTTAGTGCTTCTGTTTTAAGAAAATCTATTTTTTCATTTTCTTTTTTTATCGGTTCGCAGCCAATCTCAGTAATTCCGATTTTACGTAACTTAGTTAAAAATGCCTTTCCTTTGACCCCGCCTTTATGTAGAAAAATTAAAGTGATATCTGGATCTGGATTTTCACAGTATCTTAAAACCTCATCTTGGGCATCTTCTGCTAAATCTTGTAAATCTCTGATTGTGACAACCCGTGGCCCCGAAAATAAAGATGGCGCAGTTGCATCACTAAATTGTCCAACTTCAAGATCAGGTGCATCAAATTGGGTATTTGTGGCCCCTTTTTCTTTTAAAGGTTCTAGGATTTTTTCAACAGCGTGATCAGCTAAAACTTGCTCCGCACCAATGCATAAATAAACTGCCTCTTTTGCCACTTGAGTACTCACCTCCAAATACTCTTTCGCGTCGAAACCACCCGCAATGGCTTATCTATAACTGCCAGCGTACCTGAGCGATCCGTTCTCGCAATAGCACCACAATTATGCGAAAGCAGTCGTAGCGTAACTGGTGCTGGATGACCATAGGGATTATCGACACCTACGCTGATTAGGCATAATTTAGGAGAGAGTTTTTCGACCAATTTTTGATTTTGCAATTTTGAGCCGTGATGGGCAACTTTTAAAATCTCAACCTTGCCTGTCAAGCGTTCCAACACCTTCTCCTGGCTGGCTAATTCCAAATCCCCTGGCGAAAAAAATGAGTGACCATGAATTGAACCAACAATTGAAATGCTGGCATTGTTTGCCGGTGACTCTAAAATCGGTTTCAGATCAGGCCAAATTACTTCAAATGAGATAGCTGGACTTTTAAATGTTGCACCGCGATAAATTTGTGCACTAGGGATACCTCCTAGCCAATTTTTTACCCTCGTAAATTCATCTGCTGGAGTCGGCTCAGTAGTCATCCAAACTTGTTTCACTGTTCGTCCTTTTAGTAAACCTGGTAAACCTTCTACATGATCTGCATGAAAATGGGTGAGAATTAACAGCTCAATGTTTTTAACTTTTAACTCATGTAAACAATTATCAATAAGGGTTGGATCGGGCCCAACATCAATCACGATCGCCGAATTTGATCCTAAAGAAAGCACAATCCCATCACCCTGTCCAACATCGCATACTGCCATGAGCCAATTTTTTGGGGGCCAACCAAATTTAGTTGTTGAAAAAATAATGATTAGAATCAAAATCAAAATCATGGGTAATTTAAGAAAAGTAAAAGAACGTAGTATTAAAAAAATTATCCGTATTGCGATTGCAAGTATTAATAGGGTAATGACTCCCATCCAACCCTTACTCCATCGTAAGGTCGAAAAAGGTAGGTCAGCACAAAAGTTTGCGACTCCTGCAATCCACATCGCAAATGGTGAAACTACGACACCAAGCAAATGAGAAATTTGTGGAAGCGGAATAGATATTAGGCTCATGAAAAAACCAATAATTGTGATTGGGGCTATAACGGGTGCAACAATTAAGTTGGCAAATACACTCACAAGTGAAAGTTGCCCAGATATAGCGACAACAATTGGTAACGAAAATACAGTGGCAGCGATTGGGATCGCCAATGTTTGTGCCAAAAGTTCTAGCCGCTTAGAAAAATACCGCATCAAAAAACGCTCAATTTTTGGAGCAAGTAGTAGTAATCCAGCTGTTGCTGATACTGACAGTGCGAAACCAGGATCAGTTGCTAAAAATGGGTTGATAATCAGTAGTAAACCAATTGCAACTCCCAAGGAAGGAAGTGCCGCTGATCGATTCCCAGATGCCCGTGCTGCAAGAGCAACCGTTGTCATTACTGCCGCCCGCAAAACTGAAGGTGATGGCCTTACCAACAGGATAAAGAAAGCCAGGGCTAACGCAACAATTAGCCACAACGTCCTTCCCCTAACTCCAATTCTTCTGCACAGCGCTAGAACTAAGGCAGCCACAATTGCCAGATTTGCTCCACTGACTGCAGTTAAATGTGTTAACCCTGTTGCACGCATATTTGTCGTCAACTCAACTGATTGAAATGTGCGATCTCCAATAACTATTCCAGGTATCAATCCCATCGCCGCCGGGGGTAAACCCTGCACGGCATCGCGCAATGCACTCCGCATCTGGAAAGTAAGTTGCGAAATAGAGTTTGATCTACTGAGAATCTTGACTTCGCTTTTCGCAAAGATAAAGGCAGATGCATTAGTTAAGCGATAATCTGAAACTTTACCGTAGAAAGCTACCTTGGTGCCGGGAATGAGATTCGCAACATTATTTGTAGTTGAAATTAAAATCGGAACCCGTACAGCCTGTCCATTTACTTCTTTTGTTCGTAAATAAAGGGTAGCTGATTGTGCTGTACGAAAATCTCCACGAATTTTTGATTTGCTAAGTTGTGGATCAGATGTAACTACACCAACAACGCCAATATTTGAATTTGTATAACTTCGAAATAGGTCGCGATGGAGTGCCGCTTCATGGATTCCTGAAATTAAACCACCTAGAAATATTGATATACAGAATAGTTGTAAAACATAACTCTTTTTTGTAAACAGAAATATAAGTGCAATCGCAAGTGTTGCAATTAATAGAAAGGTGGCTGGAGCTCCATAAAATAACTGTGCGCTGGCACATCCCACCCAAATCCCAACTGCTGGAAACAATAACCGAGCATCAGGAATATCTTTCACACCACAACAACCTCTTTAAGTTCATTAAATTTTGCATCTCCTATTCCAGAAACTCTGCGTAACTCATCAACAGATTTAAAGTTTCCATTTTTGCTTCGCCACTCAACAATGCGAGCGGCTAAAACTGGACCAACTCCAGGAAGGCCATCAAGTTCGGATAAATTTGCTCGATTTAAATTAACTTTTCCGCCTCGCGTTCCTCTAGAAGCCGAAGAAACAGAATGAGTTGGGCTTGAACTACTCTCAATATATATTTGCTCTCCATCTTCAAGTAATCGCGCCATATTCACACCACTTGAATCTGCACCTTTTCCAACGCCGCCGGCGGCTTTTATGGCATCAATCACGCGTGAGCCTTGTGGTAATTCATAGACGTCAGGATTTTTAACTTTACCTGCTACATCAATTATTAAAATCTTATTAACTTGACTCGGTTGGTTAATACTTTGATTGTTATCTACTATTTCAATGCCGGGCTCCGAAGAGTCTGCAGATGCACTAGGTATTTCTTTAGCACTCCCACTCCATAATAAAAATATGGCCAGAGCTACTCCTACTGAAATTACCAGTAAAGCGCTAACAAAATGTTTCTTTTCAATATTTACTCGAAATTTACTTGTTGATTCTGGAATTATTTGGCGAAGACGTGAAATCAATTCGGAGTCTATTTTAGGCATTTGCGAATTGTAGGAAGTACTATTTTTATTTAAGTTAGAAAAATTTACTGGTGTAGATAAATTTTGCTTGTGGTTAACTTATTAAACGCGAGGGGCGATTACGACTGCAATTGCGCCAGGGCCAACATGGGTTCCGACTACTGCACCAACTTCGGTATTGCTAACATCGCCCAACCCAGTTAATACACTTCTAAGTCTTGCGACGACTGCTTCCGCCTGAGATTGCGCTCCTAAATGGTGAACCGCAACATCCACAGCACGTCCGGCAGTGGCGGCGACCGCCATCTCCTCTAACCGCACCATTGCTTTAGCTGCAGTTCTAACTCTCTCGACTGCAACTACTTCGCCATCATCTACGGTGAGGATTGGCCTGATCGCAAGTGCAGTGGCCAATATCGATGCGCCTCTGCTGATCCGACCGCTTCTACGCAAATTCTCTAAATTTGCAACAGAGAAGAAGATTGAAGTTGCATTCATCCGCAATTTGGCACGTTGAATAATTGTTTGACTATCTAATCCTTCTTCAGCGGCCTGTGCTGCAGCGATCACGCCAAAGCCAAGTGCCATTCCGACCGTGCGCGAATCGATCACATGCACTGAGATTGGTGAATCCTTTGCTGCGATCCGTGCTGCATCGGAAGTTCCGGACATGGATGAAGAGATGTGCAAACTAATAATCTCTTTAGCGCCATTTGCAGCAAGTTCTTGATAAGCAAGTAGAAAAGTGGCTGGGTTTGGTCGTGAAGTTGTCGCCAATTCACCTTTACGAAGTGCATCAATAACATCAGTGGCATTTGGATCCGCTTCAAAATAACTTTTGCCATTCCACTGCACCATTAATGGAACAACTTTGATTCCCAATAACTTGATAGTTGTTGCGGGCAGGTAAGCAGTTGAATCTGTAACAATCCCGATTTTTCTCATGTTGTCACGACATTTACTAACTTTGGAGCGCGGGTAATAATTTTGATGATATTTGCACCAGCAAGTGCTTCAACCATCGCTGGATCTGCCAACGCCATCTTTTCTAATTCAGCATCAGTAATCTCTGGATCAACTTCAAGACGGGCTTTTATCTTGCCCAAAACTTGAACAACACAAGTAACGCTCTGAACTTTAACTAGCGAAGGATCTACAGTCGGCCAGCCAGCAAGTGCTACTGCAGGTTTATGACCTAACCGCTCCCACATCTCTTCGGCGGTGTATGGCGCAATTAATGAAAGCATGATGGCGATCGCCTCAACAGCTTCTCGAACGGCTGGATCATTTGATCCAGGTCCAGAATCGATTGCTTTACGCGCTGCATTTACTAACTCCATGATGCGAGCAACTGCTACGTTAAATCTAAATGATTCAACTGCGAATCCTGCATCATGTAACGCTTTATGAGTTGCGCGACGAAGTTCAAGATCCCCTGTGCTCGGATCAGTTCCAACAGCTGATGTCACATCTCCCGATAAACGCCAAGCTCTTGCTAAAAATTTAACTGAACCGGCTGGTGAAACATCGGACCAATCAACATCATCTTCCGGTGGGCCAGCAAAAACCATAGTTAACCGAATCGCATCCACACCATGAACATTTAATTCATCAGATAAGCGAACTAAATTACCGCGACTCTTACTCATTGCTGAGCCATCCATAACAACCATGCCTTGATTTAGCAATCGCGCAAATGGTTCAGTGAAATCTAGATATCCAAGATCATGTAAAACTTTGGTGAAGAAGCGCGAGTAGAGTAAATGCAAAATAGCGTGGGTAACTCCCCCAACATATTGATCAACCGGCAGCCAAGTCTTAACCGCTTCTAAATCAAAAGCGCGATCTTCGAGTTTTGGAGATACATATCGCAAGAAATACCAAGAAGAATCCACAAAGGTATCCATAGTGTCGGTATCGCGCAGCGCTGGCTTTCCGCATTGCGGGCAAGCAACATTTACCCAATCTGTTGCACCAGCAAGAGGTGAGATTCCCTTTGGTTTTAAATCAAGTCCAGCAGAAGATGGCAACTTAACTGGAAGTTGATCTTCGGGAACTGCAACTTCACCACAACTTTCGCAATGAATGATCGGAATTGGAGTACCCCAATAACGTTGCCTAGAGATCAACCAATCACGTAAGCGATAATTTGTGGCTGCCTCGCCTAACTTTTGTTCTTTCAATTCTGCAATTATCTTGTTAATGGCTTCACTTTTAGATAAACCATTTAATGAGCCAGAGTTGATTAATTTGCCATCACCTGGAGTGGCAATTCCAGTAACTGCTGGATCTTCTAAATCGCTTTCAACAACGGTTCGGATTGGAAGATCCATTGTTTTAGCAAAATCTAAATCTCGCTGATCATGAGCCGGCACAGCCATGATCGCACCAGTTCCATAATCTGAAAGTACGTAATCACTTGCCCAGATTTGCAACTTCTCGCCATTTACTGGATTAATTGCATAACGTTGTAAAAAGATTCCAGTTTTTGGCCGTTCAAGAGACAATCGTTCAATATCACTTATCGCTTTTACCTCTTCAAGATATTTGGAAAACTCTGCTTTTACTGGAGATGAGCCAGCAAGCTCGGCTGCTAATTCACTATCGGCGGCAACTACAAAAAAAGTAGCCCCGTACAAAGTATCTGGTCTAGTTGTATAAATCGTTACAGGTTTGTCTCGTCCTTCGATTTCGAAAGTTACTTCAGCCCCAACTGATTTTCCAATCCAGTTGCGTTGCATCTGTAAAACTTTCTCTGGCCACTGGCCTTCAAGTGATTGCATATCGTCTAACAAACGATCTGCGTAATCAGTAATCTTGAAATACCACTGAGTTAATTTTTTCTTGGTAACTATTGTGTCGCATCGCTCGCACGCACCGGCAACAACCTGTTCATTTGCCAATACTGTCTGACAATCTGGACACCAGTTAACTGCAGATGCTTTTCGATACGCCAATCCTTTTTTAAATAGTTGCAGAAAAATCCACTGATTCCATTTGTAATATTCGGGGTCACAGGTATTGAAAGTTCTATCCCAATCAAAGGAACAGGCATATCGACGCATAGATGCTTTTTGAACTGCAATGTTTTCGTAAGTCCATTCACCTGGATCTGAATTTCGTTTTATCGCTGCATTTTCTGCCGGCAAACCGAAGGCATCCCATGCAATTGGATGCATAACGTTAAAACCACGTTGAACCCAATAACGGGCAATTACATCGCCAAGTGCATATGCCTCGGCATGACCCATATGCAGATCTCCCGATGGATACGGGAACATATCCAATACGTATTTCTTGGGGCGAGGATCATCGGCGCGGCCAGAGCGAAATGGGGCAATTTGATCCCAAACTGGAAGCCACTTCTCTTGAACCCCATGAACGTCATATGAGACTGGCGTACCTGGCTCTTGCATGAGGCTAAGAGTACCGCCTACTTAATTCTGATTAACGCCTGCTTAATTCTGACTTAACTCCAGCTAACCCCGGTTAATTCCTCGCTGATCTGCCACAAAGATTGCGCCAATCCTTGGTCATAAGCAGTACTGCTGGCGCGGGTATATTTTGGAAATCCACGCATTTCTAAAAAGCCATTTGGCCCTAAATAACTTCCGCCAGGAAGATCAGCCAGAGTTGCAGCACACAAAATTGGCAGAGCGCCTTTGTCCGCACTTTGCGCAAATGCAGAATTGAAAAATGCTGAACCACGCGCCATCATTAATTGATTTCTCATTTCCGGTCCAACCATTTGTAAGTTGGTAGCTGACCAACCTGGGTGTGCTGCGACGGCAATAATTTTCTTACTCTTGCTATTTCGGCGTTGTAACTCATTAATAAATAGTAAATTTGAAACTTTAGAGCGTGCATAAGCTTGCCAAGGTTGGTATTCACCAACACCACGACAAATATCCATAATTTTTGCAGGTGGAAATTGCGCCAATCGATGTGCTTGGCTCGAAACACTAACAACTCGAGCGCCCGCTTTAAGTTTATTTTGTAAGAGTCCAGAAAATGCAAAATGCCCTAAATGATTAGTACCCATTTGCAATTCAAATCCATCAACTGTGTGTCGAAGAGGAGTAGCCATGACACCAGCATTCAAAATTAAAATATCAATATCTTTGCTAACTTGATCAGCCGCAGAATGAACAGATTTTAAATTGCTCAGGTCTAATTCAATTACATCAATACTTCCACGAGATGCAATTGAAAGTTGCTTGGCCAATGCCGAAGTTTTTCGAACATTTCGTACCGCCAAAATAAGATTGCCACCATTTTCAGCAACTTGTTTGGCAACTGCCAATCCCAAACCACCGCTTGCCCCTGTTATTAATACATTTTCGCCAGTTAAATCACGCGGCTTACTCCATTTAGCGCTGATCTCTGGAAGTGCTGCCATCGTTAACCACCCATCAATTTCCGAGTTAATTTAAATCAATACGTATCCGAATTGAGTGTGGAGCTGAGGGGACTTGAACCCCTGACCCCCTGCATGCCATGCAGGTGCGCTACCAGCTGCGCCACAGCCCCAAGAAGTTTCCAGCACTTGAGGAGCGAAACTCTAGCCGAAGATTTGCGCGCTCTCTAATCCGACTATTTACGGCGCAAAACCCGTCCTGGGCGCTTTAATGTATGTTGGCTTTCATCAACCACAATCGTTCCATTGACTATAACTTGTTGAATACCTACTGGATAAACGCAAGGATTTTCAAGAGTTGAGTCACTGCGGACTTTATCAGCGTCAAAAATCACCAGATCAGCAAACCAATTTTCTTTGATCTCTCCACGAGTTTTCAAAGCAAAACGTTGCGCTGGTTTTGATGACATCTTATGAATTGCAGATTCAAGAGTTAAAGTTTTCTTTTCGCGCACATGATGAGCCAAAAATTCTATATGTCCGCAATAAGGGAATTGGCTCTGAGTTGCATCAGCAAGTGCACCATGGTCCACACTGGTGAAACCATCTACACCTAATGAGAAATCAGGGTGTGAAATCATTTCGGCAAGATGCGCCTCGGTCATATTCTCACCAAACATAATAACTTTATCCATATCAGGACCGGCTGCCATCAAAATATCAAAGTAGCAATCCCATTCATCCTGTTTCATCTCTTTAGCAATCTCAGGGAAGCTCATTCCGGTGAACTCTGGGTAGTGCAGGCTGCCCTGTAAGCGAACTCGACTCCATTGTCCTTTGTGAATATATCTCCAATAACGATCGCAATCACTTTTTAGTCGATCTCTAACAGTGCTTTCCTTTAGCGCAAGAGCAACATTTGCATAGCCATCTTTTAATAACCATTCTGGCAAGATCGCAGACATTCCACCAAGTCCAAATCTAAATGGAGTGGTATCTGCGGCTACATCTAAGCCTTTATCTTTTTCGGCAACTAGCATCCCGACTGCACGCTCCCATGCATTCTCAGGAGCATTGGTATCAAAGCGCACATTAAAATGTGAAAGCTGCGCAACTACATTTCCAGTTTTTGCGATCTGTAAAAATTCAGACATGGAAGAGAAAATTTCAGAATCACGGTTACGTACATGGCTGGTGTAAACCCCACCATACTTTCCAACTACTTTTGCCAAATGCTCAATCTCTTCAGTTTTAGCAAACTTTCCTGGCAAAAATTCAAGTCCAGTAGATAAACCTAATGCTCCGGCTTCCATTGACTCTGCGACCAAATCAGACATGATTTTTAAATGTTCATCCGTAACAGTTTCATCGCCATCCAGTCCAGCAGCATGACGCAACGAGTTATGTCCAATAAAAAATGCAAAATTCGCCGAAACTCCATCTGCTTCGATATGTGAAAAATACTCATCCATAGTGCGCCATGCAGGATCACCTTCAAAACCATATCCCTTTAATCGACCCGTAATTTGCTTAACTGATTTCGGAGTAATGGGCGCACTTGAAAAACCACAATTTCCTACGATCTCAGTAGTAACGCCTTGCCGAACGGTGCTTTGGGCCAGTGGATTTACATGCATCGTAAAATCTGAGTGGCTATGTGGGTCAACAAACCCTGGTGAAACAATTAAACCGGTGGCATCAATCTCACGGTTAGCGGCAGATACGCGACCTATCTCAACAATCTGGTCATTTAAAATTCCTACGTCAGCTTGATAACGCTGAGCGCCTGTTCCATCAATTACCAAACCACCAAGAATTGCGATATCGATCATTGGGGAAAATTACCAGAGCCCAATTGAACTTACTAGCCCTAGATCAAAAATCAAACTATTGAGTCGCCACTTTCTTGGTCAAGGATTGGGTCAGGGAGCGTCCCGGAGTTGTGCTCAATTAACCGCCAACTTCCATTACTTTTCCCGCTCTCATCTAAAATTGACCATGAAGCATTTGCTAATCCGCCTAATGATGCCCACTCACTTACCGGCAATCCCATCAATGTTCCGATAACACTTCGAGCCGCACCTCCATGGGTGACAATCACCAAACTTTGCCCTGATTCGATCTCACTTAATCCCCGATAAATAGCTGAAATTGCCCGTGCGGCAACTTCACTTCGCCGTTCTCCACTTCCGCCCGCTGGAATATCTTCTCCGCTAAGCCAAGCAGTGAATTCGGCATCTGAATTTTTCCTAATTTCAAGACCGGTTTTTCCTTCCCAATCTGCGCCATATGTTTCGCGTAAATCAGGATCGATCGTTACCGGCAATCCACATCTTTTTGCAATGGCTGCCGCGGTTTCCCGAGCCCGTAGTAAATCACTGGTCACTAAGCGATTGGGGCGCAAAGAGGCCAGAACTAAAGCAGATTTTTCAACTTGGGCTTGCCCTGCATCATTTAATGGAATATCGGTATGACCTTGAAATCTATTTTCTACATTCCAATCGGTTTGTCCATGTCTGACAATAATTATTTTTCGCATCTTAATTATTCATCTCTCAGTTCAACCTGCGGAAGAGAGATAATTGGGCAATCCCCCCACAGTCGATCAAGTGCGTAATAAGTTCGCATCTCTTTGCTTTGAATGTGCACAATTAAATCACCGTAATCCAACAGCAACCATTGTGAAGAGTCTACGCCACCTTCACGGTGAATAACTTTTTCCCCTACAAAAGAAAGTTGACGTTCAATTTCATCAGATATCGCTTTGAGTTGTCGATCATTTGCGCCAGATACAAGCAAGAAAACATCTGAAAGGATCAACTGATTAGATAAATCCAGCGCTACTATTTCACTTCCAGACTTTTCGTCAGCAGCACGGGCGGCAACAGCTGCAGCTTTGATTGTCTGAGCACTAAGCGCCATAAATCCCTTTCACTAAATTTAAAATTTTCGAATCTACTAATTCAGAAACATCTGCATTTTTCGCAACTTTTTCGCGAATTAATGTAGATGAGATATCTAACATAGCCCCTTCGACGATTTTTATATCAATTCCCACAGGAATATCAGCCGAATTAATTTTTTCACCACTTCTTAACAGTTGCAACACTTCAATCTTCTTGATTAATTCATCTACTCGATGCCAAGTCATAATATTTTTCAAAGCATCAGTTCCAAGAACAAGTGAAAATTCAAATGCTGGAAAATTTTTCTCAAGCTCTAATACTGTTTCAATTGAATAAGTCGGTCCACTTCGATTAATTTCGATATCTAACACTTCAATTTTGGGATTACCAGAAGTTGCTAGTCGACACATCTCTAAACGCTGCCCTGAAGTTGCAACTAATTGACCTTCTTTTTGCCATGGATTTCCGGCCGGAATCATAAAAATTTTAGAAACTAAACCCTGTTCTAAAATGACTTCAGCTGCGTGTAGATGACCTCGGTGAATTGGATCAAAAGTTCCGCCGAAAATTGCAATTTTTGGAATTAGTGATCCTTGTCTATCCGCATCGCTAAATAAAGCAGTAGCGAAAGAATTCCAAAGCCGATTAATCCAAATGCGAGGGGTGGGGCAGGTAATTCGCGACCCTCAGAAAATAAAATCATGTTCTTATCCTATTCCCCAAGCCCGGCTTTTCCGCCCGCTAACAACTTTACAAACTCTGCTTCATCAAGGACCCTCACCCCAAGCTCTTGGGCTTTGGCATATTTCGAGCCCGGTGCGTCTCCCACAACTACAAAATCAGTCTTGGCTGAAACCGAATTAGTGGCTTTACCTCCCCGATCGGTTATGGCCTGACTCACTCCATCTCGGGTAAAACCAACTAGCGAACCGGTAACCACAATCGAAAGACCGGTAATGGTTTGGGCGAGTTCACTACTTTGATGATCTTGCCCAATTCCTGAAGCACGCCACATTTTTACTATCTCGCGATGCCAATCCTCTTTAAACCAATCCACGATCGCTGCTGCAATAGTCGGACCAACTCCATCTATCTCTGCTAACTTTTCAATGGAGGCTGCTTCAATCGCTTCCAATGAACCAAACTCTCTCGCTAATGATTGAGCCGCTGTAGGGCCAACATGTCTGATTGATAAAGCAACGATAACCCGCCAAAGCGGTTTGGATTTAGCTTCTGCAAGTGCAGTTATAAACCGCTCGGCAATAGCACCAAGCGTTCCATCTTTCTTAGTAAAAAATTCTGAAGTTGAAAGGTTCGCAAGAGTAATGGCAAAAAGCCCACTCTCATCTTTCAAGATTCCATCAGAAAGTAATGCGCTAGCGGCTTCATATCCAAGAACATCTATATCAAGTGCAGAACGTGAACCAATATAGAAAAGCCGCTCACGTAATTGCGCTGGACAACTTCGGCTATTTACACATCTGATATCTACATCTCCATCTGAGATTGCTTTTAATTTACTTCCACAATCTGGACAGATATTAGGCATTACAAATACGCGCTCAGAACCATCACGTTTTGCAAGAACTGGACCTAGTACTTCTGGAATCACATCTCCAGCTTTTCGAATAACTACGTAATCACCAATCAAGATTCCTTTTCTTATTACTTCTTCTTGATTGTGCAAAGTAGCTTGCGAAACTGTGGAACCCGCGACTTTCACAGGTTCCATAAATGCAAATGGGGTGATCCGACCAGTTCGCCCAACACTTACTCGAATATCTAGCAACTTCGTGACAACCTCTTCAGGTGCGTACTTATATGCAATTGCCCATCTTGGAGCACGTGAGGTAAATCCAAGTTTATTTTGGATTTCAACTTGATCTACTTTAATTACTACTCCATCAATCTCATGTTGCAAATCGTGACGGTGATCAAGATGTCCATTAATGTATTTTTTGATCTCGGCTACTTTATTGAAAACTCTAACTTGATCACTTGTTGGCAATCCCCACTCTTTAAACGCAGCGTATGCATGGCTTTGAGTCGAGAACTGGGCGCCATTAACTTCTCCAAAACCATGCACCAACATTCGCAAAGGCCTAGCAGCACTTACTTTTGGATCTTTCTGCCGAAGTGATCCAGCGGCGGCGTTACGTGGATTAGCAAAGGGAGTTTTCCCTGATTCTTCGATACTCGCATTTAACTCAGCAAACTCCTTCAATGGAAAATAAACCTCTCCCCTAACTTCTAATACCTTCGGAAAGTTTTTTCCACTTAATTGATGCGGCACTCCTTTGATTGTCTTAACGTTGAGAGTTACATCTTCGCCAGTTGTGCCATTTCCTCTGGTTAATCCCCGAATTAATTTTCCATCTTCGTAAAGTAAATTAACTGCAAGACCATCTATTTTTAATTCACAAAGCCAATTGACCTCATTTTTTTCAAAATCTCGCTCTGTTTTCTCTAGCCACGAATCCAACTCTTCATTATCAAATACATTGTCAAGACTCATCATCGGTTTCAAATGATCAACTTGGATAAATTGAGTTGAAAAGCCTCCACCAACTGCAACAGTTGGAGAACTCTCACTCCTTAGTTCAGGATTGGCTTCTTCTAGTTTTAATAATTCATTCCAAAGCAGGTCAAAATCTGCATCTTTAATTTTAGGGCTATCCATTACGTAATATAAAAATTGGTGTTCGCTAATTTCTACTCTTAATTGTTCAATACGATGCCGTGCTGTGTTATTAATGTTATTAACTGCCATTACTTGAACCAATGGCCTGATCGGTATGGTCAATTGTTGCAGAACCTACAACTCGATCACCATCATAAATAACTAGGGCTTGACCTGCCGCTAATCCATAAAGTGGTTCATCTAAAATTGCAGTCAAATTCGCACCATCAAATTTATAGGAACAAGGTAACGCTTGACCATGTGCCCTAACTTGGGCAAATCCGCGAAGTGATTTATTTCCTGGGACTGGACCGCACCATTTGATTTCACTTCCTGAAATTTCACTTACTGCAAGTTTTTCATGTGAACCAACAACTACAGTGTTTGAAAGTGGTTCAATTTTTAAAACATATCTTGGTGAACCATCATTTGCCGGAACGGTTAGGTTTAATCCTTTACGTTGCCCAATCGTGTAGGTGTAAGCCCCTTTATGCGAACCTAATTTTTTTCCATCCTCATCTAAGATCGATCCGGATTCGCTACCAAGTCGCTCTCGCAACCACCCGGCATTATCTCCAGAAGGAACAAAACAGATGTCGTGGCTATCTGGTTTTTGAGCTAATGCAAAACCACGCGCTTGTGCTTCAGCGCGAACATCAATTTTGTGAGTATCTCCGAGTGGAAACATGGCACCAGCAATTTGATCTTGGGTAAGAACTGCTAATACATAAGATTGATCTTTCTCTGGATCATTAGCACGATTTAATGTTGGCCCAGTTGGTGAATCCACGACTTTTGCATAATGGCCAGTAACGACTTTTTCATACCCCATTGCCCGAGCACGATTTAACACAGCCGCAAATTTTATTTTTTCATTGCAGCGAAGGCACGGGTTAGGAGTTCGTCCAATTGAATACTCGGAGATGAAATTATCAACTACTCCCTCATGAAATTCGCTGGCCATATCCCAAATGTAAAAAGGGATTCCGATTATGTCTGCCACTCGTCTGGCATCATGGGAATCTTCAACTGTGCAACATCCGCGCGCACCTGATCGATATTTTTGTGGATTTGCTGAAAGTGCTAAATGGACTCCGATTACTTCATGGCCAGCCTCAACAGCACGTGCCGCAGCAACTGCAGAATCAACTCCACCACTCATCGCTGCGATTACTTTCATACTAAACCTGCTGCTCTAGCGCGTTTAACAACTGGTGCAATTACTGAAATTACTAAATCAATATCTGCTTCCGTTGTTGATGGGCCAATTGAGAAACGAAGTGAAGATTTAGCCCGCTTATCATTCATTCCCATTGCAAGTAATACATGGCTTGGTCTAGGAACGCCGGCACTACATGCTGAACCTGTTGAACATTGCACTCCTTGGGCATCTAGCAAGAGAAGCAGCGCATCTCCTTCGGCACCTTCAAAAGTGAAATGTGCAATTCCCGGTAAATGATCTTTTGCGCTGTTCACAGAGGTATTTTCAACTTTAGCTAGCACTCCTGAAATTAATCGCTCCCGTAACTTACTTACCCTGGCAGCTCTCGAGTTAAGTTCGGCAATTGCAATGGTTGCAGCAGCAGCAAACCCAGCGATTGCTGGAGTGTCAAGAGTTCCACTTCGCAAATCTCGTTCTTGTCCTCCACCATGTAAGACCGGAGTTAGATCTAATCCTTTTTTTAATACTAAAGCACCTATGCCAAGTGGTCCGCCGATTTTATGTGCGCTCAAACTCATAGCAGTAACATTTAATTCTCTAAAACTTAATGGAATTTTTCCAAAACTTTGAACTGCATCTGTGTGAATCGGGAGATCTAATTCCCCAGCGATTGCAGCAATCTCACCAACATGTTGAACCGAACCAACTTCATTATTTGAATGCATGATTGATATCAAAGATATTGAATCTGCCGCTGCTCTAATTTTCTTTTCAGCATCTCCAATTAAAAGTTGACCATTTTGATCCACATCAAGTTCAAGCCATTTTGCATTTTCGTGTTCTACTAACCATTCGAGTGGATCAAGAATTGCATGATGTTCGATTGGAGAGGTCGCGATTACATTCCTACCTTCTGCAAGCCGATGCCAATAAAAACCTTTTAACGCTAAATTATTTGCCTCTGTTCCAGATGCGGTAAAAATCACCTCACTTGGTGATGCTCCAACTGCATCTGCGATAGCTTCTCGTGATTCCTCAACAACTTTTCTGGCGCTGCGCCCTGCCGCATGCAAACTTGAAGCATTTCCAACTTTGCTTAGCTGTTGGCTCATAGCTAGCACGGCTTCGGGAATCATCGCCGTTGTGGCTGCATTATCTAGATATGCAGTCGCGCTGTTAATGGCCATTTGGCAATTCTAGAGCGTTAACCCTTTCGGGCAGCGATTGCGCTGGTGGCTTGCGGAAGTACCGCAAAAAGATCGCCAACTACGCCAAAATCAGTTACTTCAAATATCGGCGCCTCTGGATCCTTATTAATTGCCACAATCACTTTGCTGGTCTGCATTCCAGCACGATGTTGGATCGCACCTGAAATCCCACAGGCAATGTAGAGAGAAGGCGAGACCGTTTTGCCGGTTTGACCAACTTGATGTGAGTGCGGATACCAGCCGGCATCAGTTGCTGCACGGGATGCGCCAACGGCTGCTCCAAGCAGATCAGCCAAAGCTTCAACTGGAGCAAAGTCGCCATTTGTACCGCGTCCGCCAGAAACCACAATGGCTGCTTCAGTTAACTCTGGTCGGCCGCCTTTTTTTGCTGGCTCGCGATTGCTGATCACAACTTTTGTTGGATTCAATTTAGGTGAAATAACTTCAACCTCACAGGTGGAAGGTTGGCTTTCTGGTTCAACCGAATTTGGTCGAACAGTAATTATGGCGATCCCCTTACTTACCTTGGAATGCACAACTGCAGATCCGCCAAAAATAGATTGCGTGGCAGTTGAATCAGCGGTTACATCAACTGCATCGGTAATAATTCCAGAGTTAGTTCGTACTGCAACTCTTGCGGCAATTTCTTTTCCGCGAGCGGTAGAAGGAATCAACAAAGTAGTAGCGCCTTTTTCCAAAAGTAAGTCAGCTAGTGCTTGGGCAACAAGGGCACTTGGATGATCGTTGATGGTGCTATCTTCGATCGCAATTATTTTATTTGCGCCAAAAGAATTTATTGCAGCGGCGGCTTTTGCACCATCGCCGGGAATTCCAACTATTACAGCGGTAACTTCGCCGGCTCGTCTAGCGATTGTTAACAACTCCCCCGCAGTTTTTGTAATCACTCCGTCTATATGATCAATAAAAACAAAAGTACTCATGCCAACCTCTTTTCAGCCAAAAATTCACTAAGGGCATTTCCGCCCGCACCCTCATCTACTACTTTTACGCCAGCACTTCTTGCAGCTTGTTCATTAAAATCATTAACCAAACTCCATGCACCAGCACCACCTACTTCAGCAGCACTTACTCCAAGGTCGGCAAGTGATAAAACTTCAATACTTTTTTTCTTTGCAGCCATGATGCCTTTAAATGATGGATAACGTGGTTCATTTATTTTTTCAATTACGCTAACAATTACTGGCATTGGAGCGCTCATTGAATCAACACCTTCATCAGTAACTCTTTTAATGCTTACTTGATCTGCACTCACATTAACTTCCCCAGCAAATGAAAGCTGTGGTAACTCAAGACGCTCTGAAAGCATCGAAGGAATAACACTCATTCGTGCATCAGTTGATTCAGTGCCACACAAAATAAGATCTGGATTAACTCTTTGAATCACTTTAGCTAAAATCAATGATGTGGCAAGTGCGTCAGATCCGGCGAGCGCAGCGTCGCTAATGAGTATTGCATCATCAGCACCCATTGAAAGTCCCTTGCGAAGTGCTTCTGTTGCTCGCTCTGGTCCCATACTAATTAGCGTTACGGAATGTCCAGCTTCTGCTCCACCATTTGCTTCAACAATTTGCAACGCAGATTCAATTGCGTACTCATCTAAATCATTTAGCACCGCATCAACACCTTCGCGATCAATCAACTTAGTGCTGGCGTTTAATTTTTTCTCAGCCCATGAATCTGGGACTTGCTTTACGCAGACAGCGATCTTCACTAATCACTCCTAAGCCGGATTTCATTGTGAGGCGGATACGGCCCTATGTTACCGGTCGGTAACTAAAATGTGCGCGGGTACCAGCGTGTGCTCGCGTGTACTTAGGAGTAACCCGAAGGTGGTCGTAAAGTGCAGGGGTGCTCGCCATAATCGCTCCCGGACAAGGCGCCCAAAGCCCAGGATTCTTAAACCCTTGGCTGGAATCGGCCCGAGTCAAAGATTTATTGACCTGGTGGTCAGCTGTTGCCGACTTAGATCTAGTTCACCTAGGCACCAACGCCGATGCAGATGAGATCCGAGATACTGCTAATGCTCAACCGTTGATCGTGGCCGCTGGATTAGTTGGCGCGCTTTCACTCTTCCCACATCCATCAGATGCATTTGGCAAAGTCGGAGTTGTGGCTGGCCACTCTGTTGGCGAATTCACCGCTGCTGCTGGGGCTAGGGCAATAACTGCTGAATCTGCAATTACATTGGTACGCGAACGTGGATTAGCGATGGCAGCTGCAAGTGCTGCTACTCCCACTGGAATGTCAGCGATATTAGGTGGAGATCGAGCTGATGTTTTAGCCGCGATTGCTAAATTTAATTTAACTGCTGCAAATGAAAATGGTGGCGGGCAGATTGTCGCTGCTGGTGAGTTAGCCGCACTTGCTGCGCTCGCCGAAAATCCACCTGAAGGTGCGCGGGTGCGACCGCTCTCAGTGGCTGGCGCATTTCATACCTCTTATATGAAACCGGCAGTGGCACGGATGAAATCTCTTTCAACTTCAGTGACTGTTCATGATCCGCGCACCAGAGTAATTTCAAATCGAGATGGCGCAGTTGTTCATAGTGGCCGGAGTTTGCTTGATCGGATGATCGATCAGATTGCTAACCCAGTTCGCTGGGATCTATGCATGGAAACTCTTAACGAGTTAGGCGTAACCGCTGTAATAGAGATGCCACCTGCGGGAACTTTGGTGGGTTTGATTAAACGAGCCCTTCCTAATGTTGAAACACTCGCGCTAAAAACTCCTGATGACATTCCTGCCGCACTTGATTTAATTGGCCGGCATGGTTCTGCCAGCGCCATTGATAATCAACCAACATGGCGAATGATCGTTGCTCCGTTTGCCGGCTACTTCACATCCGCGGGAATCGAAGTAGGTACACAACTAGCAGCAGGGGCGGTAATCGGAACTGTTTCCAACAAACGTGAAAGTGCTGAACTTAAAAGCACGCATGCCGGAACTCTGATTGAAATTATTGTTGAAGAAGGCGATCCAGTTGCCCCCGGCCAACCGATTGCACGATTGCATCCGGAAGGTCAAAATTAATGCACAAAATATCTGAACCATTAGCAACTCGTCACTCGCAAATATTGGGTGTTGGAGATTACCGGCCATCTCGTATTGTCCCTAACTTAGAAATTGTAGATTTGATTGATTCAAGTGATGAATGGATCCGCGAGCGATCTGGAATTGAATCACGACGCTATGCATCTGCTGATGAAAGTGTTGTTGATATGTCTGTTGCGGCTGGGCAAAAAGCATTGACTGCTGCCGGAATTACCGCTGCTCAACTAAGTGCGGTAATTGTGGCAACTGTTACTTATCCTTTTCAAACACCAAGTGCTGCTACCGATGTAACTTTACGTTTAGGAAATCCAAATGCTGCTGCATTTGATATCTCTGCAGCCTGCGCCGGATTTTGTTATGGCGTTGGAATGGCGAGCGACATGGTGCGTACCCATAGCGCTGAATATGTTTTATTGATTGGTGTTGAAAAACTTTCTGATTTCACCGATCCAACTGATCGCGGAACTGCTTTTATTTTTGCAGATGGTGCTGGAGCGATTGTGATTGGTCCAAGTGATCGACCAAAAATTGCTCCGATGATTTGGGGATCTGATGCAACCGCTCGCGAAGCGATCGTCATGCAACCTTCATGGCTGGAGTTACGAAATCCAGATGGTCTTGCAAATAGTGGAAATATTGGTTGGCCTGATATCAAAATGCAAGGACAAACAGTATTTCGCTGGGCGGTTTATCAGATGGCCCCAATCGGATTGAAAGCAATTGAAGCTGCCGGAATCACCGTGGATCAACTAGATGTATTTATCCCCCATCAAGCAAATATCAGAATCATTGATGCGATGGCCAAGGCGATGAAATTACCTGAAGGAATTACTATCGCTCGAGATGTGCGCGTTTCGGGAAATACCTCTGCTGCCTCAATTCCGTTGGCAATGGCCGCACTTTATGACTCAGGTGAAGTAAAATCTGGTCAGTTGGCACTACTTATTGGTTTTGGAGCGGGTTTGGTTTACGCCGCCCAGGTAGTTGAACTTCCGTAATCAATCAACACAAACGAAGGAGAAAGCATGGCGATAACAGAGCAAGAAGTACTGGCAGGAATCAAAGAGATCGTTGAAGAAGTTGCTGGCGTTCCAGGTAGCGATATTGAAATGTCAAAAAACTTCACCGATGATCTTGATGTTGATTCATTAAGCATGGTTGAAGTTGTTGTTGCCGCTGAAGAACGTTTTGGAATCAAAATTCCAGATGATCAAGTTGCCGGAATGCTCACAGTTGGCGATGCAGTTAACTTCATCGTTAAGGCAGCAAATTAGTGTCATTGAAAAATGATCCAAATAATCGAGTTGTAATCACCGGCCTCGGTACTTTGTCACCGTTAGGCCGTGATGTTGCATCTACGTGGGAAGGCTTGCTCGCCGGAAAAAGTGGCGTGACTCGTCTTCCACAAGATTGGTCACCTGACATGCCAACTCAAATTGCGGCGAAAGTTGCAGTTGAACCGGCAGAGTTAATGGATCGAGTAGAGATGCGCCGACTTGATCGCTCGGAACAATTTGCACTGATCGCAGCCCGCGAAGCGTGGGCTGATGCTGGTTCACCTGAAGTTGATCCAACTCGTTTAGGGGTTGTCATCGCTTCAGGAATTGGTGGAGTTTTAACGTTACTAAATTCTTACGATGTACTAAAAGAAAAAGGTGTTCGTTCGGTTAGCCCACACACAGTTCCAATGTTGATGCCTAATGGACCTGCTGCACATGTTGGGTTGGAATTTGGCGCAAAAGCTGGAGTGCATACTCCGGTTAGTGCTTGCGCATCTGGCGCTGAAGCACTTGGTTATGCATTAAATATGATCCGTTCTGGCCGTGCTGATGTAGTTATCGCCGGCGGAACAGAGGCAGCGATTCATCCCTTACCGATGGCTGGCTTTGCAAATATGAAAGCTTTATCTACCCGTAATGATGATCCAACTCGTGCCTCACGTCCATACGACAAAGATCGGGATGGTTTTGTTTTAGGTGAAGGTGCTGGAGTTCTTGTAATTGAAACTTTAGAACATGCAAAAGCACGTGGTGCCAAAATTTATGCAGAAGTAGCGGGACAAGGTTTAACTTCAGATGGTTTCCATATTGCAGCACCGGATCCTGAAGGAACAGGTGCAACAAGGGCGATGTTGGCAGCGCTGACTGATGCAAATATTTCTGTAGATGAAATTGTGCATCTAAATGCCCACGCAACATCTACCCCTGCAGGAGATATCGCTGAGGCTGGTGCGATCACCGGTGCTTTTAAATCTCACCTAGATCAAATCGCAATCTCTGCTACAAAATCTATGACTGGACATTTATTGGGTGGCGCTGGAGCAATCGAAGCTATTTTTGTGGCTCTTGCTCTGCATCACCGTATAGCGCCACCAACTATTAATATTGAAAATCTTGATGATGCAATTCATTTAAATATTGTTCGCGACAAGCCCCGTGCACTTCCAAGTGGAGATATCGCAGCATTAAATAACTCCTTTGGTTTTGGTGGTCACAATGTTGCAATCGCTTTCCGGTCTATTTAATGAGTGAGCAACCAGTACCGCCAGTACAGGTAGACGCTCGTGACCCCCAACTGCGCATGGAACGTTTAGTTGATGCCGGCTCTCTAGTTGCACTAACAGAGCGTGATACTTCTGGAATGTTTGCCGCTTACGGAAATATAAATGGATCTCGCGTTTCCATTTTTGCAACTGATGCCACTATTCAAGGTGGTGCAATGGGTGAAGCCGGAGCGCATGTAATTCTTAA
>CAEZUJ010000021.1_pt1 | contig 21602 bp, 15 predicted proteins | sample 7264451 | NCBI WGS metagenome assembly CAEZUJ01 (sample SAMEA6813828, study PRJEB35770) | uncultured Actinomycetes bacterium | biome: Freshwater; feature: Freshwater reservoir; material: water | place: Czech Republic | collected 2016-04-20 | depth 0.5m m
AGTTAGGAGGATAGATGAGTGCCAAGAAAACTTTGGTAATTGTCGAATCTCCTGCCAAAGCAAAAAAAATTGGAAGTTTCTTAGGTAGCGATTACATCGTTGAAGCAAGTGTTGGGCATATTCGCGATTTGCCGCAGCGTGCAGCTGATATTCCTGCTGAATATAAAAAGATTAAGTGGGCAAAAGAGGGCGTAAATATCGAAAATGATTTTGAGCCGCTTTATGTGATTAACCCAGATAAAAAGAAAAAAGTTACTGAACTGAAAGCTCGACTTAAAGAGTGTGATCAACTTTTCTTAGCAACAGATGAAGACCGTGAAGGTGAAGCAATCGCGTGGCACCTTTTGGAAGTTTTAAAACCTAAGGTTCCGGTTCGACGAATGGTTTTCCATGAGATTACTAAGGATGCAATTCTTAAAGCGGCGCAAGAAACTCGTGATTTAGATCAGCACCTGGTGGATGCCCAAGAAACCCGACGGATTTTAGATCGACTTTATGGTTATCGATTATCGCCAGTACTTTGGAAAAAAGTGATGCCGCGTTTGTCTGCTGGACGCGTGCAATCGGTTGCAACTCGATTAGTTGTAGAGCGCGAACGGGAACGTCAAGCTTTCGTTGCATCTGGTTGGTGGGATATCACCGCACATTGCGCAAAAGGTTTTGATGCTCGATTGCTGACAATAGATGGTGCAAAACTTGCCTTAGCAATTGATTTTGATGAAAAAGGAAAATTAAAAGAGAAATCACAAGGCATTTGGTTGCAAGAAGTGCAAGCCCAGGAATTAGTTAAGAGTTTAAGTGGCTGTGAACTTATTGTTAAATCAACTGAAGAATCACCACGAAGTGAAAAACCCAAAGCACCATTTACTACTTCTACTATGCAACAAGATGCCGGTAGTCGTTTGGGTTGGGGTGCGCAATTAACAATGCGAGTTGCTCAGCGACTCTATGAAAATGGTTTTATTACTTATATGCGTACCGACTCAGTGACGCTCTCACCTGCTTCTATTGAAGCAACGCGCGCTGCGGCTAAATCACTTTACGGTGCAGAGTATGTATCTGATGCAGTTCGGGTTTACACGGGTAAGAGTAAAAATGCCCAGGAAGCGCACGAAGCCATTCGTCCTGCTGGCGATACTTTTCGCACTCCAGGTGAGCTAGCAAAAGAGTTAACGCGTGAAGAGTTTTCACTTTACGATTTAATTTGGAAAAGAACTATTGCTTCGCAAATGGCTGATGCAAAAAAGATGCAGATGCGTGTTGATTTTGAAACAACTACTAAAGACGGGAAAGCAGCCGCTTTTAGAGCTACCGGTTCGGTAATTACTTTCCCTGGTTATTTAGCGGCGTATGAGGATGTTGTTGAAGATAAAAATGCTGAAGAAGAGGTCGAAACGCGACTTCCGGCAATGTCCGCAGGTGACAAAATTGAAGTGGATTACTTCGAGCCACTTGGCCATGAAACAAAACCACCTGCACGTTATACCGAACCATCGCTTGTTAAAAAATTAGAAGAGTTGGGTATCGGACGGCCTTCAACATTTGCCAGCACTATTCAAACAATTCAAGATCGCGGTTATGTAGCAAAACGTGGGCGGGCATTAATTCCATCTTTTCTTGCATTTTCAGTAACTGGATTATTAGAACAGCATTTTGGAAAACTTGTTGATTATGATTTCACAGCATCAATGGAAGAAGATCTCGACAAAATTGCACTTGGCGAAGAAGATCGAGTCTCATGGTTAAAGCGTTTCTTCTTTGGACATGATGGAATGCCAGGACTTGCTGCACTTACCGATGACTTAGAAGCTATTGATGCCCGCGAAGTTAACACGATGGCATTAGGTGAAGGAATTGAAATCCGCGTTGGAAGATATGGTGCATATTTGCAACGTGGTGAAGGTGAAGCACGTGAATTAACAAATATCCCTGAAGAGATGGCACCCGATGAGTTAGATCTTGCAAAAGCGTTAGAACTTTTTGCCCGCCCATCAGGTGAGCGAGTTGTCGGCACTGATCCAGGAAGTGGTTTGTCATTACTTGCTAAGACCGGCCGATTTGGTCCGTATGTGACTGAGGTACTTCCAGAAGATACGCCAAAAGTAAAAGGCAAAGCACCAAAAGGTAAAACTGCTTCTTTATTTTCAACGATGTCTGTTGCAACAGTGACTCTTGAAGAAGCGTTGCAATTACTTTCACTCCCAAGAGTTGTTGGTCTTGACCCAACGACAACTGAAACAATCACTGCGCAAAATGGTCCTTATGGTCCGTACTTACGACGTGGTGAAAAAGATTCGCGTCAGTTGGCAAGTGAAGATGAGATTTTCACCTGTGATATTCCTCGGGCTGTTGAATTATTTGCGCAACCAAAACGACGTGGACGCGGAGCGGCTAAAGGTCCACTCAAGGAACTTGGGATAGATCCAGTCACCGGCCGGCCTTTGGTTGTTAAAGATGGAAAATTCGGAATGTATGTCACTGATGGCGAAACAAATGCCGGCCTGCGACGTGGAGATTTAGTCGAACAGTTGACACTTGATCGTGGCATGGAATTATTGGCAGAACGTCGCGCCCGCGCCGATCAAGAGTAGGGTCACCGATATGAGTACTGCCCTTCAGGGCGATATTCGCGGAGTTCTCGCGATCAAGCCCTTTCGTCGCTTATGGCAAGCGATGGCTCTTTCAAGTTTGGGCGATTGGTTGGGCTTACTTGCGACAACAGCTCTTGCCCAACAATTGGCTGGAGACAATTATGCAAAAGCAAACTTTGCTATTGCCGGTGTGTTTATTGTTCGGTTGCTTCCAGCGGTAGTGCTCGGCCCCTTAGCTGGAGTAATTGCAGATCGATTTGATAGACGTCGAATGATGGTGCTGTGCGATATTTTGCGTTGTGCCCTCTTTATTTCGATTCCAGTAGTTGGAAATTATCTCTGGTTGTACATAGCAACAGTTTTAATTGAATCAGTTTCTCTTTTCTGGTCACCAGCAAAGGAAGCATCTGTACCAAATTTGGTCCCTAGACATCATCTCGAAGGTGCTAATCAAGTTTCTTTGCTTGCTGCATATGGCAGTGCCCCTATTGCGGCAATTCTTTTTTCTGCGCTAGCTATTTTCAATAGTGCCCTCGCCTCGACTATTCCATTTTTCAAGGCCAATCCAGTACATATGGCGCTGTATTTAAATGCGGCAACTTTTGCATTTAGTGCTTTTACAATTTATAAATTAAGAGAACTTCCAAAAGGTCCAGCCGCTAAAGGTGAAGTTCATGCCAGCGTTATGCGATCTTTAATTGATGGATGGAAATTTGTTGGATCAAATAAGTCGATTCGAGGATTAGTTCTTGGAATGCTTGGCGCATTTGTAGCAGCAGGGGCAGTTGTTGGCCTTGCCCGAATTTTTGTTGGTGACCTTGGTGGCGGAGAGGCTGCTTACGGAATCCTATTTGGATCGGTTTTCCTAGGTTTAGCTGCCGGTATTGCTGGAGGACCTAAATTATTTGCGCCATTTTCGCGGAAGCGGATTTTTGGTGCGTCACTTGCGGCATCCGGTTTTATGCTTTCAATTTTGGCATTAGTTTCAAATTTAGTTTTGGCAATATTTATTGTAATTGTGCTGGGTTTTTGGGCCGGAGTGGGTTGGGTATCTGGTTTCACCATGTTGGGGTTGGAAGTTGAAGATGAAAAGCGCGGTAGAACTTTTGCATTTGTGCAATCGCTGATTCGGATCACATTAGTTCTTGTTCTTGCAATAACTCCAATAGTTGCAGCAGCAATCGGAGAACATTCTTACCAAATTCGCAACTCAGTAATAAATTACAACGGTGCCTCAATTACCTTATTTTTTGCCGGGCTAATTGCTATGACTGTGGGAGTAGTTTCTTATCGCCATATGGATGATCGTCGTGGAATTTCGCTATGGAGTGATATCGCAAGTGCATTACGCGGGGAGTTAAGTAATACCGGAGTTTTTGCTACCACTGGAACCTTTATCGCTTTTGAAGGTGGTGAGGGATCCGGTAAATCAACCCAATCTCAACTTTTAAAAACAGCGTTGGAAGCACATGGTCAGGAAGTTTTGCTAACACGGGAACCTGGTGGAACTAATTTAGGGAAGATACTTCGTGGAATTTTGTTGGATCCAGAAACTGGAGCACTAGCTCCACGGGCTGAGGCTTTACTTTATGCAGCTGATCGCGCGCACCATGTTGAAACTGTGATTAAGCCAGCGCTCGCTAAACAGACAGTTGTAATTACTGATCGCTACATTGATTCATCAATTGCATATCAAGGTGGCGGAAGAGTTCTTTCCGGACAGGAGATCGCCCGGATTTCACGATGGGCAACTGATGGATTAACTCCGACATTGACCATTTTATTGGACTTGCCTGCGCAAATTGGTTTTGGGCGTTTTGCAGAACGTGATCGCTTGGAAAGCGAGCCATTAGATTTTCATGAGAGAGTCCGAGCAACATTTTTAGAACGGGCGGCTTTGTACTCCGATCGATATCTCGTGGTCGATGCAACGCAAAGTAAAGAAGATATTTCGGATCAGATTTTAGAACGAGTTTTACGTTTGAACTCTATGTCGCCCTCGAAAGATAAATAGGTTTTCTGGTGAGCGTGTTTACTGATTTAGTTGGTCAATCTGAAGCTGTAGATATTTTGAAAAGTGCTGTCATCGGAGATGGCGTTGCAATGACGCAGTCGTGGTTATTTACCGGACCCCCTGGATCTGGACGATCAAACGCGGCTCTGGCATTTGCAACTGCATTAGTTTGTTATGAAGGTGGCTGTGGTGAATGTTCATCTTGCAAAACCGCGAGATATGGATCGCACCCTGATGTGGAATTAATTCGAACTGAAGGTTTGTCTATAAAAATTGACGAGGTACGCGAAATAATTATGCGGGCTTCGTGGGAGCCGACGTTAAGTGCATATCGAGTAATAGTTATGGAAGATGCAGATCGTCTAACTGAAAGTGCAGCAAATGCATTATTGAAAGCTATCGAAGAGCCGGGGATGCGAACTGTTTGGTTGCTGTGCGCTCCGACATTGGCAGATGTTTTACCGACGATTCGCTCTCGGTGCAGACATATTTCTTTGCAAACCCCATCTAATTCTGCCGTTGCCCAATTATTAATTTCACGCGATGGGATTGCTCCAGATTTAGCGCGGCAGGTGGCGCGGTTAAGTCAAGGGCATATTGGTCGGGCGAAGTGGTTAGCTACTAATCCTGAAGCGGTCACTCGTCGACTAGAGGCGGTGCGGCTCGCCCTTGGATTACGTGATGTCGGTGGAGCGATGGCAGGTGCGGCAACCCTTGTTGAATGGGCGACCGAACAAGCACAGGCACAAGCTTTGGGACGAGATGAGCGGGAAGAGGCCGATCTCTCAGCGGCTCTCGGGGTTGGTGGGACTGGGCGCGGGGCACCTAGCGGTTCTGCGAAGGCGTTAAAAGAGTTAGAGAAGGAACAGAAATCACGAACAACTCGTGCGACAAGGGATTGTCTTGATATGGCGTTGCTAGATATCGCAACTGCTTATCGCGACATTATTACTTTGCAATTGAACGCAGAGAGTGAATTGATTAACGAAGATTTAAGGAATGAGATATCTGCACTGGCTCAATCAAGTAAGCCAGAAAGTATGGTCAAGCGGTGGGAAGCGGTTATGGCGACTCGACGAACATTAAATTTTAATGTTGCACCCTTGTTAGCGATCGAAGCACTATTGCTAAATGTGAAGTTTTAATGCGCAAGCGCTGGATGGCCATCGTTGCTCTTGCTGCAATATCCTCTCTTGGAGTTGCTTCTTTTTACTTTTTGCAACCAGATAGCACTGGTTGGGACATAGCTAAATACGAAGCGCAAAACATCACTTGGAGTTCTTGTGGTGAGAATTTTGAGTGCGGGGATATAACAGTTCCAGTTGATTACGAAAATTTAAGTGGCGAACGAATCCAACTTTCGGTGGTGAAGCATCCAGCTAATAACAAATCACGCCGACTTGGTTCACTTTTTGTAAATCCCGGAGGTCCTGGCGCATCTGGCGTCGAATATGGATTTGCTGCCGAATATATTGTCAGCCCAGAAATTTTGGCGCAGTATGACATCGTTGGTTTTGACCCACGTGGCGTTGGTGGAAGTTCTGCTGAGCGGTGTTTAACTAATAAAGAGACTGACCGATTGATTGCATCTAATGGGCCACCTGCAGCGGGCTTACCTGAGAGCGAAATTATTTCAGCATCAAAAATGTTGGCTGAAAAATGCAAATCAAAGTTGGGAGATCGACTTAAACATTTGGGATCAGTGGATGTTGTTCGGGACATGGAGTTAATGCGGAAAGTTTTTGGTGAAAAAAAGTTTAATTTCTTGGGAAAAAGTTATGGAACTTACCTTGGTTTAGTTTATGCTGCGATGTATCCAAATTCGGTAGGACGGTTGGTTCTTGATGGTGTTATAGATCCAAAAGTTACAACTAATGATGTTAATAAAACTCAAGCAATTGGTTTTGAACTTGCATTAGATTCCTTTTTAATTAATTGCATTACAAAAGCAAATTGTTTTTACCAAGGTGATTTACAAGGTGCCCGGGATGAAGTTTCGAGGATTATGTCCTTGCTTCATGCAAACCCACTGAAATTAAATGATTCACGACTTGTTACCGAATCGATTTTGGTGCTTGCAATGGTTTCATCTCTCTATAACACCGATACTGGTTGGCCCGAGTTAAATAGAGCATTGAAGGATGCAGTGAAAGGTAAAGGCATTCGCTTGCAACGAATGGCTGATGATTATGTGTTGCGCGATAAAGCCGGGGCCTACAACTCAAATGAGAATGAGATCGCATACATTGTTAATTGCGTGGATCGAGAAGATGATGCTTCAATTGAAAGAACCAAAGCTGACTCGATCGCGATTTCAAAGATTGCACCGCACTTTGGACCATACATCGCCTGGTCATCCCTGCCCTGCGATTACTGGCCTTACCCACCGATTCGTCCTCCGGTGGATCTGAGCGGCCCTAACCTGCCACCGTTCTTAATGGTTGGCACTACTCGGGACCCGGCCACCCCTTATGAGTGGGCTCAGAGCGTGTCCAAGCGCTTTCCTTCAGCCATATTGATTACCGCAGACGGCGATGGCCACACCGGTCACGGGCGAGGGTCGGCCTGTGTTGACGATGCGGTCGACGCCTATTTACTGAAGGGCACATTGCCTGGCGGCGCACTTACCTGCACTCTCTAAGTACCCTTAACCCATGTCCTGGCTCAAATCTTTTATGCGTGAAAAAACGGTCGGGCGATCCTTACGTTTATTAGCCCCGAAGGATCGGCGCAAACTTGGGTTAGTTGTTGCGATTCAGATCTTCTTGAGTGGTTTGGATCTCTTTGGTGTTGCTCTTATTGGCGTTGTTTCGGCCCTGGCGATTACTGGGGTATCGGGGCAAGTAACCGGAAATCGCGTGGGCGCGGTATTGGAATTTATGCACCTAGATAGCTACACATTTGAAACTCAGGTTGCGATTTTAGGAGCCACGGCTGGCGTGACTCTTATTGGCCGGACTTTGCTATCGATTTTCTTTATTCGGAAATCACTATTTTTCTTGGCGCACAAGGCGGCGATTATTTCGGGGGATTTAACATCGCGTGTGCTTGCTCAACCCATTTTACAGATGCAAAAGAGGACTTCGCAGGAAACCCTATATGCCCTTACTGGTGGAGTTTCGACTTTAATTCTTGGCATTTTGGGTACAACAGTAATGCTTGCTTCAGACCTTTCATTGGTATTGGTAATGGCGGTTGGCTTATTAATAGTTGATCCTGGTACCGCTATCGGAAGTTTTATTTACTTTACCCTAATTGCTTTTTTGCTTTATCGTTTATCAAGCACTCGAGTGCGAAAATTAAATGAAGCAATTGTAGAAACTTCGATTAGTGGAAACGAACAGATTATTGAAGTGCTAACCAATTATCGCGAATCAATTGTGCGAAATCGCCGCGCTTATTATGCGCGCAAATTTGCGAAAAACCGGTTAGATCTTTCTAAGTTTTCGGCTGAAAATTCCTTTATCCCAAATATTAGCAAGTATGTACTTGAATCATCCGTTGTAATTGGCGCACTTCTACTTAGTGCGACTCAATTTGTCACGCAAGATGCTAGACATGCGGTAGCCACCCTCGCGATCTTTCTTACTGCCGGCACTCGTGTGGCGCCGGCGACTCTGCGAATCCAACAAGGGTTTTTAAAGATCAAAGGTGCCAGCGGTTCTGTTGATTTAACTTTGAACTTAGCAAAAGAGGTGGAAGGCTTCTCAATTGCGGTAGATACAGATCCAGCTTTAGCGCTTGGAAACCATGAAGATTTTTCAGCAGCAATAAGTTTTACTGATGTCTCTTTTGCTTATCCTGAAAGTAAGGTTCAAATTCTTAGTCAAGCAACTTTTAAAATATCGCCAGGAGAGTTTGTTGCTTTTGTGGGTTCATCCGGTGCTGGTAAATCCACACTAGTCGATCTTTTGCTTGGAGTTTTGCTTCCTGATAACGGCAAAATTACGATCTCTGGAAAATTACCATCAAATGCAATCGAGGGTTCTCCTGGTGCGATTGCCTACGTGCCACAAGATGTAGCGATTGCCATTGGTACAGTTCGAGAAAATATTGCACTAGGTTTTCCAGAAGAGTTTGCGACGGATGAGCGAATTAATAACGCGCTTAAAATTGCCCACTTGGAATCCTTTGTTCTATCTCTAGAAAATAAAGCCGATACCCAAGTTGGTGAACGTGGGACTAAGTTAAGTGGTGGCCAACGCCAACGCCTCGGCATCGCCAGGGCGATGTTTACCAATCCCAAATTGTTAGTACTTGATGAGGCTACAAGCTCTTTAGATGCTGAAACTGAGGCCAGTGTCTCGGCTGCAATTCAATCTTTGCGTGGCGGAACTACCATTTTGATGATTGCTCATAGGTTGGCCACGGTTCGCTCGGCTGATCAGGTGATTTACATTGACCGAGGGCAGATTTTGGCCAAAGGCTCATTTACCGAGGTTCGCGCGGCAGTGCCTGATTTTGATAGACAGGCAAATTTATTGGGCCTTTAATTTAGCTGCCCAACTTACCCATGCCGGAGCGAGCTCAAAAGTTGGTCATGACCACCCTCTCTCATAGGGCAGGATTTACCCATGCGCCTTGATCACCTTTCATATGTTGCTTCACATGACCACTTGTTAGATGAAGTTCAAAGAATCGGTGCCAGATTAGGTTCGGGTTTTATAGATGGCGGGATTCACCCACGATTCGGTACGCGCAACTTCACACTAGCGTTACAAGGTGGTCGCTATTTAGAAATAGTTTGCCCACTAGATCATCCAGCAGCTGATGCATCTCCTTTTGGCAAAGTTGTCACTTCGAGAGCAAATGATGGTGGTGGCTGGCTAACTTGGGTTTTGTCAGTTGAAGATATTAAAACTTTCGAGAATCGTTTGGGTCGTGAAAGCGTTGATGGGCAACGCCGACGTCCAAGTGGAGCTGATCTGAAGTGGAAACAAATTGGAGTTCTTGGAACTTTAGAAGATCGTCAGTTGCCATTTTTCATCGAGTGGCTATCTGAGGAACATCCTTCAACTGAAACTGATGCAATAGCAAAAATTTCCAAGCTAGAAATTGCAGGAGATCCAGATCGCATTCGTGAATGGATTGGCGAAGATTTCACCAGTGCATTTGATGGAATTGAAATTGATTGGATTGATCCGAGCGAAAATAATGACGAAACAGGATTGGTTGCTGTTCATTTCTCAACACCAAGTGGCTCATTCCGCTTAGATTAATTTTTTAGAAAAAACACTCGCCGCCTTAGCTCAGGGGTAGAGCAACGCACTCGTAATGCGTAGGTCCCGGGTTCAAATCCCGGAGGCGGCCCGAAGAATTTAGCAAACTAAGCAATGCACTAACTTAATAGAAAAAAATTGAGTAGTCACTAAAAATATGAACAATCAACCTTAAGATTTTTAGATAATTCGGCCTATCAGGTGTTACCTAACATCCCATAAATGTATCTTAACTAAAATTTGATTGACAAGTTTTCCAAGCTTGTACTCTATCCACGGAAAATTAAACGAGAAATTTCCTCGTTACGTGAAAAAAGGTCAATTAGTTCATTTGTGTTTAATTGTTTTGTATTTTTAGAAGTGTAGTCTTCATCGTTTCCGGTCCAATTTACAGATGCGTCATTTTGCATAAAGTTACGTCTAGGAACTTGAAAATATTTATCAGTGCTAGACGAGAAAAACTTTTCTTCAGACGTTAAAAGTGTTTCGTGTATTTTCTCACCAGGTCTACTTCCAATTGTTACAACTTTAGGATTGCTTATGCCCATTAATTGAGACAAAGCAGAGTAGATCGTAAGAATTGATGCTGCTGGTGATTTCTGCACAAACAGATCACCAGACTCTCCATGTTCTAAGGCGTGCAATACAAGTTCTACAGATTCGCTTAGCGACATCAAAAATCTAGTCATTAATGGATTGGTTAACGTTATCTCATTTTTAGTCCTTAAAGTCTCAATAAATTGAGGAATTACTGATCCTCTTGAACCGATTACATTTCCATATCGAGTTATACAAGTCTTATGCACTAAGTCCGTATTTGCTCTTACTAATTTTTCCATTAATGCTTTAGTCATTCCCATGGCATTAACGGGTGCTACAGCTTTATCTGTGCTCAAGAATATAGCCTTTTTTACCGAAGATGCAGATAAAGCATTTAATAAATTTTCACTGCCGATCACATTAGTACGAACGTATTCAACTGGATTTAATTCAGAAGCAGGAACATGTTTTAAGGCTGCCGCATGAAAAACATAATCTACATTTCGTAACGCGTTTCTTATCGTGGTTGGATCTCTGACATCACCAAGTAAGAAATTTACTCTGTCATCATTCAACTGTAATTTTAACAGATGTTGCTTATCTTCATCTCGACTCAAACAAACCACACTATTAATGTCATTTTTCAAAAGATAAATTAGTAATGTCTTGCCAAAAGAGCCAGTCCCGCCAGTTATTAAGAAATTTGAATTTTTGATCACAAATCCTCCTAAATATCTTTTGTTAAATCATATCTTAAGATACAAAAAATACAGGTTGTTTTATTAGATTGACTGAACTAATGACTAATAATATCATTTATACATGTCGAAATAGTTTGAAGATAACTGCTTGAACGTTCTTGTGGTTTGCAACATATTGTCGTAACTGCCTTATTATAAAATACCTGTTTACATTGTACTCATTCCAGTTACTATTAATCATACTTGGAACTATAAAAAACTCAGCACCTGCTTCTCTGCATTTTAAGTGAAAATCAACATGTTCGCTATCTAACGTGTCATTGTCAGATCTCCCACTATAATCATAGGTAAGGAACCATTTTGATTTGTATATGCCCAGACCTCCAAAAGCTGAATCAACTTTTATCCAATGGGTCTTTTTCGAAATAACGCGCATTTTGTCGTATAAAGAAATTTTTCGTGCCTGATCAAATGCGATTAATCTTTCAATCCGTTTTATAAAATTGTATCTTTTCAGAGTATTTTTTGCAATCTGACTTTTGATTAAATCAAGGTCTGTAAAACAATTTCTTGGCATCCAAGTTTCTTCCCTTAATGCATATAGATCGTAATATCCGTGTTTTTGGTTTGGGAAACAAGCATCCCAGGATAGTTGTGAAGCAAACAGTTTAGAGATGCTACTGCTCTTTAAAGCGCTATTCATTCCATCTAAATCAGCTACAACGACATAGTCCCATTTTTTAGTAGGAAAATTAAGTCTTATGTACTTTATGTATTCATTCCTGCACTTTCTAATTCTTTCAATCCTATTTGGGATAGTAATTTTTAAGTTTCCAAGTGACACATAATGAAATTTTGGATTTTTTTCACTAATTCTGTCAATAACTGCAATTGTCGAGTCTGATGAATCTGATTCGACGAGAAAGACGTCAATTTCTTCAAAAAGATATAAACTATTTAATACTTTGTAAAGATCTTTTTCAAGCTTCTTTTCAGCATTAGAAATAGTTCCAACTAAAATTACTTTGCTCACAAATCAAATATACACTAGTACGTATTGTCATATATTGAATGAATTATGTTGTTAATGTTGCGACAACACCAGATTCACCAGCACGTACGGTACGTCCAGCCCGGTGTAAATAATCTTTTGGATCAGTCGGTGCATCAACATGCACAACGTGACTCACATCATCAACGTGGATTCCACGGGCAGCAACATCTGTGGCTACTAATACTTTAGTTGCACCAGATTTGAATTGTGCAAGAGTTCGGTTATGAACTGCTTGAGTTTTTCCACAGTGCAAAGCGCGAACTGGGATCCCCTTAAGTGCAAGGCGATCAGCTAAGCGATCAACTCCGTGTTGGGTACGGACGAAGAAAATAGTGCGACCTTCGCGAGAAGCAATAGATGCATTTACTTGGTCTTTGTCTGAAGATTGTAAAACAAAAACATGGTGTTCCATAGATGAAACTGGATTAGTGGCAGTGCACTTTTCAACGTCAAGTTGCACTTTTCGCTTAAATCAATTTTGCGCTGAAAAACACACACCGCCTTAGCTCAGGGGTAGAGCAACGCACTCGTAATGCGTAGGTCCCGGGTTCAAATCCCGGAGGCGACCCGATGCAAAATAAAAATTAACTGAGAAATTTATCTAGGACGTTTGCGACGTTCTTGCGGACGGGGACGACCTTTGCGGCGGTTTGGCCCACCAGCATTTGAAGAACCAGAGTTACGTGTAACAGGGGCAACCCATGGCACTCCGCTTGGTTCTTGTGCGCCAGTGATCTCAATTAACTCTTTGCCTTTAGGGCGAATGTTTACAAAGTTTGGACGAACACCAGCACGACCGATTAAATCGCGGACGATTCCCTTTTGATTTGTAGTTGTTAATGTTGCAACAACACCGGATTCGCCTGCTCGTGCGGTACGACCGGCACGGTGTAAGTAATCTTTTGGATCAGTTGGAGCATCAACATGCACAACAAGACTCACATCATCAACGTGAATTCCACGAGCGGCGACATCTGTAGCTACTAACACTTTAGTTGCACCTGACTTGAAAGCAGCAAGAGTGCGGGTACGGACTGCTTGAGTTTTACCACCGTGAAGTGCACCGACTGGAATTCCCTTAAGTGCAAGGCGATCAGCTAAGCGATCTGCACCATGCTGGGTGCGTACGAAGAAAATTGTTCGTCCTTCGCGCGCGGCTATAGATGCAGTTACTTGATCTTTATCTGAAGGCTGCAAAACGAAAACATGGTGTTCCATTGAAGAAACAGATCCAGTGGCTTCATGCGTTGAATGCGTGACTGGATTTCGTAAGTACTTGCGCACTAAGAAATCAACATCTTTGTCGAGTGTTGCACTGAATAGAAGTTTTTGAGCTTCGGGTTTAATTTTCCCCAAGAATTCTTTAACTACTGGTAAAAATCCCATGTCAGCCATTAAGTCAGCTTCATCTAGAACAACGATTTCAATATCTGAAAGATGAACTTCACCTTGTTCCATTAAATCTTTTAAGCGACCAGGAGTAGCAACAAGAATTGGGACGCCGCGTTGCAAAGCTTGGCGTTGGTTGCCGTATGGCATTCCGCCGGCGATCAAACGAGAATCAAGTTGTACTGCTTGTGCCAAAGGCAGGATCGCATCATTGATCTGCATTGCTAATTCACGAGTTGGGGAAAGAATCAGAGCTAGTGGGTGACGAGCTTTGGCGCTGCGACCAGCCAGGCGGGTTAGCAGGGCTAAGCCGAAAGCAAGAGTTTTGCCAGATCCAGTCTGTCCACGGCCCAATACGTCGCGACCAGCGATGGCATCAGGAAGAGTGGCAATTTGAATTGGAAAGGGATCGCGAATGCCGGAATTGTTGAGCGGCTTTACGAGCGCAGGGTTAACACCAAGATCATAAAATGAGGTCATTATTTATCCTTCGAGACAACTAACGTGTCTCGAATTGGTTCGACTTCAACCAGATTACTGCCAAGACTCGCAAGTAAACGCAAAGTTTGCGTTTGGGGGAAAGTAACGATGCGGATGCAACGTCTGGGCTAAGGATAACAGGAGATGGTCAATAACCTCTAATCAGCATTTGATCAGCGAATATGAGAGCAGTTATCTGGTGAAACGAGTGAAACAACCCAAATATTTGCAAATCCTTTGATCACCATTATTCAAGATTATTCAAGAGTTGGTGCAGGAGCTTGCTCACCGGCATGACGCATCGGTAATTCTTTTAAGGTGAGCATCAAAAGTGCACCTAACGCAAGAATTGGTGCGGCACTTAAGAAGACTACATGGAATGAATTAACAAATGCATTTAATACCGTCTCTTTAACAACAGGAGGTAATGTTGAAATTAGAGCAGTATTTTCTTTCAAGCCATCGATTTGTTGTGGAGTTATTGCTGCTGCAGCTTGCGGATTTGCCTTAGCAAGATCAGTAAAACCTGAACTTAAATTAGTGGCGAGTCTGGCGCCAAGAATGGAGCCAAAAACTGCAGTTCCAACTGAGCCGCCGAGTGAGCGGAAAAACGTATTTGCACTGACCCCTACGCCCATATCCCGCGCTTCAATTGAATTTTGCAATGCGATAACGATAGTTTGCATTGAAAGACCAAGACCTGCGCCAACCAAAATTGCGAAGATAGCAAGCACTGGGAATGAAGTCGTAGTTGTTAAGGTGCTCATTAGAAGTAATCCGACTGACATGACGCTTAATCCAACAATTGGATAAATCTTGTAATGTCCAGTTTGAGATATCCGCTTGCCGCTAAATATGGACATTGAAACAATTCCGAGCATTAATGGAATCAATTTAAGTCCTGCTGAAGTTGCACTATCACCTTTTACAACTTGCAAGTAAAGCGGCAACATAATAATTGCACCAAACATTCCTGCACCGACAATGAAACTCACGATTGATGTTAATGAGAAAGTGTGGTTTTTGAATAAAACAAGCGGAAGAATAGGCTCAACCGCACGGCCTTCCCAAACAATGAATGCGCTTGTTAGCACTACAAAAAGCATGAACAAAATCAGAGTCCTGGACTCTGTCCATCCAAAAGTAGGTCCGGTGTAAGAGATCGCTAGTAATAATGCCGAAACAGATAGAACAATTAATAGTGCACCGAAATAATCAATTGTATGTTTGCGATCACTCTTTGGAAGATGCAAAACTGCAGATGTAATCAGTAGTGCTGCAATACCAAATGGTAAGTTGATGTAGAAAATCCAACGCCATCCGGTTATTCCAAGAATTGTGTTGTGATCAGAGAAGAAGCCCCCAAGTAGCGGTCCAGCAACTGATGAAAGGCCCCAGACTGCACCAAAATAACCTTGATAACGACCACGTTCGCGCGGAGAAACAATGTCGCCAATAATTACAAAGGTAAGTGCCATTAAGCCGCCAGCGCCAAGACCTTGGAGGGCGCGGGTTGCAATCAACTGAGTCATATTTTGTGAAGCGCCAGCTAAAAATGAACCGAGCAAGAATGTAACGATAGCGAATTGAAAGACTGGACGTCGCCCATAAATATCTGAGATTTTCCCGTAAAGCGGTGTAGATGCGGTGCTTGTTAGTAGATAAGCAGTAACTACCCACGTGTAATGGCTGAGTCCGTTGAAATCCTCGACAATGCTTTTAAGTGCTGTTGAAACGATGGTTTGGTCCAAAGCAGCGAGCAGCATGCCGGTCATCAATCCAGAAAGGATGACCAAGATTTCACGGTGAGTAAATACTTTTTTAGGGGCGGTATCTGGCATAAGTGATCCTTAAATTGTTAAATCACGGTCTGGGCAAGTTGGCTAAATCTAAGTAGTAACAGAGTACCCACTTATACTTAATTTTTATCCCAATTACTGGCAAAGTTAGGATTGGCTTTAGAATTATCTGGAAGAGATCACCTTAGAGATGCGAGGCGTGAATTATGTGCAAGCAAATTACCTGTACAAAATGTAATAAACCAACCTGGGAAGGTTGCGGAGAGCATATTGAAGAAGCGCTCGCCGGAATTGCGGTTGAAGATCGCTGCTTCTGCTAAATGATTTTTAAATCAGTTGGATAAGAAGACTGAGCACCTTTTTTACTTACTGAATTTGTGGCAAATTTAATTGCAAACTCTAAAGCTGTCCGTAATTCTTTTCCAGCGCTTAGCGCCGCCGCAAATGCTCCGACAAAGCCATCTCCGGCACCTGTTGTATCAATAACTTCGGTTTTTGGTGCAGTGACTTTAATTATCTCGCCCTGATTGGTTCGCAAGATTGCGCCATCGGATCCCAAAGTCACTAATAGGTTTTTATCTGGGTGAAAGATTTTTATTTGTTCGATTAAATCCCCACCGTGAATTTCACTGGATAGTGAATTAAATTCAATTTGATTTGGAATTATCCAATCCGAAAGTGAAATTAATTCTGCCGATAACTTAACTGCTGGTGCGGGATTTAATATTGTGATCGCACCTTTCTTTTTCGCGCTTTTGAACGCTGCGATCGCAAACTCTTGTGGAAGTTCGCATTGGGCTATGACAATTGAAAGATTTACACTTTTAAGAACAGCATTACTTATGAACTCTTCAGTTAGTTCAAGGTTTGCGCCAGGGACAATAATGATGCGATTCTCACCTTTTGCGTCAACCCAAATATGCGCCACCCCACTTGGCTGTTTCCCGTAGAAAATCCCTGAAGTATCAATACCTTCAGTTTCCAAATGTGATTTGGTATTTTCTCCGAAAATATCTGCACCCAATCCAGCGATCAATGCAACGGTAGCGCCAGCTCGCTTAGCAGCCACTGCTTGATTTGCGCCTTTGCCACCAAAGCCGGTGGTGAAGTTATTGCCGTGGATGGTTTCACCACCTTCAGGAATTCGATCTACATAAGTCGTCAGGTCAGTATTTGCCGCTCCAATAACTAGTATCTCTCCTGACATAAGACATATAGTATTGGAATAGTTTTTAAGCGAAATTACCCTCCTGCATGCAACCAGGTGTGAGGATTAGAGAGAAGTTTGAAGAAAGGCTCACGTGAAAATCGCTAAAGTTGAAACAATCCGCCCACTTGATCACCCAAATATCCTTTGGATTTTGTTGCATGATGATCAAGGCAATGTGGGTTTAGGAGAAACCTTTTTCGGACAGAGTGTGATTGAAGAGTATGTGCACGCCTCCGCTGCGCCAATATTACTGGGTTTAAAGAGTGCACTTCCTGAAATTGCACATTTAGCACTTACACCTTACGCCGGATTTCAAGGTGGCGGCGTAGAACAACGCACATTAGGTGGAATTGATATTGGACTTTGGGATCTATGGGGTAAGCGAACAAATCTGCCAGTCGTAGATTTATTAGGCGGTGGAGTGCGTGATGATATAAAAATTTATAACACTTGCGCTGGTCCTGATTATGTTCGCAAGACGACAAGCCAACATACAAAAAACTGGGGATTAAAAGGTACGGCTGATTCTTCTAAATGGGAGGACCTGACCGCGTTTTTTGAGCGTCCGGCAGGGTTAGCTAGAGAACTGCTTGATTCTGGAATTAAAGGAATGAAAATTTGGCCATTTGATCCTGCGGCTGAAGCCACTAATGGCGCATATATTTCTCAAGAAGATTTATCAAAGACTTTGAAGATTTTTGAAAAGATTCGAAATGAAGTTGGCATGGAGATGGATCTAATGGTTGAGTTGCATGGATTGTGGCAGCGCACACCAGTTGAAATGATTATGCATGGACTCGCCGAATTTAATCCTTACTGGATTGAAGATCCAATTCGTCCAGATGCAATTGATGCGATTTCTTTCTTACGGGAATCAACTGGGTTGCGTATCGCTACTGGCGAAACCGTAGTCGGTCGCCGCGGCGTGCTTCCACTTTTGCAGAAAAATGCAGTTGATATTTTAACTATTGACACCCAATGGACTGGTGGATTAACTGAAGCCAGAAAAGTTGCGACATTGGCAGATACTTATGCAACAGCTATTGCGCCGCATGATTGCACCGGCCCAGTTTCACTTGCTGCATGTACTCACTTAGTACTTTCTCAGAATAATGGAATCATTCAAGAAACAGTTCGAGCCTACTTAAATACTTGGTATAGCGATTTCACAACTGGGATGCCACCAATTAAAGACGGAAGAATTTCAGTGACTAGAGACCCGGGGCATGGTGTTTTACTAAATCCAGAGTTATTGAAATCAGATCGAATTATCCGTAGAGAATCGGTGGCATAAATGCGCGCAGCACTTTGGTACAAAGCAAAAGATTTGCGCGTTGAAGAGATTCCGACACCAGTTGCACCACCAGGAATGGCATTAGTCAAAATTGATCGTACGGGAATCTGCGGAACTGATTTGGAAGAGTATTTACTTGGACCAGTAATTATCCCAGCCGGAATGTCACCAATTATTTTGGGACATGAATTTGTGGCAACTATAGTTTCTGACTCAACTGGAACTTTTGCAGCAGGAACGATGGTAATTCCTGATGGCGTAATTGGTTGTGGAACTTGTTATCAGTGCCAGCGACATGAAGAAGGTCGTTGTCCAGAATTAAATGTCATTGGATTGCAATCAAATGGTGGTCTTGCTGAATTTATGATCACAGACCCAAAGCGTTGCGTCCCAGTTCCAGCAGGGGTGAGTGCTGATGTAGCAGTTTTTGCCGAACCTACAGCGGTCGCAGTACGTGCTGTTAACAAAATTCCTAATGTTCCAGGGACAACTGTCGCTGTTTTAGGAAGTGGAACGGTTGGAATTTTATGCGCCCAAGTTGCCCGCGCATTTGGAGCACAAAAAGTAATTGTTTATGAACCAAATCCAGTTCGACAGGAAGTTGCTCGAAAATTGGGTTTTGAAGTTTTAAATCCTTTGGTTGAAAAAGAAATATCGATGTACAAAGAGTTTGATTCGGTACTTGAGTGTTCTGGTGTTGCAGGCTCGACAAAAACTTCATTGAAAATTTTACGTTCTGGTGGAACAGCGGTGCTGGTTGGATTCAGACCAGGAGATGAAAGTTTCGACTTACTTGAATTTATTTTGAGTGAGAAACATTTAGTTGGAACCGCCGCACATATGTGGGATGTAGATGTGAGTGCAGCTGTCGGTTTGTTAGCCAATAAGATAATTGAGACTGGGCCGTTGCTTACCGATGTCATCTCGCTTGCGGATGTTACGACAAAAGGTTTTGATCGTCTGATTTCGGACAAAAACGCCTTTAAGATCGCAGTCAACCCGACACTTTGAGAGTTTTTCTCTAAACCTTCGATTTATACTTTAGAAAATAATTACCAATTCAAGTGCTACCCCCCTTGCGCGAGCATTCTCCAAGAGAGTACAAATACCCTAACTTCAAAGTGAGTAGCGCAAGCGAATAGCATTGAAGGGTCGGATCAGGAACTGATGTTCATTGAATAGCAATATTCAAGGGAAACGTAGTCGGCTAAGCGGACGTCAGGCACAACGGGTTCGAGCCGTAGAAGGCGCTCTATGTACGTGACGGGAAACCGTCACAGGCATTATGGAAGAGGAAAGCCACTCTTTGATAAAGCGGAGCTACATGGGAATGTGCGCGCCGGCTAGAGAAGGCCCCTGAAACTTATGTTTTCAGGGGTCTTACTCATAAGTTAAGGCAAATACTTTTGAAATCACTGCGACACGCTTACTAAGAATTGATGAGAATTAAAAAGCAGGTCAAATTTCTAAACGCCGATTACTTCTCCGTTGATACGCCCTGAAGCATCGTTTGCTAAAAAGGAAACCACTCGGGCAATTTCTTCTACTGTAACTAAGCCTTTCGGACTGGCAACTTCACGGCGAGCTAATTCATCTGCAGCACTGCGACCCAAATATTTTTTGTAGTTATCATCATTTTCGTAAAAGAGTTTTGTAATAACCGTTGAAGGTGAAACTGAGTTCACCGTTATCCCGTCGCTCCTAAATGTTAAAGCACAACTTTTAGTGAATGAATGTTGTGCGGCTTTTGCTGCTTGGTAATGTGAAGTAAATTCACTCGCGCCTGCACCATTTGATGAAGTTATATTAATTATCCGCCCATAATTATTTGCTTTCATAAAAGGCACAACTGCTTGGGTGTATAGGTATTAACCTAGTACGTGAACTTCAAACATCCGTTTAATTTCTTCTGCTGTGATATCTAATATTGCTTTTACTTGGCAATGCCCGGCATTATTAACTAGAACTGCAATTTGCTTTAGTTTTTGATCATCATCTTTTAATTGGGAGATCTCGGTCATTTGAGTTGCCACATCACTAGGGGATGCAACATCACCTGCATGAAAAGTGGCTATGCCACCTGTAGATTTAATGATTTCAACAGTTTCATTGCCACGCTCAGAGTTAGTTCCACAAACTGCGACATGAAAGCCATCTTTTGCAAAATCAATTGCAATTGCACGACCGATACCGGCGGTAGCGCCAGTAACTATTGCGATCTTATTTTTATTTGGCATTTAGATTTCGATTAATTTTGTGGGAATCCGAGATTGATGCCACCGTGGCTTGGATCTAACCAGCGACTGGTAACAACTTTTCCACGAGTGAAGAAATGCACTCCCTCAGTTCCATGTGCGTGGGTATCGCCAAAGAGTGAGTTTTTCCAGCCACCAAATGAGTAGTAAGCAACTGGAACTGGAATTGGAACATTGATGCCAACCATTCCAACTTGAACTTCATTTTGGAATTTGCGAGCAGCTCCACCGTCATTGGTGAAAATCGCAGTGCCGTTGCCATATGGATGATCATTTATGAGTTGTAAGCCTTCGTCATAACTTTTTACTCTAAGCACACTAAGTACTGGGCCAAAGATTTCATCAGCATAAATGCTCATCTTGGGAGTTACCTGATCAAAAAGAGTTGGGCCAAGCCAAAAACCTTCAGCTTTACCGGCGAAAATTGTTTCCCGGCCATCGGCAACCAGAGTGGCACCCGATTTAACTCCTGCATCTAAATAGGAAGCAACTTTGTCGCGATGGGCTTTAGTAACAAGAGGTCCCATATCGCTGCCTTCACGGCCATCACCAGTCTTAAGAGTTTTCATCCGCTCGGCGATTTTCGCAACAAGTAAATCACCTATTGGTTCAACTGCAACAACTGCAGAGATCGCCATGCAACGTTCACCGGCCGAACCAAAGCCAGCGTTGATTGCTGCATCTGCAGCTAAATCTAAATCAGCGTCAGGCAAAACAAGCATGTGATTTTTTGCTCCACCAAGTGCTTGTACGCGTTTCCCACTTTTTGCAGCATTTTCATAAACGTATTTAGCAATAGTTGTAGATCCAACAAAAGAAACAGAGGAGATATCAGGATGTTCAAGAATCCGATCAACGGCAACTTTGTCACCATGTACAACATTGAAAACTCCATCTGGAAGTCCGTCTTCTTTCCACAATGCGGCAATATAATTAATTGCTGATGGATCTTTTTCACTCGGCTTAATGATTACCGTGTTACCAGCAGCGATTGCTACGGGAAAAAACCACATCGGCACCATCGCTGGGAAATTAAATGGTGAAATTATTGCTGCA
>CAEZUJ010000022.1_pt1 | contig 20337 bp, 21 predicted proteins | sample 7264451 | NCBI WGS metagenome assembly CAEZUJ01 (sample SAMEA6813828, study PRJEB35770) | uncultured Actinomycetes bacterium | biome: Freshwater; feature: Freshwater reservoir; material: water | place: Czech Republic | collected 2016-04-20 | depth 0.5m m
CGATCTTGGCTATCGAGTTTTCGTCGATCGCATTTCTACCGTCAAACCATTGTCTGCACCAGAACGTCGAGCCATCGATCACTTTTTAGAAGGCGCAGTAGATCTTGATGATGTAGTTAATCGAACTGTTCGATTGCTTGCTCAAGTTACAAAGCAAGTAGCAATAGTTCAGTATCCATCTCTTTCAAAATCTGCGGTTAGACATATTGAAATTTTGCCTTTGACACCACTGCGCTTAATGATTGTTTTAATCACGGACACAGGACGAGTTGAGCAACGAATTGTTGAATTAGCAAATCAAATGAATGAAGTACAGGTAGCGCAACTTCGAAGCCAACTTAATCTTATTTGCGCCGGAGAGAAATTAAATCAAATACCCATCACCTTAAAAAGTTTCACTGACAAATTTGAAGTTGCCGAAAGAGTAAATGTAACTTCAGTAGTAAATGTAATTCTGGAAATGGCAATTGAGAGAAGTGAAGAAAAAGTAATAGTTTCAGGAACTGCAAATTTGGCGCGAATCCCAAGTGATTTTGCAACGAGCTTTCATCCGATTTTAGAAGCGCTTGAAGAACAGGTTGTATTGCTGCATCTGCTTGGTGAAACTGCAGATGGAACTCAAGTTAAAATTGGCCACGAACAAGACAATACCAATCTGCAATCAACAAGTATTGTGACTTCGGGGTATGGCCCTGAAGGAGAACGAGTAGCCAACTTAGGAATTATCGGGCCAACTCGAATGGATTATTCTGGATCAATGAGTGCGGTCAGCGCAGTCGCTAGATATGTAAGTCGCTTCCTAGAAGAAGGATTTTAATGGCTGATTTTTATGATGTGCTTGGTGTGGAAAGAAATGCATCAAGCGATCAGATCAAACGCGCATATCGCAAACTTGCTCGTGAATTACATCCAGATGTAAACCCAGATCCAGTTGCGCAAAATCGTTTCAAAGAAGTTACCGAAGCATATGAAGTTTTAAGCGATCCAAATAAGCGTTCTAATTTTGACCGCGGAGGACAAGGTTTTAATTTTGGAGCTGGCGGTGCTGGTGCTGGTTTTGGTTTTGGTGACATTATGGATGCCTTTTTCGGAGGTGGCGGTTCAAGAGGTCCGCGGCCACGAGTTCAAAGAGGTCAAGATGCGTTAATCCGAATTGAAATTGATTTGATGGAAGCAACTTTCGGAAGCGATCGAGAGATCACAGTTGAAACTGCTTTAGTTTGTACGAAATGCACGGGATCTGGTTCCTCTGGTTCAACTCAACCAACTAAATGCCCAATCTGCCAAGGTCGCGGAGAAGTGCAACAGGTAACTCGCTCTGTTCTAGGCCAAGTGATGAGTTCACGACCATGTGCTAATTGCCAAGGCTTTGGAAGTGTTATCACCGATCCATGCCGTGAATGCGCTGGAGATGGAAGAGTGCGATCACGAAGAACATTAAATGTGCAGATTCCAGCCGGAGTTGAAACTGGAAATCGAATTCAGATGAGCGGTCAAGGAGAAGTTGGGCCAGGAGGTGGACCTGCTGGAGATCTTTATGTAGAAATTGTTGAGAAGGCCCACGAATATTTAGTGCGCAGTGGCGATGATTTACATATGGCACTCACAATTCCGATGACAAGTGCAGTCCTCGGCACAACTGTAAGTATTGAAACATTAGATGGTGAAAGCAAAGTTGATATCAAGGCTGGGACTCAAAGTGGAACTGTAATTCCAATTAAAAACCGGGGCGTAACTAAGTTACGAAGTTCGCATCGTGGTGAGTTATTTGTGCATGTGGAAGTTGTGATCCCAACCAAGTTAAATAAGGCCGAAGAAGAATTAGTACGTAACTTTGCAAAGTTGCGGGGGGATTCTGCTGAAAGTGCCAAAGTAGATAATCGAGAGAATGGTTTATTCGGTCGTCTAAAAGATGCACTTGGCCGTTGATGTTATCTACCTTTTTCGTACCAGAAGGAACTGATTTTTCCGCGAGTGAAATTGAAGTTGGCGGAGATGAAGCACACCATGGAGTTAACGTCCTAAGGTTAAAACAATCTGAAGAAGTAAAAATCAGTAATGGTGCAGGCAACTGGGGAGTAGGTAAAGTCAGCCAACTCAGCAAGAAAAGTTTTACTGTTGAAATTTCTACTCGCGGATTTGAAGCTGCTCCTAAGCAACGAATAGTTGTAGTCCAAGCAATTCTGAAAAATGATGCAAATAAAGAAGCGGTAGATTTTTTAACTCAAGTCGGAGCTGATGAGATCATTCCTTGGCAGAGCCAGCACAGTATTGGAAAAATAGATGATAAAAGTTTAAGTAAATGGCAAATAGTTGCACGAGAAAGTTCAAGACAATCTCGAAGAGTTAGAATTCCTTTGGTAACAAGGATTCTTTCAACTGAACAGTTAATCTTAAAAATTAAAGAGTTACAAAATGTCCTCGTATTGCATGAAGCAGCTGAATCTCGTTTATCCCAGATCGAGATAAACGAAGAGGCAGATGTAACTTTGATCGTTGGACCAGAAGGTGGCTTGAGTGAAATTGAAGTTAATACTTTTATAGCTGCTGGCGCAAAAGTGGTACGACTTGGAGAGAGCGTGTTGCGTGCTGCAAATGCTGGCGCTGCTGCCACTTCGGTTGTAATGTCTAGAACCGGGAAATGGTAACGAGAGCGTAAGGGAGGTGATTATCAGTTGAGTGAACAAGATTGTTTATTTTGTAAGTTTTCCAAAAATGAGATTCCGGTAGTAAAAATATTTGAAGATCAAGATATTTTTGTGATCGCTGATATCGCCCCTCAAGCCCCCACACACCTTTTATTGATACCAAAAAAACATTATGAAAATGGTGCTGAAGTGGCCCAGAAAGATCCACAAGCCGCCGCCAAACTCTTGGCCAAAGCCGGTGAGTTGGCTCAAGAAAAAGGTTTATTGGGCTACCGCTTAACTTTTAATACCGGCGCCGAAGCGGGTCAGACCGTTTTTCACGCTCACTTACACCTCATGGGTGGCCGATCTTTTACTTGGCCTCCGGGCTAGACTGGTATTAATGGAGCCGAATAACGCTGTATCAATTGCACTGCCCGCTGGCATCTCAATGGTTAATTTGCTGGGCGCAGGGGATACAAATTTACGTGAGATCGAAAAAGCATTTCCAAATCTTGAAATTGCGGTCAGGGGCGAAACCGTGCTTGCATCTGGAGATCGCATCCAAATCCTCTTATTAGAGAAATTATTACTTGAACTAAGTGTTGTAGTGCGCTCTGGCGGCATCATAACTATTGATGCAGTTAAGCGAAGCATGAAGATGATTACTTCAGATTCCAAACCAGCAGAAGTATTCTCGTTGAATATTCTAAGTTCACGTGGACGTACCATTCGCCCAAAGACAGCTAATCAGAAAAAATATGTTGATGCTATTGATAAAAATACAATCGTCTTTGGTATTGGACCAGCGGGAACTGGAAAAACTTATTTGGCAGTTGCAAAAGCTATTGCTGCTTTGCAAAGCAAAGAAGTTAGTCGAATAATTCTTACTAGGCCTGCGGTTGAAGCAGGGGAGCGATTAGGTTTTCTTCCTGGTACTTTGCATGAAAAAATTGATCCGTATTTGCGACCTTTGTTTGATGCCCTGCAGGACATGATCGAACCAGATTCAATTCCTAAATTATTAGCGGCAGGAACTATCGAAGTAGCACCGCTTGCATATATGCGCGGAAGAACCTTGAATGATGCTTTTATTATTCTTGATGAGGCCCAAAATACTTCGGCCGAGCAGATGAAAATGTTTTTAACTCGACTAGGTTTTAATTCAAAGATGGTTATTACTGGAGATATAACTCAGATTGATTTACCGAGTGGTGTAACTTCTGGATTGCGAATTGTGCGAGATATTTTAGATGGTGTAAACGATCTAGAATTTATGGATCTAACTCAAGAAGACGTTGTTAGACACAAACTTGTCGGTGACATAGTGGCTGCTTATGGCCGTTATGACGAGGCCAATCAGGTTAGACAAATTAAGCGAGGCGCAGACCGCTAGGTGTCTATAGAAATAGATAATCGTTCAGGTGCAACCTGTGCTGAAGTTGAATTAGTTGACTTAGCCGCATTTGCTATGCAAGAACTTCTTGTTGATAAAAGAGCAGAACTTGAAATCTCACTTGTTGACGAGGCCGAGATGACCCGTCTTCATGAGGAGTGGATGGATGAATCAGGCCCAACAGATGTCTTATCTTTTCCAATGGATGAGTTGCGGCCAAACGAAATCTCTAAAAATGACGAAGTACCTGTACTTCTGGGGGATGTAGTCATCTGTCCTGATGTAGCCCGAAAACAAGGCGATACTGCAGGGCATGGGATGGAGCATGAATTAAGGATTTTGTTAGTTCATGGAATCTTGCATTTACTGGGCTTTGACCACTTGGAACCAGCAGAAGAAGCCGAAATGTTTGCACTTCAAAGCAAGATAGTTCAAGATTGGCAGAAATGAACGCCTTTAACTTCGCGATTATTGTCCTGCTATTAGTTTTTGCCGGATTTTTAGCTGGAACTGAAGCGGGCCTAAATTCCATTTCTCGAATTGCGGTTGAAGAATTAATTAGTACAAAGAAACGCGGAAGTGCCTGGCTGTTAAAAGTTACTTCAAATCGAAGTAAATATTTAAATGTGGTCTTGTTGGTACGTAAAGCCTGTGAGTTGGCGGCCACTGTAATTGTCGCAACGATCGCACTTGATTCTTTTACCGATCGCCGGGTAGCGCTTTCAGTAACGGTCCTAGGAATGTTGATAATTTCTTATGTATTAGTGGGAGTTGGTCCACGCACCCTTGGAAGGCAGCATCCACTTAAGTGGGCTCGTCCGGGTGCCATTGTTGCCGGAGCGCTAGCAGTGGTGCTCTCTCCAGTAACGCGCTTGCTAATCGCAATTGGTAATGCAATCACACCAGGAAAAGGTTTTAGAGGCGGACCATTTACGACCGAAGCTGAGTTTCGTGATTTAGTAAATCAGGCACGTGAGCAAGGATTTGTTGAGGATGATGAGCATGAAATGATTCACTCAGTTTTTGAGTTGGGTGACACATTAGTACGCGAAGTAATGGTTCCACGGACCGAAATGGTTTATATCGAACGAGATAAAAGTTTACGACAAGCACTTTCTCTTGCACTTCGATCAGGTTATTCACGAATCCCAGTAATTGGTGATGACTTAGATGAGATTATCGGTATTGCTTACATAAAAGATTTAGCCAAGCGCACTCATGATTTTAGAGAAGCTGAGCAAACCGAAAAAGTTGAAGAGTTAATGCGACCAGCAACTTTTGTACCAGAGAATAAAATGGCTGATGAACTATTACGCGAAATGCAATCTCATCAAATCCATTTAGCAATTGTTGTTGATGAGTATGGTGGAACTGCAGGACTAATTACTATTGAAGATATTCTCGAAGAGATTGTTGGTGAAATTGCAGATGAATATGATGACGAAGAAGAGGTTTTGGAGTGGATTGGTGAAGGGAATAAGAAAGTAAGAATTCAAGCAAGGTTACATTTAGATGATTTGGAACGTGAACTTGATATTGAATTTAATGAAGAAGATAAAGAGTCGGTGGACACTATTGGCGGATTGATGGGAAAGCATTTAGGTCAAGTACCTATTCCTGGTAGTGAAATTACAATTGGAAATTGGCGCTATACAGCGGAAAGACCAATCGGTCGGCGTAAGCGAATTGGCAGTATTTTGCTTGAACTTGTAAATGATGAGGAACTAGATAAATCAGGAAGTGATCTTAAAGATGACATTTAGCAATCCGGAAGATCAAAAATTATTAACACTCGCTAAGGCAACTGCAGTGCGAGTTAGTGCTACACAAGGTGCGGCAGTGCGAGATGAGACTGGAAGAACATATGCGGCAGCTTCAGTTGAGTTAGATTCAATTACTTTAGATGCACTTGAGCTTGCACTGGGAATGGCACTTTCAAGTGGGGCGACTGCTATCGAAGCAGCAATAACTTTTGGAAGTGAACCAATTGCGCGGGCGCGATTGGCAATTCGCGAGATATCACCATCAGCCTTACTTGCTAGCGTCGATCAAGATGGCAATATCAGCGCATACTGAACGAGTAAGAAAAAGGACCAAGGTTACACAACTGACCCGATAAGATTCCCATATGCGTATTGCCAGATTTTCACCAGCTAAAGAGATTTCAGTCTCTCCGCTTTATGGTGTCATTGATGAAAATCAAATGATCTCGGTATTGGTTGGGGATCCAATATATGCGCCAATTACATTTACCGGCGAAAAATTAAAGTTGGCCGATGTAAAACTTTTAGCACCGGTTATCCCACGTAGCAAAGTTGTCTGTGTTGGAAAAAATTATGCAGATCATGCTGCCGAGATGAATAGTGAAGTACCAAAAGAGCCAGTGTTATTTATCAAACCCAATACGTCCGTAATCGGACCAGATGATGCAATTATTTGGCCGACTATGAGTGAGCGGGTAGACCATGAAGTTGAACTTGCAATTGTCATCGGAAAAGTTTGCAAAGATGTTAAAAAAGCGAACGCAAAAGATGTGATCTTTGGTTACACCATCGCAAATGATGTGACCGCCCGAGATTTACAAAAAGTGGATGGACAGTGGAGTCGAGCAAAAGGTTTTGACACTTTTTGCCCCCTTGGACCCTGGATAGAGACCGAGTTAGATACAACTAACTTGAAATTAACGGCAGAAGTAGATGGAGAAGTGCGTCAATCTGGAAATACCGCAGATATGATTTTTGACATTCCAACCATTATTGAATTTATTACACAGGTTTACACCTTGCTTCCCGGAGATGTGATTTTGACCGGAACTCCAGCCGGAATCGGTCCTATGCCGGAAGGTTCGATAACATCACTTACAATTGCGGGCATTGGGACATTAAGTAATCCAATTATTAAGAGATCTAAAAAGTGAGAATCGAGTGAACGCCGATGAGTAATAGCAATGATCGGCCAGTAAAAGTTCGTTTTGCTCCATCACCAACTGGAGATCTACATGTGGGCAATATCCGCACCGCATTATTTGACTGGGCTTTTGCCCGTCATACCGGCGGAGTATTTCTTTTCCGCATTGAAGATACTGATCGTTTGCGCGTAACAGATGAATATATCGCCGCCGCGATTGATACCTTGAAATGGCTAGGACTTAATTGGGATGAAGGCCCTGAAGTTGGTGGCCCAAATGGCCCTTATCTTCAATCACAACGTTTAGATATATATGCGCACTGGGCTGCTAAATTCTTAGCGCAGGGCGATGCTTATCATTGTTACTGCTCATCAGAGGAGTTGGAAGCTCGCAGAGAAGCACAAAAGAGCGCCGGAACTGCACCTGGTTATGATGGAAAATGTCGTGATCTAGCTGCAGAACAAGTTGCGCAATTCAAGAGCGCTGGGCGTGAACCAGTATTACGGATGCGGATGCCAGATGGCTCAACAACTTTTACCGATGTAATCCGTGGCGAATTAACTTTCGAACATGAGTTTGTCCCAGATTTCGTATTAGTTCGCGGGGATGGTTCTCCGCTATACACATTGGCAGTTGCGGTTGATGATGTATTGATGAAAGTAACTCACGTGCTTCGTGGCGAGGATTTGCTTTCCTCTACACCAAGACAGATCCGGGTTTATCAAGCAATGGGAGTCCCAGAATCTGAGTATCCATTTTTTGCCCACCTTCCATTTGTTATGGGACAAGACAACGCGAAACTTTCCAAACGTAATGGTGAGACATCAATTGCCTGGTATCGCGAGATGGGCTTCTTGCCTGAAGCAATTTGCAATTATTTGGCATTACTTGGCTGGTCACCTGGTGATGATCGTGAAAATGTAACGATGCAAGAGATTGCTGAGTTGTTTACCGTTGAAAGAGTTAACTCATCACCTGCCAGATTTGATATGAAAAAGCTAGAGGCAATTAACGGAGATAAAATCCGGGAACTAACACTCGATGATTTCTTGAAACGTGCTCTTCCTTTCTTGCTTAAGGAAGAAGTAATCAAGGGAGAGGCTAAAGAAGTAGAAATTGTTAAAGCAGCGCTACCAATTATTCAAGAGCGCATAGTTACTCTCTCGGAAATCCCAGCAATGTTGAAATTTCTATTTGTCACAAATTTTGAAGTTGAGGCTGAATCACTTCCAAAAATTGCTGATGAAAATGCACAATTAATTTTAAAGCGAGCACTCTCTGATCTTTCTAATGTGAATGACTGGAGTCATGCGGCTATCGAAGCGGTATTACGTGCTTCTTTAATTGAAGAGTTAGGCTTAAAGCCAAGAATTGCTTTTACAGCACTTCGCATCGCAACTACTGGAAGCACGATTTCTCCACCATTATTTGAATCGATGGAGTTACTTGGCAAAGTTCAGGTTTTGGCGCGGATCCAAGGTTGTTTGCTTGGGTAGTGGGGTGCTAACGCAGATCAGTAGTTGCGGGAAATTTGTGAGGTATTCTTAGCGCCGGTACGTTTTTGAAGCCAAAATGATCAAAATGATCAAAATGATTGGGGTATGGGGTAATTGGCAGCCCTGCTGATTCTGGTTCAGTAAGTCTAGGTTCGAGTCCTGGTACCCCAGCGATCTATACTTAAGTCAATAATTCCATAACTAAATAAGTTTGGCCCCGTCGTCTAGCGGCCTAGGACTCTGGCTTCTCAAGCCAGCTACGAGGGTTCGAATCCCTTCGGGGCTACACAGATTAATCTTGATAATTCTTCATACAAATCCTTGAATGCACCAACTCAGCCAGATAGGCTCGCTGCTATCCATTTGGAATCTAGCAAACAGGAGTCTTGCCTTGAAAATTACCGGTTATGAACTTTTCTTTGTTGCACCACGTTGGCTCTTTCTAAAAATTGAAACTGATGAGGGAATAACAGGGTGGGGCGAGCCAGTCCTAGAAGCTAAAGCGTTAACTGTTGCTGCTTGCGTGGATGAAATGATGGATCACATCATGGGCCGGGACCCAATGCAGATTGAACGCCATTGGCAGCGCATGATGAAAGGCGGTTTTTACCGCGGCGGATCGATTCTTAACTCAGCAGTTGCTGGTATCGATCAAGCACTTTGGGATATCACCGGCAAAAAATTAGGCGTTCCTGTTCACCAATTACTTGGTGGCGCAGTCCGTGATCGCGTTCGTATTTACGGTCATATTGGTGGTCAGACACCTCGCGATGCTTACGGCAACATCCCAGTATTGAAAGAGACTGAAGAAGTTCTTAAAAATGTACAGATCCAATTAGATCGTGGATTAACTGCACTTAAGTGGTGTCCTGCTGATTCACTTGAACATATTGATACCGCTACTGAATTGAAAAATATTGTCGCTCGAGTTGAAGCGGTGAGAAATTATGTAGGCGATGACATTGATCTCTGTCTTGATTTCCACGGCCGATTCAGTATGGCGATGTCACGTCGAGTATTCCCACTACTTGAGCCTTACAACTTGATGTTTATCGAAGAGCCAGTACTTCCTGAGTACACCGATCACTTTGGTTTAGTTGTGCAATCAACTTCAATTCCAATTGCAACTGGTGAGCGTTTATTCTCACGCACCGAATTCAAAGATGTATTGCGCTCTGGTATCGCCGTAGCACAACCAGATTTAAGTCATGCTGCCGGAATCTCCGAAACCCGCCGAATCGCGGCAATGGCAGAAACTTACAATGTTGATATCGCGCCACATTGTCCACTTGGGCCAATTGCGCTCGCCGCTTGTTTGCAAATTGATTTTGCAACTCCAAACTTCTTAATTCAAGAGCAAATCCTGGGATTAGGTAAAGGCAACAACGGAGCACTAATGAAGTACCTGGTTGACTTCTCAGTATTTGATGCGCCAAATGGTTACATCGAATTGATGACTAAGCCTGGTTTGGGTATTGAAGTTGATGAGAAAGCAGTTCGCGAAGCATCAGTAAATGGGCATCGCTTCCGTGGACCTGAATGGCATCATCGTGATGGTTCTTTCGCAGAGTGGTAAAAGTGATTAAGTGATTAATTAATTAAGGGGTAGCAATATGAAGGTCACCGGTTATGAATTATTCATGGTTGAGCCACGTTGGTTATTTTTAAAGATTGAAACTGATGAAGGTATAACCGGTTGGGGCGAACCCGTCCTAGAGTTTAAAGCTGCCACAGTTGCAGCCGCAGTCGATGAAATGATGGATCATGTGATGGGTCGTGATCCAATGCAGATCGAACGTCATTGGCAGCGAATGATGAAAGGCGGCTTTTACCGCGGCGGACCAATTCTCAACTCAGCCGTTGCTGGTATTGATCAAGCGCTTTGGGATATTACCGGCAAAAAGTTAGGTGTTCCGGTTTATCAATTATTAGGTGGAGCCGTTCGTGACCGAGTAAAAATTTATGGCCATGTTGGTGCTCAAGTTGATCGAGATAAATTTGGGAAGATGCCGCTCAAAGAGGAATTGAAAGTTATGTCAGAGAATGTGCAAAAGCAACTTTCTCGTGGATTGAAAGCAATTAAATTCACCCCTTCAGATTCACTTGAGCATATTGATACACCTGCTGAGGTAAAAAATATCGTTAAAAGAGTTGAAGCTGTTCGTGAATTAGTTGGCGATGATATTGATATCGCAATCGACCTACATGGGCGGTTTAGCTTGGCGATGGCGCGCAGATTATTCCCATTGTTAGAGCCATACAATTTAATGTTCATTGAAGAGCCAGTACTGCCGGAATTTACTGAACATTTTGACTTGATCGTTCGGTCAACATCCACACCTATTGCAACAGGTGAGCGTTTATTCTCACGTGGGGATTTCAAAGATGTATTGCGCTCTGGAATCGCAGTTGCTCAGCCTGATTTGAGTCATGCTGGGGGAATTTCAGAATGCCGCCGAATCGCTGCAATGGCCGAAACGTACGATGTTTCAATGGCGCCACATTGCCCACTTGGTCCAATTGCCCTTGCCGCATGTTTGCAACTTGATTTTGCAACTCCGAACTTTTTAGTTCAAGAGCAAATTCTTGGACTTGGCAAAGGTAATGATGGCGATCTAATGAAGTACATCGCTGATTTCTCAGTCTTTGATGCGCCAGATGGTTACATCGAATTAATGACCAAGCCCGGTCTTGGCATTGAAGTAGATGAGAAAGCAGTTCGCGAAGCCTCTGTTAAGGGCCATCGTGGTCGTGCGCCAGAGTGGCATCATAAAGATGGATCATTCGCCGAATGGTAAAAGTGATTAATTAAATGAAAGTAACTGGTTATGAATTATTTAATGTCAAGCCACGTTCTGTATTTTTAAAGATTGAAACAGATGAGGGCATAACTGGTTGGGGTGAACCTGGACTGGAATATAAGCCAGCAACTTCAATAGCAGCTGTCGATGAGATGATGGATCATGTAATGGGTCGCGATCCAATGCAGATCGAACGCCATTGGCAACGAATGATGAAAGGCGGTTTTTACCGCGGGGGAGCTGTTCTCAACTCTGCAGTTTCCGGAATTGATCAAGCGCTATGGGATATCACAGGTAAGAAATTAGGAGTTCCGGTTTATCAACTTTTAGGTGGTCCAGTACGAGATCGAATTAAAGTTTATGGACATGTTGGTGGCTCTGGAGAACGAAATAAGTTTGGTAAGTATCCGGTAAAAGCAGATATTTCGGAAATATTAGATCGAGTTCGTCAACAGATGGCAGCCGGATTGCAAGTGATTAAATTTTGCCCAACAGATGCCTTGGCTCATATTGATACACCAACAGAGTTAAAGAATATTGTAAGTAGAGTTGAAGCAGTCCGCAATGAAGTTGGCGACGACATTGGAATTGCTCTTGATTTTCATGGACGATTTAGCTTAGCGATGTCACGTAAAGTCTTCCCACTTTTAGAAGAGTTTAATCTGCTATTTATTGAAGAACCGGTACTTCCTGAATATACATCTCATTTTGGATTAGTGGCGCGATCTACTTCAACTCCAATTGCTACAGGGGAGCGACTTTTCTCCAGAGGAGAGTACAAAGATTTATTACGTTCTGGAATTGCTGTGGCTCAACCTGATGTAAGTCACGCAGGTGGTATTTCAGAAATGCGCAGAATTGCATCCATGGCTGAAACTTATGATGTATCGATGGCCCCGCATTGTGCAATTGGACCAATTGCCCTTGCAGCTTCTCTTCAAATTGATTTTGCAACGCCAAACTTTTTAATTCAGGAACAAATTCTTGGTACGGGCGATCCCGGTGAAGTTCTGGCAGATTTAGTTGATTACTCTGACCTAAAACCAAAAGATGGCTATATCGAGTTGATGAAAAAACCTGGACTTGGAATTGATGTTGACGAGAAAGCAATGCGTGCGGCCGCAGTTAAATTTAATGACGCCAGACAGCCGGAGTGGGTTCAAAAAGATGGCTCATACGCCGAGTGGTAAAAATTAACCTTTTGCTAAGTACTCAGTAATTCGCGCAGCGGTTGCGACAACTGCGGCGGCATGAATCCGCCCCGGTTGTCTGCTCAATCTTTCAATTGGTCCACTAATACTTACTGCGGCAATTACTCGATTGTGTGGTCCCCGAATTGGTGCAGAGACACTGGCAACTCCAGCTTCACGCTCGCCAACACTTTGCGCCCAACCTCTACGTCGAACAGCAGATAAAGTTGCGGCATTAAATCTGGAATTTTTCAGCGCCCGATGCAATCGATCAACATCTTCCCAAGCCAAAAGAATTTGGGCGCCAGAGCCGGCTTGCATTGTTAGTGCAGTACCGACCGGAACTGAATCTCGCAATCCTGATAAACGCTCTGCAGCTGCAATGCATAAGCGGGTATCGCTATGTCTACGATAAATCTGAGCGCTCTCACCAGTTGCATCACGTAAGGCAACTAGAGCTGGGTTTGCGATTGCCATTAATCGATCTTCACCAGCAGATGCTGCAAGTTCCTCTTCGCGGGCACCGATGGTAAAACGTCCATGTAAATCTCTGGCAACAAAACGATGATGTTCAAGTGCTACCGCTAAACGATGGGCGGTAGGGCGGGCGATTCCGGTTGCGGCAACTAACTCAGCTAGGGAGTGCGGACCTGATTCAAGGGCATTTAATATTGCGATCGCTTTATCAAGAACTCCAACACCACTTCCACCGAGATCTTTATCCATGATATGATACTACCATCTTAAATAATGAGATGCAATAGGAGGTTTGGAATGGCGACCACATTAGCGCAAAAGGTTTGGGAAGACCATGTAGTACATCGCGCATCTGGTGAGCCCGATTTAATTTATATTGATTTGCATTTGATTCACGAAGTAACCAGCCCGCAAGCATTTGATGGTTTGCGAATTGCTGGACGTAAAGTACGCCGTCCTGATTTAACTATTGCTACCGAGGATCACAACACGCCTACTATTGATATTGATAAACCAATAGTCGATCCGATTTCAAAGATTCAAGTAGATACATTACGCAAAAATGCGAAAGATTTTGGTATTCGAATTCACTCACTTGGTGATGTAGAGCAGGGGATTGTGCATGTTGTCGGACCGCAATTAGGACTAACACAACCTGGAATGACAGTTGTTTGTGGAGATTCACATACCTCAACACATGGTGCATTTGGTGGATTGGCTTTTGGTATCGGAACCAGTGAAGTAGAACATGTATTGGCAACCCAAACTCTTCCATCAGCAAAACCTAAGATGATGGCGGTTAATGTTGAAGGAGTTTTGCCAGCAGGAGTCACAAGCAAAGACATAATTTTGGCATTAATTGCAAAAATCGGAACTGGTGGCGGCCAAGGTTTTATTATTGAGTATCGTGGTAGCGCAATAAGAGCGCTTTCAATGGAAGCTCGGATGACAATTTGTAATATGTCTATTGAGGCGGGCGCTAGAGCCGGATTAATAGCACCGGATGAAACAACTTTTAATTATTTAAAGGGTCGCGATCATGCTCCAAAAGGTGCAGATTGGGATGCAGCAATTGCATATTGGAAAACTTTAAAGAGTGATGATGACGCACATTTCGATCTACAAGTAGATCTTCCGGCTGATTCACTTGCTCCTTTTGTTACCTGGGGAACAAATCCAGGACAGGGTGTGGCTTTAAATGGTGTTGTTCCAAATCCGGCAGATATTAAAGATGAAGCAGCTAGAAATTCTGCTGAACGGGCGTTGGTCTACATGGATCTCAAAGCTGGAACTCCGATGAAGCAGATTAAAGTCGATACAGTTTTCTTGGGTTCTTGTACTAACGGAAGAATTGAAGATTTGCGATCTGCGGCTCAAGTATTAAAAGGTGCAAAAGTTTCACAAGGTGTTCGGATGCTAGTTGTTCCAGGTTCGGCCCGCGTTCGTCTACAAGCAGAGGCCGAAGGTTTGCATGAAATATTTCTCGCCGCAGGTGCCGAATGGCGACAAGCAGGTTGTTCCATGTGTTTAGGAATGAATCCTGATCAATTGAAACCTGGCGAGCGTTGCGCTTCAACTAGCAATAGGAATTTTGAAGGAAGACAAGGAAAAGGTGGTCGCACGCATTTAGTAAGTCCGCTTGTAGCTGCGGCTACTGCAATACGTGGAACGCTTTCTGCGCCGGCAGATCTTTAGAAATAACTCAGACCAGTGAAAGTAGGAGCGTAACTAATGGAAAAATTCACCATTCATACTGGAACTGCAGTTCCGCTACGCCGCAGCAATGTTGACACTGATCAAATAATCCCGGCTGAGTATTTAAAGCGGGTGACTAGAAGCGGATTTGAAGATGGATTATTTGTGGCCTGGCGCAAGGATCCACAATTTGTACTTAACCAGCCGCAATACAAAGCAGCATCTATTTTGGTAGCGGGTGCAGATTTCGGAACTGGCTCTTCCCGCGAGCATGCGGTTTGGGCCCTGCAAAATTATGGATTCTCAGCAGTTCTTTCCAGCAGGTTTGCCGATATTTTTCGTGGTAACTCACTTAAAAGTGGATTGCTAACTGTCATTTTGCCGGAAGGTGAGATTGAGGCTATTTGGGAACAGGTTGAGAAAAACCCGGCAACCGTAATTTCAGTTGATTTAGTAGCGCGCCAAGTCAGATATGAAGAGAAAATCCTGCCTTTTGAAATTGATGATTACACCCGCTGGCGGCTAATGGAAGGCCTCGATGAGATCGGTTTAACATTGCAACATAGTGCTGAAGTTGCAGATTTTGAGCGTAAAAGAGCTACTTTTAAACCGGTAACGCTTACTAATTAATCCAAAGTTTTTCCAAATTTAGAGATCTAAGAGATTTGTCAGATAAAATAAGGCTTTTTAGCGTGTAATAACTTTGTGCGACACGCGAGGCCGGTGATGGACTCTCATCTCGGCTGGCTCTAAGTTTTAGACAAGATTGAGGGTGCTCCTCGATTCGCCTATAAAAAAGGGGACTTTTATGAATAAGGCACAGTTTATTGCGGTTCTAATGCCGCACTTTCATGACAGCAAGAAAGATGCAACTCATGCAGTTGACATTGTTTTTGACTCAGTTACTCGCGCAGTCTCAAAAGGCGATGAAGTAAATATTGCTGGGTTTGGAAAGTTTAAGAAAGTTCACAAAAAAGCCCGTACCGCTCGCAACCCTTTCACTGGTGATCCAGTAAAGGTAAAAGCAAAATCCGTTCCAAGGTTTGTTGCTGGTAAAGAGCTAAAGGAAATTGTAAATGGCGATCGCAAGCAAGATGCAGCGCCAAAGCCAGCAGTAGCAGCTCCTAAGAAAGCCGCAAAAAAAGCAGCCAAGAAAGCTCCTAAGAAAGCCGCGAAGAAAGCTCCTAAGAAAGCCGCAAAAAAAGCAGCTAAGAAAGCACCTAAAAAGGCAGCGAAGAAGGCCGCTAAAAAGCGTCGCTAGTCTGCTTTAAAAGAATCAGCCAAATTAACAAAATCAGGGCCTGGGTGAGAAATCTCTCCGGCCCTGATTTTTTATAGTTGATGAAAGGCTGATTAAAGTAAGGTTAGGACATGGGTGAGATTACATATCCACCGCCAAAGGGTTATCCACTTGGTGTAACTTCTTGGTTTAAATTTGGCGCAACATTAGTGATTCCACTAATTAAATTAATTTCAAAGCGTGAATGGCGTGGGGCTGAAAATATTCCCAAAACAGGTGCAGCTATTGTTGTTTCAAATCACATCTCCTACTTTGACCCACTTGTCTTTGCACATTTTTTGTACGCAAACGGACGAGCTCCAAGATTTCTGGGAAAATCAGAACTTTTTAAATTGCCAATAATCGGAACTGTTTTGCGCGGTGCCGGACAAGTGCCAGTTGAGCGCGAAAGCGAAAATGCAAAGTTCGCACTGCACCATGCAGTTGCGTTTTTGGAAGCCGGACATTTACTTGGTGTTTATCCAGAAGGAACACTCACGCGCGATCCTGGAGCTTGGCCGATGAAAGGTAAAACTGGAATTGCGCGATTGGCAATTATGACAAAAGTTCCAGTTATCCCGTGTGCGCAATGGGGAGCTCAAGCATTATTGCCACCTTATTCAAAGCGTCCTCTTCTCTTTCCACGCAAACTCACTCAAGTCACGGCTGGCCCACCACTAGATTTCTCTCGTTGGTACGGACGAGAAGATGAGATCGAAGCATTAAATGAGGCCACCACATATGTAATGGATACGATCACCGGTATGGTGGAAACCTTGCGTGGTGAAAAAGCGCCCGCTCAGAGGTTGGATCCACGAACCACCTCTCTACCTCGAACTGGAAACTTTCGAAAGAAAAGCAAAGGATCGGATAAATGAGAGTTGCGATATTAGGTGCTGGTTCTTGGGGTACGGCTTTCGCACAAATTGCTGCCGATGCTGGAAATGATGTTTCGATTTGGGGTAGAACTCCAAAAACTATTGACGAAATAAACACTGATCATCACAACTTTAAATTTCACCCTGAAAATATGCTCCCTCAATCCATTAACGCATCAACCGATGCCCAAAAAGTATTGAAAGATGCCGATGTGGTGGTACTTGCAATCCCAGCACAGACATTGCGGCAAAATTTAAGCGATTGGGGAGCATCAATCCCAAAAGCGGCCTTTATTTTATCTTTGTTAAAAGGTATTGAAGTCGGAACTCTGGAAAGAATGAGCCAAGTAACTACCGAAGTATTAGGAATTAATGCTGAGCGAGTATCTGTCTTGACTGGCCCTAATTTAGCTGGTGAAATTATTAGGCGTGAGCCCGCGGCTTCGGTGATTGCGTGTAGCAATGAAACAAATGCGCATCACTTACAAGATATGTGCGCCACTCCATACTTTCGACCATATACATCAACAGATGTGATTGGTTGTGAATTAGCTGGATCAATTAAAAACGTTATGGCTTTAGCAGTTGGAATGGCAATTGGTTTAGGAATGGGTGACAACACCAAAGCCACAGTTATTACCCGCGGATTGGCTGAAACCGCCAGACTCGGCGTCGCAATGGGTGCAGATCCATCTACTTTTGCTGGACTTGCAGGTATGGGCGATTTAGTGGCGACCTGTTCCTCACCACTTTCGCGTAATAGATCTGTTGGTGAACTTCTTGGACGCGGTTCAACAATGGAGCAAGCCAGAGCAATAACTAAGACAACAGCAGAAGGCGTGAGTTCAGCACCTGCAGTGCTTGCTCTTGCTAAGAAATTTCAAGTTGATATGCCAATTGTTGAAGCAGTGGTAGATGTTGTGCAAAATTCTTTACCACCGGCTGAAGTTGTTAAACGTTTAATGAACCGCACAACCCGTTCTGAGTATTAAAATAACACCCATGGGAGATGTGGCTAAGGTAAAAGTAAAATTAAAAGTCGGCGTAATTTGTGGCGGTGCCAGCAGTGAACACTCAGTCTCCTGCTTATCAGCGGCTTCCCTGCTTAAATCTATCGATCGTGATCACTTTGAAGTAGCGCTAATTGGGATTACCCAAAAGGGTAAATGGGTCCGTTTGAAAGATGACCCCTCTTTGATCTCACTTAAGGGAGATCAGCTTCCAGTCGTGCCTACAGATGCACCTGAGATTTCATTGTCTGAAATAAAAGTGGAGATAGATGTAGCTTTCCCAGTAGTTCACGGGACATTTGGCGAAGATGGAACTTTGCAAGCAATATTAGATCAAGCAGGAATTGTTTATGTTGGATCTGGAGAAATCGCATCTAGAGCTGGTTTTGACAAAGGGGTTTCGCGCAAAATTTTTAGTGACGCTGGAATTCCAAGTACAAAAACAAAAATTTTGCTAATGGCCGACTGGAAAATCCAGCAAAGCCAGATTGAGAATGAAATTAAAGTTGAGTTTGAACTTCCTTTGTTTGTGAAGCCCTCTAGATCTGGATCAAGCCAGGGAGTTGCAAAAGTAAAAAGTTGGGAGCAACTTTCGGGTGCGATTAATGATGCATTTACCCATGACGATAAAGTTTTAATTGAAGAGATGATTTCTGGTCGTGAAGTTGAATGTGGAGTATTAGGATCGAAAGCTTCAGCCGTAGGTGAAATTAAGATTCTTGGTAACCACGAATTTTATGATTTTGAGGCAAAGTATTTGGACGATGCCACTAAATTGATAGTGCCGGCGGAAATTCCAGATGAGAGTGCTAATCAAATTAAGGTATTAGCGATACAAGCATTTAATTTAATTGGAGCAGAAGGTTTAGCCAGAGTTGATTTTTTCTTGAAAGATGATGGATCTTTGATCTTAAATGAGATTAATACAATGCCTGGATTTACAGCGACTTCGATGTATCCAAGGTTATGGCAAGCAAGTGGAATTACTTATCAAAATTTAATTACTGAACTTCTAAGAGTTGCGCAAAATAAGAGTTAAGTAATTACTCGTTAACTACTGGACAGGTAAGAGTGCGAGTTATCCCGGGGACTGCTTGAACTTTGGTAAGAATTAAGCGACCGAATTCCTCCATGGATGCAGATTCGGCGCGCATGATTACATCGTATGGACCACCAACGCCTTGAGCCAAACTCACACCAGGGATTGCGCCAACTGCTTTAGCAACGCCAGCAGCTTTTCCGACCTCAGTTTGAATCAGAATGTATGACTGAACCGACATGGGCTACTCCTTCGCTAGCAGGTATTTAATGCTCCGAGGGTAGCGCGGAGTAGGCTCAGCGCGGAAGTCATTTAAATTTTCCGACTTTTTACAGCGGAATTAAAGTGAAGCCAGCAAGAATTAGCCAGAATAGGGGATCACTTTGAGCCTGCAGGTAGCACAGATTGGCGAGGGAGCCCTCATCGCCGCCTTGGGTGAAATCTTTGGAGAAGTGCAAAATCTTAAAAATCAAAAAAATTTACTCTTTGGAATTGGCGATGATGGAGCGGTTCTGGCACCAAGCGCTCTTGCAACTGTAGCCACAATGGATTTAGCTGTTGAAGATGTTCACTTTAAAACTGATTGGTCTACAGCGAAGCAGATTGGAGCAAAGGTAGCGGTTGCCAATATTGCAGATATTTACGCAATGGGCGGAGAGCCGCACTCTTTGTTGGTTGGAATTTCATTAACTGGCCAAGAAGAATTGGAGTGGGTTCTAGATCTTGCGCGTGGGATTACAGAAGAAGCTAAGAAAGTTGGTGCGCAAGTTATTGGTGGGGACACTGTGCGGGGTGAGAAGATAACAATTGCAATTACCGCACTCGGCAATACAAGTGAGCCGATATATCGAAGCGGTGCAAAAGTTGGCGACCAGTTAGTTATCTCTGGACTTCCTGGTGCATCTGCTGCTGGGCTAGCTTTATTAAAAGCCGATAAAAGAGAATTATTTCCAGAGATTGTGAATGCACATCTGCAACCTTCGGTAGATGGCAAGAGAGCTCATGCGTTAATTTCTGCAGGTGCAACAGCAATGTGCGATCTAAGCGATGGATTATTAGTTGATGTAACGCGCATCAGTGAAGCAAGTGGTGTTGGCATAAAAATTAATCTTGATCATCTAAATTTATCTTCACTTATTGAAGTAGGCACCACTTTGGCAGTTGATCCGATGAGTTGGGTCTTAACAAGTGGTGAAGAACATCTTTTTATAGCAACCTTGCCGCCAAGTTCGGCACTTCCCGAGGGTGTACTTCGAATTGGCGAAGTTATACATGGATCAGGTGTTGAGGTGAGCGGAGAATTTTTAGATGCGCGAACAAGAATTGAAAGTACTTCGAAAGATTGGCAACATTTTGAAAAGTGAAGCAGTAATTAACGGGTAACTTTTCCGGCTTTCATGCAAGCAGCGCAAACATTTAAACGCTTTGGGGTTACGCCATTAATCATGGTGCGAACGCGCTGGATATTTGGATTCCAACGACGACGGGTACGACGATGTGAGTGGGAGATTGAATTTCCCCAGATTGGCCCTTTGTTACAG
>CAEZUJ010000024.1_pt1 | contig 18338 bp, 18 predicted proteins | sample 7264451 | NCBI WGS metagenome assembly CAEZUJ01 (sample SAMEA6813828, study PRJEB35770) | uncultured Actinomycetes bacterium | biome: Freshwater; feature: Freshwater reservoir; material: water | place: Czech Republic | collected 2016-04-20 | depth 0.5m m
CCCTCCTGTTCCTAAAATCACCGCTCGTCCAAGAGCTCGACCCACACCATCACGACTACCTTGACCAATAACATGCAATGTCACTCCACAAACTCGACCATCATCGTCAACAAGAGCATCAAGTACAAGTGCATTCTCAATTAATTCAATTCCCTCATCTTGGGTTACGGCTGCAAGTAGGGCTCGTGAAATTTCGGCCCCGGTTGCATCACCTCCAGCATGCAAGATGCGATTTCGGTGGTGACCGCCTTCGCGCGTTAATGCGATCTCACCACTTACTGATCTATCAAAAACTGCACCTCTTGCAATTAATCTTTCAACAGCACCAGGTCCTTCGGAAACTAAAATCCTTACTGCTTCAACATCGCAAAGTCCTGCCCCTGCAACAATCGTGTCCTCTTCATGTTCTGCTGGAGAATCCCCTGGGCCGAGCGCCGCAGCAATTCCGCCTTGCGCCCATTTTGTGGAACCCGCATCAACGCGAGCTTTTGTTACTAACAAAACAGATAATCCGTTAGCGCGAACTTGAAGAGCGGTAGTTAACCCTGCTATTCCTGATCCAACAATTATCACATCACTTTTTATTGTCCAACCTGGGCTAGGTGCAAGTAATTTCATTTGCCTCGCCCTTCTGGCTCGATAACGGCCGCTAAATTATCTATTAACCTGACTGAGCCTACCCAACCAGCAAGAAGTAGTTGAACTGCTCCAAAATGGGATTGATCAACCTCAAGCAAGCTCTTGGGATTCACTATTGCAAAATAATCCAACTTGAAATCTATTTCAGTGGTTAGTTCAGCTAGGGCAGTATCTTTCATTTCAGCGTAACTTTGTTTTTTACTGGCGGCATCTAGCGCTCTAGAAATTACAAGTGCTGACGTCGCTTGCTCTGAAGATAGTCTGACATTTCGCGAAGAGAGTGCCAATCCGGATATTTCTCTAACAGTTCTAGCTGAAACAATTTCGATCTCAGGGTGTGAGCGTTTTGAAAATTCACGAATTAAAAATAATTGTTGAAAATCTTTCTCGCCAAAAATCGCATAATCTGGTTTTACAATTTCAAATAGCCGATTTACAACAGTCAAGACACCATCAAAATGACCGGCGCGAGTATGTCCCTCATAAATACGTCCAAGTTCGCCCGCATCAATTAATTTATATTTGTCTGGATATATCTCAGAGACTTCCGGAGTCCATAAAATATCAACTCCAGCCGCTTCGGCTAATTTAATATCTTCAATTAAAGTACGCGGATATTTATCTAAATCCTCAACTGATTCAAATTGAGTGGGATTGATAAATATGCTCATTACAACTTGTTCCGCTAAAGTTTTAGCCTGCTTAACTAAAGATAAATGCCCTTGGTGCAAGGCGCCCATTGTTGGAACAAAAGCAATCTTGCTTCCGCCCAGCGCTGTATCCGCACTAGGAAGATATTTTAATAAGTGTTGCATGCACTGCTCCAGTCCGCTGCTCGGGTACCAGGCTTCATGAGGAGTTTACTCGGTAAGTACTCCACTCTCCAACAGATGAGAAATTGAGCCAAATCCTGGCAAGGTCGCTGTTGGATCTATCTCAATCCATGGTTGCAACACGAATCCACGCTCATGCGCACGGGGATGTGGAATCGTTAACTCAGGTGAATTAATAAGCATTTCATCACACTTAATTAAATCAATATCAAGAAACCGCGGGCCCCATTTAACAGTGCTGTCATTTCGTTCACGTCCATGTGCACTTTCAATTGCCTGGGCCGCCAATAACAACTCTGCTGGCTCTAAATTTGTTTCAATTATAACTACTGCATTTAAAAAATCTGGTTGTGGGGGACCACCAATTGGTCTTGTTTGATAAAAAGATGACAACGCAATTACTTCGCTAACTTCATTTAATGCTTCAGATGCAGAGCTCAAAATTTCTGCACTGTTTCCAAGATTGGAACCGAGTGACAATACTGCTCTCATCGAACTCGTTCTATTCTCACTGCAACATCCAAAATTTCTGCCCCGACTGGTGCTTCTGGTTTATGAATGACAACTGAAACTGATTTTGCCTGCATAAAATTGTTCAAAATATCTTCGCTAATAAGTTCTGCTAATTTTTCAATTAAATTTACCGGTGGGCCAGTCAAAATATTTATCACCATTCCGACTACTAATGAATAATCAATTGTTTGATTTAATTCATCATTCTTCCCTGCCTTTGAAAGATCTAATCCAATTTCAACATCAACGGAGAACGATTGACCATTTTTTCTTTCAAAATCATGAACCCCGTGAAATCCAACTGCGGAGATGCCAGTAAGAATAATTTTATCCATTACTTGGCCTCGCTTTCGGAATTTGATTTATCAACTATATCAATCGCTATTTTATGGCCCTTGACCGAATGGGTGCGCACTCCCCATATTTTATTTTTAGCACAAAGCGAAGTAATAGCTATAGAAGCGGCTTCTCGCTCGATAGGTGAGAGTTCCTCCCCTAAAAATCTCTTTCTAGATGCCCCAATTAGAATTGGGAAACCTAAATTAGTAAACATTTCTAAATTTTGAATAATCTCCCAGTTATGTTCTGGCAACTTTGCAAATCCTAATCCTGGATCAAGAATTATTTGACTTTCGAGTACTCCTGAAAACTTTAAAGAATCTACTCTTCCTAATAGTTCAGCTATTACTTCTGAATTAACATCCTTATAAATAGCTTTACTCTGCATACTCTCTGAAGAACCGCGCCAGTGCATCACAACATATTTAACGCCACTGTTCGCAACCACTTCCGCCATTTTAGGATCTGCTAAACCACCACTTACATCATTAATAATTTTCGCTCCTGCATTTAACGCCTTTAGGGCCACGTTAGCTCTAGTTGTATCAATACTGATTGTTACCTCAGGGAAAGATTTTGCAATTGCTTCAATTACTGGAATTGTCCGAAGTAACTCTTCTGCTTCAGTAATTCGCGCCGCCCCGGGACGGGTTGATTCTCCACCGACATCAATAATGTCCACGCCTTCTGAAATCATTTCTTGCGCGCGATTTATCGCCGCAGGAAGAGAGTTGTGCATTCCACCATCTGCAAATGAATCAGGAGTGACGTTCAAGATTCCCATTACTAAGGTCTTCAATTTAACGACCTAAGATTAAACTAATCGCTTCCGCACGAGTTGCTGAATCACGCAATTGTCCGCGAACAGCACTTGTTGTGGTTCGCGCTTTAGGTTTCTTGGCTCCCCGCATGGACATACATAAGTGTTCGCAATCAATTATGACAATTACTCCCGCTGCCTCAAGAATTTCAACTAAAGAATCTGCAATCTGCGTCGTTAAACGTTCTTGTACCTGAGGACGTCGAGCAAAGAGATCTACCAATCGGGCAAGTTTTGAAAGGCCGGTAATCCTTCCGCTTTCACCAGGTATGTAACCAATATGGGCAACTCCATGAAATGGTGTGAGGTGGTGTTCGCAATGCGAAAAAACTTCAATGTCGCGAACGATAATTAATTCACGATGGCCGGCATCAAATGTTGTAGTTAAAACTTCCTCTGGCGAACTCCATAACCCGGCAAAATTTTCCTGCATAGCTCTCGCAACTCGTGCAGGTGTATCTCGTAAACCCTCGCGTTCTGGATCTTCACCTAATGCAATTAATAATTCAAGCACAGCTGCTTCTGCTCTTTTTTGATCAAAAGGATGCTTGGCTCTTCCCTCATGTGGTGATGTGAATGAGATTGGTGTTATTTCATCCATCGAGGCTCGGCTTTTCATAAACAATCGCTGGACGATTTGAAGGTTTGCGAAGCGGTGATCCAGTCCAAGCCGCACGGGCCGGTCTTGATTTAACTTGCGCAAACAATTCCAAGATCTCCTCTTTTTCAAGAGTTTCTTTATCCATTAGCCGCTTCACTAATCCATCAAGCACATCGCGATTATTCTCTAGAATTTCATAAGCTTCAAGATGTGCACCTTCGATTAAGCTTTTAACTTCTTGATCCACTATCGCAGCAAGAGATTCTGAGTAATCCCTTTGATGTCCATAGTTCATTCCCATAAAAGGTTCGCCATCTTTGCTTCCTAATTTAATGGCTCCGATTTTCTCACTCAATCCATATTGGGTAACCATGGCCCGCGCCAGTGCACTAGCTTTTTCAATGTCATTGGCGGCCCCAGTAGTTGGATCATGGAATATCAACTCTTCTGCTGCACGTCCGCCTAATGTGTAAGCCAACTCATCAAGTAACTGTGCTCGAGATTGCGAGTATTTATCTTCATCCGGCAACACCATCGTGTAACCCAACGCTCGACCACGTGGCATGATCGTAATTTTTTGAACTGGATCGGTATTAGGAAGAGCATGAGCCACAAGTGCATGCCCACCTTCGTGATAAGCCGTAATCAATCTTTCATTATCACTCATCAAGCGACTAGTTTTTTGCGGCCCTGCCATAACTCGATCTACGGATTCAGCCAATGCTTCGTTAGAAATTACTTTCTCTTCTTTACGAGCAGTCAGTAATGCCGCTTCATTAACGACGTTCGCTAAATCAGCACCAGTGAAACCTGGGGTTCTTCTAGCTAGTGCTAGTAAATCAACCCCATCTGCTAACGGTTTATTTTTGGTATGAATTTTTAAAATTTCATTACGCCCTTTTAAATCTGGCCGTTCAACAGCAATTTGTCGATCAAAACGACCGGGACGAAGCAAAGCCGGGTCGAGGATATCTGGACGATTAGTTGCTGCAATAAGAATTACTGACCCATTTGCTTCAAAACCATCCATCTCTACTAATAATTGATTAAGTGTCTGTTCACGTTCGTCATGTCCGCCACCCATGCCAGCGCCACGATGACGACCTACAGCATCTATCTCATCAACAAAAACAATTGCCGGAGCATTTAGCCGTGCTTGTGCAAATAAATCCCGAACTCTTGATGCTCCAACGCCGACAAACATCTCAACAAAATCTGAACCTGAGATTGAATAAAAAGGCACACTTGCTTCTCCAGCTACCGCTTTGGCTAGCAAAGTTTTACCAGTTCCTGGAGGACCGTACAACAGCACACCTTTGGGGATTTTTGCGCCCAACTCTTGATACTTTTCAGGAGCAACTAAAAAATCTTTAATTTCACGCAACTCTTCAATTGCTTCATCTACGCCAGCAACATCTTCAAATTTAGTCTGTGGTGTTTCTTTTGAATTTAATTTAGCTCTTGATTTTCCAAATGAAAATGCTTTACCGGCACCTTGTGCTCGACTCATTACAAAGAAAAAGATAAAACCTATTAAAAGGAAGGGAAGTAATGTGAAAATCAGGGAAACTAGTAATGATTGGGTTGGGACTTTTACATTCCATTTTTTAGGTGGTGGATTTTGAGCCAACAATTCAACTATTTGCGGTTCTTGCGCTGTGATGTAAGAGGCTTCTAACTTTGAAGCGCCATCAATCATTACGCCTGCTTTTAGCACAACACGAATCAACTGCTCTTTATCTACTAGCAAAACTGAATCAGCTTGTTTCCCAGAAATCACCGAAAGTACTGTAGAAGTATCTACAACTTTAAAACTTTTACTTAAATTCATAATTTGGGTATAGCCAATAGCAAGCAGCATTGCTACAACTAACCAAGTTAGTGGTGACTTTAAATATTTTTTAACTTTAACCAAAACTTTTCCGATCATGTTTTCCGATCATGTTTTTCGATTACGCTATGAGTACATGTGTGGTGAAAGAACTGCAACTACAGAAAGATTTCGGTACTTCTCATTAAAATCTAAGCCGTAGCCAACAACAAATGCAGGCGGGATATCAAATCCCACATATTTAACATTGACTTCAACTTTAGCCGCTTCTGGTTTACGAAAGATTGTGCAAATTTCTACACTTTTTGCACCACGTGATTCTAAATTTGCTTTTAACCACGATAGCGTCAACCCGGTATCAACAATATCTTCGACAATCAAAACATTTCGCCCAGTAATATCACAATCTAAATCTTTTAAGATTCGAACAACTCCACTGGATTTAGTTCCCGACCCATAAGAAGAAACTGCCATCCAATCCATTTCAATATGTCGTTGAATGGCCCTGGACAAATCTGCCATGGCCATAACTGCACCTTTTAATACACCAATCAGAAGTAAATCTTTTCCTTCGTAATCTTTTTCGATCTTTCGAGCGATCTCATTTATGCGCACCTTCAATTGTTCTTCAGTTACCACAACTTCGGTGACTTCATCTTTGATTACCGACAGATCCACAGGTGAACTCCCTCTTGATTACGCTGGCTCTCTACTACTTTGAGAGGGTTAGTCTGCCGGAATCTCGGCGGGCTGTAATGCCACCGGCCAAAGCCACCGCGCCCTGCCCCTTCCAGGCTCCGACCAGCGCATCTACCTCAAGAATCTGCTCAGCACTCAGGGTTGGGGCACCCATCGCTTCAATCGCCCGCTTGATAACCCGTTTTCGCACAGCGATAGGCAGTTCGGAGATCGATTCGATCGGAATCTCGGCTGGATCCGCCAGGCTGGCAAAAATATCCCCGGCAATCAGATCAAGGGCATCAGCATCCTCACGCAGGATCCGTGAAGTGCGAGCTAGTGCTTTGGAAATTCCTGGGCCAATCTCTTTTTCCATCTTTGGCAAGATTTCATTTCGAACCCGGACTCGGGCAAAACTTAACTCTTCATTTTGCGGATCGCTCCAAAATTCAATTCCACTTTCTTTGCATGCGCTTAATACCTGGGCTCTAGTTAATTCAAGAAATGGTCGCACATACCTGCCAACGTGAAAAGCCATTCCGGAAAGTGAACGAGTACCAGACCCTCTTGCTAAACCAAGTAATACCGTCTCTGCTAAATCATCTTCGGTATGACCAAGAAAAATCGCAACCGCACCAATTCGATCCGCCTCCGCATCAAGTGCTTCATAACGTGCGCGCCGTGCTGCTGCCTCTGTTCCTCCGCTACTAGCATTACTGATAACTTCAACTTGAGAAATTTTTGCTTCTGTAATTCCTAATTCAATTAATTTTTTTTGTGCACCTAACGCCACTTCACCTGAACCATTTTGTAATTGATGATCGACAACTAGTGCGCTCAACTGAATTCCAACTTTATTTGCTTCAAGGTTTGTTGCTGCAGCTAATAAAAGCGAATCTGCGCCTCCTGATACGGCGAGCAGAATTCGATCTCCAGGTTCAAAATGCGCCAGTGCATTTCGAACCACTCTGCGCGCATCAATCATCATGAGTTAATCTAAAAATCCGCGCACGCCGCTGTACTTCTCAACTTTGTCTGGATCTAATTCAAATCCAATTCCCGGTTTAGTAGGAATCTCGAGTAGTCCATCGCTATCTAATTTCCAAGGCTCGGTTGCTAAATCATCAACGTAGGCCGAACCAGTGCAATACTCAACTTTTTCTGCGGTGAGAATTGCTGATGAAAGTTGTAAATCAACTGCTAGACCAATTGCGGTATTCCAACCATGTGGGATGACTCGAATCGCGTACTCATCTGCCATGGCAGCAATTCTGCGGAATTCCCCAATGCCGCCAACTTTTGTCACATCCGGTTGAATAATGTCGAAAGCGCGTTCAGTAATAAATGGGGTAAAACTTTGCCGGCGGGTTAATACTTCACATCCAGTGATTGGCACTGGTGATTGCTTGCGAAGTTCTACGAAATCAGCCAAATCATCTGGTCTTAGCGCTTCTTCAAACCAACCAACGTTGTAATCAGCGAGCATCTTTGATGCGTTAATTGCCCAACGCAGATTTCCGCGCCAATAAGCATCACTACCGCCCGCGTCTACTGCCAAGAAGCAATCATCGCCAATCGCTTTGCGCGCACTTTTAACTAGGAGTTCATCATTGGCAGTATCAATTCTGCCAAATGTTCCCCAGCCAATTTTGAATGCCTTGAAACCCTGCCCTCTTAATTCAGTTAAATTCGCATTCATTATTTTTGGTTCATCCATCAAAAGCGATGCATAAGGCATAACTTTCTCGCGCAACCTTCCGCCAAAAAAACGCCCAATTGGTTGGCCAGTAATTTTTCCAAAAATATCCCACAAAGCGATATCAATTCCACTAATTGTGTGAGTAATGGAACCCCCACGTCCAAGCCAAAATGTATTTTGATGCAACTTTTCACTAACCCGCTCCGGCTCAACTGCACTCTCACCAATTAACATAGGTTTCAACACTTCTAGTGAGGCAGCAACTAAATCTGAACTTGTAAATACGGTACCAACGCCGACCACTCCAGAATCTGTTTTGATTGAGATTAAGGTGTGAACAACGCTGTCTGGTTTTAACTCTTCTGTCCATCCACCTTTAGGTGTTGCGCCTTTTAAACCAGCAAATTTCACATCAATAATCTTCACTTTGTAAACTCCATTTGAGATAGTGGGCGAGAAGTAGCAGTGCAAACTATAGATAAATTTGCTTCAAATGACTATACCCGACCACCAAATGGAATCAATCCCTGAATTGAATATATCGAACTGAACAATAATCCTTTTTTAGTGTTGTGGGCTTCCCACATCATCCCGTTTCCGGCATAAATTGTGATGTGGTGGATGGTGCTGATATCTGCCTTATAGGAATAAAAAATTAAGTCTCCAGGAACCAACTCACTTAATGGAACCCGCTTGGTCCAACTGTAATAAATCCGCGAGTTCACGCGATCCCACTGTGTGTAATCCAAACCAGCAGTTCTATAAGCAGCAAAGACCAAACCGGAACAATCAAAACTACCTGGGCCTTCATTGCCCCATACATATGGTTTACGCGCAAGTACTTGTTTTTTTGCAAATGCAACTGCTTCACTTCTCTGGCTTTCGCTTGTCCTAAATGTAGAGCGACCATTACTAAATCCAATTCCATTTACTGGCCAGATTTTCGCTTGTCCAGTTGTTTGACCTGCTCTATTTGCTAATTCTTCTTCTAATATTGCTAATTGTCTTTGTTGCTCTAGCGTAACTCGTTTTTTCCGTGCACTTGAAAGTTCTCTAATTATTTGTGCCTGAATCTTTTCTAATTTATTTACTTCAACTTGTTGCTCGGCCTTTGCACTATCAGCAACTTTCTTAGCCGCGGCAACTCGAGCAGTTGCAACTGCTTGCTCGGCGCGCGCAGCATCCGCTTCAGCTTTTGCTTCCGCTGCAGCTGCTTGGGCAATTTTTAATCTTGCCAGCACTGTTGAATTTCCTTCACCAAGTGCATCAAGGATTGAAAGTCGATCTGCTAAATCTTGTGGTCCATTTGCATTAAGTATGGAATCGAAATCAGTAAACCCAGAGCCCATGATGTAAGCGTTTGCTGCCATTTTTCCGATTCGCATATTTGCGCCAGCAACCGCAGCGATTGCCGCTCTCTCCTTTTCCGCGGCTTTTTGTGCTTTTTTTGTGGAAACAACAAGTGCTGCCTGTTCTCGAAGATAAATTGCTCGAGCTGCATTCGCTTTTACTGTTAGCGCTCTTAACTGATTAGCTGCCGCGGCCAGTTTTGCTTTAGCTTTTGCCGCTTCATTTGCTTTTGCGATCTCTTTATCTTTTGCTGCTTTAATTTCTTCAAGAGTTGGTTTACGAGTTGCCGATTGTGCTTCTATTGGTGTGGCTATAAATGTAATAGCCAAAACGCAGGCCAATAAGCCAGCTGCGCTACGGCTAGAAAACACATTTCCCCCTTGTCGCTGCTTTAGGGAAGTTAAGACAGTGACGAATGCCTTTAGGATAAATGAGTCTCTTTAGAAAAGCCGGTTATTTGAAAGATTTTGTGGCTGTGTCCTGCTCAAATATTAATTAACTACATCTCGGCGTTTAAATAATGTCGCGGCCGCCACAGCAAAAATTAACAAATATGCCGCACTTCCAGCTAACGCTCGTGAATATGAAAAATCAACGCCAAACTGCACGGGAATAGCGCTCATCAATTGTCCAGGCAGCCATTTTGATATGCCATTAACGGTAGCGGAGAGAATATTTTCAATCACCAAAATCCAAGCGACCGCAATGGAAATTGAAGTAATTGGCGACCGCAATAACAACCCAAGAGTCATCCCGACCGTTCCATATGAGATAACAGAGAGGAATACGTTTCCAAATGTTGAACCAAATAGAGAAATCGCACTAGAAGTAAACCATTGATCAGTACTAACACCTTTAGTTCCGGCCAGAGATACTGAAATTGCAATACTCACAATCGCCGAAAAGAAAACAGTGACTAATGCAAATGAAATCATGGCAATATATTTCCCAGACAACAACAATAACCTTCTTGGCTCACGTACTAACAAATTCCGCAAAGTTCCATTTGTGTACTCAATTGCCGTTTGTGCAGCAAAGACACAAAGAGCAATCACACCAAGCAACCCGGCTGAGTTTGCAAAGCCCACATATAAGCCATTTGGCAGTGCAAGTGTTTCGCGCGTAATCATCGTTCCTTCACGACCATTACCGCGTGGGGAATCCAGAAGTAAAAATAGTAATGATGAAATCAATCCGGTCAAGCCGATAACTGCAGCCATAGTTCCCAAAAATAAAGTTGGGCGACGTAGCTTGCGCCATTCCGATTTAAATATGCGGATCATTAATTATCACTTGTCAATTCAAAAAATGTCTCTTCCAAAGTTGGACGAGCAGTGACTAATGATGATAAAACTATCCCAGCAGCAAAAGCACTTTTATTAAAACTAGTTGCAAATGTAATGTCAGCGACTATGTGAACAGCTTCATCCACAATTTTCGCTTGGTGCCCAGAATTAGTAGCAATCTCAACAAGCCGTGCTAAATCTTGCGGATTAGTAGTGCTAGCGATAACAGTTGGTTGCTGCGCAGTTAGTAAGGCTTTTGTCTGTCCCCAAAATAAAACTTTTCCATCTCGTAGCATTACTAGGTCATCAGATATTGCTTCAATCTCTAAGAGTAAATGCGAAGAAACCAGAACCGTTAAGCCATATCCAGCTAAATCTCCAAGTAATTCACGCACTTCTTGAATTCCAGCAGGGTCTAATCCATTTGTTGGTTCATCGAGTATTAATAATTCTGGAGATGGCAGCAAGGCTGCGGCAATTCCTAATCTTTGTTTCATTCCTAATGAGTAAGTCTTGAATTTTGAGCTTCCACGATCTAACAATCCAACTTGATCCAATAACTGATCTACCCGATCGTGCGGGAAATTACCCAGAGTTGCTAATACCTTTAAATTTTCTCGCCCAGATAGCGCCGGATAAAAAGCCGGTCCTTCAATTAAAGCGCCAACTTTTCCCAAGAATCTTTCCGGATGTGTAAGTGGTTCGCCTAAAACGGTACCTACGCCCGTTGTTGGTTTAACTAAACCCAACAGCATCCGAATAGTTGTGGTTTTACCTGCCCCATTTGGTCCGACAAATCCACAAATGGTTCCACGCGGGACTTCAAAAGAAATATGGTCAACGGCATTTCGTTCACCATAACGTTTAGTTAAATCTGTTACCGAAATCGCGGCAGTTTGGGAAGTTGACACCTTGTAACAATTGCACATTTAATGAATAAATCCAACAATCCTTAAGTTAGTTGTTAATTAAGCGTCTGGGACTCCCACATAAACTTTTACCTGTGCCCCAGCGGGCAAGTTGGTCCCCATCTTCGGGGACAAATCCCGGACCATTCGCGTAGCTTTCCCAGAGTTCGGTGATTGATCAATAATTTGCGCAACTAAATCAAGTGCTGCAAGTGCGCCGGTAACTTGTTCTGCACTCAATCCGGTTAGATCTGGAACTTTCCGAGCGTACTTTGCTGGATTGAGAACCATGGAAAGAGTCTGTGGCAAAGGAATTACCCGGGCGCTCCCATCAGGATTTTTAATTAACCATTCAGGTGCCACACAATCATTTGGGACGCATGGCCGATGGATCCAAGCACGAATATTTCCACCACCTTTTATTGTTCGTGGTGAGATTAAATAAATCCCATCCCCAGTGAATTTGTCACTACTCAAGGTTGCATTTTGCAATATCGGAGCGGGCAATCCCAAGGAAATTTCACCAGCTGACAATGGGTAATTCAAAATTGGAGTCCCAAGATAAATTGTTAGCACCTGCCCCGCAGCTATTTTAGTACCAGTAGTAAAGGCAAACTTTTCATCTCTTAAATCAAGAGAAGTATCACGAATGCTCCACTTTGAAATATCAATCTCTTTTTCTGTTTTATTGTGCAAAAGGGCATATTCGCCAAATGCATTTTCATTACTTAAGAGAGAATCACTATTAACCCAGAGTTCTATTGAATCCAAAGGTGTTGAATCATTTGGACAAAGAGTCTTAGACCACAATCCAGTTTTTGCTTCGGCTGCGGCATTTAATAAAGTTAAATACTCTAAATTATGAAAATATTCATTTGTAGAGTTTGGAAACCAGAGCGATAAACCCGCGGCTAATAATTTAGCTTGTACATCAATTGTAAATTTTCCTTCACTATCTTTTGCATAAATTGTTCTAAATGGTCGGGCAACTTCTTCGTAATTGTTAGATGAAGCATAATTGCTTGCCCGCAACTGTACTTCACTACCAATTGGCAACATTTTTCTCATCAAGTTTGTCGCTTCATCTGCTCCACATTGTGAAATATGATCAGACTTAGATGTTTCAGTTGCCTGAATTCCAATCTGCCGGACTTCTAGTACCCCACGACAGGTTTTCACTTCAACTGTATCGCCGTCGGTTACCGCTTGAACGGTTCCAGTCTCCCAAATGCTTTCACCGCCAAATTCAATACCCGGTGGGCATTCAACTGGAGGGGTCAACGTGAGCCTGCTGTTTGCAGTCTCCTTAATTAAGATAACAGCATCATCAATCGCTTTATGCAAAGCCAGAAGTTGATTCATTAATGCTGATATTTGTGCAGATATTTTGGTGAGTGTTGAAACTTTTTGCTGTAATCGAGTGCGCGTTGAATCCAAATAGATTTTTTGCTCAGCCAATGTATCTCCTGGCGGATCAGCCTTCACTTGCAAGAAATCTTCGTAGGCCGGAATCGATTCTTCCGTGGCAATTTTTAAGGCACTTATTTGTTGATCAATTTTTGATTTCAAATCGATTCTTGTTTGCGCAGATGTTGAAATACTTGGTACCACTTCTGCTGCCTCTGATTGCCAGGCAAGATTGATACTCGCTAAGTAAGTACACAATAGGAAAGCTATAAGTGATCTTTTTTTCATGAGAGTGTTAGTGCTAATGCAGCAGCTAAAGCTAGAACAACTCCAGTAATTTGGATCTTATGCAACCGTTCATGCAAAATAAATCTGGCAAGAATTGCAGTTGTTGCTGGATATAAAGATCCAAGTACGGCGACTATGGCCAGCATTCCATTTTGCGAGGCAATTTGAAATATTCCATTTGCGCCTGCATCAAGTACACCTGAAATGATAACCAGTGCCCAAGGATAATTACCGCGCTCAAATTTACGAACAGTTGTTAATACAACGCCAAGTACCAGTATTGATGAGAACCAACGTGCGATTGTTGCGGTCCAAATTCCAGAATCATCACTAGATGTTCCTATCAAAGTTAAATAGGTACCGATTAAAGTTCCACTAGTAAGGGATATGACAATTGTTGAAAATGCCACTTTTTGATGTGCATTTACTTCTTGACTAACAAGAATTACGGCTATTGCTGCGGCAATTATTCCAATTACTGCAAGCGGACTTAGGGTTTCACCATTTAACAATCCTGAAAATACTGGAATCGCGGCAGACATTACTGCCGTTATTGGAGAAACAATTCCCATCGGCCCGCGTTTGAGCGCTGCATAGAGACACCCAATCGCTGTGGCTCCAATAGCGCCAGCCAATGCTCCAATTAAAAATGTTTCACTACTTAATTCACCTGGCACCAGAAAAATTGCAACGCCAGTTAGTACTACAGCACCCACTGGGTAAGCAATGACTAAGACCTGCATTACTGATCTTTTACGTGAGGCTATTCCTCCCATAAAATCAGCAACACCCCAGGTTAAGCTGGAAAGTAACGCTAACGCTGCGCCCACTACACTTCCTTCACTGGTTCCACTGGTTCCATAGGTCTCTACAGGCTTTCTGACAACTTCGCTTTGCTAATGCTAACAAGGAAGATTGGGTATCGCTGATACAAATGAGTGACCCGGGCGCAGGAGAGTTCTACCCATTTATTGGTGTTGGGCCGCACCCAAAACCTTGGCCTGTGGGTGAGCAATTTGATCCAGAACTGCTCGAAAATGGCGATCAGCGAAATGTTTTAGATGAATATCGCTATTGGAGTGTCGCTGCGATAGTTGCAGATCTAGATACAAAACGAACTCCACTTCATATTGCAGTTGAAAATTGGAAACACGATTTAAATATTGGTTCCTTAATCAGGACAGCAAATGCTTTTAACGTTGGTGGCGTCCATATTGTTGGCAAGCGTGATTGGAATAAGCGCGGAGCAATGGTCACTGATCGGTATTTAACCGTACATAACCATGCAAGTATCGCTGAGTTCGCAGAATGGGCGACTGAAAATAAGTTACCGATAATTGGAATTGATAATATCGAAGTTAGTCTTCCGCTAGAAAATCGTCCACTGCCAGAACTTTGCATTTTGTTTTTTGGTCAAGAAGGATCCGGTATGTCAGATGAAGCGGTTTCGATTTGTCGCGAAGTCCTCGCAATAAATCAATATGGCTCTACCAGATCAATTAATGCATCAGCCGCAGGAGCTATTGCAATGTACGCCTGGGGTTTACAACACCTATCCTCAGAAAACGGCAATTAAGATCACCGTAGTTATTAAAGATTTCTTGGTAACTTACGAAGGTGTCGACCTTGAGCGATTGCACTTCCAGCTAAAACTATTAAACCGCCAACCGGTTCATTCCATGAGAAAGATTCACCGAGAAAAGATATTCCTATCGCTACCGCGACAATTGGCGTTAAATAAGTGACGCTAGAAGCGATTGAACTCCCGGCTAATTCAATAATTCTAAAATTCCAGATGTATGCGATTCCAGAGCCAAAAATTCCAAGTGCTAAAACCGACAAAACTGGCAATAGTAAATATCTATCTTCAGCTATTCCATCAATTAAATAAAAAGGCAACAGTGTAATCGCAGCCATGGATACTTGAATCGTGGCGAGTGCTTCTGGTTGTAATTTACGAGGCATAATAAATCGAGTTGAAAATGGAAATGAAAGCCCATAACAACTAACTGCAATCAAAAGTGCGCCAATTGCCCAAGGGGCGTTGCTACCTAATCCACGCCAAACTCCAAATACAGTTGCGACTCCCGAGAATCCTATTAAAATACCAATAACTTGATAACTTTTAACTTTCTCTTTGCGAAAAAAAATAAAAATCGCTAACAGAGTCGTTAGTGGTGTGGTTGCATTTACGATTCCTGCGAGAACCGATGTCACTTCTGTTTGCGCGAGTGCAAATAGAATGCCTGGAAAGACATTAAGTAAAAGTGAAACTACCCAAAGTTGAAACCACAATTTTTTATCTTTTGGGATAGCTACTTTTTTAAAATAGACAACCACCCAAAGCGCTAATGCTCCCAGTGCGCACCGCGCAAAAGCCACTCCGATAGGAGTTAAAAAAGTTAAGCCTTGTTCAATAAAAAGAAATGAACAACCCCAAACAAATCCAAGTGCTAAATAAATCGGCACCCAGCTCTTTTGAGTTGGTGCTGTTGTGCTCACCTACTTATTCTACAATTTCCAAACTGTCGCGTAGATGGCGGCCCTGTGAAATTGCAGTCCCGACTAAAACCACTAATCCACCAACTGGTTCATTCCAGGTAATTGGTTCACCCAAGAGGATAACGCCGGCTATGACGGCGACTATAGGGGTCATATATGCAACAGTACTTGTGACAGAACTACCAACAATTGAAAGCAATCTAAAATGCCAAATCGGTGCTAATCCTGAAGTTATCGCACCCAAAGCAATAACCGAAATTATTGAGATTGGCATAAATTCAAATTTCTTTATGCCCCCCATTATGAAAAAGGGCAACAGAATAAGCCCGCCAAAAGTTACTTGCAACACAGCCAGAACTTCCGGTCTTGCTTTACGCGGAAATACAAATTTAGTTGTGTACGGATATGTAATCCCATAAAAAGTAACAGCAACAACCAATGCCCCGATTGCCCAAGGCGCGTTATCTCCGATACCTCTCCAGATTCCAAAAACAGTTGCAACACCTATAAAACCGATAAACAAACCTAAAACTTGATGGCTTTTGATTTTCTCATGCCTAAAAAAGAACATGATTGCCAACAATGTAGTCAGGGGAGTAGTTGAGTTAATTATCCCGGCAAGAACCGAAGTTACATTGGTCTGCGCGAGTGCGATTAACGTTCCCGGAATTACATTTGTCATTAGGGCAAGCGCAAATACATGCATCCATAATTTTCGATCACGTGGGATTTTAATCTTCTTGATTAAAACAATGATCCAAATTGTCGTAGCGCCACAAAGGCAACGGAGAAAGGAAACTCCGACAGGATTTAAAAATTTAAGCGCTTGCTCAATAAACAGGAATGAGCAACCCCAAAAAACCCCAATTGCTAAAAATAGGTGCAACCATCTTTCGTCGCCACCTACTTTTTGGTTCTTACTCAATTGTTGGTAACAACCTCAATCAAGGCTTGGATGTACCCGATTGCATGAGCTCTACCTCGATGGCCATAAGCACTGTCTCCTGTAAGAGTTGGCGTATGGTCATCCAAGATTGAGCCGGTGTAACCGTGCTTATGTAAAGCTTTTATAACCTCATATGGCTTGTAATTACCTTCACCCAAGAAACACTCTTTAAATAGTGGGAATTTTCCTTCAACATCTCTTAAGTGAATGTAAGCGATCTTGTTTTTTGGAGCAAATCTATTGACTGCATCCATTACTGAATTCTCGCCATCCATTTCAGATACTGTGCCCAAACATAGTTCTAATTTAAGATTTGGCGAATCAACAATATTCATAGCCCGCTCTAAATTATCTACACTTGTCAAAATTCGCGCGATGCCATGTAGTTCTTGCGCCGGTGGATCATCAGGGTGAAAACAAATAACTACGCCTGACTCTTCGCAAGTTTTAATTATGCCTTTTATGAAATACTCAAAATTTGCCCACATCTGATCGACAGTCAAAGTATCGACTCCAAGTTTTACAAATGAACCACGGGTAAAAGTATCTTTTAGATTTACATCGCGTTCATCACGTCGGGCAACCCAAATCTCTGAATCTCTTGATCGATCTAAGACAACTGAATGATCATAAACAGATACATAAGCACCGCCTCGGCCATAGTTGCCCATATCGGTACGCCAAACAATTTGTGGCATCCAGTGCATTCCGAGAATTGGTACACCGGCTTCGCCTAACGCTCTGATCGTACTTTTCATATTTTCTAATTGTTCGTCTCGTCCTGGCAGTCCAAGCATTAATTTGTCATAAAAATGATTAGGTACATTTTCAAAAGATTCAACTTTTACTCCAGCAGCGTGCACTGGTGCCAAATATGCCTTCACATCGGCGGCGTCCCACTTAACATCACCTTTGATATCAGGGGTCTGGAATGAGGCTCCTTCGCAACCTAGTTGTAAGGCGAAGTCCAAATACTCCTTGTCATTTCCTGGATGTTGACCGACCGCTACACGCATTTTTGGACTTGGCATCATTACTCCCCTAGATTGTGAATCAGCGGAAATACTATCCTTGCTAATAGGACAAAAGGAATATCTATCCACTTCCAGAATTGGGGAATGACTGTGAAGCAGATCCACCACTGGATTGCTGGAAATGAATTTAAGGGAGCATCAGGGCGCACTGGCGATGTTTATGATCCAGCGACAGGAGAGATTTCCGGAAAAGTAGATTTTGCCAACAACTCTGAAATTGATCACGCTGTCTCAATTGCTAAGACAGCTTTTGCAGAGTGGGGCACGACCTCAATAACAAAACGTACTCAAATAATGTTTGCATTTCGCCATTTATTAAATGAACGCAAAGCAGAGATCGCTGCGCTGATTACAAATGAGCACGGTAAAGTTTTAGCAGATGCACTTGGTGAAGTAACTCGTGGCCTTGAAGTTGTTGAGTTTGCTTGCGGAATTCCACATTTATTAAAAGGTGGTTACTCCGAAGGTGTTTCAAATGGAATTGATGTTTATTCAATTCGGCAACCTTTAGGAGTTGCAGCAATAATTTCACCATTTAATTTCCCAGCGATGGTGCCGATGTGGTTTTTTCCCGTAGCAATCGCTGCTGGTAACACGGTAATCATTAAGCCGAGTGAAAAAGATCCATCAGCAATTAATTATATTGCCGCATTGTGGAAAGAAG
>CAEZUJ010000025.1_pt1 | contig 18249 bp, 16 predicted proteins | sample 7264451 | NCBI WGS metagenome assembly CAEZUJ01 (sample SAMEA6813828, study PRJEB35770) | uncultured Actinomycetes bacterium | biome: Freshwater; feature: Freshwater reservoir; material: water | place: Czech Republic | collected 2016-04-20 | depth 0.5m m
ATGATCACTCCAGGCAAAGGTGAATTTCCTAGATCGGTACAGTTGTATGCAGTTGATCCGATAGTTGTTGGGCAAGCAGTAACAATGTTGGGTCGCGAAAACTTAGCTGATCACATTGACTTAAATTTTGGCTGTCCCGTTCCAAAAGTCACCCGTAAAGGTGGAGGAGCAGCGTTACCTTTCAAACGTAAATTATTTTCGGCAATTGTTGAATCAGTTGTTAAATCAGCAAAACCATTTGGTATTCCAGTAACAGTAAAAATGCGAATTGGGATTGATAGTGATCACATCACATATTTAGAAGCAGGTGAGAGTGCAGCAAAACTTGGCGTAAGTTGGGTGGCTCTTCATGCGCGGACTGCAGCACAGATGTACTCCGGAAAAGCCCAATGGGATGCGATCGGGAGATTAGTAGAGCATTTAGCGCCATATGGAACACCGGTTTTAGGTAATGGTGATATTTGGTCAGGTGCAGATGCAATAAATATGGTTGAACAAAGCGGTTGCCACGGTGTTGTGGTTGGCCGTGGGTGCTTAGGAAGACCTTGGTTATTTGCAGAGTTAGTTGCTGCATTTGAAGGCCGCGAGATTCCACAGCAACCTACGTTGCGTGAAGTCGCCCAAATTATGGTGCGCCATGGTGAATTACTTGGCGATTATTTTGAAGATGAGTTTCGAGCTGCTCGCGATTTGCGAAAACACATGGCTTGGTATTTAAAAGGATTTCGAGTTGGTGGTGAGATTCGCGCCGCACTTGCCATGATTGAAAATATTGAACAGTTGCGAAATTTGCTTGGAGAGATTGAACAACAACCATATCCAGTTGCCTTAGGTGAACAACCACGTGGGAGATCATCATCAATTAGAACAATTGCGTTACCAGATAAGTGGCTAGATGATCCAGATGAGTATGCACATATAGAAGTTGAAGATCTGGTCTCTGGAGGATGAACCCATTTAAAATTGTTTTTCGAATAATTTCATTAATGGTAATTATTGTTATTGCGATTCCTACATTGATAGTAGGTAGAGTTTGGTGGAGCGGAACGCATCCAATTGAAAGCAAATCAGATGTAGCGATAGTTTTGGGCGCCGCTCAATTTAATGGTCGACCTGGCCCGGTACTTGAAGCGAGATTGAAACAAGCGCGAAATCTTTATAAAGCAAATTTAGTAGATCAAATCATCACTGTAGGAGCAGGTGCACCAGGTGATCGAACTACCGAAGGTGCAGCTGGAAAATATTGGCTAGTCAATCATGGTGTTAAAAACTCAGCTGCAATCTCTGTTCCGAAAGGAAGAGATACTCTTGCAAGTACAAAGGCTTATGCAAAAGTTGTGGCTGGTAAAAAAGTTTTAGTGGTTACTGATCCGTGGCACTGTCTTCGTGCGACAACCATGGCTAAAGATTCAGGAATTTTAGCCACTTGCTCGCCAGTAAAAAGTGGCCCAAATTCTGTGGGTTCAGCTACCTCAAAATATTTATTGCGCGAAAGTGTCGCCTATCTTGCCTATATAACTTTAGGAAGAGCGGGCATAAATTTAAGCGATCACTAAAAGTTATTAACCCCTATTTAAAGTATTTAAAGTGCTTTTTGGGCTCAAGTCGGCACCTTCTACTAAGGTGAGGGCTGTGGGATATTCAGAATTTGATCGCGAACGGTATGTTAACGAGCCAGCAAAACGACCCGGACGTACTGAATTTGCGCGTGATCGTGCCCGCGTACTGCACTCGGCGGCATTGCGCCGACTAGCGGCAAAAACTCAAGTTGCAGTTCCATGGGCAAGTGATTTTCCGCGGACTCGTTTGTCACACTCACTTGAGTGCGCGCAGGTAGGTCGCGAAATTGGCGCTGCTCTTGGTGCAGATCCAGATTTAGTTGAGACTGCATGTTTAGCCCATGATTTAGGGCATCCACCATTTGGTCATAATGGTGAAAATGCACTTAATGAACTTGCCGCTTCCAGTGGAGGTTTTGAGGGTAATGCACAAAGTTTTAGAATTTTGGTACGCCTTGAACCAAAAACAATTTCCGATCAAGGTTTATCAGCAGGGCTAAATTTAACTCGGGCAACTTTGGATGCATCAATTAAATATCCATGGGCTGTTGGAGAAAATAAAAAACTGCCAACTAAATTTGGTGTTTATGAAGATGATCTTGCGCATTTTAATTGGGCAAAATCTGCCAGTAATTCATCTAATTCATCTGATAACAAATTTTCAAAACCGCTTGAGGCTCAAATTATGGATTGGTCTGATGATGTGGCGTACTCAGTTCATGATTTTGAGGATGCGCTTCAAGCTGGGTTGATATCAGTTTCTTCATTTAGAGCAGATATTGAAAAACTTTGGAATTTAAGTGCAGATGAAAATTTACCGAATTTAAGCCAGAGTGAATTTGAAAAAGGGTTAGGTCGTTTAGAAGAACTTTCCTGTTGGCCAAGTAATTTTGATGGCTCACATGTTGCAATGGCCAGGCTCAAAGATTTAACAAGTCAATTAATCGGTCGTTTTGCGCACGGTGCAGAGTTGGAAACACGTGCTAAATATGGAGATGCACCATTAAACCGTTATGAAGCTGATTTAGTTGTGCCGCAAAATGAAAGAATTGAAGTGGCGGTGCTTAAAGCGATTTCGGCTCATTACATTTTTGCAGCGCAAAGCTCACTGGTTCGGTATGAACGTGAGCGCACCTTAATTCAACGACTTTTTTCGGCTTTGAGTGACAACGGAGCTAAATACCTGGATCGTAATTTTCAACTCAGTTGGCAAGAAGCCGCCTCAGATCATGAAAAGGTACGGGTGATCGTTGATCAAATAGCCTCACTCACCGATCCAGCGGTTGATCTGCTACTCGCCAAGATAGATGGGAATTAGGATCTGCTTATGGCCGGCCGAATAATTGATGCTGATGTGGCTCACATCCGTGATACCAGTCGAATTGATGATGTTGTGGCCGATTATGTGCAGTTAAAAAGTGCCGGTGGCGGTCAGAAAAAAGGTTTATGTCCTTTTCATGATGAAAAGAGTCCATCTTTTCATGTGACTCCAAGCAAAGGTTATTACCACTGCTTTGGATGCCAAACTGGTGGGGATGTAATTTCTTTTGTGATGAAAATTGAGCACCTTTCCTTCACGGAAGCAGTTGAACGTTTAGCAGATCGAATGAATTACCAACTTAATTATGAAAGCTCATCTGATTCTTCGCCACGAATCAGTGGAAGTGAACGCAAACGGGTATTAGAAGCTAATAAATTAGCCGCAGCTTTTTACAAAGAACAATTAAATGGTCCTGGGCCAGCCCAAGTTGGTCGGGAATTTTTAAAGCAACGTGGATTTGATCGCGCGGCTGCAGAGAGTTTTGGAGTGGGCTACGCACCTGATGAATGGGATGCACTGTCAAAACATTTGAAAGCAAAAGGATTCACCGATGCTGAACTTGAGATGGCTGGACTGACTAAAGAGGGTCAACGAGGATTTATTGATCGTTTCCGCAACAGATTGATTTGGCCAATTCATGAGATATCAGGTGATGTGGTCGGTTTTGGCGCTCGTAAATTATCTGAAGAAGATACCGGTCCAAAATATTTGAATACTTCTGAAACTATTGTGTATAAAAAAAGCGCACTTTTGTATGGTCTTGATATTGCCAAGAAAGAGATTGCTAAAACTAGGCAAGTTGTAGTTGTAGAGGGCTATACCGATGTAATGGCAGCGCATTTAGCGGGAGTGACGACCGCTGTCGCTACCTGTGGAACTGCTTTTGGTGATGAACATATCCGAATATTGCGCAGACTTTTAATGGATGATGATTCTTTTCGCGGTGAAGTGATTTTTACATTTGACGGAGATGCAGCGGGCCAAAAAGCAGCGATGCGAGCATTTGGTGATGATCAAAAATTTGTAACGCAAACATTTGTTGCAGTTGAGCCAAATGGGTTGGATCCATGTGATCTTCGAATTAAAAGTGGAGATGCTGCTGTCCGCGATTTAGTTGCTAAGCGAGTACCGCTTTTTGAATTTGCCATCAAAACCCATTTAAAAAATTATGATTTAGCGACAGCGGAAGGAAGAGTGGCGGGATTACGTGAGAGCGCTCCGCTAGTTGCAAAAATTCGCGATCGGTCGCTGCGTCCGGAATACACCAGAGCACTTGCAGGTTGGCTAGGGATGGATATCGAATCGGTTCGCGATGCTGTTCGGGATGCAGGTGGCCGGAATTCAGGTGGGCGCGAAAGTGCACGTGCACCAAGACCGGATCAAGCTAGCCCCACAATTACTTTAGAACGAGAAGCGTTAAAAATTATTTTGCAGCAACCAGCAGTAAGTACACTTTGGAGCGAGATTGAAGCTCGTGATTTTAGTGATCCACTTTATGAAGCGATCCGCACTCTAATCGGTGGAGGATTGCAAAATCCGGCACAGTTAATTGAAAATCAAGATGAGGTAATCCAAGGATTATTACGTGAGTTGCTAGTCGAACCAATTCAAACTGGTGAGATTAATCAAAGATATGCCGAAAGTGTTTTTGCGCGGTTGCGCGAAGTTTCCCTCACTCGCCAGGTAGCTGAGATTAAATCTAAATTGCAACGAATTGATCCTGAAGAAGAGCAATACATGGGGATTTTTGGGGAGTTAGTGGCCCTCGAGGCTAAGCGGCGTGCGTTGCATGATCTTGGCCTGGGGGAGTTGGCTTTTTAGGAAGGGCAGCCGCTTCAAGATTTAACTCAGGTTGCCACCTGCGATAAGGTTTGACCCTATTCCCTGATAGCTCAATTGGCAGAGCAGCCGGCTGTTAACCGGCAGGTTCTTGGTTCGAGTCCAAGTCAGGGAGCCCACAAAAAGCTCTCAGAAAGGGCACCGCCTTTATTGAAACTTATGCAGTTAGGTAGGAAGATGAAATTAACTGGGGCGATCTTTAAGTCAACAACAGCTAAATTTAAAGGCGCGAAAAGTGGCAGCAAAATCGTGGTCGCATTTATGGCTGGCGTTGCCGTAGCCGGTGGCGGCGCATATGCAGTTACTTCTGCCACGCCCACTGTCGCCGCATGTGTTGATACCAAAACCAAAGTTATGTACTTCTCAAAAACTGCTAAATGTCCGGTCGGTCGTTCACTAGTTAGTTGGAGCGTTACGGGGCCGCAAGGAGCAGCAGGGGCCGCAGGGGCTGATGGAGTTGATGGAGTCACTAAGGATAATTCAGGGAATTTATCAATAAGAGATATTGCAGCAAAAGTACTTCCCTCAGTTGTTTCGATTTCAGTAAGTGCAACTGGTGGTTCCGGAACTGGCTCTGGCTCAGTCATCCAGAGTGATGCAACAAAGAGTTACATCATCACCAATAACCACGTTATTTCCAATGCGGTTTCTAGCGGCACTGTAAAAGTAGAATTACAAAGTGGTGAAAAAGTTACCGCAACTATTCGTGGTCGAGACATTGCATATGATTTAGCTGTTCTTCAAATCTCAAAAGGCAATCTTGCAGTGATGGAGATTGGCGACTCAAGTAAAGTTGTAATTGGGGATCTATCAATTGCAGTTGGGTCACCGCTGGGATTATCTGGAACAGTAACTAGTGGAATTATTTCAGCATTAAACCGACCTGTCACTACTGGGAATACAACCTCAACTGAGTCCTACATCGATGCAATTCAAACGGATGCTGCAGTAAATCCGGGAAACTCAGGTGGCCCACTTGTAAATGGTCAAGGCCAAATGGTGGGTGTTAACTCCGCTATTGCTTCTCTTGCAGATTCAGCATCCAGTCAGGCTGGAAGTATTGGACTTGGGTTTTCAATTCCAGTAAATCAAGCGATGCGAGTTGCCCGCGAAATTATTGAAACTGGAAAATCAACTAGACCATTGATGGGTGTAAATATCGATCCAACCTTCACTGGGATTGGTGGAAAAATAATTGGTTTAACTGCAGGTGGAGCTGCTGATAAAGCTGGAATTCCAGCAAACAGCGTGATCAGAGCAATCGATGGCTTTGTAATCAACAGTGATGTTGAAGCAATTGTCAGAATTCGCTCTTATGCTCCAAATGCCACAGTGAGCGTCCTGGTTGATTTGCCAAGTGGTGGCCAACAAACTTTTTCTGTGAAACTTGGTAGCGCTCTTTCAAATCCTTAATCTCTAATTCACATGGCAGAAATAGGAAGGGATATAATTAAGTCATGGCTCAATTTCATCTGCAGATTAAACTTCCTGATCGCCCCGGCTCGCTCGGCACTGTTGCCTCAGCGATTGGTTTTGCCGGAGGAGATATCCGCAATCTCTCAGTGATGAAAAATGAGAATGGCGAGGGTGTTGATGATTTAGTTGTCGCTATTCCTGGCTCTGATCCAACAGATTTGTTAAATGTTTTAAATGCTATTGGGGGAGTGGAAGTAATTTCGATCGAGAAAGTTTAAATATTTAAATTTTTGACATGAGATAGCGCGGCTTTGCCAATATATGACGCCGTAGCAAAATGCGAAAGTTCAAGTAATCGATTCCATTTAGCACTTCGTTCAGATCTATGGGTAGAGCCAACTTTTATTTGACCAGCATTGCTACCAACCGCTAAATCAACCAACCAACTTTCCTCAGTATCTCCAGATCTGGCAGAAACTACTGTTCCCCAATTTGAACCCTTTGCAGTCGTTAATGCAGTCAGTGCTGAATGCAATGTGCCGGCTTGATTAGGTTTAATCAAAATAGTATTAGCTTCCAAATTTGCGATTCCACTTACTAGGCGGTCATTTTGGGTTGCGTAACGATCATCCCCAATTATTTGAATCCGATCACAATATTCACTTTGCTGTTTCCAGCCATCGTTGTCATCTTCGGCGGCGCCATCTTCAACTGAAATAATCGGATAGATATCTAGCCACTTGCCCCACCTAGAAACAAATTGTTCTGAAGAGAGTTTCTTAATATTTCCGCTCTCATGGATTTGATAATGGTCGCCTTGGAATGATTGCGTTGCTGCGATATCAAGAGCGATCGCTACTTTCCCGGATAGTCCAGCCTTGGCTATTCCATCACTTACAAATTGCAGCGCTTGCTCATCAGATTGCAAACGAGCGGTAACTCCACCCTCATCAGCCACCAAGGATTGATCATGACCACTTTTACTTAGTAAGGATTTTGTACTTTCGCGCACCAGCCAAACCCACTCCATTGCCTCTTCTATTGAAGTTGCCCCAATGGGAACTGCCAAAATATCTTGCAGATCTATAGCTCCGCCGGCATGAGCACCGCCAGAGAAAATGTTTACCATCGGCAGCGGGAGAGTGGGAGTGCTATTTAGGCGATCAGCAATAACTTTAAATGGCTCTGCATTTTTTTCTTTTGCATTTGCTAACCAAGCAGCAATTGTTATGGCAACTGGAATGTGACCACCAAATTTAGAAAAAGTGCGCGATGAATCGTAATTACGAAGATTTTTATCTAACTCTGCGAAATCATTTCCATCAATCCCAATTAAATGTGGCAGCACTTCTTTAGTAAAAAGTGCGATGGTCTCACTTACGCTTTTCCCATCATAAGATTCTTTGTTGTCCCGTAAAAACAAAGCCTCATGTGCGCCTGTACTTGCACCAGAAGGGGCAATCGCATTCGCTGATTTATTGCCTAAAGAAACGCGAGCCGAGACTGTGGGCATTCCTCGTGAATCAAGGACCTGCCATAGATCAATCTTGCTTATTGCGCTCATAAATACTGATTACAACTTTTACAGAACGCCAAATTTTGCAAATGCCGCACTCGGTGCCATTCCTTCACGGACTGCTTTACGGAAATCACTTTCCCCAGAGTTTTTCTCTTCAACTTTTGCAACAACAATATCGATCATATGTTGTGGGATTACGGCCACGCCATCAACATCGCCAACAATCAAATCACCAGGATTAATTGTCACGCCATCAATTACAGCTTGCACATTGTGTTCAACAACTTCATAACGACTATTGATATCCGTTGGATCAGTTTCGACTCCAAATACTTTGAAACCCATTGCGCGCATTCTGCTTACATCGCGCACTGGACCATCAGTAAGTGCACCAGCAACACCTTTGAAAGCACAAGCAGTTGATAACAATTCACCCCACAGCGCAGCACGTTTCATTCGACCTGATGGTGTTACGTAAACTTGATCTTTTTGAATCGCATCGAGTGCGGCAAGCAAACCCACATATGGAACTTCTGGATATGTATCTACAACTTCAAGTCTGACTGGAAATGCGTAACCCATCATTACGCCATCGCCTGAAATCATGCTGACATCTGATTTCAATACTTGATTTCGATAACCCAGATGATCTAAAACATCGGAAGTTAGGGCCGCTCCAAAGATTGTCCGGAGCCGTACAAGATCATGGGAGGGGCTAGCTGGGTTAGCGGTTGTCATGAGCACAGCCTAAAGGAGATCGCGAAAATTCGTTGAATCGGTCAAATTGGCAATTTGGAACCTTTCAACCCCGATTTTATCTACCGGAATTACCCCAAATCGGACAAATTTCCATTCGTAATTTGGATAGAAATTATGAAAAAACTCAACAAAAATACTGTTACTAACGGGTATTCAAATTGACGCAGGGCCAATGTAGGACAAGCATTCACTCTGTAGTTCTGCTACATCCAAATACCCTCGCAGAGAATGGAATATGAATGCGTAAAAGCTCATATCGCGTCGCTGCTGGTCTTGCTGTAATTGCACTTCTTGCAGCAGGTTGCTCATCAGAAAAAGCAGCCGAAGACACAGCCGCTACAGAAGAAACCGTAGCCGCAGATCCACAGCTTGAAATCTTTACCTGGTGGTCGTCAGGTGGAGAAGCTCTAGGACTTGCTGGCATGGAGTCCGTATTTAAAACAAATAACCCAGACACCGAATATGTAAATGCATCAATCGCCGGTGGTGCTGGAGTTAACGCAAAGGCTGTACTTACCAGCCGTCTAGAAGCAAACGATCCACCGGATTCATTCCAAGCACATGCTGGTATGGAACTTGATGGGTATGTTAAATCTGGAAAACTTGAAGATTTAACTGATCTATACAAATCTGAAGGATGGGACACAATTTTCCCAGCAGATTTAATTAAGACTCTTACCGTTGATGGCAAGATTTACTCAGTTCCAGTAAACATTCACCGTGCAAACGTACTGTGGTGGAATCCTGCAGCTGCAACCAAAGCTGGAATTACTGCCGCTCCTGCAACTCTAGATGAGTTTTTTGCTGATCTTGAGAAGTTTAAGAAAGCTGGCATCACCGGACTTGCACTTGCAGGTAACGGCGACTGGGCAATTGCTCACTTGTTAGATTACATCCTGCTTGCATCTCTTGGTGCAGATTCATATGAAGGTCTCTTCAAGGGAACAACTTCATGGACTGGTCCAGAAGTAGCAGCAGCATTGAAGAACTTCCAGAAAGCACTTTCTTATGGAAATAAGGGTGCTGGAAACCTTGACTGGCCAGATGCTGGCAAGTTAGTTACCAGTGGAAAAGCTGGATTCTTCATCATGGGTGACTGGGCTTCAGCTCAGTGGCAATCAGAAGGTCTTGTACTAGGAACCGATTACACCTGGGCACCTGCTCCAGGAACAGTTGGCGTCTACCAATGGCTATCTGATTCATTCACACTTCCAATTGGCGCAAAGCACCGCAACGCCGGTTTAGCTTGGCTAAAAGTCTGTGGATCTAAAGAAGGTCAAGATGCATTTAACCCTAAGAAGGGTTCAATCTCTGCACGTACCGACTCTGATCCATCAGTTTATGATGACTATCTAAAAGCAGCTATGGAAATGTGGAAGACCGATCGTTTGGTTGGTTCAACAGTCCACGGAGTAAATGGCAACAACGCTTTGATGGCCGCATACAACACAGCAGTTGGTAAGTACTTCTCAGGTGGATTCAAGGACAATGCCGGTTTGGCAAAAGACCTTGATGCTGCTTACATGGCAGGACAAGCCTAAGAAGTAAAATAATTTACGACTAACTAACAACTTTAGTTAGTTGCAAATTTGTAAGTGATCTCTGGTGGGTGGTGGAAACACCGCCCACCAGAATCATTAATTGGTAAGAGTTTTTAATTACAAGTAGAGTCAGATCATTAGATTATGAAACAATTAGATTAATAAGTTTGCGAAAGGTTTTTTTAAATGGCTACGGTTCAAAGCAAGCAAGTATCCGCACGAATCGGTGGATTCTTCTTCGTTTTGCCTTCCATAATCGCGATTGCAATTTTCGTCTACGGAATGATTGCTTACACTTTCAATGTCTCTTTGACTAACCGAAATTCGGCTTCGGTAAAAGATATTAAGCATGTGGGATTTAAAAATTACACTGAGCTTTTTGCCGATGAGCGTTTCATACACGCACTTGGAAACCTTTTAAAATTTACTGGCGTATTTTTAGTGGGAACTTTAGTTTCAGGATTTATTATGGCTTTGCTACTCGAAAAAGGTGTGGCCGGTGAAGGTATATTCAGATCTTTTTACCTTTACCCGATGGCGATTTCTTTTATTGCAATGGGCACGGTTTGGCGTTGGCTGTTAAATTCAAGTCGCGATGGTGATGCTGGCGGATTAAATCTCGTTCTACAAAAAATTGGCCTTGGCTTTTTACAAAATGATTGGTACTTATCTCCCCGTGGGGCGATGTTTGCGATGGCAGTTCCCGCGATTTGGCAGATGAGTGGTTATGTTATGGCCCTATTTCTCGCTGGATTCCGTGGAATTCCAGATGATCTACGTGAAGCAGCCCGAGTAGATGGTGCCAGCGAATTTAAGATTTATCGGCATGTGCTTTTCCCACAATTAAGTCCAACATTTTTGACTGTATTAATTATTTTAGGCCATATTTCCATGAAGGTCTTTGATCTAATTATTGGTATCTCTGGAAAGAGTTACGTCACTGATGTGTTGGCCGTGTATATGTGGCAAGTTACATTTGATATTACAAACTTTGCTAAAGGTGCATCTATAGCAATGATTATTTTATTTTTGGTTGCGATAGTAGTTATTCCTTATCTGCGCCATGTAAACAAGACAGAGCGGGAGAACTAAATGAGTGCCGATATCGTAGACCGCATCACGCATTCAACAGCGCCCAAAAAGAATCGCAGGCAGCTTTCTGGGGTTGCGCAATTTTGGTTAATTTTCCGCTACATATCATTAACCATTATTTTGGCGATGGTCATTTTGCCGATCTATGTTTTGGTAGTTAACTCTTTTAAAGGAATTAGCGGTGTTTACCTAAATACAGCTTTCGAGCTGCCTAAAACTTTAAATTTCGAAACATGGTCGGCTGCTTGGGATTGGCTTGCCGTTCCGATGGGAAGAACACTTTTATTTGTTACGCAATCATCAATAATCTCAGCGCTAATTGGATCTATCAACGGTTATGTGTTTTCAAAGTGGCGCTTTGCTGGTTCTAATGCAGTATTTATGCTCTTTCTTTTTGGAATGTTTATTCCGTATCAAGCAATTATGATCCCACTGACTCAATTTAATAAATTAGTTGGGTTGACTGGTTCAATTTACGTCCTCGTACTAGCCCACGTGGTTTATGGAATTCCAATCTGTACGCTGATTTTCCGAAATTACTACGCCTCAATTCCCGATGAAATCATTGAAGCAGGACGCGTCGATGGTGCATCAATGGTGCGGATTTACCGGGCAATAATTTTGCCATTATCTATTCCGGCATTCGTGGTGGTCTTAATCTGGCAGTTCACTTCAGCTTGGAATGATTTCCTTTTTGCAATCTTCTTAACGGGTGGATCACCAAAACTTGCAGTTGCCACGACTGCACTCAACTGGCTTACTGGAAGTTCAAATCAGGTTTACTACGGAAAGAATATGACCGCTTCATTAATGGCCTCAATTCCTACATTGTTGGTTTATATGTTCTTAGGACGATACTTCTTACGTGGATTACTCAGCGGTTCGCTAAAAGGTTAAGTTTAAAGTAAATCTGCTCCATTAAGTAATGATCTAGCTTTTTCAATTACTTTTAATTTTGCTGGTTCGTTTAAATACTTTACTTGCGAAATTCCAACAACTCGCACCGCAATAATGATGCCTACATGGTGACCCAGATTTGCGGGCACTTCTCCTCGTTGCTCTTCATATGACTCTAAGAAATTTGTGATCGTTGCTATGAGCAAATCTTTTTGCTCTTCAAGATGGATAGATTTAATAATCAGATGAGCACACATAAAAGCTAGATCAAATACAGGGGCACCTTGATGCGTAACTTCAAAATCTAAAACCCAAGTTCCACTTGGTCCAGCCAATATATTTTTGGGCGAGAAATCACCATGTACTGCGCACTCCATGCTCTCCATTAACTCTTTTGCGCATGTCGAAATTAAAGGTTCATACTCTGGCCAAATTTTTGCCATTCCGCCGTAAAAAGCTCCAGCTCTTAAATCGTAAAGTCTTTTTTTGCCATTTTCGATACGTGGAGGGAGTTGTACTCCGGTGGTTTTGTTGTGCCAGATTCCAAGCACTTTACCTAATTCGCTTCCAATCTTCGGATCCACAATTCCCTCAAGCATTTGTTGACGCCACTCACTCATATCCTCTGGTGCAAGTTCGAGCATGATTGCTAACTTGTCATCATTTCGTCCTAGTAATTTTGGTACAAACTCAGGTGTGAGTTGGTGATACATATTTATTGCATCGCCTTCAGCAAGAATTCGATCAACATCTGCTTCCCAGGTTCCAGGCACGCGCAATTGGGCAAGTGCCCGCTTAATAACGCCAGAACCGTTGTTCCAATTTACTTTTATGGTGTCACATGAGACTCCACCTGAAAGAGTTACAGCGGTTATCTCTTTTGCATCAGGCACCAGCGATAACAGAGTTTGAGTTGCAAACTCGGCATCTGATGAACTCAATTGACAGCCATTTCGATTAATTGGGCAATGTGTAGCACCCGAGTTTTCACTCGAGAACGGCGTAAAGATGTAGCCAATTGCCGGGTGCAACCTGGGTTTACTGTGATTACATAATCCAAATTCAGATCTTTAATATCTTCGATTTTTTTAGCGATAACTTTGCGACTGTTTTTTCTTTGCAGAAGTGAGTAACTTCCAGCCGCACCGCAACATCCACTGGCATCTGGAATTTCTACATAATCACCTAACGATTTAAGAATTTCGCGCGGTTGCTTAAATATGCCCAAGCCATTGCGCAAATGACATGAATCTTGAAAGCCAATACGAATTTTTTTGCCATTTTTTTCAATCGGTTTTAAGAGTTTTTCTTGCGCAGACCACCATTGGGAAAATTCATTTACGCGTTCATTTCCAATTACTGCGGCTAGATGAGCGGCACATCCTCCGGCGGTTGTAAGAATTGTTCCGGATAATTTTTCACCCAACTCTTTGGCCATCTCTTTGCCGCGTTCCAACTCGCCATTGTGGGCATGTAGCGCTCCACAACATCCTTGATTTTTGGTAATTGAAACTTCAGGGGCAATCCGAGCAACAGTTCTACTAACTTTAGGAAATAAAACTCTTTCAAAGCAGCCCATCATTAAATTTAGATTTGGATCTGCTTTTCGCTCACGTGCTGTTGGTGAGATAACTCCCATGGCTCGGACTCGCCACTTGGATTTCACTGCTTCAAATAATCCGCGCACAATCAGCGGACGATTTTTACCTTGCCAACTTATTTCTCGCCACTCTTCAAGTAGCACTCCGTACTCAACTCCAGCAGGGCAAACTGGTTCGCAGGCTCTACATCCAAGACAGAAGGATGACTCTTCAAGCGCATCGGTGAATGGCATTTTCCCATCTTGGAGTGCCCGCATCAATGTGATGCGACCACGAGGGGATGATTGCTCATCTCCAGTTAATTGGTATGTGGGGCAAGCAGGCAAGCAATAACCGCATGAGATACAGCGATCTAATTTACTTTGGGTAAATTTATCGGTCATGAACCCAGCCTGCCTGGATTCAAAATTCCAGCCGGATCAAAAACCGATTTAATGCCACGTTGTAACTGCATTTGGCCTTCACCTAAGCGTGCTGTTAGGTAAGGCAACTTTGCGCTACCTACGCCATGTTCACCGGTGATCGTTCCACCAAGTGCAAGTGCCATTTCAAATATTTCCTTGAGCGCCTTTTCGGCACCATGAACTGCTCTCTCATCATTTTTATCAACCACAATTGTTGGGTGCAGATTTCCATCACCAGCATGTCCAAATGTTCCAATTAAAACTTGATTCTTTTTTCCAATCTCATTTATTCCTTTAACTGCATCACTCATGATCGGACGAGGTACTGAGATATCTTCTAAAATTGATAATGTTCCAAGTCTGGCAAGTGCCGGAAGTGAACATCTACGTGCATATAAAAGCGCATCAGCAGCAGCAGTATCGGCAGCGAGGGTTACGCCACGCGATCCACTTACTTCAGCTGCAATCTGGGCCATCTTGCCAACAGCTGCATCGATAAAATCAGGTTCACCGTCATCACCAAATAATAAGAGTGCTCCAGCTTGAGTATCCAAGCCAAGATGAGCAAACTCTTCTACAGCCAAGATGCATGGGTTGTCGAGAAACTCCATGGTGGCTGGCAAGATTCCGGCACGTACGACTTGATCAACAGCATTTGATGCGGCAGCTAAATCGGTGAAGTAAGCCACGCCATATTTGGCAGCACGTGGACGTGGATTTAAAATAGTAGTTATCTCGGTAAAAATTCCAAGTGTTCCTTCGCTACCCACAAACAATCTAGTTAAGTCATAGCCGGCAACATCTTTAACCATTCGCGAACCAGTTCGAATAACTTCGCCAGTTCCAGTCACAACTTCTAACCCTAAAATGTAATTCTTAGTTGTTCCATATTTCAATCCGCGTAAACCACCTGCACTTGTTGCAACATTGCCGCCGATTGTTGAAACATTTTTCGAACCTGGATCGGGAACAAACATCAAACCTTCTTTTGCAACAGTTTCATCAAGAGTTTGATTAGTAACTCCGGGCTGCACAACTGCCAACATTTGCGCACGATCTACTTCAAGAATTTTATTCATCTTGTTCATGCTTAAAACAATTCCACCATTTAATGGAACAGTCGCCGCACATAAATTACTTCCGGCTCCTCGAGCAATGATCGGAGTTTTAGTGCTTGCCGCAAATTTTACGATCTCCTCAACTTCTTGGGTAGACCTTGGTGTAACAACAACTTCTGGCAATCCATGAAACAGTGGAGTCGCATCACGACTATAACTCTCTAGAGCAACTGCATCACCATGCACTATCTCAGCGCCAACCAGAGCAGTAAGCCGGTCAACCAATTTTTGGTTGTCGCGGTTTGGGGCTGGTGACATTGAGGCTTGCCCGCCTTTCTGCGGTTATTTGGGGGTACTCAAATGAGGGCTCCTCGCCGTAGAGTACCGCTCAAAGATAACCATAAATGGGGGCAAAATGCAGGCAACTGTCTTTGATCAGCGACGCAATATTCTCGGTGAGGGCCCAACCGCCACCGGCGCCAAAAATCAGCAGATTCAATGGGTCGACATCATGGGCAAGCTGGTGCGCACCCGACATTTAATTACTGGAGAAATTTCCGAATATCAGACAGCGGAGCATGTTGGTTTTGCTATTCCGCGCAAAAATGGCGGAGATGTAATTGGCACGGCAAGTGGCCCACATCTTCGTGATGCCGATGGAACTTTGCATAAATTGCCAACTCGCGTAGATGCTGATGGTTTTAGCGCAACCCAGATAGTTCGTTGGAATGACGGAAAGATCTCTCCTGCTGGAGATTTATTTTTAGGGACTATGGGATATAAATTTGAAAACAATGCTGCCGCTCTTTATCAGATGCGCGCAGATGGAAAACATATGCGCCGACTTTTTGGCGACGTAACAATCAGTAATGGTCTTGATTGGACTCCTGATGGAAAAACTATGTTTTACATAGATACAACTTTGCAGAGAGTTGACAGATTAGATGTAGTGGAAAGAGATGTGATAAACCGTCGTACATTTATAAATTTCCCAGAGAGTATGGGAATGCCAGACGGAATGTCAGTTGATGAAAATGGAAATCTTTGGGTCGCTTTTTGGACTGGCTCGGCAGTACGTTGCTTTGATGGGGAAAACGGCAAGCAACTTGATGAAGTAAGTTGCCCAACCCCAAGAATTACTTCTTGTGTATTTGCTGGTGAAAATTTAGATCAATTAATTATCACTAGCGCTCGCGAAGAAAGTGAAGTAGGCGAACCAAAGGAATCAGGAATGACATTTATCGCAACTCCCGGGGTGCGCGGTCAAAAGACCACCCTCTTTGGAGCGTAATGCCTGATCTATATACCTTCGGGGAAGCAATGGCATTGTTTCTTTCCGAAGATACCGATTCAGTTATTGATGCGAAGTTGTATCGCAGAAGCACTGCAGGCGCCGAAGGTAATGTCGCAGTAGCAGTTTCTAGACTCGGTTTGCACGCACATTTTTATACCCACCTAGGACAAGATGAGTTAGGTACCGCAATCCTTGATGATTTTATCGCTGAAGGCGTAGATGTGTCTGAAGTTAAGCGAGTGCCAGAATTTAGTGGGACCATGATCAGGAATCCTGGAACTACCCGTCCTGTCGAAGCAACATATTTAAGAAAAGGTGCCGCAGCAACAACAATTTCGCCAGCTGATATTAATTTAGGAATGCTGCACTCATCGAAATGGGTTCATACCACGGGAATTACTTGTGCAATATCAACCTCAGCCGCAAGCGCTGTTGAATTTGCATTAACAAAAGCAAGAGAAGCAAAGGCCGCTTGCAGTTTAGATTTAAATATTAGAAGAAAATTGTGGAGCGAAGCTCAAGCAAGAGTAGTTCTTGAACCTTTGGCTCATGATATTGATCTGCTTATTGGCGGAGAAGATGAGTACCTTGCAATCTTTGGTGAAAATGATCCAAAACGTGCCTTGGAATTAGTTGCAGATCGTGGTTGCAAAATTGCGATCATGACAAAAGGTGACCAGAAAATTCGTTACCTTATTGATGGTGAGTTCGGGGAAGTAACGCCACCTAAAGTTAAAGCTGTTGATCCAGTCGGATCAGGGGACGCATTTACAGGTGGGGTAATCGCAGGGTTGCTAAGTGGTTTGAGTGCAATAGATGCGATTAAACAGGGCAGCGTTTCAGGGGCCCGTGTAGCAAGCCAATTTGGTGATTGGGCTGGATTGCCAACTGGGGTTAAAGGTAGAACTGATCCAGCGATAATTGCCCAACTAACCGGAGGAGCCCAATGAGTGTTGTCGATACATTATTGAAAAGTGGTGCAGTTGCGATTGTTCGAACTGCTGATCAAGCAAGTTGTCAGGAAGCCGCCGATGCAATTGTTGGCTCTGGGTTAACTTCAATAGAAATTACCCTCACAACTCCAGGGGCTTTTGATGTAATTGCCTCATTGGCAGCACGTAAGAATGTTTGCGTTGGAGTAGGAACGGTTTTGACAATTGCAGATGTGGCTAATGCAGCAAAAGCCGGTGCAACTTTTGTGGTTTCTCCAAATACAAATCCTGAAGTTATTGCGGCCACTAAAAAGGCTGGTTTGATTTCAATTCCTGGAGTCGCAACTCCAAGTGATGTTGCTACCGCACTTTCCGCAGGTGCTGATGTGTTGAAATTATTTCCAGCATCTTCATACGGGCCGGCTCATCTAAAAGCGTTGCGTGATCCATTTCCAGGAAATCTTTGGTGTCCTACCGGTGGATTAAGTGTGGCCGCGGTCCCAGATTGGTTCGCTGCTGGTGCAAATATGGTTGGCCTTGGCGGCCCCCTTCTAAAAGGTGGCCTGAGTGCTATCCCAGCAAATGTGGCCGCATTCTTGGCTGTTGTTGCGCAAGTAAGAGAGATAAACTCCTGATCATGAAATTACCAAATGACCATATTTTAGTAACTGGCGGAGCAAATGGAATCGGGGCTGCAATTGTGCTCGATGCAGCACAGGCTGGAGCACGTGTCTCCTTTGTAGATATCGATGTTGCCGGTTCTGAAAAATACCTTGGTGAATTAAGAACTGCCGGCCATAAAGTTGAATTTGAACGTGCCGATGTAGGTAACTTTGCTGATGTAGAACAAGCGCTCAAAAAGTTAGTAGCCAAACAAGGTGATTTTACTGGCGTAGTAAATAATGCTGGCGTCGGTTCAAGTGCTGATCCAGTAACGATGACTGATGAAGAGTGGGATGTTTTTTTTGCTATTGATATGAAATCAATTTGGCACACTGCAAAGTTAACTTTGCCGGC
>CAEZUJ010000035.1_pt1 | contig 12349 bp, 11 predicted proteins | sample 7264451 | NCBI WGS metagenome assembly CAEZUJ01 (sample SAMEA6813828, study PRJEB35770) | uncultured Actinomycetes bacterium | biome: Freshwater; feature: Freshwater reservoir; material: water | place: Czech Republic | collected 2016-04-20 | depth 0.5m m
CAGGTAAACCTGGGTATTTCGATGAGGCTTTAGCTGAACGTCCGTTACCGTCCGTTTCTCAGCGAAGGGCTTAGATTAGAGGTACTGCGGCGCTAGGGTCAAATTGGGCTCTTGAGCCCGGATTTTCCCCAAAAATTACTAGTCAGATCCAGTCCAGAATCAGTCCAGAATCAGTCCAGAATCAGCCCCGAATAGCCACTCCAAGTTCTTTTTTGCCTTTACGTAAAATCAAATAACGACCATGAATTAGTTCAGATTCACTTGGAATAGCGCTCTCATCAGCCACTCTTTGATTATTTACATATGCGCCGCCCTCTTTAATTAGGCGACGTGCTGCTGATTTTGATTCAACAATCCCTGCAGCGTGAAATAAATCAATAACGGAAGGGAATTCTCCTTCGATTACTGTATTTGGAAGTTGACTAGCTGCAGATGCCAAAGTTTCTAAATCAACTTCACCTAATTCGCCTTGTCCAAAAAGTGCTTTTGAAACTAATTCGATCCGCTCAATAACTTCTGGTGAGTGCACAAGTGAAGTTAACTCACGTGCTAAATACCGTTGTGCGTTTCGGGCGCCAGGATTTTCGTTGACCTCTTTTTCTAATTCTGTTACTTCTTCTCTGGTAGCAAAAGTGAAAACTTTAATAAATGGAATTACATCTTTGTCATCACTATTAAACCAATATTGATAAAAAGCATATGGAGATGTTAGTTCTGGGTCTAACCAAATGCTTCCCGAAGCAGTTTTTCCAAATTTACTTCCATCAGCTTTTGCTAATAATGGAATTGTTAAAGCATGTGCAGATCCACCAGTAACCCGTCGAATCAAATCTAAGCCTGCAGTTATATTGCCCCATTGATCACTGCCGCCGATTTGTAAAACGCAGTTCTCACGTCGGAAAAGCTCTAGGAAATCATATGATTGCAAAACTTGATATGAAAATTCAGTGTAGGAAATTCCGTTACTTTCTAAACGAGATGAAACTGAGTCCTTACTTAACATTAAATTTACCGAGAAATGTTTACCGATGTCACGTAGAAATTCAATAGCCGATAACGGCGCAGTCCAATCTAAATTATTTGCAACTAAAGCACCATTTGGAGTTAAATCAAAATCAATAAACTTCGAAACTTGTTTGTGGATCCGTTCCACCCATTCTTGAACAGTTGCCTCTTCATTAAGTGTCCGTTCATCAGATCTGCCACTTGGGTCACCTACTAGACCGGTTGCTCCGCCTACAAGTGCAATAGGTCTGTGGCCGGCTAATTGAAATCTTCGCAATGCCAGCAGTACTACCAGGTTTCCAACATGCAAACTTGGTGCTGTTGGATCAAAACCCACGTACAAAGTCAACGGTTTCTTATCTAAAGCTTCAGATAACTCTTTTCGATCGGTGGTCTGCGAAATTAAACCGCGCCATTCCAGTTCGGTCAGTAAAGAGTTCTCACTCATAGATCAATCACTCTGGCTTCTATCCATTTTTGTTGGGAAACCATAAGCGTATCTAATCTGCTTAATTGGGCGCGTACCTGTTTTGGCGATGTTGCTCCATAACTATCGCGCGCCTCTAGCGCACCTTTAACAGTTAATGATTTCTTTACCGAATCAGTAAGTTTGGGATGCAAGTTAGATAACTCAGCAAGGCTCAAATCTTCAAGCTGGCGTCCGCTACTTTCACATAAAGCCACAGCCTTACCGGCAATCTCATGGGCTTGTGCGAAAACAACCCCTTCTTTTGCTAGAAAATCTGCAATCTCGGTTGCCAATGAGAAACCAAGTGGTGCCCCTGTTGCCATTTTTTCACGATCAAAAATTGTGGTCGAGACCATTCCAGTCAAAGCCGGCAAAAGAATCTCTAAAGTATCAACCGCATCAAAAACTGGTTCCTTATCCTCTTGTAGATCCCGGTTGTATGCGAATGGCAAACCTTTTAAGGTAACTAACAAGCCAGTTAAATCGCCAATCAATCTTCCGGATTTTCCACGTGCTAATTCGGCAATATCTGGATTTTTCTTTTGCGGCATTATTGATGAGCCAGTTGAATAAGCATCATTTAATTTTGCCCAACCGAATTCAGTTGTCGCCCAGATCGTCCACTCTTCCCCGATTTGAGATAGGTGTACCCCAATCAATGCGGCGATAAATAAAAATTCAGCAGCGAAATCGCGATCACGTACTGCATCAATACTATTTTCGGCAGAACTATGAAATCCAAGAGTATGTGCACTTAATACTGGATCAGTTGATAGCGCTGAACCAGATAAAGCTCCCGCTCCCAGCGGACTGACACCGGTGCGTTCCCACCATTGTTGTAATCTTTCAATATCTCGGGAGATTGCGTGGGCATGTTTAGCCAACTCGTGACCGAAAATTACTGGTTGAGCATGTTGTAAGTGGGTAAAACCTGGTGCTGGCGCATCAGCATAATCTGCACCAAGTTTTGCTAACGCCTTCTCTAAAGCTAAAAGTAATTGAGCCAGCCCCACGCCAACATCTCTTAAGTAAAGTCGCAAATCTGTGGCAATTTGATCATTACGTGATCTTCCGGCTCTTAATGAACCGCCAATCTCACCAATCCGCTCACTGAGAATCCGCTCTAATGCTGAGTGGACATCTTCATCACCGCTATTGGGCAAAACTTTTCCCGAAACAACATCAACTCTTAATAAATTAATCGCGGCCTTAATTTTCTCAAAATCCTTTTGCGAAACAATTTTTGAATTTAATAGATTTGTAAGATGCACTTGGCTGCTATCAAGATCGTATGGGGCTAATCTCCAATCAAAATGCACGCTACGAGAGAGCGCTGCAAGTGCATCCGAAGGAGCATCTGCAAATCTGCCACCCCAAAGCGCCATTACATCTCCCCTAACTTTTTACAAAAATGAATGTCGTAACTGATCAAAATCATATCTGTTCCGATTGTGCCAAACTCAGTAATAACTGTGCGTTTCGCTCAGCGCCATCAGCTTGGCTCGAAACAACTAACACTGTGTCATCTCCAGCAATTGTGCCGATTATTTCTGGAATAGTGCCCGCTCTTGAAGCCCTATCTAAAGCGCTTGCTAGTAATTGAGCACCGCCAGGTGGAGTACGCAAAACTGTTAAATTGCCACTTGATTTCACATCTACTAATAAATCGCTGATTAGCCGGGAAACTTTACTTAATGGCTCATCACCTGCTTCTTGATTGATTCGATAATTTGGATCTCCTTGTGAATCTCTACCGCGTACCGCACCAATCTCCTCTAAATCACGACTGACAGTTGCTTGAGTCACTTCGAACCCCGAAATTTTCAATCGATCAACAATTTCGATTTGCGAGTGAATGCTGCCTTGGGTGATCCAATCTTTAATTATTTCCTGTCGAGCTACTTTTGTGTGTGGAGTACTCATAATCTACCTACCAATATTGCGCGCAAAGCCACCAAAAATTCATTTACATCTGTTTCGGATGCAATAAGTGGTGGTGAAATACGAATCGTGGTGGCATTGGGTGAGTTAACCAAGAATCCACGATCTTCCAAAGCTGCCAAGATCTCTGATCCAATTGGTTCAATAAATTCGATTCCGATCAATAGCCCGGCGCCACGAACTTCTTTCACTTTTGGAAATGTTTGAGCTGTGCTGATTATCAGTTCACCAAATGCAGAAATTTTTGAAAGTAATTGATCATCTTCGATTACCGAAATTGCTGCACGTGAAGCAGCCACACTTATTGGATTGCCACCAAAAGTTGAACCATGAGTTCCGGGAGTAAATAACTTCGCGCTTTCACCAAGTGCGATCATGGCGCCCAGTGGTAATCCGCCGCCGAGTCCTTTGGCCAGCGTGATGATGTCCGGTTTGATGCCTTCATGTTGGTAGCCAAACCACTTTCCAGTTCTTCCCATTCCGGTTTGTACTTCGTCAATTGCAAGTAATGCGCCAACTTCATCACATCTTTCTCTAACAGATTTGAGAAAACCTTTAGGCAGAGTTAAGACTCCGGCTTCTCCCTGGATGGGTTCAATCATCACCATCGCAGTACGTTTGGTAATTCCTCTTTTCAAACTTTTAAAATCTCCATATTTGAGGAATTTCACTCCTGGAAGCAGCGGTTCGAACGGCGCAGCTTTACCTGGCTGTCCTGTTATGGAAAGTGCTCCAATTGTTCTACCGTGGAAACTATTTGTGAAAGCGACAATTCTAGATTTTCCAGTTAGACGTGAAGCCTTGATCGCCGCTTCATTTGCTTCCGCGCCCGAGTTGCAAAAAAATACTCTCGCAGAATCATCGTTAACCAACGATTGTAATTTCTTTGCTAATTCTAAAACTTGGGGATGTGCATACAAATTACTAACATGCGAAAGAGTTCTAACCTGATCCTCGACAGCCTTTATCACTTTGGGATGCGCGTGACCAACTATGTTGGTTGCAATACCACCAAGAAAATCACGATACTCCCGACCGTTGCTATCTTTTACGAGCAAGCCCTTACCTTCAGTTAGTAACAACCTTGGGGATCCGTAATTTGCGGTGAATAGATCATTCCACTGTTCAGAGATACTCATGAATGCACCAACGTTCCGACTAAACCAGATACTGCATTTGTAATCGCACCGGAAATTCTGCCATCACTTATTCGAGCGCAACTCGCTCCCGAGTCGATAGCATTTAAGCAAGCGGTGATTTTAGGAATCATTCCCGCGTTTAAAGCAGGTAGTAATTTACGCGCTTCAGTAACTGAAATTTCGTTAATCAAAGAACTCTCATCTGGCCAATTCTCATACAAGCCCGGTACATCAGTTAAAAACAGAGCCAACTCAGCCTTTAATGCTCCTGCGATTGCACCTGCTGCTATATCTGCATTTACATTTAACGGTACGCCAGATTTATCTTGACTTACTGGTGCAATTACCGGAATGAATTCCTCGGATAAAAGGGAATTAATTAATGATGGATCGACCTCGGCAATCTCGCCCACCAAACCTAAATCAATTGATTCACCATTAACTAGCTTGGGTTTACGTATCGCAGTTATCAAATTTGAATCCCGGCCGGTAATGCCAACGGCTTTTCCACCGGCTTTATTGATTGAGCTAACAACAGATCTCAGAACTTCTCCGCATAAAACCTGCTGGACAACATCCATAATCTCTGGAGTAGTAACCCGTAATCCAGATATAAATTTTGATTGAATCCCAAGTTTTTCCAATGCTGCTTCTATTTGAGGTCCTCCCCCGTGCACAACAACTGGTTGCTTGCCACTTCTTTGCAATGCAACTATTTCATTTGCAAATGCCATTTGTAGATTTGCATCAGTCATGGCATGTCCACCATATTTAATGATAATCATGATGAGTACGCTGAATTCTCATGTACGTACATTGTGCTTAAGTCATTAGTCCAAACTATTGCTTCAGAGTTTCCACTTTTTAAATCAATCAAAATTGAGACATCTTTGCCGCTCATGTCGACAAGATCACGATCGGCCCAAGGGGCGCTATTTCTTGCAATCATGACTCCGTTTATCGATACATCCAAATCTGCTGGATCAAAAATTGCATCTGTGACTCCTACCGCTGCGAGAATGCGTCCCCAATTGGCATCCTCACCAAATATTGCGCATTTCAATAAATTATTACGTGCACAGGCCCGTCCAACCTCTACGGCATCATTTTCATCAACAGCGTTAATTACTTTAATAGAAATTATTTTGGTATGTCCTTCTGCATCACTAATCAATTGATGAGCTAGCGAGGAGCAGACTCCTACTAATTGTGCCTTTAAGTTCTCCAGGGAAATTTTTACCCCAGAGGATCCTGAAGCCATCAGCAAAACCGTGTCATTGGTTGATGTACAACCATCTGAATCTATACGGTCAAATGTTTGTTCTGTTGCATAATCGAGCGCTTGCTTCAATTCTTTTGAATCGACTATGGCATCGGTTGCCAGCACGCAAAGCATTGTGGCCAAAGAGGGTGCCAACATTCCAGCACCTTTTGCGATTCCGATAAATGAACTTCCTTCAAAATTTGCTCTAGCAATTTTAGGTTTGGAATCAGTTGTCATAATTGCATTTGCCGCACCATCCCAATCATCTGAATTGAGCGTGCTCACCGCCAGTGCGACGCCTGATTCAATTTTGTCCATTGGAAGTCGAACACCAATTAAACCGGTTGAACAAATAAAAGTATCTGAAGAAGAAATCCCTAAACTTTCCGAAACAATTTCAGCGCTTTTGTGAGTATCTGCGAAACCCTCAGGTCCAGTGCATGCATTAGCGCCACCGGAATTAAGTAGAACTGCTTCAATCTTTCCATCTTTTATCACCTGTTGACTCCATATAACAGGGGCTGCAATGACCCGATTCTTAGTAAAGACCGCAGCAGCACTTTTTTGCGGACCCACATTTTGAATCAACGCTAAATCTGGCAAACCGCTACTTTTCAATCCGGCTGCCACGCCTATTGCTAAAAATCCTTTGGGATTGTTTGTCATGCGTGCAGCCCAACTGGAGTTAATCCAGTGTTTTCGACAAATCCACAGATCAGGTTTGCATTTTGAATTGCTTGCCCAGCAGCACCTTTTCCTAAATTGTCTATCCCAGTAATAATAATTGCTTTGTTGGTTCGTTTGTCCAAAGAAATCTGAATTTGCAATCCATTGCTTCCAGTCAAGGAAGATGTTTGTAATGTTTCACCTTGAGTTAAAACTTCAATAAAAAATTCTTTCGCATATGCATTTTCAAAAGTATCTTGTAATTGAGTTAATGTTATGTCAGCAGAGACCGTAGCGCTGATAGTTGCCAAAATTCCTCTTGGCATAGGCGCTAAAATTGGAATAAAAGAAAGTTTTATCTCTTTTTTTGTGATCCGTTGAATATTCTCTTCAATCTCAGGAGTGTGTTGATGAACTCCCCCAACTTTATATGCAGACAGAGAACCCATAACTTCACTTGCAAGCAAATTATTCTTTAATGATCTTCCAGCTCCAGTCGTGCCGGAAGCCGCGACAATAGTTATCTCCTTCAATCCTTCATTTGTTATAAATGGAATTAACGGCAATAGCCCCACTGAAATTGCGGTTGCGTAACACCCCGGATTTGCAATGTGCGTTGCGTTTTTAATTTTCTCTCGCGCTCCTGGCATTTCTGGCAAACCATAAGTCCAAGTTCCAGCATGCGTTCCACTATAAAATTTATTCCAGGATTCGGCACTTTCTAATCTAAAATCGGCTCCCAGATCAACAATCTTTGGAGTTTTTAACTGTGAAATTAATTTAGCTGACTCTCCATGCGGCAATGCTAAAAAAACCAAATCTAAAGAGTTGAGTAATGCGATATCTACCGCAGTAAATTTTTGATCTGAAAAGGAACGTAGATGGGGGTGGATTTCGGTGATCTGAGTTCCAGCTGATGAAGCTGCCATCGCCGCACAAATTTCAAATTCGGGATGTGTGCTCAACAAACGTAGTAACTCCCCACCGGCATAACCGCTGGCGCCAACCACTCCGATTTTCATTCTCATAATATACAGTATTTATGCGTTGTTATGCAATTTTATGCATTAAAATCGGCTCAAATAGCGGATTTAAGTTCGGAGCACCGCACCACAGGCCTTGTTGGCGCTCTCGATTGCACTAGCTCGGTGACCAGCAACCTCTTCGGCGGTCAAGGTGCGATCTGCGGCCCTGAAGGTGAGCGTAAAAGCGTAGGAAATTTGCCCCTCAGGCACCCCTGGTCCCGTGTACCGATCAAATAACTCAATTTTCTCTAGCAAGGAGCCAGCACCTTGAGTTAATGCGTTTATTAAATCAACTAACACAACTTCACTACTAACAATCAGCGCTATATCTTGAATTGTTGGAACCATAGTTGTGATCGCTTTGGCTTTTACCGATTCAGGATAAGCAATTGCATCGAGATTGACCATAAACGCTCCGGCGCGCTCAGGTAATCCCAGCGCAGATATAACTCGTGGATGTAACTCCCCTGAATGTCCAACCATGACTCCATTGACTCGCAACTCTGCACATCGCCCAGGATGCCATGGAGCAAAATCACTTGCGTGGATCGTAGGTTCCCATCCGCAACTTCGAACTACTTCAACGGCGGCCTGCGTTGCATCACTCCAATCAAAATTCCGACCCTGGCCCCACCAACTCTCACGTTCTAACGCACCGGCAAAAAATCCACCAACGCAAAGCGGTTGCTTGGGAACATGAGCTAATAATTTAGCAATCTCTTCAGCCGATGGTTTTGCATCTACTCCAAGAATTGGTGAATCAGATGGTTCATTTACTGCTCGATATATATTTCCAATTTCAAAAATGCCAAGTGATCTCACTCCCCTACTAAAATTCTTCAACCCAACTTGAATCAATCCAGGAACTAAATGCGTTCTTAAAAATGGTTCTTCTTCTGAGATTGGGTTTGCTAGTCGATACGCTTTTGCGCGATCTCCAGTAAAGCCCATCATCGAAATAGTTTCAGCACTGATAAATGGGTAACTTTGAACTTCAGTTAATCCTCGATTAGCTAGCAGTTGTACTACGCGTCTGCGACGACGTTGCGCTGGAGTTAATCCCCTACTGAGTGGTGAGGCAGGAAGAATGGATGGAATATTTTCATAACCATTTAGCCTAGCTACCTCTTCGACGAGATCAATACTTACATTTAAATCTGGTCGCCAAGAAGGGCTGGTAATCTGCCAATGCCCATTTTTGCCTTCACTAATTTCACAACCAATTGCAAGCAGAACTCCTCTTACTACTTCGTTACTGTAATTTCCACCAATAACTTTACTTGGAGCTTGTGGATCAAAGTCGATCTTTTGCGCAGGGATTAAATTATCTACCACATTAAAGCCAATGTACTTTGCTCCAGCGTGCTCAACCAAAAGATTTACTGCCCGCATCGATGCAATATGTGTGAGCTGTGGATCTACGCCGCGTTCAAACCGTCGTGAAGCTTCCGTTGATAATTTTTGGGAGCGAGCATTTTTGGCAATCATGACTGAATCGAAGTGAGCTGCTTCAATCGTAATAGCCTTGGTTTTAGAGGTTACTTCGGATTCAAATCCGCCCATAGTTCCGGCAATTGCTAGCGCTCCTGAATCATCAGCGATTAATAGATTTTCTCCGAATAATTCGCGTTCTTGTTCATCAAGAGTTTTGATTGACTTAATTTCTTTTGCCACTCGAACAGTAATGGCACCTTTAATGCGATCAGAATCAAAGGCATGTAGCGGCTGTCCTAATTCGATCATTACGTAATTTGTAATATCAACTGCGATAGAGATAGATCTCATGCCACACATTTGTAATCTGCGAACCATCCAAAGCGGAGATGGTGCATCTGGATTTACTCCAGAAACAGAGCGAAGGTGAATTCGGTCAGCACCCTCTTTAATTTTCACTTTAATTGGACCGGATAGCTCTTTCGAATCATTTACTTCTACTAATGAGGTTGGATCTAGATAATCAAGATTTAATGCCGTTGCAATCTCGCGAGCAATCCCGCGGATAGACATTGCGTAGCCACGATCTGGATTAATCGCGATATCGAAAATCTTTTCATCTAATCCTAAAGTTGCAATCGCATCGCTACCAATCGGTGCATCTTGTGCACTTATGACCAAGATTCCAGTGTGGTCATCTCCCATTCCCAATTCTCTAGCACTGCAGATCATTCCATCGCTGGTGCGACCGTAAGTTTCTCTCGCGGTGATTGGGAAAGGTCCTGGAAGTAGAGCGCCAGGTAACGCGACAACAACATGATCACCAACTTTAAAATTTTGGGCCCCACAAATTACATTGCGAATCTCACCAACATCGACGCTCACCCATCTGATTGGTTTTTTATACTCAGTAATCTCTTCTATGGAAATTACTTTTCCGAATTTGATTGGGCCATTAATTTCATCAGCTAAGTTCTGAACACCTTCGACTTCGAAACCAGCACCAACCAGTGCTTGAGTAATAATCTCAACATTTATTTCTGAAGGAAGTTTTACAAATTCAGATATCCAGGAGATCGGAAATTTCATCTGCCTGCTCCAAAATGTTGAGTAAATCTAATATCGCCTTCAACAATGTCACGCATATCAGTGATTCCGTGACGGAACATTAATGTTCTTTCTAATCCCATTCCAAACGCAAATCCAGAATATTGATTTTGATCTACCCCACACGCTTGCAAAACTTTGGGGTTCACCATTCCACAACCGCCCCATTCAATCCATCCTTCGCCGCGGCAGGTACGACAGGAATCGGCATCTGTCGCATTTTCTCCACGACATACAAAACATCGAATATCTACTTCCGCACTTGGCTCGGTAAATGGGAAAAATGAGGGCCGTAATCTGGTGACAATTCCTTCACCAAACATCGCAGTAGCGAAATGATCAAGAGTTCCCTTTAAATTTGCCATAGTAATTCCACGATCAATTACTAAACCTTCGACTTGATTAAAAACCGGTGTATGGGTGGCATCTAATTCATCAGATCTAAAAGTTCGCCCTGGGCAAATAACATAAATTGGTGGAGTGCGCTCAAGCATTGTTCGAATTTGGACCGGAGATGTATGGGTTCGCAAAACCAAACCTGCAGATAACGGCTCTATAAAAAAAGTATCTTGCATCGTGCGAGCCGGATGATCAGGTGGAATATTCAAAGCATCAAAATTTAACCATTCTGCTTCGATCTCAGGACCTTCAGCAACTTCATACCCCATTCCGATAAAGAGATCACTTATATCTTCACGAAGTGATGTCAGAGGGTGGATTCCGCCGCGTGATGTGCGATCAAGCGGAAGAGTTACATCAACTTTCTCCTCGACTAGGACTCGTTGGTCTCGCTCTTGTACAAGCAGCGCCTCACGTACTGAGGCAGCTTCAGCAATCCTTGATCTTGCTTCATTAATAATTTTCCCACGATCAGATTTTTCACTTGCTGGCAACGTGGCGAGTTCACGGTTTGCCAAAGCAATCGCAGATTTATCCCCTGCGTGAGCCAATCGGGCATTTTTAAACTCTTCAAGATCCCCTGCCGCGTTAAAAGCGGTTAATGCAGCCGAAACTACGGCTTCAAGATCTGCAGACACAATATTTATTCTATCGGCGTCAGGGCGTTAGATGCTGCGTAAATGGCAAGAGCAGCTGACGTGGCGAGGTTGAGGCTCTCGACTCCAGCCTTCATAGGAATGCGAACCTGATGGTCACATTTTTTGCTGATTTCTGTCGGCAATCCATGAGCTTCATTGCCAAAGATGAAAACACTCTTTTTCGGCAATACCTTTATAAATTCCTTTAATGTACTTTTTCCACTTCCGGTCATTGCAATACTTTTCATCTCAACTTCCTGTGCGGATTTCATTAATTCTTCAAATTCAACATTTACTATAAATGGAAGGTGCCACAAAGAGCCTGCAGATGCGCGGACCACTTTAGGTGCAAAAGGATCAACACTTCCTGGCGAAAGTATTAGACCTTGTGCGCCAAGCGCATGAGCACTTCTTATTATTGTGCCGAGGTTGCCTGGATCATTTATTTCATGACAATAAATTAACAAGTTTGAATCTGCAGTTAATTTATTTAAATCAGGAAGCGCATCTTTAGCACATGTTGCCAAAATTCCTTGCGCATTTTCAACTGAACTCATCGCAGCCATAACTTTTTCGCTAACAACTATCGGATCAGTGGCGAGCAATTTGCTGAACTGAACTAGCGCTGCCTCAGTTACGTACAACTGTGTGATTTTGAATCGCTTAGATTTAGTCGCCGCTTCTACTGCTTGTGGTCCTTCAGCCAAAAATTCATTAGCGGTTTTTCTACCCTTAGAAGTATGAAGAGCCTTCACTCTCCCGATATGGGGTGAGCGAAGGCTCGTCAAAACGCTAGTCATTAGCGATCAATTAACTATGCAACAACAGCGTGCTTGCGTGCTACTTCCACCAAAGTACTAAATGCTTGTGGATCGTTAATCGCAAGATCTGCAAGTACCCGGCGGTCAACTTCAACGCCAGCAATTTTTAACCCCTGGATAAAACGGTTGTAGGTCATATCGTTTTGACGTGCAGCGGCGTTGATACGCGCAATCCACAAACGACGGAATTGACCTTTCTTATCTTTACGATCGTTGAAGGCGTACACCATCGAGTGGGTAACTTGTTCCTTCGCACGTGAGAATAAACGAGAGCGTTGACCGGTGTAACCACTTGCACGCTCGAGAGTTGTGCGACGCTTTTTGGCGGCATGAACACCGCGCTTAACTCTTGCCATCTAGATCACCCTTCCCTTACTTCAAACGGAGTAGACGCTTGGCGGTATTTGTAGTTGCATCATTAGCAACAACATCACCGGAGAG
>CAEZUJ010000036.1_pt1 | contig 12026 bp, 10 predicted proteins | sample 7264451 | NCBI WGS metagenome assembly CAEZUJ01 (sample SAMEA6813828, study PRJEB35770) | uncultured Actinomycetes bacterium | biome: Freshwater; feature: Freshwater reservoir; material: water | place: Czech Republic | collected 2016-04-20 | depth 0.5m m
AGTATCGAGAGAACTTTGCAAGTAAATTTAAAAGCACCTTTTTTCTTAATTCAAGCAGCATATAAAGAGCTAGTAAAAAACAAGGGATCAGTTTTAAACATTGGTTCGGTTAATGCTTATGCAGGAGAATCAACACTCTTGGCATACAGCATCAGCAAAGGTGCGATGCAGACAATGACGCGCAACCTTGCAAATGCTCAAGGCGTAAATGGAGTTAGAGTCAATCAAATTAATCCAGGATGGGTACTAACAGAGCGCGAAGACCGTGATCAAGTTAAAAAAGGGCTGGAACCTGGTTGGCATCAAAGATTAGAGCGCGAGGCAATTCCATCTGGTGCAATGACTACCTCTGCTCAAATGGGGGAAGCAGCTATTTATTGGCTCTCTGATGAATCAAAACCCTTTACAGGATCAGTTGTAGATCTTGAACAATTTTCGATTATCGGAAGAAATCCGGAGAAATTATAAATGCCAAAATTAGCCGCATTTCCAAAAGGATTTATTAGGCAATTAGTTTCAGGCGAAATGAGTATCTATGAGTGGATTGAATTAGCAACCAAACTTGAAATTGACGGGTTAGAGTTTTATAACGATTTTGCTGATGTAAAAGATCCTGCAAATTGGCCAAAGATTCGAAAAGCGGTCGAAGCAACTGGCATGGTGATTCCAATGATGTGTGCTTCTCCTGATTTCACAATCCCAGATCCAGAAGGTCGGGCCCGTGAGGTAGCAAAAGAGATCGCCTCCATCAGAATGAGTGCTGAACTTGGGGCAAAGTATTGTCGAGTGCTATCAGGCCAGCGACGCAAAGAGATAACTCGCGAAGAAGGTCTTGGATACGTTGTTGCTTCGATTGAAGCATGTTTGCCGATTGCCGAAGAACTTGGAATTACTTTAATTATTGAAAATCATTACAAAGATGATTTTTGGACTGAGCCAGAGTTTGCCCAAATGATGGATGTTTTTGTCGAATTAGTTGGGCGGATCGACTCACCATGGTTTGGAGTTAACTTCGATCCAAGCAATGCCATAGCGGCCGGTGAAGAGCCACTTGATTTGCTTGAAGCTGTTAAACATCGAGTAGTCACAATGCATGCCAGCGATCGTTACTTGGCAAATGGAACCATCGAAGATTTGCGACGCCAAGAAGGTGGAACTGCTGGTTATGTTTCATTTTTCAAACATGGAGTAATCGGTAAAGGGTTAAATGATTACGACGCTATTTTCAGCACCCTAAAAGGCGTTGGTTTTGATGGATGGATCAGTATTGAAGATGGCGTTGATGGAATGGAGCAGATGCACGAATCTGCAGAATTCTTAAAACGCAAAATTGCCCAACACTGGGGTTAAATAACAACCATCTCAATATCAAGTAGTTCTGCAACCGCACGCAATTCGCTCACGCGATGTCCAGTTCCAAGTGCCCAGTGGTGAGGTACTCCGGTTGCGCTCCAGGAATCGCACCATTCGCCAGGATTTACTCCGAAATCAACAAGAGATGTGGTGTTACCGATGCGCAATCTTGGGCCATCAACAACTTTTCCTTCTGATGCTACAAATTGATATGTTCCGTTTTTGCGTTGGGTAACACCAAAGACCGTCACTGGTCCGTGTTTAACATCAAACTCAACTGATATTCCAAAGCCACGTTTGCCGTGATAAACACCAAGTCCACGCAACATTGGTTTCCCATTACTAATTGAAAGATGTGCAGGTCCATCATGACCCATCTCCACAACACCAGCGTTGAAATTTAAAGCTTGGAACTCTGTAAATGAGCCACCTGCACCCATGCGATCAAGCATTAACATCCCAATTGAAGTGCGAAGTTCATATTCTCCAACTGCTGGAATACCAGCGCCGGTTAGTAGTGAACAACCCAGAATCATTCCAGCACCAAGACGCTCGTGAATTTCTCCATCTAAGCCGCGGTGATAGTAAGCAAGTGAGTTAATATCAAAATCATCCACTAATTGACGAAGGCCTACGGCAACTTTGCCTGCCCATCTAAAATCTTCTTCGACAACTGTTTTATCAATTTCGAAAATGGATCTGGCTTCATCAAGTACAGAATCAATTTCTTTCTCACTGACTTTTTCCACGCGTACACGAAGGTCATCAAATTCAAGAACTTCCATATGTCCACCAAAATGGGTGCTGACCATTGTCATATCTGTTGAAACATCTAACATTCCTGGATAAAGATGTCCCATGATTCCATGACGGGAGTTACGCAAAATTGCCCGGATGCCCGCGGCTTGAATCCAACTATCAATTTTCTTCCAAGCTCGCTCTTCATGTAGGTAGCCAGAAACACTTCGGAATGGAACTCCCGCGCGCTCAAAAGCATTTGCCATTTCAGGAAGTGGACATGCTCCGCAATATGCCAGCCAAGCACCAGTATCAAAATTCGCGTGATCCATCTGCTCAGTTGGTTGCATGTTAATAACCAGCACTGGCGCATTTGATCTTTGGGCAATTGGAACAATCATTGAGGCGGTCATATAAGTAGTTAAAAAAGTTACGATTAAATCGCATCCGGCTGCGCGCAATTTTTCAGCAGCAGCAGCTCCTTCTTGGGCATCTGAGATAAAACCGACATCTACTAACTCAACATCTAATTTTGCGATCCGCTCAGAAACAAATTTTGCCGACGCTTGTAATTGTGGAAGTAACCCCGGAAATTGTGGCCAATATGTGCCAAGTCCTCCAGCGACCAATCCAACCTTGATTGATTTACGCGGACGTGGGGCGGGGGTGGTGCGAACGCTCTCATTGAGAGTCATAATTTCTCCTACGAGTTAGTTGAATCTCTGGCCAGATGAATCGATTCAGCGGCTTTACCCTAGAAGGGGTGGGTGGGGCTGGTCAAGACCGGGGAGATAACACCGCGCAGTAGGGTTGAATACTCACATGTCCGAACAAGCTGTTACAAAATTTGCGCAACTAAACCGCAGCCTTTACCCATTTATTGTGGCGATATTTTGTGGCCTCTTGCTTCTTTCCAATGTGGGCGCAGTAAAACTCATTGAATTTGGACCAATTATTACTGATGGCGGTGCATTTCTCTTTCCACTGGTTTACATAACTGGAGATGTGCTTAGTGAGGTTTACGGTTTAAAAGCTGCTCGTAAATGTATCTATCTTGGATTTGCTTTCGCGATTTTGGCGGCGTTAACTTTTTACATAATTCAACTTTCACCGCCTGCTGATGGTTGGGGAAATCAAAAAGCTTATGAAGCGATTTTAGGATTTGTTCCAAGAATAGTTTTGGCCAGTATTTGCGGATTTCTGGTAGGCCAATTGTTAAACGCTTATGTATTGGTAAAAATCAAGGAACGTACTAAAGAAAAAGCGCTCTGGGTGCGATTAGTTGGCTCTACCGTTGTTGGAGAGTTGGCAGATACTTTGGTCTTTTGCACTGTGGCCTTTTACGGAGTAATTACCGGTAATGATTTTTGGAATTATGTAATAACTGGATACCTCTACAAAACTTTACTTGAGATAGTTTTACTGCCAATCACTTACCGAGTAATTAAAGTTGTTAAAAGTTATGAACCAACCTATTCAAATTAATCAGTTTAATTACTCCTATTTAGCTGGGTAATAGCGCGCCAAGAAGTCATCACGATAATCCAAATAAGTTCCGTCACTAAGGGATTCGCGGATTCGATCCACTAGATTCACAGTGAAATGCAGGTTATGAATTGTGGCCAAAGTTGCGGCAGCAATTTCTTTGCTTTTAAACAGATGATTCAAATAAGCTCTAGTGTAATTAGCGCAGGTATAACAGCCACAATTTTCATCAATTGGGTTGAAATTACTTTTATTTGCGCTAACTAAAAGGTTAAATCGACCGTTTGCTCCAAAGACTGCGCTGGTACGGGCATTTCTAGAAGGTGCGACACAATCAAAAGTATCAGCACCGGCTTCTATCGCTTTAAATAAATCATCAGGTTCGCCAATTCCAAGCAAATGACGCGGTTTATCTTCTGGTAATTCATCAGTTACCCACGAAACAATTTCTCCGAGCGCGCTCTTATCAATCGCGCCACCAATTCCAAAACCATCAAAATCCATTGCAGCCAAATCTCTAGATGCCTTACGGCGTAGATCTTCATATTGCGCGCCTTGAATTACACCGAATAACGCTTGATACGGTTTACCAACTCTTTCAATTGTTAAACGTTGATGTTCGGCGATACAGCGTTCCGCCCATTTACGAGTGCGTTCTAATGCGATCTCTTGGTAAGCACGTGAGTTCATCAATGTTGTTAACTCATCAAATGCCATCATGATGTCAGCACCGATTTGATGTTGTACCTGCATTGAAATTTCAGGGGTGAATCTATGCATCGCTCCATCTAGATGTGATTTGAAAGTTACTCCATCGTCATCCACGTGAGCCAGTCGCAATTTATCTGGTGCGATAACTTCATCGGCTTCATATTCACCAGGATCCATCGCTAATGTTTTTTTAAATCCAGCACCAAGGGATAGAACTTGAAAGCCACCGCTGTCGGTAAAAGTTGGTCTATTCCAATTCATAAATTTTGCTAAACCGCCGGCTTGGTCAATTAACGCCGAGCCGGGCTGCAAGTAGAGGTGGTAAGCATTAGATAGAACTGCCTGGGCGCCGAGTTGGCCCACTGTTTCGGGAAGCAAGGATTTAACCGCTGCTTTGGTGCCGACTGGGATAAAGGCCGGAGTTTGGATCTGGCCATGCGGGGTTTGGATGATTCCGCGGCGCGCCCGACCTGATTGATGTGAAGGGGTAAATCCCCAATTAGCGCGCTCCATCAGTTGAGCCTATCCACCTGCGCATGAGGGATGAAAATCGGGCAATTCCAAAGTGGTATTGGCTCCTCCTCATCTAGAAGCCAGAACCCACTTGCGATAGGTTTGCGTTCAAGTTACCAGTGAGTATTTTTAGCACTCTTGCTGGAGGCTAATTAATAGGGGGCGATCAAAACGGTTGTTGCGAGCGTAATTGGACGGACTCCACGTCAACTTGCTTGGCGGCGTTTCCGAAGCAATCGCTTTGGTTTACCAACCTTGATCATCTCGGCAACTTTAGTAGTTGTCACCGTAGTAGCTCCATTCATTGGCGGCCTACTTGGGATAGATGGCCGCGAACGTTTCCCAGAAACTCTAAGCAGTCGCGGAATGCCGATCGGAAATTTTGGTGGCATAAGTTGGGCTCATCCACTTGGAATAGAACCGGGAATTGGGCATGACTTATTAGCCAGATTAATTTTCGGGGCTCGAATTTCTTTTTTTGTTGCATTAATTACCACAATTCTCTCAATTGCAATTGGAGTTGTTGCTGGAATCATTATGGGATTTTTTCGCGGAAGAGTTGATTCAACAATCGGTCGTTTTATAGATTTCTTGTTAGCTTTTCCATCATTTTTTATGATTGTGGCCTTAAGTCTTCCAATGGTGCAGCGATTAGAAAAATCTGGAATAGCTGAGGGCAATACCGCCCGAATGCTTTATTTAGTGCTGATTTTAATTTGCTTCGGCTGGCCCTACTTGGCCCGTGTTATCCGATCACAAGTTCTTTCTATTCGGGAAAGAGATTATGTGATGGCAGCACGTGCATTAGGTGCCAGCAATACCAGGATTATTTTCAAAGAAATATTGCCAAATTTGTGGAGCATCATCATTGTTTACTTCTCACTTTCGCTCCCAGGATATTTAACGGCAGAAGCAGTTTTCTCATTTTTGGGATTGGGAATTCAACCTCCAGATGCCTCATGGGGACTTTTGATTTCAGATTCGATTAAGTATGTAATGAATGAACCAACTTATTTTTTCATCACTACGACATCCCTAGTTTTTGTGGTACTTACCTTTAATTTACTTGGCGATGCGGTACGAGACGCTCTTGATCCAAAGAGTGAGGCAAGTTAAAGAGAATTCTGTGCAGCTACGTAACTGCATAGATGTTAAAAAAACTTAATATCGATATTCACAAAGATATAGAGATCGACATATCCATCGTTAAGGGGGAGATATGTTTAAAAATACTTCGGGAAGCTCCCGGATTGCACGGAAGGCCCTTGCATCATTAGCAGCGGTAACGTTGCTTGGTGCAGGTTTAGTAGGTTGCTCGTCAGCTTCAAGCGGAGGTGGCACGCTTACTTATCTGACTCATTCAGATTCATGGACGCATGCTGATCCAAATCGTAACTACACCGGCCAGCATATTGCTTGGTTTGGCTCCTATATGCACCGCACATTAACTGCATATAAGCGTGCTGCAGGTGCAGATGGCTCATCAGTTGTGCCAGACATGGCAACTGATACCGGCCGTGCATCAAATGGAAATAAAACTTGGGAATTCACCCTACAAGATGGCGTCACCTTTGAAGATGGTTCTGCAGTAACTTGTGAAGATGTGAAGTACGGTGTTTCACGTACATTTGCAACTGATGTAATTACTGATGGCCCAGGTTATGCAATCTCAATGCTGGATATTCCAAAAGATAAAGATGGTGCCTCTGTTTATAAAGGACCATACAAGAGTGATGGAAATGACACAGCAGCTTATGACAAGGCAGTTACTTGTTCAGCAGATAATAAAACCATTACCTTTAATCTTTCGCGTGCTGTAGGCGACTTCAACTACACTGTTACTTACCTTTCATTTAGTGCTGTGCCAAAAGCCAGTGATGATGGAGATAAGTACGACATGCACCCAGTTTCAACTGGCCCATACAAAATTGAAAAGTATGTTGCTAAAGATGAAATGGTGTTAGTCCGTAACGATAAGTGGAGCAAAGATTCAGATCCAATTCGTAACGCTTACCCAGACAAGATCGTTGTTCGCTTTGGTCTTGCCGAAGAAGTTCGTGATCAACTTGTGATCAATGATTCAGAACCTGCATCAATGTCACTTGACGGCATTCTTCCAACCAACTTAGCAACCATCTTTGATGATGCTGGTGTGCCAGTTGAAGCTTGGAAAGATCGGGCAATGAATGTTTACGATCCATATGTCACCTATTCGGCTGTAAACGTTGAGAAAGTTTCCTGTGTACAGGTCCGTAAAGCGATCTATTACGCACGTGACTTCGCAGCTCTTCAAACACTTGCTGGCGGAGCAGCCTTTACCGGCGACCCAGCAGATGGTGTAATCAAGCCTTTGATGGGTCTTGATTACAAGAAGACGACAGGATATGAAGATTGGAAAGAAGAAGGAAATGCAGAGAAAGCAACTGCACTTATGGCAGAAGCAAAAACCGCATGTCCTGATGTCTACAAAAAAGCAACTACCACTGGATTGACTTTTGATATTGGAGACTCAGATACCAATAAAAAAGCTGCAACAATCTGGATTGATTCAGTTAAGAAGAACTCAGGAATTATCTTGAAGTTCAACTTTATTGAGCCAGGTAGTTACTACAGTGTTGTGCTAGATCCAACCAAGCAGGGCGATTTATCTCGTGCTGGTTGGGCTCCAGATTGGGCAAATGCTTCAACTGTTATTCCTGAACTTATGCTTGATGGCTATGGATTCCCATTGTCACGAGCTGGCAAAGATCCAACTTATGCCGAGTTCAAGAAACGGGCAGAAGCAAACCTCTCTGAGCCAGATCGGGTTAAGCAAGGCGCCGAGTGGGCTGCACTTAACCAGTATGTAATGGATCAAATGTGGATTATCCCTGGTGTCTTCTCGAAGACCCAAGAGATGTGGGGCTCCAAACTAACCGGAGTCTTCTTCTGGGAACCACAGGGCGCTCCATCATTTGGAGATATCCAAATAGCTAAGTAAGTAAATCGAAAATTCCGGAGGGGAATAATCTCCTCCGGAATTTTTATGAATAGTTAATTACTAATCTTGGAAAGGTAAGTGATGTTTGGATACTTAGTGCGTCGTATCGCAACCTCACTTGCCATTTTATTCGCCGTTAGTTTTGCGGTTTATGCAATTTTTGCACTTTTACCTTTTGATCCGGCAGCACTTACTTGTGGAAAAAATTGCAACAATCCAGCGATAATTGAAGCAAATCGAATTCGGCTCGGTTATGACATTCCTTTTTGGCAGCAGTACATAGTTTTTCTTGGTGGCTTGTTTGCCGGTCGTAATTATGGTGAAGGGGCTGCAGCGATTAACTGTCCTGCACCAAGTCTTGGATACTCATTTAATGAACATGAGTGCGTCACAACTTTAATTAGACAGGCACTTCCAGTCACTGCTTCTTTGGCAATCGGCGCGATGATTTTGTGGCTGATCGTCGGAATAACTCTCGGGGTAGTAGCCGCTAGATTTCGCGGAAGATCTGCAGACACTGCGAGCACCATATTTGTGTTGATTGGCACCTCGCTACCTACCTTCCTTACTGGTCTATTGCTCCTAGTCTTTGTAGTTATTAAGTGGAGAATAATCCCGTTCCCTTCAGGCAATTACACGTCGTTATTTGAAAATCCCTTAGAGTGGGCGCAAATTCTGTTGCTACCTTGGATTACCCTGGCTTTCGCATCTGCGGCGCTATACACCAGATTTGTTCGAAACGCGGTTATCGAAACTTTGAGCGAAGATTTTATTAGAACCGCACGTGCTAAAGGGTTAAGCGAAAAAGTAATTTTACGCAAACATACTTTGCGTGCTGCACTTGCACCAATTGCAACCATGGCTGGTCTTGATTTTGCGGCGTTACTAGGCGGATCTATCTTGACGGAAAAGGTTTTTAATTTACCTGGACTTGGCCGGCTTTCACTTAGCGCCGTAGTTGAGTATGACTTACCGATAATTGTCGGTGCAACTTTATTATCTGCCGCAATTGTAATTGCGATGAATTTAATTGTAGATATTTTGTATGCATTTATTGATCCGCGGGTTCGGGTTGCCGCATGAGTTTGTTAGAAGTAAACAATTTATTAGTTGAATTTAGAACTCCCGATGGAATCGTTAAAGCTGTTGATGGAGTTTCGTTTAAAGTTGATCGTGGCGAGACTCTTGCAATAGTTGGGGAATCAGGATCTGGAAAGACAGTCACAAATTTAGCAGTAATGGGTTTACTCCCACGAAAAATTGCAAATATCTCAGGAAGTGCAAAATTAGACACTGGCGCGGGGCCAGTTGATCTTTTAACAATTCCACGTTCTGAATTGAGAGAAATTCGCGGCAATGACGTAGCGATGATTTTTCAAGATCCGATGTCGGCGCTGCATCCTTATTACACAATTGGGAATCAAATTATTGAAGCGCATCAAATTCACAATCAGTGCAGTCAAGAAGATAGCGAGAAACGTACAATTGAGCTTTTGGAGTTAGTTGGAATCTCAGATGCCCGCAAAAGATTGAACGCTTTTCCGCATCAATTCTCAGGTGGTATGCGTCAGCGGGTAATGATTGCCATGGCGCTGGTAAATAATCCTAAAGTTTTGATTGCAGATGAACCCACAACTGCTCTTGATGTAACAGTACAAGCGCAAATTATGAAATTACTCGCTGATTTACAGAAAGAGTTAGGCATGGCGATGATTTTGATTACCCATGATCTTGGAGTTGTCGCTGGCTCTGCTGACCGCATAAATGTGATGTATGCCGGAAAAATTGTTGAATCAGCTAATGTTTTTGAACTTTTTGCGACTCCACAGATGCCGTACACCCACGGACTATTGGCTTCTATCCCACGGGTGGACCGTCCGCAATTGCAGCGGCTAGAAACAATTTCTGGACAGCCGCCATCATTGATTTCATTACCAGCAGGGTGTGCTTTTGCACCTCGGTGCGCGCGTAAATCAGAGGTTTCTGGAAGTGCTTGCGAATTAACGATGCCAGCTCTTGTCGAAATTAGTACGGGGCATTCATCAAGGTGTCATCTTGTTGGGCAGGTGAATCGATGAGTGAGCCATTGTTACGAGTAGTTGATTTGCAAAAGTTTTTCCCGCTAACTAGCAATAGTATTTTTGTCAGAGCAAAAGGCAGCAATAAGGCGGTTAATGGCGTTTCATTTACATTAAATGCTGGAGAAACTCTCGGATTAGTAGGGGAGTCTGGTTGCGGAAAATCCACGGTTGGCCGTTCGCTCTTGAAATTGTATGAACCAACTGGAGGTGAGATTTACTTTGAAGGTGAGGAGATTTCTAAATTCTCTCACCGAAAGATGAAACCTTTCCGGACAAAGATGCAGATGATTTTTCAAGATCCTTACTCCTCACTAAATCCGCGCCACTCAATCGGCCAAATTATTGGCGCAAGCTTCAAGATTCACGGGGTAACCGATCCTGGTGCCGGTAAATCTATAAAAACCTCAGTTCAAGATTTGATGGAACGTGTGGGATTAAACCCAGAGCATTACAACCGCTATCCGCATGAATTTTCAGGTGGTCAACGCCAGCGAATTGGTATCGCCCGGGCACTTGCGCTAAAGCCTAAATTTATAGTTGCCGATGAACCAGTCTCAGCACTTGATGTTTCGATTCAGGCCCAGGTCATTAATTTGCTGGAAGATTTACGGGATGATTTTGGACTTTCCTACCTTTTTATCGCTCACGATCTTTCAGTAGTACAACACATCTCTGATCGAGTTGCGGTCATGTACCTCGGCAAAATTATGGAGCTTGCCCCAACCTCCTCTCTTTATATTGAGCCACACCATCCATACACAAAAGCCTTGTTATCAGCGGTGCCAATTCCTGATCCAGTGTTAGAGCGTGGCCGGGAGCAGATCGTCTTAACTGGAGATCTACCTTCTCCTTCAAATCCACCAACGGGCTGTGTCTTCAACACCAGATGTTGGAAAGTTCAGGATCGCTGCCGTACTGAGGAACCAGCACTTCTTACCGTGGGTTCTTCACAAGTTGCTTGTCATTTTCCCGAATAATCCCAGAATACTTCCAGCAGGATTAGATAGTTGGCAGAGTAAGGATTTCAGCCCCTGTAGCGGTAACTAAAAGAGTGTGTTCAAATTGCGCACTCCGCGAGCCATCGGCTGTCAGTACCGTCCAGCCGTCATCCCACATCTGATTTTGGTAAGTGCCAAGAGTCAACATCGGTTCAATCGTGAAAGTCATACCCTCTTCAATTTGAAATGCGTGGTGTGGGGTGTCGTAATGCGGAACGATCAAATCGGTATGAAAAGCAGTGTTGATTCCATGACCGGTGAAATCATGAACAACACCATAATTAAAACGTTTGGCATATGACTCGATCACCCGTCCGATAACCGAACTTTCTCTTCCTGGTACTACTGCGGCGATTGCGCGCGCTAGAGCGGCCTCTGTGCGCTCTACAAGCAGATATGAGGCGTCATCTACCTCATTACTTGCCAAGAAGGTGGCGTTTGTATCTCCGTGCGCTCCAACGCCATCAATAGTGAGATAAGCGGTGATATCAATATTTACGATATCTGTCGGCAAAATTTCCCGAGAGTCCGGAATTCCATGGCAGATCACCTCGTTAATTGACGTACAAAGTGATTTCGGAAAGCCGCGATATCCCAATGTTGAGGGGTAGGCGCCATGGTCACATAAATATTCGTGGCCAATTTTGTCGAGAAAATCTGTACTTACCCCAGGAAGAATTGACCGCCCTACAGTTACCAATGCATTTGCGGCTAATTTACTGGCAGCTCGCATGACTTCGATAACTTCATCATTCGGGATATTTGACCCAGTGAATTTACTTGGGCCAGTTTTGCCAACATATTCGGGGCGAATAATTTGGGCCGGAACTTGGCGCATCGGTGAGATCTTTCCGGCTTTAATTCCAACTTCTGCTTTGCGCACCATTTAGGTGAGTCTACTTAGGTAGCAATAATTTAAAGTCATAAAAAAATCCCCACCGCCGAAGCGATGGGGATTTTTTCAATAGATCCTTATGCTGCTGGTGCTGCCTTCGCTGCTTTTTTACGGCGACGACGAGGCTTTGCTGCACCGGCTTTTTTAGCGGCTTTCTTACGACGCTTTGGAGCTGCTTTCTTAGCGGCTTTCTTACGACGCTTTGGAGCTGCTTTTTTAGCGGCTTTCTTACGACGCTTTGGAGCTGCTTTCTTAGCGGCTTTCTTACGACG
>CAEZUJ010000039.1_pt1 | contig 11584 bp, 12 predicted proteins | sample 7264451 | NCBI WGS metagenome assembly CAEZUJ01 (sample SAMEA6813828, study PRJEB35770) | uncultured Actinomycetes bacterium | biome: Freshwater; feature: Freshwater reservoir; material: water | place: Czech Republic | collected 2016-04-20 | depth 0.5m m
CAGTAAACCTTTTTGCTTATCTCCCCAACCATCATTTCTTCCTAATACATTTGGAGTTGCAAATGTTGAAATCGAAAGTGAAGCATCCGCTAATTTTGAAATCCCAGAGACATTAAGTTTGCGCACAGATTGCATTTGTGCAGAGCCACCACCGAGTTGTGCAGAGCCACCGCCGACTTGTGCAGAGCCACCACCGAGTTGTGCAGAGCCACCACCGAGTTGTGCAGAGCCACCACCGACTTGTAAATAAGCGCCACCATCTTTTTGGCTAAACCATCTTCTGAATAAAGCTGGTGCTGAAACAACTCCAACTACGACTTCATCGCCTTCCATTAAGGCTATTAGAGTGGCCCAAACTGGAACTCCGCGGACATAGTTTTTTGTTCCATCTATTGGATCAATTATCCAACGCCGATTTGTTGCTATGGGGGATTTGCCAAACTCTTCTCCCGTTACTCCATCTGCTGGTCTTTGCTTTTCTAATATTTTACGAAGCTCTCGTTCTATCTCTTGGTCTGCATCGGTGACTGGGGTTAAATCAGGTTTAGTTTCAATTTTCAGATCTGTTGCAAGAAACCTAGCTGTAGAAATTTTATCTGCGATATCCGCTAATTCATGCGCTAATTTTAGATCATCGGCATATTTCAAAGTTTTGCCTGCTACATCAAAGGACATGCACCAAGGTTAGCGGATTGGCATGATTTCACGCGGAGTTAATAATGAAATTACTTACTTACTCATCTAATGAAGCCAGAATTCTGCGCAAATTAGCCACTCGACCAGTCCGCTCTAAATTTTCAGCCGAGTCATTACCTGCTGCTTGCCAAAGATTTAACTTACATTCATCTTCATCGTGAGAACAATTCTTTTGGCAATCTGTGACTACTTCATTTAAATCTGGGAATGCAGCAATTATTTCAATTCGACCTACATGTGAAAGCCCGAAGGATCTGACTCCTGGAGTATCAATTACCCAGCCCCCTGTGGCTAATTTGAAAGCAATCGCACTAGATGATGTGTGTCTTCCGCGCCCAGTTACTTCGTTGACTTCACCGGTCTCACGTCGAAATTCAGGAGATAAAGTATTTATCAAAGTTGATTTGCCAACTCCAGAATGACCAATGAATACCGAAACTTTTCCTGCAATTAGATTTGCAAGTTCACTGTCGGGTGAAAATTTGTTTGTTGAAAAATTCGGGATATGAAGCGCTTCATATTGTTTTAAAAATTCTTTCGAATCAGCTAAATCACTTTTAGTCATAACAATAACTGGTTGAATATCTTCGGTGTACGCCGCAACAAGTGCACGATCAATAAATCCGGTACGCGGATCAGGATTTGCAGCAGCTGAGACAATAATTAAGTAATCAACATTTGCGACAATTGTTCGCTCAGATCCATCTTCAACTGAACGTCTCAATGCATTTTTTCGAGTTTCTACGCGCACAACTCGGGCAAGTGATTCTGAATCACCAATCACTCCCACCCAATCACCAACAGCGATAGATCTTCTACCTAACTCTCGGGCTTTCATTGCATCTATTTGTGCGCCATTTTCATCAATACAAGTAACACGTCCGCGATCAACTGTGATGACTTGTGCTCTTACTGCAGCTGCATGTGTTGGGCGATCTTTTGTGCGAGGGCGGGTAGATCTAGACGGTCTAATACGAACATCATCTTCATCGAGTTTGTCGATACGACCTTTACCCACATTGGCCATTAAATAATCACCAATTAATTACTTGTTTCAAGAATACTTGTCCAAAGTGAAGTGAAATCTGGAATTGTTTTCTTGGTCGTCTCAATATTTTCAACGTAAACATCTTTAACTGCTAACCCGATTATGGCTCCAGCCGTTGCAAGTCGATGATCTTCATAAGTATGGAATGTTCCACCATGTAACTTACGCGGGTTAATTTCAAGTGAATCAGTATGGGCAATAACATCCCCACCCAATCCATTTATCTCAGATGCTAAAGCTTTAAGGCGATCAGTTTCATGTAGTCGCAGATGTCCGATACCGCGCAGGTGTGAAGGAGATGAGGCTAATGCAGCAAGTGCGGCAATAGAGGGAGTCAATTCGCCAACTTCATTTAAATCAATATCAATACCATTTATATAACCTGAGCCGGTAATAGTTAAGCCACCATTTGCAAACTCTAAATTTGCTCCCATTTGGGTGAAAATTCCACGGAGTTGGTCACCTGGTTGAGTTGTTTTTGTTGGCCAATCTAAAATTGTTACAGAGCCGCCAGCAATCATTGCAGCGACCATAAATGGAGCAGCATTTGAAAGATCTGGTTCGATAATACTTTTGACAGAAAATATTTCTCCAGGAGTTACTTTCCAAATATTTGGCACAGAGTTATCAACTTTTATGCCGCGCTCGCGCAACATCGCAACGGTCATTTCAATATGTGGCGCAGAAGGAAGTGAAGGTCCAATATTTTTTACATTTAAACCTTTATCCATTCGTGGTGCAGCTAAAAGTAGCGCAGAAACAAATTGACTTGATGCACTTGCATCAATTGAAATCTCGCCACCCTTTAATGAACCAGAGCCATGAATAGTTAGCGGTAAACCAAAACGTCCGCCGTGATCAATATCGGCACCTAATTCGATTAAAGCTTTAATGACAGGAGCAAGCGGACGTTCATGAGATCGGGCATCTCCATCAAAAGCGATATCACCAAGTGCTAGAGCGGCTAGTGGTGGCAAGAAGCGCATCACGGTTCCAGCGTTTCCAACATCAATGTTGTTTACCGCAACTAAAGGACGCGGTGAGATAGAGATCGATTTTGGTTGTTCATCAATCCAAGTGCCCATAGCGCGCAATCCGGCAACCATAAGTGAACTATCACGCGAGTAGAGGGGGCGATAGAGAGTTGAAGGCGTAGTCGCAAGTGCCCCGAGTACTAATGCCCGGTTCATCACCGATTTTGAACTTGGGATTGCCACTGCAGCGGCTAACATCTCGCGAGCCTGCGGAGCAAGCCATAGCTGATTAGATCTATTTGGCACCTGCTAAGGATACCCAGTTAAAGGTGCGCTGATTTTCCGCGGACGGGTGCTGATGCATTCAGAGGGGTGCTGATTAATTCGGGTGGATTTTGTTGCTGGATGCTGATGTATTCGGACGGGTGCTGACTTATTCGGATTGAAGGTAGTGCGACTACTCAGTCGTAGGCTTGCGCAGGCTTGTCTAGAATTGGCTTATGTGTGGACGTTTTGCCGCAACGGCAAGTATTGATGAGATCGCAACGGAGTTCGCTTTAGTCGGAGTACCAGAGCGTGAGTTAAATCAAAGTTGGAATGTTGCGCCCACCTCAGATATTTATGTAATTGTTGAACAGCGGTTGGAGATTATGAAATGGGGATTAATTCCAACTTGGGCAAAAAGTGGATTTACAGGTGCAAATACTATTAATGCTCGAAGTGAATCTGTTCACGAGAAGCCATCATTCAAATCTGCATTTCGCGCTCGCCGTTGTTTAATTCCAGCAACTGGATATTTTGAGTGGGCCACCGAATTAGGAGAATACCCAAGCAAGCAACCATTTTTTATTCAGCGAAACGATAAAAAGCAATTAGCAATGGCTGGAATTTATGAAAATGGAACAGCCGCAATAATTACAAAAGAGGCGGAAGGTTTTCTTGCAAATATTCATCATCGTATGCCACTTTTTTTACCGAAAGAAGATTGGCAAAGATGGTTAGATCCAAAAATTAATGATGAAGTAAGTGCGCGAGATTTTATTCGTCAAGGTTTAACTCCTGAAAACGCTGAGTTAAAGGCATACCCAGTTTCTAATCAAGTTAACTTCACTCGAAATAATGACCCCTCATTGTTGACGCAGATTCCATTAGGTGAAGCGCAAACCCTGTTGTGAGTTTAAGTGAGTAGAAGTAAGTAGTGGTAATTCGCGGAAAGTTGTTGCATAAACATATCTGGAGTAGTCGCACCTTCCATACCTTCCATACCTTCCATACCTTCCATACCTTCCATACCTTCCATACCTTCCATACCTTCCATACCTTCCTGCAGGACGGGGAGTTAGGCGAAACCGGTGGGGAATTGGTTGGGAACTAGTGGGAATAAGTCAAACCACCCAATGGTTGATCTAAATATGAGTGTAAAGTCAGTTGTTGTGACGCGCGCAAAAGATATTAAAAGTACAGATAGCCAATCAAAAGGCTCCCTGGAACCTTTAGCGCGAAATAATGCGATTGCAAAAAACAATGAAAGCTCCACTGCGCGGAAATCAAGATTTGAAAAAGATGCATTGCCATTTCTAGACGCTCTTTATAGCGCAGCACTACGGATGACAAAAAATCCTGAAGATGCCCAAGATTTAGTTCAAGAAACATATGCCAAGGCTTTTAATTCATTCCATCAATTTGAAGAGGGTACAAATTTAAGAGCTTGGCTATATCGAATTTTAACTACTACTTTTATAAATATTTATCGTAAAAATCAACGTCAACCATTAATTGCAGATGGGGAAATTGAAGATTGGCAATTAGCCAAATCTGCCTCACATACCAGTGATCAAGGAAAATCTGCAGAAGTTGAGGCGTTGGAGAATCTTCCCGATGGCGATATAAAGCGGGCTATGCAATCACTCCCAGAAGAGTTTCGTCTTGCGGTGTATTTAGCCGATGTAGAGGGTTTTTCTTATAAAGAGATTTCCGAAATCATGGATACACCTTCTGGAACTGTGATGTCACGTCTTCATCGGGGCCGGAAATTGTTACGTGATTTGTTAACTGATTATGCAATTGAAAGTGGATATATAAAAAGTGCAGGTGATGACAAATGAGTTGCGGAAATCCTCATCAAACTCCTTGTACTGAGGTGTTACACGCCCTAATCCTCTTTATTGATGGTGAAATTGAAGACCAACAGGTAAGCCATGCCATTGAGTTTCATTTGAGCGAATGCCCACCTTGTGCTGATGAACAAATGGCTGAACATAGATTCAGGAATTTACTTTCAAGATCTTGCGCCGAGACGGCACCGCAAGAGTTACGGCAACGGATCGCGAGTGATCTGGCGGTCCAGAGCATTTCTTGGTCACAGAGCATTACCTACACTGAAATTTCTACCGATACTTTTATTCAAACTCATGTCGAAATTCGCGAGAGTTACGAGCAAGAGTAATAATCCCGAGTAAGTTGCTCGTATGGCTGAAGCAGACCAGAAGATTCACACGATTCGCGCCGAGATGGTGGCGAATGTGTTGTCTGTATCAGTCACAATTGGAGAATCGGTAATAATCGGGCAGACCGTATTGCTACTTGATTCGATGAAGATGGAGATCCCGGTGCTATCTGAAGTTGCTGGAAAAGTAATCGAGATTGCAGTTACACCTGGGGAGATCATCCAAGAGGGCGACCCATTAATAATGATTGCCGAGCAAGGAAAATGAGTAAATGAGCACTGAACAATTTTCAGAGAAGTATTTAGGTGTAGTTGGAATGTCAGGTATGAGTGTGCGTCAAGGTGATACCGCAATCGCTCATGGAAGTGGCGATGTTCCGGTGTTGGCAACTCCTCAAGTTATTGCACTTGCTGAGAGTGCGACGGTCGCAGCGTTACTTGAATGTATAGAACAAGGAGAAACATCAGTTGGAATTCGCGTTGAGTTTGATCATATTTCAACGGCAAGTATTGGTGCCGAAGTTCGAGCGATAGCTACCTGCACAAAAGTTGAAAATAACCGGTTAACTTTTGAGATTGAAGTCCATGAACAAGAGCGTTTGATTGCCCGCGGCTTAGTGATTCGCGCTGTAGTTGATCGCGTTTCATTTCTTGCTAAAGCCGCGGCACAATCGTTAAGCCATCAATAACTAAATAACTTTAAATTTATTACTTTTTCGTTGCCCAAAAGATCTCAGAGATCTCTTCGATTTTAGCTAGCAACTTATCGGCAACTGCAACATCGTTAGTACCTTTAGTTCCAGTGGCACCAGCAAGTTTTGTTGCTTCGTTAAATAAGGTGTGCAAGTTTGGATAAGCCTCAAAATGATTTGGCTTAAAGTAATCAGTCCAAAGCACCCAAAGGTGTTCCTTAACTTGATGCGAGCGCACTTCTTTTACTGCAACGGCTCGTGATTTGAAATCAGGATCACTACTTGCCGCATATTTTTCCATGGCAGCCTTAACTGAGAGCGCCTCAATTTTGGCTTGGGATGGATCGTAAACTCCACAAGGAAGATCGCAGTGAGCTAGAACAGTTTGCTTTGGAGCGAAGAATGACTCGACTGCTTTTAACGCAGCACCAGCGGAACCAGCGGAACCAGAATTAAATCTGTTTTTTAACATTTTTACCTCTCCTAATTTCATCCTGGACCTGCATAAGGTTGCCATGTCTAGGTTTTGGTTAAATCAATTAAGTGCCAGACTACTACTGTGTCTATCAATCCTGCATTAGGGAAATTTAAGCCGAAGACCCAGGCGGCAATCTTGGTTGGATTGCGGGTTGGCGTTCGCATTGCCAGAAGATTTCTGAGTAGGTACGGAACGGTTGCAGTCAGCGGTGCCTCTATGGCTCCGACATTAAATGACGGTGACTGGGTTGTGGTCAAGTGGAAACCAAGGCGTAAGAAACTCGAAGTAGGAAATATCGTGGTCATTGAAAAAGATGATCAACCTGGAATTCAATACATTAAGCGGATCACAAAGATTGAGAAAAAGCGATTTTGGGTTGAAGGCGACAACACCGAACCAAGTATCGATTCTAGAAGTTGGGGTTTTCTTACTCGTAAAGAAATCATTGGAAAATATTTATTTAGGTATTGGAAAAGTAAAAAATTTTAGCGCTGGAAAGCTTCAAAGATTAAAGCTTTTTGTTCTTCTTCATGCAAATGATGATTTCCAGTGGCCGGAGCTGCAGAGGCACGCCGAGAGACTCGACGCAATACGCGACCATCAAAAACTTCTGATGTATTAAGTGCAACAAATGGCCATGGACCTTGGTTAGCAGGTTCATCTTGCACCCACAGCATCGTTGCATTTGGATGTTTTGCAGCAATTTCGCGCATCGCTTGAGCTGGCAATGGATAAAGCTGTTCAATCCGAACGATCGCTGTTGTATTTTCGCCCAACTTTGCGCGCTCGGCAGTTAAGTCATGATAAATCTTGCCAGAACAGAAAATTAATCTAGTTGCATTTGTGACAGTTGAATCATCAATTAATGGTCTGAAATTGCCAGTGGTGAAATCACTAAGGGATGAAGCCGCAGCTTTCAAACGCAACATTGATTTAGGAGTGAAAACAATTAACGGACGGCGAGCAGGGTTTGCCATGTGCCAACGAAGTAAGTGGAAGTAAGAGGCAGGCGTAGAAGGTTGCGCCACTGTCATGTTCTCTTCGGCGCATAGCAATAAGAATCTTTCGATACGTGCTGATGAATGATCTGGACCTTGGCCTTCATAACCATGTGGAAGTAGCAACACAACAGAGGATCGTTCGCCCCATTTTTGTAATGATGAAGAGATGAACTCATCAATAACTGTTTGAGCACCATTTGCGAAATCTCCGAATTGGCCTTCCCAAAGCACAAGTGAATCTTCGCGCTCAACTGAATATCCGTATTCAAATCCCATCGCGGCATATTCAGACAATAGAGAGTTAATTACAAAGAATTGATTTTCGTTTTCAATTAATCCTCGAAGCGGGAGCCATTCATTTCCAGTTACTTGGTCGGTAATAACTGCGTGACGTTGGCTAAATGTTCCGCGGGCAACATCTTGACCAGCCAAACGAATATGTTTTCCATCTAGCAAAATCGAACCAAATGCGAGTGCTTCACCCATCGCCCAATCGATCGTCGCCTCATTTAACATTTCAACTCTGCGCGCAAGTTGTGGAATAAGTTTTGGATGAATTGTAAATCCATCAGGTGTAGCAATTTGAGTGGCGGCAATTTTGCGAGCAACAACTTCAGGGATTGCCGTATTTATTGCTTCAGGGCCACGGAATTCAGGAACAATAGTTCCGTCTGGCTCTGGTTCGGTGTTATGGACAGTTGTGAAGATATTTTCAAGTTGGACCTGGAAGTCACGAAGTACCTCATCAGCCTCTTCAGTTGAAATATCTCCACGGCCAATTAGCGCTTCGGTATACAAAGTTCGGGTAGATCGCTTTTCATCAATCAATTTGTACATAAGTGGTTGCGTAAAACTTGGCTCATCACCTTCGTTGTGTCCGCGACGGCGGTAACAAATCATGTCGATTACCACATCTTTATTAAACTCTTGGCGATATTCAAAAGCCAAACGTGCAACACGTACACATGCTTCTGGATCATCTCCATTTACATGGAAAATTGGTGCTTGCACTGTTCGCGCAACATCGGTTGCATATCTAGATGAACGAGCAGCAGATGGTGATGTAGTGAATCCAACTTGGTTATTAACAATTACATGGATGGTTCCACCGGTGCGATATCCAGGCAGTTGCGACAAGTTCAAAGTTTCAGCAACAACTCCTTGTCCAGCAAATGCAGCATCGCCATGCATTAGAACTGGAAGAATTGAGTAGGCCTCACGAATATTTGTGCGGTCTTGCTTGGCGCGCACAATTCCTTCGAGTACTGGGTTTACCGCTTCTAAGTGAGATGGGTTTGCGGCTAGATAAACATTTGTCTGTGCGCCAGATTCGGCAGTAAATCTTCCGGTGCTTCCTAAATGGTATTTAACATCGCCTGAACCTTGAACGGCATTTTCAGCGTAGTGACCTTCAAACTCTTGGAAAATTTGACCATAAGATTTTCCGGCAATATTTGCTAACACATTTAAACGTCCGCGGTGCGGCATCCCAATACTCACTTCTTGCAACTTTGCTTCAGCTGCAGAGGAAAGAATCGCATCAAGAATTGGAATTACAGATTCGCCACCTTCAAGTGAGAATCTTTTTTGGCCAACAAACTTAGTTTGTAAAAATGTTTCAAAAGCTTCTGCACTATTTAACTTACGTAGAATTCTAAGTTGTTCTTCGCGCGCAATTCTTGGTGAACCAACTTCAATTTTACTTTGCATCCATTTACGCTCTGTAGGATCGTTCAAGTGCATGTACTCAATACCGATTGCTCGACAGTATGAATCACGCAAAATTCCAAGAATGTTACGTAACTTCATAAACGGCTCAGTTCCAAAACCACCGGTAGCAACTTCGCGATCAAGATCCCAAAGAGTTAAGCCATGAGTTACTACATCTAGATCTGGGTGGGAGCGCATGTGGAATTCAAGTGGGTCGGTATCAGCCATTAAGTGACCGCGGCTGCGATAAGCGTGGATTAACTCCTGAACGCGTGCAGTTTTGTGAATGTCATCATCTTTGGTGCGTTCAATATCAGTATTCCAGCGAATTGGAGCATAAGGAATTCGAAGCGCAGCAAAAATTTCATCGTAAAAACTTTCTTCACCTAACAATATTTCATGGATGCGGCGTAGGAAATCTCCAGATTGTGCACCTTGAATAATTCGGTGATCGTAAGTGCTTGTGAGAGTTACAGTTTTGCTAATCGCAAGACGAGAGAGCGTCTCTTCACTCGCTCCTTGATACTCGGCTGGGTAATCCATCGCACCAACACCAAGAATTAAACCTTGGCCTTGCATCAACCGTGGAACTGAATGAACTGTTCCAATGGTTCCAGGATTTGTAAGTGAAACTGTGGTTCCAGCAAAATCTTCAACAGCCAGGGCTCCTGTGCGAGCTTTTTTTACAACAGCTTCATACGCGTCCCAAAATTGTGCGAAATCCATCTCCTCGCAACCTTTAATTGATGGAACTAATAACTGTCTGGTTCCATCGGATTTTGGTAAATCAATTGCGATTCCTAAATTGATGTGATCTGGATGCCCGACAGCTGGTTTTTCTTCAAGGTGTGTGAAAAATGAATTCATCTCTGGCATTGCACGTAATGCTTTGACCAGTGCATAGCCGATTAAATGTGTGAAAGAAACTTTTCCACCACGGCCACGTTTCAAGTGGTTATTTATTACAATTCGATTGTCAATTAATAATTTTGCCGGAAGTGCACGAACACTAGTTGCAGTTGGAACTTCAAGTGATGCTTCCATATTTGTAACAACTCTGGATGCTGTTCCACGAAGCGGTTCAACACGTGCGGCGCTAGGAGATGAAATTACCGGTGCCGCTTTACGAACTGGATCAGCTGGGAGTGGAGTAGAACTTCTAGAACTGGTAACTACTTGTGGTTGCAGTGGGTTTCCTTGCTGCGGTGCTGCCGCAGTTGGTGTTGCTGCAGTTGGTGTTGCTGCAGTTGGTGTTGCTGCAGTTGGTGCTGCTGCAGTTGGTGTGGATGGCATCTGCATGGCAGCACGTTGAGTTGAAGGTGCGGGCGGTGGATCAATATGCGCGCGTTTTGGTGCAGGTGGGGCGCCACCTGATGAAGGCAGTGGAACATTCGCGGCAAGTTGTTGAATATTCAGAGGTGTTGCCTGTGCATCACCATTACTTGCACTCGCACCATTACTTGCACTCGCACCATTACTTGCAGATGTACTTACACCAGCTGAACCATTGCCATTAATTAAATGTGCATTTGCCGCAAAGAAATCAATCCATTGTGGATCAACGGAGACAGGATCGAGGAGGTACTTTTCGTACATCTCTTCTACTAACCATTCATTGGCGCCAAAAGCACCACCGAAATCCGCTGTCGACACTGACACTCCCATCGCGGTAAGCCAAGGGTAAGCGTATACATCAAGGTTGCGGATGAGGAATTACTGAGGGAAATAAAGAGGTTGTTTCACCCTTGGATTGAGAAGTTAGGCCAGTTATGAGGCAGATCACAGGCAGTAGGCGATGGGTTGATATTTGACCAAGAGCAGGAGTTCGGATTTGGTAGCCGAACCAGGCTCTGCTCCACTAACTACCCCCGCACCACTCACCACTCCAGTACCACTCACCACTCCAGTACCACTCACCACTCCAGTACCACTCACCACTCCAGTACCACTCACCACCCCTACTAATCGAGAATGGTGAATGTTAGGCTTTTCAAAAATCTAACTCGCACTTCACTTACCTAATTACAAAATTTTTTATTTTTATCTGACTGGAGCATTAATGAGAGTTCTAGCAATCGCTGCACATCCTGATGATATTGAATGGCTTTGCGGTGGAACTCTCGCACTCTGCGCTCAACGTGGAGATGAAATTTATATTGCAATTGCTACAAATGGAAATGTTGGTTCCGGTGAACCCGGTGCAAAAAAAGATGAGATCGCCCGAATACGCCATGAAGAAGCTAAAACTTCTGCCGCGGTAATTGGTGCAAAAGTTATTTGGATGGATTTCGATGATGAATTTCTATTTGATGATCGACCAACCCGTGAAAGATTTATTGATGCAATTCGCGAAGCACGTCCAGATATTATGTTTATCTTGAGTGAAAATGATTACCACCCTGATCATCGTCTTGCTGGATCAATTGCGCGCGACTGTCGCATCCCAGTGAGTGTTCCACTTGTCCAAACCAAACTTTCTGAAACATCAATTCCAACCACTTTCATAATGGACACGATTATGGGTAAAGGATTTGAACCA
>CAEZUJ010000040.1_pt1 | contig 11196 bp, 12 predicted proteins | sample 7264451 | NCBI WGS metagenome assembly CAEZUJ01 (sample SAMEA6813828, study PRJEB35770) | uncultured Actinomycetes bacterium | biome: Freshwater; feature: Freshwater reservoir; material: water | place: Czech Republic | collected 2016-04-20 | depth 0.5m m
AATGCAAACCCTAATTTCCGTACCATTTCATTTTTCTTCGGTGCGGCGACGATCCATTTTTTTCAATCTTTTGTAACCACTTCGCAAAATAAATGCGACGGCAATGGTTAAGAAGGTCAGTACCAGCGATCCTGCAGTGCCGGCGTTCACAGTGCTAGGGTCAGGCGTCGTGGCCATCTATTACTCCATCCGAAAATCCTTTAGGCTGATCTTGCCATGAGCGACAGGTATCTCCCACATCAGCCAAACCGCTTTCAAAAGCCGCTGCTTGCGATCGGATTTGTTGCACTCACGATAGTGACGGTTTTAGGTGCTTATTGGTTTGCTAACCCGCCTGTTAGGGCTGCTTTAATCGCTTTCTCAATAACCAGCGATAAAGAGGTAAGTATCAAATACTCGATCGATCGCCGTGACCCAAGGCAAATTTTAATTTGCACACTTGTTGCTAAAGATATGGACAAGACGATTGTCGGCCAGATCGAAATTGAAATACCACCAACTACCGCTAAATCAATTGAGATGGTCAGTGCACTTCCCACTCGTGTTCGAGCAGTGACCGCAGGGGTCGTGCGCTGCACTGGTTAATCCCAGTAAGATTTGTTCACTATGGCTAAAGATGCAGCAGGTCCAATTAAAACTTGGTTAACTCAAGAGGCGTTTGACCGTCTCTCCGCTGAACTTGCCTATTTATCTGTCGCTGGCCGTCAAGAGGTAGTCGCAAAGATCGCTGCTGCACGTGAAGAGGGCGACCTTAAAGAAAATGGCGGGTATCACGCGGCTCGCGAAGAGCAAGGAAAAATGGAAGCTCGAATTCGCCAACTTAAATCAATGTTAGAAAACTCAGAAGTTGGAAGTGCACCTTCTGCAGATTCACAAGTGGTTAATCTCGGCTCGTTGGTAACAATTGATATGGATGGCGATGAGATGGAGTTTCTTCTTGGCTCTCGTGAAATTGCAGCCGGTGAGGTTTCGGTTTACAGCGAAAAGTCTGCACTTGGTTCTGCTGTATTAAATAAAAATGTAGGAGATAGCGTTTCCTACCTTGCGCCAAATGGAAAAACATTTGTAGTAAAGATTAAAAAAGTTGCGCCTTATTTAGGTTAAGGTTCAGCTTAAATTAACGAGGCGAGACTTTTTTGTACTTCTGCACACTTAGTGGAATAAAAATCACCATAATTAAAATTATATAAATCAAAGACATCGTTATTGGATGTTGTGATGGGAATGAATTAGCTGTTGCGCCAAATTGATTTGTTAATCCAAATAGCGAACGAATACCTGCCACCATTGTCGAGACTGGATTCCACTCAGCCACATATTGCAATGGCTTAGGCATTCCTGTTGTTGGAGCAAACGCATTAGACAAAAAGGTCATTGGAAAAACAAATAGGAAAACCACACTGTTTGCCACTCTTGTGTCGCGAACAGATAAGCCCACAAGGACTCCCATCCAAGACATCGCATATCCAAATAACAAAAGCATTCCAAAACCTAAAGTAATATTTAATGCCCCAGAACTCGGGCGCCAACCAACTAAAACTCCAGTTAATCCCATAACAATCAAGACGACTATGTTTAATGTGGCATCACCAAGAGTGCGACCTAGTACTACGGCAGAACGAGAGATTGGCAATGATCGGAATCGATCGATTAACCCTTTACTCATATCCTCAGATAATCCAATTGCAGTAGCTGCGACAGTAAAGGCCACTGTTTGCACAAAGATGCCAGGCATCAGCAACTGAACATAATCTGTTCCAGGTGTGTTGATTGCGCCACCAAAAACATAGCGGAATAACAATACAAACATAACGGGTTGGATCGTTGAGAAAATTAATACTTCAGGTAAGCGAATAAGTTGTAAGAGTTGTCGCTTCATTATTATTAATCCATCAATCATTTGCGTTTACCTCTCTTGTCTTTCTTGCCTTTTTTCTTGCCGCCTTCTTCTTCTTCTGTCAAGATTTCTTCTGCAACATGTCCAGTTAGTGACATAAAAACATCATCCAGAGATGGTCTCTTCAATCCAATATCCAATGGCGAAATTTGAGCAGCATCAAGCGCCCTAACTGCTTCAATCAACCTGGCACTTCCACCATGAGCAACTACTGATATGCGATGTAATCCTTCTTCAATATGAGCTTTGCTCTGAGTAAGTTCTGATAACAATTTTGCGGTTTCAGCTACTTTGCTTTGCTCGACTGTTACCTCTAGTCGTTCTCCACCTACCTCTTTTTTCAATGAATCAGAAGTACCGCGTGCAATTACTCGACCGTGATCGATTACCGCTATCTCATCAGCCAATTGATCTGCCTCTTCTAAATACTGTGTTGTTAGCAAAAGTGTGACGCCACCTTTTACTAACTCATCAATCACTTCCCACATCTCTAAACGCCCACGTGGATCAAGTCCCGTTGTTGGTTCATCTAAAAATAAAACTTTAGGTTTGATAATCAAAGATGCTGCCAAATCAAGACGCCTGCGCATTCCACCTGAATAAGTTTTTATTGGGCGACGTGCCGCATCTGTTAATGAAAATTGTTCTAGCAATTGCGTGGCACGTTCTTTCGCACCTTTTATATTTAAATGATAGAGCCGGCCGAACATCACCAAGTTGTCCCAGCCAGTTAATGTTTCATCTACTGCGGCATATTGACCAGATAGGCCAATCAATTCACGTACTTTTTGTGGATCCTTAACAACATCTATTCCCGCCACAGATGCATGCCCGGAATCGGGTGCGAGTAATGTCGCTAAAATCCGGACTGTTGTAGTTTTACCAGCACCATTTGGACCAAGAACACCAAGAACTGTTCCCTCTTCGACTTCAAGTGATAAGCCATCTAATGCACGAGTCTCGCCATACGTTTTAACTAAATTTTCGGCAACCACTGCATACTTTTTACTCACAATAACAACTCCTATAACTTCTCCTGTGATTACGATACCCTCTGAGCCAATGAAATCTCCATTTAAAGATCTGCCTCGAGAAGTTGCGGTGCTATCTTCCGTTGCTTTTCTGGTTGCAGTGGGTTTTGGGGTAATTGCACCAGCCATTCCATTATTTGCCCGCTCATTTGGAGTTTCTCAAGCCGCAGCAGGAGCGGTAATCAGCATCTTCGCCGCAGCTCGCTTTTCCTCTGGATTGTTATGCGGAAAAATGGTGAACAGCTTTGGCGAGCGAAAAGTTTTAGCAACTGGCTTATTTATGGTGGGAATTTCAAGTATCGCCGCTGGGCTTGCCGATACTTATCTGCAGTTAATCGTCTTCAGGACTGCCGGTGGATTGGGTTCGGCGATGTTCACCGTCGCTTCAACATCATTGTTATTAGGTGTGGTCTCTGATGATCAACGCGGCAGAGCGCAATCTCTTTACCAAGGTGGTTTTTTATTCGGTGGAATTACCGGTCCACTTTTTGGTGGCATCCTTTGCGCAATTTCACTTCGTGCACCATTTTTCGTTTACGCTGGCGGTGTAATCGCTGGTGGAATAGTTACCTTGATTTTTTTACATAAAAGTGAATTTGAATCCACACATGGAAGCAGTGCTTCTTTAGAACAAACCACTATCCGTGAAGCAATCCGGATGCACCCATATCAAGTTGCGGTTCTTTGCGCGATCGGAACAGGCTGGGCGGTTTTTGGAATGCGCAACTCCTTAATTCCACTATTCGTTACTGAAGGTTTAGGACGTGGTCCTGCAGCAATTGGTGCCGGTATGGCTGCAGCCACTTTGATGCAAGGATTAATTTTGCTTCCTGCTGGAAGATTTGTAGACAAGCAAGGCAGAAGGAAAGCATTATTGATTGGGATCTCCGTAACAATTCTTGGAGTTTTCGTTTTTGCCTTTTTCGAAAGTTTCCCACTATTTTTAATTGGAATGGGAATCTCCGGAATAGGCGGTGCATTCTTGGGAAGCGCTCCGGCTGCACTTGTAGGAGACATCATCCGTGGGCGCGGCGGCAAAGTTGTAGCGCTCTGGCAAATGGGCAGTGATTTCGGAATGATCGTAGGACCAATAACACTAGGTTTTATTGCTGATCACGCATCTTATAAAGCGGCATTCTTAACTGCTGCGCTGATCTTTTTACCTGCACTAATTCGAACCATTAATCTTCCAGAGACTCGCAAATCACATTTACCAGCAGTATACGAGCCTTAGATCAAAATAAAAAAGACCACTATTTCTAGTGGTCTTTTTTATTAAGGTAATTATTAGCCACGGCGCAATATTGAAAGTAATCTTAAAATTTCAAGATAGAGCCAAACTAAAGTAACCATCAAACCGAAACCTGCACGCCAGGATTCCGATTCTGGAACTCCAGCACGGACAGCATTTTCAATTTGATCGAAATCAAGAACTAAGAAAAGACTTGCAATTACTACTCCACCAAGTGCTAGAAGTAAACCGATTCCAGTTCCATAGAAACCGTATCCGCCACCTACTCCAAAGAAGGAGGAAGCAAAACTGACCAAGCCCAAAACAATGTATCCGATTGCTGCGCCCATAAGTACACGAGTGAACTTAGGTGTAGCGCGCAATCTTCCACTGCGGTACATGAATAGCACGCCGGCAAATGCAGCAAGTGTTCCTATTACAGCTTGACTTACGATTCCTGGATAAATGGTTTCGTAAAAGTGGCTCAAAGTACCAAGTGCTAATCCTTCAAATGCGGCGTAAGCCATGATTAGAGCTGGGCGCACCGTTTTTGAAAATATATTTACCATCGCGAGGATAAATGCACCAATAAATCCAACAAGCAGTACACCCATACCCATGTTGAAGTACCAGGCAGTACCGCCAACTGCTACAAGAATTGCAAAGAGAAAGCTGGTGCGCGCGACAACATCTTCGATCGTCATGCGACCTGTTTGAAGTGATGATGCACTTGGTGCGTTGTAAATATTTTCTAACGCATCATCTGTGCGGCGTCCAAAAAGCGGAGGCTGCGCTGCATAGCCTTTCTTGGGAAACGCCCGCCCTAAGACAGGGTTTGAACTTTGCATTGATATTTCTCCTTTTGCCTAAATTACCTACAAGAGATTTCGCCCTCTTAGTTAAATAATAAAGGATGCTGCCGGCCGTTGCATACCCTGGTTGAGCCTGATTTGCTTAGATTATTCTGAGTTTCGCTTAGGGCTTGTATCCAACCGCATTCACGTACTCACTTTCAGGGGCAGTTCCAACAAAATTCCCATTCCAAGACCCGTCCGTTACACACGGCGCACTATCTCTTGCGTCCTTACTGATCATGGTTGTTGCCGCGTTGAATCCTTTAGCGCTCCAAAGAGCTGCGACATTTGGCGCAAAGTGCATGAAAGGAGAATCGAAAATCGACGGCTTCATAAACGCGCTGTATAGAGCCATATCAAAAACATTTATCGTGTTAGCACCTGTTGGCGTATTGCCTGAATTCTTTGCGGCGCCAGCTGCAGCAGCATTATCCGCTGGGGCGGCAACTACAAGATCTCCAGCCTTGACGCTTGCACCATCGGCAACAAGTGCTTGCACATGCATGAATTCAAATATCCATCCATTTGGAGATGTGATTAAAACTGCAATTCCCATATTGCCATCAGCAGTATTTAAAGAAACCTTCCCATCGAATGGCGCATACCCTTTTACTGTTCTGGATGGGGATGCTGGCACATCGATGATTACGTAATGTTTCATTGAACGCTTGCTCTCAATTGATGTGTCATTTGCTCCAGTTTTTGCTAATACCCCTGGTGAGTAATCGTGTCCAACACAACTACGAAATTTACTTAAGCGCACAACGTGTTCAAGGTCAACAGGGTTAGCAACAATAAAATTCCCCGTTGCCAATGTGGCCCCAGAATTCATTTTGTTTGGATCTACTTTGTTTGGATCTACTTTGTTTGGATCTACTTTGTTTGGATCTACTTTGTTTGGATCTACTTTGTTTGGATCTACTTTGTTTGGATCTACTTTGTTTGGATCTGGTTTGGTAACGGTAGGGCTACTTTTACTAATCGAATTAGTTGCAACTACCCAAACTAATTTTTTATTTTTCTTATCACACATCAAAGTTTTGCCTGAAACTTTTTTGATGTCACCGGGCTTAGTGCATGGACTACCTAATTTGACTGCTGCAAATGCTTGTGGACTTATCGAAAGCATCAAGATAAATGCAAGTGCCACAATGGCTGCTAAAAACTTTTTTGAGTACCTCAGATTCATACTTAGACTCTAACTAGATAGCGAAGTTAAGCAATAGCGGGGTTGAATGCCAACCCTCTTAGATGGCCATTTATCTTCCGTACGTTCGAAATTACTTTCTTCTCAGCCTTCGCAGGGATTTCTTGACCGCCCGTTGGCGTGCCGCCTCTATTGGATCTTTCTTTGTAGGAAATGCCCATTTCAAGATAAATATCAAAATGATTACCGCTAAAAAACCACCAAAACCTTGAAGGTAAATTGCAGTGTTTGGCGCGTAACTCACGTGTTAACTTTATCAGGTGAAATACGTTTAGCAAAAAATTCCCAGCACGATAACGTCAACAAGATCATTGAAAATCCAAATAACAAATCTTCCAACGGAGCACCAGCAACTCTTGTTCCAATTATTTCACCTTCTGAATACATGACGATGTTGTTGGATGTTAAACACCAATTAGTTAATAGTTGAAAAGGTAAAATCAAAAAATAAGTTTTCCAAAATATCTTACGGGTCATCATTTGCGAACGTAATATGTATAAATCTAAAATAATTGCCACCATAACAGAATTAAGTGCGACGTCAGCGTAAATCATTTAATTCTTCGCGTTTCTTGAAGGTTTACTTAACTTGATTAAGGCTAAGTACGTTAAGACAACCATTAACGGAACAATTATGAAAAATAGAATTTCTTCGATTGGTAACCTTGAAAATATGTAAAGCCCAATTACTTGCTCTGGGTCAAAGTACCAACTTCCTTTGGATACAGCCCAAAAATCCCAAGCTAAATAAATCGCCAAAATAACTGCATCAGTCATCAGAAAAAGTTTCCACTTACCGCTAATTCGCAGCCTAAATCCAAAATTAACAAAAATCGCACACGCCCCAATAAATCCAAGCACCATCAAGTAATTGAATTGGGCCACGACTAATTCTCTCCCAAATTTCTCTTATTTCCCATAACCTAGCCTCATGGATATCGGTCTTTCGAGAGTCTATGAACTCGCCTCACGCTCTTCTCGAATTGCGGTCATTGGAGCGATCATTACTTTTGGCATCTTTGATCTGATTTCCTTTGAACTCCCTTTATCTGGGCAGATAGTAATTGCGGTTATTGCTCTTTTGATTGGCATTCCCCATGGCGCAATTGATCACTTAATTACTATTCCGAGAGAATCACGAGTTCGCTTTATTGCTTTCGTAATTTTTTATATCTTGTTGGCAGTCGCTGCGGGTTACGCGATAGCAACATGGAACCAGATAGGTTTTCAATTAATTCTGGTAATCAGTGCTCTGCACTTTGGATTTGGTGACGGCGCATTTAAGAGCCAATGGAATAATTCGCGCGGTACAAACAAAGATGGATTTCTCAAGGTTTGTGCTTATGCCTTACCTGCCGGATTCTTGCCTGTCATCTTGCCATTGACAGATTCTCGTGCCCTATCTGCCTTGAACCGGATTAATCCTGAAATAGCTAATTGGTCAGGTTCGATTAATCAAACCTTGCGAAATATCACTTTGGCTTTAGCGCTGTTTGGATTGCTACTTCTTCTAATAACTAAGAATTTCCAAGCTGCACTTGACCTACTTCTTTTAGCCATTTTGTCTTTATTAGCACCACCATTAATTGCGTTTGCCGTTTATTTCGGTTGCTGGCACGCAGTCCGCCATACAGCACGGCTAGTCCCTAAATTACCTGAAGCTCTTTTGCATGCACGTTCTATAAAGCCACTTATGGCTTTTATATCCGCTGTTATACCGGGTCTTTACGCCGTGTTCGGAACAATTCTTTTAGCAGTTGGACTTATGGTTTTTCGCCCTGAATATTTCGACACCGGTTTACTTTGGACGATTTTGGTAATTATTTGGGCTTTAACAATTCCGCACATGCTGACAACAGCTAAGTTTGATCTACAACTCTTTAAATAATATTTGCTTTAAGAAATTTTTCCCGCTAGCCATTCTTTGCATGAAATTTTGCAAATACTAGTAGCTTCGCCCAAATATGAATCTGTACTTATCTCTGTGAAATCTGAATCTGTCAGAATCCCTTTACTGACTCGCTTCAAAGCTGCAAGTAAATCGATGTGCTCAGATCTCACAATTCCCACCGCCGAATAGACAAGATCGTGGGCACGTTCGCGTCCAACTTTGGGTGCAAGTCCAATCATCAATGCTTCAGCCATAATCAAGCCGTCATCTTTATTGAGATTTGCTTTCATATTTTCAACATTGACAGTTAAACCACTACACATTTCAACTGCAATTTTTAACGCTGAAGCAGTGCTGACAAGTGTTTCAGGCAGAACTTTCCACTCTAGTTGCCATTCTCCAGCAGCTCGTTCGTGTCCTGCTTCTCCAGCACGAAACATCATGGCTGCATTGCCAGTTGCCGTAATGGCCAATCCAATAATCGACTCAGACATAACTGGGTTGCGCTTTTGCGGCATTGTTGATGATGCACCTTTATGCCAGCCACCAGGTTCGGCTACTTCAAGTATTTCGGTTCGCGAGAGATCAATAATCTCTCGCGCTAGCCTTGTAAGAGTCGTTGCAATCATAGCCGCTGCGGTTGCACTCTGGATAAAGCGATCGCGACTTACATGCCATGGGACATTCACATTATTTAAATTGAGTTTCTTTGCCACTTCTGTGCGAATCTTCGCTGAATCTTTTCCGTATCCGGCAGAAGTTCCGCCAGCACCAAATAGAGAGATACTTCCAGAATCATGATTAGCTTTTCTGATTCGCTCCAGATGACGACTTAATTCGGATAAAAAGATAGAGATTTTGAAACCAAAAGTAATTGGAACTGCATGCTGTGCATGTGTTCGCCCAGGCATGATGCTCTCAGAGTGTTCAGTAATAATCTTCACTAAAACATCACCTAGCTCGATGATTCGCTCTTCAATCAGCTCGCCACATTTTTTGACCTGCATTGCCAGTGCCGTATCCATAATGTCTTGGGTAGTCGCACCCAGGTGAAGAAAGCCTTGGGCGCTTGGTTCTAGTGAGTCATTGAGTTCTTTGAGAAGTTCGACGATTGGATAACCCACATTGACCGAAGCACTGAAGAATTGATCTGTATCCTTGATCTGGAAACCCTTTAATCCTTGAATTTTTACCAATACATCATCAGGAACGAGACCCAGTTGGTTCTGTGTTTCCGCTAAGGCAATTTCTATAGCGATCCAATTCTTTACGCTCTCTTCGAAAGAGAAGATCTCCGCTGCGGCATCATCCATGTATAGCCAATCGAGTAAATTAAAATGCGAATTATTTTTCACAATTAATCCACTCCTATTCATCAGATTTAGAATCACGTTTAAGCCTATAAAAATCCAAAACTCTTATAACCGGCAGTTTAACTCTCAAAATACCCCTTAACAAGTAGCGGAGAAATGTATAGGATTCCTAGAAAGTGAAGTAAGGACCTCATGAAAACTCTTGATCGTCATCCAATGGATTTACCTGTACGTGGAATGAATCTTCTTGAAATATATCGGAAGATGTTCTTGATTCGTAAAGTTGAAGAGAAGGTTTTGGAATTACGAAAGAGTGACTTGATTACGGGCTCCGTGCATCCATGCATTGGTCAAGAGTCGGTTCCGGTAGGAATTCTCGCTTCATGCGATGAGCGAGATCTAGTAACCGCTACATACAGAGGGCATGGTTGGGCGCTAGCTGCTGGAGTTCCAACACCGGCTTTGCTTGGAGAGATTATGGGAAAAGCAACTGGAACAAATGGGGGTCGAGCCGGTTCGCCATATTTGTCTGCACCAGAATTTGGTTTTGTTGGTGAAAATAGCATTGTCGGTGCAGGGCTACCGATTGCTAATGGCTTAGCGATGGGCCAACTTCACAAAAAGAATCAGGGTGTAGTTGTAACATCATTTGGAGATGGAGCAACTAATCAAGGTTCGTCACATGAAGCGCTAGTTTTTGCAATCGCGCGAAATCTTCCAGTAATTTTTGTTTGCGAAAATAATGCTTGGTCAGAGATGACACCAATCAGTGAAACAGTCCCTCATGTTGAACTTTGGCAAAGGGCTGCAAACTATGGCATGAATGCATTGAAGATTGATGGCGCAGATATGCCTTCGCTATTTGCAGCAGGTGCAGCAGCGGTCGAGCGCGCTCGAAGTGGAGGTGGTCCAACTTTCTTAGAAGTTACTGTCCCGCGACTTCTTGGACATTACAACGCAGACATTGAGCATTACCGCCCCAGTGGCGATAGCAAGGAACATGCAACTCGCGATCCATTGCCCCGTTTAAGAGAGCTACTCAAAACAAAGCATGGGATCGATGAAAGTGCTTTAACAATCCTTGAGAGTGAAGTTATCTCCTACGTTGAAGAAAGTTCCGCTCAAAGTATTGCTGCACCACTTCCAGGTGCAATGGATGGAATAGGCGAAGTTGCTTCGAAATATGTGCGTGAAAAAATTCGCCCGCTACCAATTGATTCAGAGAAAGTTGCATACGGGCTGGCAATCAATAAAGGACTCGATGAGATTCTCTCCCATGATCCTAACGCCTTAATTTTCGGTGAAGATGTAGGAACTGCTGGTGGCGTATTCGGTGTAACTCGAAATTTGCGGAAAAAATATGGGGAGCGTTGTTTTGATACTCCGATCTCCGAGGCAGCGATTCTTGGTGCGGCAATTGGTTCGAGCCAAAACGGTTTAAAGCCGATTGTTGAAATTATGTGGATGGATTTTCTCTTCGTTGCCCTTGATCAATTAGTAAATCAGGCATCCAATGTTCGCTACATTTCTAATGGCAAAGTAACTGCGCCAATGGTCGTTCGCGTTCAGCAAGGTATTACCCCAGGATCATGTGCACAGCATTCACAGAGCATGGAAGCCATACTTGCCCACATTCCTGGAATCAAAGTTGGCTTGCCCTCCAATTCACATGATGCATATCAGATGCTCAAGGCTGCAGTACTCGATCCTGATCCAGTCATTCTTATCGAATCACGCGCTCTCTACATGAACTCAGATCCAGTTGATTTCGA
>CAEZUJ010000043.1_pt1 | contig 10579 bp, 10 predicted proteins | sample 7264451 | NCBI WGS metagenome assembly CAEZUJ01 (sample SAMEA6813828, study PRJEB35770) | uncultured Actinomycetes bacterium | biome: Freshwater; feature: Freshwater reservoir; material: water | place: Czech Republic | collected 2016-04-20 | depth 0.5m m
GCAGCAACTTTTTCACGGCTAAAAGGTTCAGATGCACCGCTTCTTTTCACAACTGAAAGTGCTGAACTCTCTTGGGTGGTGAAACGCCGGCCACAGGTCACACATTCACGGCGGCGGCGGATTGAGGAGCCATCTTCGATTGGACGGGAGTCGACTACCCGAGAATCAGCCTGGCGGCAAAATGGACAGTTCACCTCGGTACAACCCCCTTAAAGTGCGAAAATAGGTCCTGCTTAACCCAAAGCTAAATCTCTTTCAGCCCTATTTCGCGCTGCCTTGGGGATAAGGCTGTGGAGGAACTGTGGAGCAGTAAGCACAATCTGTGGACGAACCAACAGGTTGTTAGTACTACATCTAGTGGTAACAGTAGAGCAGGGGTAGAGGGTTCGCAAGAGATAATGCGGCGTGTCGAAAAAGTATTTTTTCTAACTACTTCAAAACCGAGATCTTTTAATTTATTTAATTAACGGCACCAAAATCTTTGTGCCAGCTTGGAGCGTAGCTCCCTCAAAAGGGTTGAGTTGGTGAATCTGGTCAATTACATCTTGTGTCGAAACTCCTGGGGCGATCTCCCGCGCAATAGACCAGTAGCTCTCACCAGGTTGGACGATTATCTCTTCTGCCGCTACTGATATAGATGAGGCTGCTGAAGTGGTTGAGGCTGCTGCGCCGGTGAAGGCGGAGAAGGTAGCTGCGAATGATGAGGTCGCCACGATCAGGGCGGAGACCATTAAGACAGTGCGCCCACGGTTGGTGAGGGTTAGGGTGGCTGGGGAATTAGCCATTTGGTGCCTGCTTTCTACTCTCTAATGCTTACCGCGTTCTAGACGGATTAGAACGCGTGTTCGAATTAAACTCCACCCCACTGACATATGTCAAGAAAATTCGAACAGATGTTTGAATTATTTTCAATTTCAAGGTAAAGTTGGGCCATGGCCACCAAAAAAGCAGCAGAAATCACCGTACCTGAGTTACATGACGAGCCAGATGAGAATGGGCTTACCTCCCGCCAGCTCAAGATCCTGGGGGTCATCAAATCCGCCCTCCACGATCAGGGGTATCCACCTTCAATGCGTGAGATTGGCCAAGCTGCCGGTTTAGCCTCCCCTTCAAGTGTTAAATACCAATTAGAGCTGCTCGAAGAAAAAGGGTGGATTAGACGGGACCCAACTCGTGGTCGCGCGATTGAAATTTTACTTCCAGATCAAGATCAATCAGCAAGATCAGTTGGAGATAAATACTCCCTAGATCAGATGCGTGAAGTTCCACTAGTTGGTCGCATCGCAGCCGGTGCTCCGCTTTTGGCAGAACAAGATATTGAAGAGAGTTTTCCATTGCCGGCTTCTTTAGTTGGAGATGGTGAATTGTTTATGTTAAAAGTCGTTGGTGAATCAATGATTGAAGCCGCAATCTGTGATGGAGATTTTGTAGTTATCAGATCCCAAAAACATTGTGAAAAGGGCGAGATAGTTGCAGCGATGATTGATGGCGAAGCAACTGTAAAAACCTTTACCCGCCGCGATGGTCATGTCTGGTTACTTCCTGCTAACCCAGCCTTTTCACCGATCAACGGTGACAATGCTGAGATCTTAGGAAAAGTTACTGCGGTTCTGCGCTCACTTAAGTAAAATTACCTCATTAATCCGGGCCGCTAATTTTTCATTAACTAAAGCATGAATTAAAGTTCCTTCTTCTACATACTCTTCGCTAAATATTTCGCCACTTTCATGAATGGCATAAACCAAATCACCACGTGTGTATGGCAATGTAACTGTGATCTCTATTTTTGGGTGAGGCAATCCCGCTTCTATTGCCGCTACCAATCTTTCAATCCCAAATCCACTTTGCGCCGAGATTGCAATACTTCCTGGGATCGATCGCACCAGTTCGACAATCAAATCAGGGTCTGCGATATCACTTTTATTGATCGCGATAATCTCTGGAATTGCACCTGCGCCAATCTCGTCAATAACTTCGCGAACAGCACGAATCTGCTCGCGCGGATCTGGATGCGATCCATCGACTACATGCACAATTAAAGCTGCGCCTTCAACCTCTTCAAGTGTTGATTTAAAAGCATCTACTAATTGATGTGGCAAGTGGCGCACAAAACCAACAGTGTCGGTAAATGTGTAAACCCGGCCATCTCCGGTTTGAGTTCGGCGAGTAGTTGGATCAAGTGTGGCAAAAAGTGCATTCTCAACAAGTACACCTGCACCGGTTAAGCGATTCAGTAGCGAAGATTTTCCGGCATTTGTATAACCAGCAATTGCAACAGATGGAATTGTGTTTCGATCACGCTCTTGTCTTTTAGTTTCGCGGGCAACTTTCATCTCTTTGATCTCTTTACGTAACTTAGCCATCCGATCGCGAATCCGCCGGCGATCTACTTCAATCTTGGTTTCACCCGGACCACGACCACCGATACCAACACCACCTGCTCCACCTGCGCCGGCACGTCCACCAACTTGGCGAGAGAGGGAATCACCCCAACCACGTAATCGCGGAAGCAGGTAAGACATCTGCGCTAATTCAACTTGAGCTTTACCTTCACGGCTTTTGGCATGTTGGGCAAAAATATCCAAAATCAATGCAGTGCGGTCGACAACTTTTACTTTTACTTTGTCTTCTAACTGTCGCAATTGGCTTGGAGATAACTCACCATCACAAATCACAGTATCTGCACCAGTTTGAGCAACCACTTGCCGCAACTCATTTACTTTTCCAGATCCAATGAATGTTGCTGAATCTGGTTTGTCACGACGTTGCATTAAACCTTCTAGAACTTCAGAGCCGGCGGTCTCGGCTAATGCCGCCAATTCGCGTAATGAATTTTCAGCATCTGTACTTGATCCTTCTGTCCATACTCCAACCAAAACAACTCGCTCTAAACGCAGTTGCCGGTTTTCAGCAATGGAAACATCTTCGAGTTCAGTTGAGATTCCGACAACTCTTCGAAGTGAGCGACGTTCCTCGAGTTCTAGTTGGAATTTTTCATCATTACCTAAATCTTCACCACCATCAGATATCTGATTACGCAATCGCTCATTCTCGCGAAGCAGTTCTAAATAAAGCTCTTCAGAACTCACTAAATCTCAACTTCGAAATCTTGCAAAATAACTGCAGCACCTGTGAGGGTTGCATTTGAATGCGGATCTAACTCAACTGTTAAGCGGCCACCTGGAGGATTGATGATCCATTTGGCAGGGAGTGATCTCTTGCTGTAAATATTTGCGGCCAATGCAACTGCGCAAATTCCAGTGCCGCAAGATCTAGTTTCACCTGATCCACGTTCATACACTCGCATCTGCAATTCATTGTCGCCTGTGATCTCTACAAATTCGATATTTACTCCATCTGGATAAATATCATTTGGGAGTACTACGGGTGCAGCAGTGAGATCACCAACTTGATCTAGATCTGAAATGATTGCAACCGCATGTGGATTTCCAACATCTATATTAAAAGATTTCCATTCATTTCCACTTTGCAAAATTGTGGCACTTCCGTCAATGTCAGATAGATCCAAAACTTTCCCCATGTTTACTGAAATTTCACCACTTTCTGGAACTGCTAAATATTTCAATCCATCACGGGTATCAATCGCAAAAATTCCAGCGCCTTGATGACCACGATCGACTAAGTACCGAGCCATCACACGAATTCCGTTGCCACACATTTCAGCAAGTGATCCATCTGCGTTTCGATAATCCATAAACCAATTTTTTCCAGTTGCATTTCTGGTGATCCTGATTAATCCATCAGCTCCTGGCCGACCTATGCTTCCAGAGCGAGAACAGAGAGTGGCAATGCGTTCCGGTGAGAGATCAAATTTATTTTGCTCATCAAATAGCAGCAAGAAGTCATTCTCGGTGCCATGGCCATAAGTTACGGTTTGCATTAACTCTGATCGTAGAGGTTTTGAGTCGGTTGAGGAGGATTCATGAGAGTTGTGCCGGCAACAGGCAACTCCTCAAAGGCGTTGCTTTTTTTGGCTGGCGCCTGCCTATGTTTTGGCACTTCAGGTACTGCTCAAGCCTTAGGTCCAGATAATTCCTCGCCTTTAGTTGTAGGTGCGGCCAGATTGCTCTTAGGAGCAATTGGGTTGTTTGCGCTAATCAAATTCCGCGAACCTAAAAACCTGCCCCGCAATTTGCTCTGGATCGGAGCATTGGCTGTGGCGCTATTTCAGGTCACCTTCTTTTCTGGAGTTCGTCTTACCGGTGTTGCTATGGGAACTGTTATTGCATTGGGAAGTGCACCTGCAATCACCGCGATCTTGAATTGGTTGATCTACAAAAAACTTCCCACTATGCGCTGGATTTTTGCAACTTGCGTTACCGCTACCGGAATCACGCTTTTGTTTTTGAGTAAAGGTGAAATCAAAATTGATTTAGCTGGCGTACTACTTTCACTTGGCGCAGGTGCTTCCTATGCTTCATATGCACTGGTCAGCAAAGAATTATTAAATCGAGGCGTAACCCCTAACGTTGTGATGTCCACTTTGTTTACTAGAGGTGCAGTTTTAACCGCTCCGCTTTTACTACTTTTGATGAACGACAGTTCATGGTTTTTCAAATTAGATTCTTTCGCGATGATTTTGTGGCTGTCATTTGTCTCACTCACGCTTGCTTACTTTTTATATATTCGTGGTCTTGCCCAAACTTCAACAAGTAATGCAGCGACAATTACCTTGATCGAACCAGTCACTGCCACATTTTTAGCAGCCGTAATTTTGAGAGAAGCGATCACTCTCGGACAATGGATTGGAATCGCCTTAGTTATTGCTGGACTCGCTCTTGTCGATCGGAAAAATTAAAGTAACACTAATATTTTTTCAAGTTGCGAAGAGGTGCTTTCAGGTGCGAGCCACTTAATTCGCGAATCTCTTGAAAACCAGGTCTCCTGCCTTCTCGCATATTGTCTTGTGGCACGTTTTGTTTCCTCTTTTGCAAGCTCAAGTGATGAGCCATCCGCGAGTGCATTAATAATCTGTTTGTACCCAAGAGCGGCTTGCGCAGTCTTTCCGCTTGTGATTCCAGTAGAAATCAATTGTTGAACTTCGGCAACAAATCCAAGTTCCCACATTTGATCTACCCGCTGGGAAATTCTTTGATCAAGAGTTGATCGATCCATTACTAATCCAAATTGCCTTACGCCTTGATAATGATCGACATCTTCTCGTGGAAGTTGAGCCGTGAATGGTGCTCCCGTAAGTTCAATAACTTCTAGTGCGCGGACCACTCTGCGAAGATTATTTGCCGGAATCTTTGCCGCAGCAATTGGATCAAGTAGTTGTAATCTCTTGTGCATCTCAATCGCGCCTAATTCGATTGCTTCCTTATCAATTCGATCCCGGACTTGGATATCGCGATCCGGAAAATTTAACTCATCGATTATTGCCTTAATGTAAAGTCCAGTTCCACCAACGATAATTACATTTTTACCAGCATTTTGTAACTCATCAATTTTTGCTCGTGCTAATTGTTGATATGAGGCAACATTTGCATCCTCAGTCACATCCAAAATATCTAATAAGTGATGTGGAATCTCTTCTCTTTCTACAATTGTTAATTTTGCAGTTCCAATATCCATGCCACGGTAAAGTTGCATGGAATCGGCATTGATAATTTCGGCAGATATTTCTTTAGCGAGTGCAATTGATAATCCGCTTTTACCTGAAGCAGTTGCGCCGCAAATTACAATAAGCGCCATATTTACTAATTACTTCTTTTGGGAATTGTGGGCATTCCCAACGAGATTCCACTCTTACGTTCTTCCGCGGCATCTCCTCCGCGAGTTTTCCGGATTGATAGTGGAAGGCCATCAGTAACTAGATGGTGTGGCGCAGCTTCTGTGACTACAGCGGTCAAAATATCTCCGGGGCGTGGACGTTCGGCTTCAACATAATTTGCATGCACTAAACGGAAATCACGAGAACGCCCGGTCACGCGACCGCTTTCGTCATCTTTGCGTCCGGGGTGATCAGCAACCATCACTTCAACCGTACTTCCAATAGCTTTCTTATTTACCGCAAATGAAATTTTTTCCAGCTCGCCATGCAATCTGGTGTATCGCTCCCCAACAATTGCGGGATCAACTTGATTCTCCATCGTTGCTGCTGGAGTACCCGGACGTTTTGAATATTTGTAAGTGAATGCCGCAGAGAATTTAACTTCTTTGGCTAGATCAATAGTCTCTTGGAAATACTCTTCACTCTCTCCTGGAAATCCCACGATAATGTCAGTTGTAATTGAGGCGTCCGGCATCGCACTTCTAACTCTGTCGATTATTCCAACGTAACGCTCAGCACGATACGACCGGCGCATTTTTTGTAAAATGTAATTTGATCCAGATTGCAAGGGCATGTGAAGGTGTGGCATCACATTTGATGTCTCTGCCATAGCTTCAATTACATCGTCAGTGAAATCTCTTGGATGCGGACTCATGAATCGCACGCGCTCTAAACCATCAATAGTTCCACATTTACGTAGCAATTTTGCAAATGCACCAGTGTCATCAAATCCCACACCATATGCATTTACATTTTGGCCCAGCAAAGTTATTTCAACAACTCCTTGATCTACCAGTGTTTGGATTTCACCTATTACATCCTCTGGTGCGCGATCTTTTTCTATTCCTCGAAGTGCAGGTACGATGCAAAAAGTGCAAGTGTTATTACAACCAACTGAAATTGATACCCAAGCTGAAAATGCAGAGTGACGTCGAGCTGGCAATGTAGATGGAAAATGTTCTAGTGATTCTAAAATTTCAACTTGGGCTTCTCGCTCAATTCGCGCGCGTTCTAGCAATCTAGGCAATGCACCAAAGTTGTGTGTTCCGAAAACCACATCCACCCAAGGTGCGCGTTTAATGATTTCGCCACGATCTTTTTGCGCTAAACAGCCACCCACTGCAATTTGAAAATTTGGATTTGTATCTTTGGTGTAGATGTAACGTGTGAGAGATCCGTAAAGTCGCTCATCGGCAGCTTCACGAACTGCACAAGTATTAAAAACTACTAAATCTGGATCGGCGCCCTCACTTACGGGCAAATACCCTGCCTGATCTAATAAGCCAGTAATTCGCTCAGAATCATGCGCGTTCATCTGGCAGCCATATGTCTCAACCAGATAGGTCGGCTTATCGGCCTTAATTAATGTTTCCATGATTGGCTAAGGGTAACGGCGTACCTCTTCCAGTACCGCCGCTGCCTGTGTAATGATCTATCCATGAGAATCCGCCCATTGGCTGCCACGTTGGCTTTATTGCTCTTAACACCACTCTTGCCGACACTCACTGCGACAGCGGCGGACCCTTGCGGTCGGGCTCCACTGAGAGCCTGTGCACCCGGAGAAACCCCATCTGATGGAGGTGTGGCTACCGGCGCCCCTATTTGTCCACCCGGAACTCCAGCAGGTCAACCTTGCGCTACTGCTCCAGTGGGAGGTAATCCAACAAAATCTGGGTTTACCTCTAAGTATCCGCTAGATCGATCTATAGCTCTTTTCCAAGCCGCTCAACCTCCACTTGGAACCTTTGATGATAAAAGTTATCCCTATTACGGCGTAACTTTCGATTCTTCTACGCGTAATCAATCAATTCCGTATATCAAAGTTGAAAACATTGGGAGTGATGGAAATCGCGATGAGATGTTGTGTACTTCGATGGATGATCCTGCTTGTTCGGCAGATAAAAATTGGCAAGCCATTTTCATTGAAGGTGGGATTGGGAATTGTGCTGCCAACCCAGACACGGCATGCGTCGAATCCTTTTCAGTAATAACAGCCGAGGGAAAAGAAGTTGTTGCAAAACCATTAATGAAATTTCCAAAAAATGCTAAAGAGTTCCCTGGAAAAGTAAATCCTGATGGAAGTGGATATGCAGCTGGTCTAGCTAGTTGGATCTGGAGAGCTGAGGGCGATGGCCCCGGAGACGAACACGATTATTTACTGACAGGTAATGTGCAATCTGCCGGGCAAAATCAAAATAAGAGTTGGAAAGATTTACATGTAATTGATTTCTTCTTTGAAGCTGTTCCTATTGTTCGCGAAAATTCAACTTTAGTTAAAGCACCAGAAAAAGTTATGCAAAAAAGAGTTGGAAAAAGTTTTTCTGAAATAATGACAAGCAATAATGAAGAGGCTTGCTATGCGAATGATGATGGAGTTTGTTTACACCGCCGGGATTTCCAGCCAAACACTAGATTAAAGATTGCTTTGCAAATGCCAAAATTTATTTCTGGTTGGCTTAATGGAAGATTGAATAAGCCGGCAGTTACTTGTAAAACTTTTTCGGCCACTTCGGATAGAGTCACAGTTGAGGCAGGACCAGAACAAAACATTTTTGCTGGAAAGTGGATGCAAAGAAGTGATATCAAGAGTTTTACTTTTAAAACTCCTGAAATTGAAAATAGATTTAAAGGTATGTTCCAAGGTTATTACAACAGAGATAATCCAAATTCACTGAGAGATTCAGGAGAAGAAGGAGCGCTGGATGCATATGATCTTTGGGCTCCGTACATGGGAGAAAATGCATTTGCCGTCAATAAAACTTGGACGCTAAGTAGCGCTCGAAGTAATAATCCGTCAAATTGTGTCCAGAAAGAAAGTGGCGGAATTCAAGGAGTTGTATCCACAAATGCGAGTGCCTATGACGCGACAGCCCCAAAATACAATAAAGAGAATGGCACTTTGGAATATAAAGTAGCCGCACCTCACTTTGCTCCCGATGGGAAGACCGAAAATATCGGAACATACGGCTTAGCTATGTCGATAACCTTGATGCAATGTCTGTATGGAATCACCAACGTTCCAACTTCAGCCTCAGTTTCAATTACGACAAGTGCTGGTGGAGAACGTGTTTCAACTGTGGCGCTTACTCAGATCGGCAAATGGGTTTTCTTGAGTGCCGAGAATTTCACCTTCTCATCCCCTACTCTGCGCATCAAATTAAACCAAACCTCTTCCGCTACGACGCAAAGCACCGGAACCGCTGAAGTTAAGAAAGAGGCTCCGGCACCAGAAGTTAAGAAAGAGGCTCCGGCACCAGAAGTTAAGAAAGAGGCTCCGGCACCAGAAGTTAAAGAAGTAAAAGAAGTAGCCGTCGCAAAGCCAGCTGCAGCGACTGCCAAAAAAATTATAATTACTTGTACTAAAGGTAAATTAATTAAAAAGGTTTCTGGAACAACTCCGAAATGTCCAACTGGATATAAAAAGAAGTAATTAATCTTCTTTTCTAAGAGTTTGCAGATCTTCTTTATGAGAAATATCAAGCAAGATGTTCATCGCTTTTTCTGCGGCATCCTCATCGCTCTCAGTGATCGCATCAACCAGAGTCTTGTGACGAACTAAGAAAGTTCCATCTATCTTGATTTGAGCATTAACTATCTCAAAACGCAACCTCAGCATTGGGGTAAACAAAACCGACAACCGAGACATAAATTCATTTTGAGTTGCATCAAGAACAATATTGTGAAACTCTAAATGAGCCGTATGCAATTTTTGAGATTCTGGACCTTCTTCAAAAAAAGCATCACGCATATTTTTTAGTGAAGCATTAAGTTTCGTTAAATCAGATGTACCACGTTTACGTGCAGCCAATCTCGCAGCTTGCATTTCATACATATACCGAACCTCTGAAAAGTCACTCATCAAAGCGTTGGCATCGCCAGCCACCTGACACCAATGAATTACCTGGGAATCAAGTAAATTCCACTCCCGACGATTTAAAACAACCGTTCCGAGTTTGGTTCGCGCCCGAGTCAGACCTAAGTTATGCAAAATCTGAAGTGCTTCTCGGACTACTGTGCGACTAACTCCATATAGCGCCTCGAGATGTGTTGAAGTTAAAACTGTTCCTTCGGTAATTTTTCCCGAAGCGATTTCAAGGCCTAATTTGTCAACTAATTGATCAGAGAGCCCCGTCTCCGAACGCTGTAACTTAGTTGGCACAAGAGCAGGCTACTCACATAAGTACAGAGATTAAAGGTCAGTTTCTCTCAATATTTGTGAAATCAATTGATGTGGGTACCCCTTGCGAGCCAAAAACCCAGAAATCCGACGATATTTCACTTCTGCGCTCTCGCGTTGTAGCGAGCGTAATTTTTTTTCTACCAAAGCGGTAGCCACTGCTCTCTCACTCTCAGGTGCGATCTGCTCTAAAGCAACACTGATTTCAATATCTCCAACACCTTTTTGACGCAATTCACGGGCCAGCACATTACGAGAGAGGCCTTTGTAGATGTGACGGGAGCGGGACCAATCATTTGCAAATGCTTGATCATCAATCAATTTATGTTCGGTAAGCCGATCTAGAACTCGATCAATTAAATCTGGTTCAGTATTTTTTTTAAGGAGTACCGCATAAAGCTCACCCCTACTCTTTGCCCGACGTGAGAGTGCGTTTAGCGCAATCTTGGTCGCAACTGAATAGGGGTCAGCTTCAATCTGCATATCTACTTCTTTAGAAATCAACATCCGCTGGTGCGATTGCTTCTTCTACCGCTGCAGCTAACGCTGGATCAATTGTTCCGATTGAGTAATTCTCTTTGATCTTGTTTTCAATCTCATTGGCAAGA
>CAEZUJ010000047.1_pt1 | contig 9342 bp, 10 predicted proteins | sample 7264451 | NCBI WGS metagenome assembly CAEZUJ01 (sample SAMEA6813828, study PRJEB35770) | uncultured Actinomycetes bacterium | biome: Freshwater; feature: Freshwater reservoir; material: water | place: Czech Republic | collected 2016-04-20 | depth 0.5m m
TATTTTAAAGATCGATATTCCGAAGGATCTATCTGTAGCCGAACCAATATTTATAGACCGCACCGGCTCTTCCGCTAACGGGGCTACTTACGAACGAATTATTATCTCGGTTGGAGCCTTTTCGAAAGCCACAGTGATTATTCAAAATAGTGGTTCCGCCAATTTGGCTGAAGATGTTGAAATGATTTTAGGTGCTAGTAGTGATTTAACTTTTATCTCGCTACAAGAGTGGTCAAATGACTCTGTGCACCTGGGACGGCATCAAGCCATCGTTGGCCCAGATTCTCATTTGACTTCAATTGAAGTTTCCCTCGGCGGCTCATTAGTGCGTTTACTCCCACGCGTAGATTTCGAAGGCAGTGGTGGAGGAGTGGATCTTTATGGCCTTTACTTTGCGGGAAGCGAGCAACATTTAGAGCATCGCGTTCACGTAGAGCATTCAACCCCAAATTGCCGTTCGCGCGTCAGTTATAAAGGTGCATTGCTTGGAGAAAACGCTCGTACGGTTTGGTTTGGTGATGTTGCAATTCGCGCTAAAGCAGAGGGCACAGATACTTATGAAGTAAATCGGAATTTATTACTTTCAGATGGTGCGCGAGCAGATTCTGTTCCAAATTTAGAGATTGAAACTGGCGAGATTGTCGGAGCAGGGCACGCCAGCACCACTGGAAGATTTGATGATGAACAGTTATTTTATTTGATGGCACGTGGCATTGACGAAACCGAAGCACGACGCTTGGTGATTCGTGGATTTTTTGCTGAGTTTCTTCGAAACATAAAGAATGAAGTTATTGAGACCCGATTGATCGATCACATTGATCGTGAGTTGGGGAAAGTTTCCTCATGAGTTCATTAGAAATTGATTTCAATACCTTAATTGAAGGAAAGCCCATGAAAATCATGGTCGATACCACTCCTGTCTGTTTAGTGAAAATAAAAGAAGAAGTTTTCGCTGTGGAAGATACATGTTCTCACTCAGAAGCCTCACTTAGCGAAGGTGAGTTAAATGGTTATCGGATTGAATGCTGGCTTCATGGCGCAGAGTTTGATCTAAGGACTGGGGAGGCTGTTGTTCCTCCAGCAGTTGCTCCACTTAAGCGTTTTATTGTGGAAAGAAATTCTGATCAGTTATTAATTCACCATCCAAATAGCCAAGTTAAGGAAAATAAATGACAGCCCTAGTTATTAAGAATTTACAAGTCTCGGTAAACGCAGATGGTGGAATGCGGGAAATTTTGCGTGGTGTTGACTTGACTATAAAGAGCGGTGAAACACATGCGATCATGGGTCCCAATGGCTCTGGAAAATCCACACTTGCATATTCAATAGCCGGTCACCCTAAATACACGATCACCGCTGGCGAAGTAACCCTTGATGGGGCAAATGTTTTAGAGATGACCGTTGACGAACGAGCTCGAGCTGGTCTCTTTTTAGCGATGCAATATCCAGTAGAAGTCCCAGGAGTTTCTGTTTCTAACTTTTTGAGAACTGCTGCAACGGCTATCCGTGGCGAGGCTCCAAAGGTGCGTACCTGGATTGGTGAAGTTAAGGATGCAATGACCCAACTTGGGATGGATCCAGCCTTTTCTGAACGTAGCGTCAATGAAGGTTTTTCTGGAGGAGAGAAGAAACGTCACGAAATTTTGCAACTTGAATTACTAAAACCAAAAATAGCAATCTTGGATGAAACTGATTCAGGTTTAGATGTCGATGCCTTGCGGATTGTTTCAGAAGGGGTAAACCGGATTCGTGAGAAAAACGATATGGGGGTAATGCTTATTACGCACTACACCAGAATCTTAAAATATATCAAACCTGATTTTGTTCACGTATTTGCAGGCGGAAAAATCGTAGAACAAGGTGGCGCTGATCTTGCTGATCGGCTTGAAGCAAATGGTTACGCCGAATATACGACTGCGTAAAGGTTAATTAGATGGCATTACTAGATACAAATTTAATCCGTCAAGATTTTCCAATATTGGGTAGAACTGTACGCAATGGGAAAAAATTGGTGTATCTAGATAACGCTGCCACGAGTCAGAAACCAATAGTGGTTCTTGATGCGGAACGCAATTTCTATTTAAATCACAATGCCGCTGCACATAGAGGCGCCCATCTATTAGCAGAAGAAGCGACTGATGCATTTGAAGGAGCTCGTGCAATAGTTGCAGATTTCATTTCTGCGCAAAGTTCAGAAATTATTTTCACAAAAAGTGCAACCGAATCAATAAATGTTGTGTCATATGGTTTTTCAAATCACCTTTCAAAGCATGATCCGTTTTACATCGGCGCTGAGCACAATATTGTGGTCACGCAATTGGAGCACCATGCGAATCTCTTACCTTGGCAGCAGTTAGCTAAAAGAAGTGGTGCGAAGTTATCTTGGCTAGGAATTACTGCAGATGCCCAAATAGATATTTCTAATATCGATTCAGTAATCAATGATAAAACTAAGATCGTCGCAATCACTCATCAATCAAATGTTTCAGGAGCAATAACTCAACTAGAACCGATTGTTAAACGAGCGCGCGAAGTTGGCGCAATGATTTTGTTAGATGCTTGCCAATCAGTCCCACACATGCCCGTTGATGTAAATAAACTAAATGTGGATTTCCTGACATATTCTGGCCACAAGTCTGTAGGGCCAACTGGTGTCGGAGTCCTTTGGGGAAGAAGTGAATTATTGGAGAAAATGGAACCGATGATTACTGGTGGTTCCATGATTGACAGTGCCACTATCGAAAGTGCAACATGGGCAAAAGCGCCAAAGAAATTTGAAGCGGGTGTTCCAAATATGGCACAGGCAGTCGGTTTAGGTGCAGCATTAAATTACTTAACTAAAATAGGTATGGAAAAAATCCATCAACACGAAGAATTGCTTACAGAGAGAGCGTTAAAAGGTTTACAGGATATTTCGGGAGTAGAAATCATAGGATCAAAGAGTTCACTAAATCGTGGCAGTGCAATCTCTTTCACTCTTGAAGGGGTGCACCCGCATGATGTTGGACAAGTTTTAGATGATTACGGGATTGCGGTGCGAACGGGCCATCATTGCGCTTGGCCACTAATGCAAGAGTTGAAGTTGAATGCGACAACTAGAGCATCATTTTATTTGTATAACACTCCAGAAGAAGTGGATATCTTTCTTGATGGTGTGCGAGAAGTAAAGAAATTTTTTAAGGTATAGCGATGAGTCTAGAATCCCTTTATCAAGAAATTATCCTTGATCACTACAAGCGGCCGAAAAATAAAGTTTTGCAAGATAAGTATTCGGTTGAAGTTCACCATAACAATCCCAGCTGCGGTGATGAAATAACACTTCGAGTCCAAGTAGAAAATCAAATTGTTACCCAACTTTCATGGGATGGTGTCGGGTGTTCTATTTCCCAAGCGAGTTCATCTGTAATGAGTGAATTGGCACAGGGAATTCCGGTACAAAAAGCCTTGGAATTAGAAGTATCTTTCCTAGGATTAATGCAAGGTAAAGGTCAAGTTGAAGCAGATGAGGAAGAGTTAGAGGACGCCGTTGCATTTTCAGGGGTTGCACGATACCCGGCTCGGGTAAAGTGTGCGTTGCTAGGTTGGATGGCGCTGAAAGATGCGCTCTTGAGAGCTGGAGGAAGTAAATGACCGCATCTGTTGAAGATCTAACCGAAGCAATGAAAGATGTTGTGGATCCAGAATTAGGAATAAACGTAGTAGATCTTGGCTTGGTTTATGGCGTGAGTATCGATGATGCCAATATCTGCACCTTAGATATGACACTTACTTCAGCAGCATGTCCACTAACCGATGTAATCGAAGATCAAACAAGACGTGCATTAGATGGTTTGTCTGACGATGTGCGAATTAATTGGGTATGGATGCCACCGTGGGGGCCAGACAAAATAACTGATTCAGGAAGAGAGCAATTACGCGCTCTAGGATTCACCGTATAGGGTTAACTAAATGTCGATGCATGCACCTTGGATGACTTTGCGTGCAATGACGCAAGATCAATCTGTTAAAAATATAACTCTAAAATCTGGCACAGTTAAAAGAATCTTCAAGTTCGCAAAACCGTACCAAAAACAAATTTCGTTCTTTATCTTTACAGTCGTAATTGATTCTGTTCTTGTAATCGCAACGCCTTTATTATTTGCAAGATTGATAGATAAAGGCGTTTTGTTGGAAAATGGAAAATTAGTCACTTCCCTAGCATTGATTATCGCCGCTTTAGCTTTACTTGAGTCCGCCGTGAGTTTAATTGGCCGTTATTTGAGTTCGCGAGTGGGCGAAGGATTAATTTACGACTTACGCTCTCAAGTTTTTGACCATGTACAGCGCCAATCAATAGCGTTTTTTACCCGTACGCAAACAGGAGCCCTAATTTCGCGCATCAATTCAGATGTAATGGGAGCGCAGCAAGCATTCACTTCAACACTTTCGGGCGTAGTTTCAAATGGCTTAAGTGTTGTTTTAGTCCTGGGGGCGATGTTTTTCCTATCTTGGAAAATCACCGTTATATCTCTGGTTTTGGTACCACTCTTTCTAATCCCATCTCGTTGGATTGGAAAGAAAATTCAAGGATTGGCAAGGGATGCCATGTCGGGGAATGCTGACATGGGCGCAACAATGAATGAAAGATTTAATGTATCAGGCGCTCTATTGGTTATGTTGTATGGAAGTTATGACAAAGAATCTAAAACATTTCGTAAAAAAGCGCGAAGAGTTGCTGACATAGGAATACAGGTGGCTTTTCTCAACAGATTATTTTTTGTTGGACTAATGACTGTTGCATCAATTGCTACTGCTATTACTTATGGAGTCGGTGGGCAATTTGTAATTTCAAAAAATATTTCAGTAGGAACATTGCTGGCTCTGTCGGCGCTTCTGGCACGTCTATATGGACCATTAACTGCATTAGCAAATGTTCGTGTTGACGTTATGACTGCGCTTGTCTCTTTTGAGCGAGTTTTTGAAGTTTTAGATTTAGAACCCATGGTCCGCGATGGCAGTAATCCCAAGTTACTTCCAACAACTTCGCCGAGAATTGTTTTCGATAAAGTTGCATTCACTTATCCAAGAGCGGAAGAGATTTCACTGGCATCACTTGAGAGTGCTGCTAAGAGTGAGGCAATAGCATCTGGTGAAGTGTTGAAAGAAATCTCATTTACTGTTGAACCCGGACAGATGGTGGCTTTGGTTGGTCCATCCGGTGCTGGCAAGACAACAATAATTTCATTGCTACCAAGATTATTCGATGTTTCTAGTGGTTCCATATCTGTAAATGGGATAGATGTACGGGATTTGAAATTGGACTCTTTGCGTCATGCCATTGGGTCTGTTATGCAAGATCCGCATTTGTTTCATGACACGATTGATGAAAATCTTAAATATGCAAAACCTGATGCAACTGCTGGTGAAATCGAAGCGGCTTGTCGTGCAGCCCAAATCTGGGAGCTAATCTTATCTTTACCAAATGGGGTAGACACGATGGTTGGTGAACGTGGATACAGGTTGTCAGGTGGAGAAAAGGCGAGATTGGCAATAGCAAGGTTGTTATTAAAAAATCCACAGATAGTTTTGTTGGATGAAGCCACTGCACACCTTGATTCTGAAAATGAAGCGCTGGTGCAAAGTGCTATACGAGAGGTTTTAAAAGATCGAACTAGTTTGGTAATCGCTCATCGACTTTCAACAATTATCTCAGCTGATCAAATCTTGGTTGTTGAGGAAGGCAAAATTGCACAACGTGGTACACATGAGCAGTTAATTAGTGCCGGTGGTTTGTATTCCGAACTATACGCTCGACAGTTTACTTCTTAGCTCCTCACGAGCTATTAAAACTCTTCCAGCCAAAATCAAAAGCACAAAAAAAGACCATTGCAACGTATATGCATAATGCGGGCCATCGCTAAAGGTTGGAAGATCGGCAGGTATTGGCGACTCACCAAGATCACTAGTTAACTGTAAATAAGTTTCAAAACGGCTCTCATTAAAATTTTCATTCAATTTATTAATTTGAATCCTGCCTACTTTTGGTGCTGGCAATGCAATCAAAGAACCGCTCGTTGCATTGATCTCATCGTAAGCTCTTAACAACCCAGTGATTTCTATGGTTCCGTTTGGAGCTGCAGGAGGAATCGGAGTCTGCGTTGCATCCCCAACCGCCTCTACCCAGCCACGATCTACCCAAATCGGTTTGAGATCGTTAGGACGAAAAAGAGTTAGGACATCAAAACCATATTTGTCTGCCCGATATCTTCCACGAACTAAAACTTCGTGAGTGCTGTCAAAATTGCCATTTAATTTAACCTTGCTCCACGTTGGAAAAACTTCTTTTTCATTTAATTGAATTGGGCTTTGAGTGAGCAATTGCTTAACCCTTACATTCTCAGCATGACGGTTTTGACCACGATGAAACTGCCATTGGGCTGCACTAACACAGATATACATTCCGAAAATGGCCAATAAAGTGATTGCTATGGATTTAGGGTGGAAAAATATCTTAATCTTCATTATTTGAAATTGCTCGTCGTGTAACAGTTCGCAAAGATTGTGGTTTTCTAATTCCTTCTCGCCCGGCATTTGCAATAACTACTGCAATATAAGGCAAAAAGACAGCCCCGGCTAAAGTGAACCATCGGTACGGATTTGGTAGTACTAGGGTTAATAAAAAGCAGAAAGTTCGAATGATCATTGACAATAGGTACCTACGTTGACGACCGGATTGATCCTCGGCTAACCCTTTTTGGGCATTTGTGATTGAGAAGATTTCTTCACTTGAGGAGTCCATAGAGGTAACGCTAGAGAGTTTTTACGCATGACGCACCTTTAGATGCCTATTTACGCACCAGTAACGAGTAAGTTTTCTGCCATGAGTCGAGTAGTCCTGGTTACAGGCGCAAATCGTGGCATTGGAGCAGCGATCGCCCAAGCTTTCGTATCACAAGGTGATCTTGTGATCGCTGGACATAGAAGCGCCGAGCGTCCAAGTGGGATGCCAAGTGAATTAAAAAATGTGCAAATTGATGTTAAAGATTCAACAAGTGTTGATGCTGCCTTTGATTTGATTGAGAAGGAGTGGGGAACGGTTGAAGTTCTTGTCGCGAATGCGGGAATCACCAAAGATAATTTAATGTTACGAATGAGCAATGAGGATTTTAAAGATGTGGTCTCAACAAATCTTGAAGGCGCATTTTATTGCGCCAAACGCGCATCAAAAGGAATGCTAAAACTTAAAAAAGGAAGAATTATTTTTATTGGCTCAGTTGTAGGTTCAATTGGATCAGCTGGCCAAGTTAACTATGCGGCGACTAAAGCTGGATTAGTTGGTATGGCGCGTTCGATCGCTCGCGAGTTAGGTTCAAGATCAATTACTGCAAATGTCATAGCACCTGGATTTGTTGAAACCGAAATGACTGGAGAGTTAACTTCAGATCGCCGAGCAGAAATTCTTAATGCCGTGGCGCTAAATCGCTTTGCATCTGTTGATGAAATTGGGGGAGTCGCTGTTTTCTTAGCTTCTCCAGCAGCGGCTTACATCACTGGAGCAATAATTCCAGTTGATGGTGGATTAGGAATGGGGCATTAATAAAATGGGAATATTGGCTGGAAAACAGATTCTGGTAACTGGCGTACTGACGGACTCTTCAATTGCTTTTCATATCGCGAAAATCGCTCAAGAAGAGGGCGCAGAAATTGTGCTTTCATCTTTTGGGCGAGCGATGAGCATTACTCAAAGAATCGCAACTAGATTGCCTAAAACTGCGCCCGTAATTGAATTGGATGTTTCAAATAAAGAACATTTAGCAAATTTAGCAAGCGAAGTTAAGAAACATCTTTCTGGCTTGGATGGTTTAGTGCACTCAATTGGTTTCGCGCCAGAAGCAGCGCTAGGTGGAAATTTTTTAAACACTGAATGGGAAGATGTAGCCACAGCTCTCCACGTTTCGGCATATTCATTTAAATCTTTATCTATGGCAGCGCTGCCGTTGTTTGGCGAAAGTGGATCAATAGTTGGCTTAGATTTCGATGCCACTGTTGCTTGGCCAAAATACGATTGGATGGGCGTTGCAAAGGCAGCCCTTGAATCAACTAGCCGCTATTTAGCAAGAGATCTTGGTCCAAGAAATATTAGAGTTAACTTGGTCGCCGCGGGCCCAATTAAAACTATGGCAGCGAAATCAATTCCTGGATTTGAAGAGTTTGAATCAGTTTGGAATGAGCGGGCTCCATTGAAATGGGATGTATCAGACCCAACCCCAGCAGCCCAGGCCACTGTTGCGCTGCTTTCAGATTGGTTCCCGAAGACGACCGCTGAAATCATCCATGTAGATGGGGGCGTTCACGGGATGGGCGCTTAGTAACAAGTAGGGATCTCCCTACCTTTTAACGCATAAAGGGCAATGTGAGACAACTTTTTAAGGAAGGGATGCGACAATTTTCCCTTAATGGCGTGTTCTAAGTCAGGCAAAATCCGGGGGAGTTGTTTTGAGATTTCAAAATGTGAAGAATAGGTTTGGCAGTAATTGCTTGAGGATTGTTTCGGCTCTCTTAATCTCTCTTTCAATTTCTCTCCCAACATCGCCAGTTGCTTTTGCAATCTGTCCCGGGCCTACGGCGGAAACCTGGCTGCCGGATGGAACTTTAAATCCAGCACTCGCACCTCAAATTGACGCTTATGTTGCATGCACTCAGGCTGAGAATGCTGCTAGGTATGCAGAGAATAAGGCTGCTGATGCGGCAGCAGCGGCTGCTTATCAGGCGCAGACCCAGGCCGCGGCACAAGCTGAAGCGCAAGCAGCGGCGCAAGCAGCGGCAGCAAAAGAAGCTGCATCGCATAATGCAAAAGATGTAGCTCAAATTGCTTCACTAACTGACGAGGTCAAAAAATTAAATGAAGAGTTATCCGCTTTAAAAATAAAACTAGCAGAACAAGCAGCCATCGCTGAGAAGAATAAATCTCTAGCAACAGAGGTTGAGAAATTGCAACAATCTTCAAAAACTAATGATGAAAAATTTACTGAAGCAAACACGAGGTTGAGTGAGGCAAGCAAGAAAATTACAGATTTGCTTTCAAAAGTTACCTCTACAGAAGCCGAAAAACAAGAATTGATAACCGCAAAGTCTAAAGAAGCGACAGTTGCTAATATCGCCAAAATAGCTGATGTGACCGCAACGGTTGAGGATTCCAAAGGTGTGAAGGTTACTGCTATATCCGCCGTCGATTCATCAGGTAAAGATATTAAAGATGGAGATGGAAAGGTTGTTTTGCTTGCGCCAATAGTGGGCAATGATGGAAAAGCGGTCAGAACTGCAGATGGGCAAGTAGCCCGTGCTTCTCTTGCTATAACTTCA
>CAEZUJ010000050.1_pt1 | contig 9060 bp, 8 predicted proteins | sample 7264451 | NCBI WGS metagenome assembly CAEZUJ01 (sample SAMEA6813828, study PRJEB35770) | uncultured Actinomycetes bacterium | biome: Freshwater; feature: Freshwater reservoir; material: water | place: Czech Republic | collected 2016-04-20 | depth 0.5m m
ATTGCAAAAAATCGATATGTCGAACCGCAAGTAGCAACTCAAGATCCTTATGTAATTGATGCTTATGCTCCAATTAACACTTTAAAAGAATGTTTCTCTGGAAAGTTAGCAATATTTACAAATAGCAGAACACTAAATCTTCCAGTTTTTGACCCAATAAATAGAATTATTGAATTAGCTACAGCGGCTCCACATTTTCTATCAGATGGAAAGACACTCAACGAAGGTTTCTATCAAGCCAATATTGGTGATTACGAAGCAAAATGTTTGTGGCAAGTAGATACTGCGGCGAAGTTGGCTGGACAGGCACAGATCTCAATTGTTGATCAAGAAAGTGGCGAACCCCAAGTAGCAACTCTTTCAACCTCACTTAAAAATAATGTGCTCTCAGTATTCGGGGCAGGATTTCATTACAGCCAACCAACGTTACGTCTTAAACTTTCCCAACCGGCTGCAACTTCCACGGCGTCTACCGACAAACCAGTCGAGAATTCAGCACCAAAAAATTCACAGCCAACAAAAGTGACCTATTCAAAAAATGTTCAAGCCTGCATTAAAAAATTCTTGACGCCAATCGAATTGAAGGCAGTTCTCAACTCCCCACAACTTCCACCAGGGTTGAATGCGGCCAAGAAAAGTAAAGTTAAAAGCTGCATCAAGGCAGGTGCAAAGTAATGTCTAAGAAATTAATTTCAATCCTTACTACCTGTGCAATTCTTGGCACATCATTTTTTACGAATTTCTCTGCAGATGCTCGTACTCTTGCAAAACCGGTAATTCTTGATTACTGCAAAACAGTCTCGCAAAATAATTGCATTGAATCAGTCGCTGCCATCGATGACTCGGGTGTTGAGAAATTAGCAACTTATGTAAAAACGACAACACTTGGATTCACACTTATCGGAACTGGCCTTGGAGTTCGAGGGCTAGAAATTCCATCACCTCAACCACAATTTAAAATTCCAGGTTTGCGCAATCCCAACGACTTAACTTCAGATGGAGTGGTCGAATTTAGAGCCTTCTTTGCTGCTGATCCATGGGTAAGTTTTGGTTCACAACCTTTCACGTTCTCCCCACCTTCACTTGAGGTTGGTGCAACTCCGGTCGATGCCAAAACTGGAAAAGCGATTGCAAATAAGAAAATTCCTTGCACCACATCGACTGTTGATTACTGCGGTGATGCACCTGCGCCTCTAGGTGCAAATGTGCGAATTAAAATTACACTTCGGTTATCCCGTTGGTCGGCAAACATCTATCAAATTGACGGTACTCAAATCGACGTATCGGGCGTGCAAACAAAAAGTAAAACAACTGTTTCAATAACTGCAAGACCTGCAAAGGGTCCATACGATTTTGAACAAACAGTAATTATCAACGGCGATTTCACTCAACAAAAAGCCGCTGCAGTGACTACTTGGTGGGCGGTTTATGCATCTCCATTTATGAATTCCCAATGTCGCAGTGGATTTGATGCCATCGGAGGAATTAAAACTGGTCCCATGCTTTGGTCGGGAACAATTCCAAACCCTGGTGAAAATAATTTCGGTTCTGGTCATTTCTACCCAGTCTCAGGACCAGATGGTAAACAAATGAATTCCCAACTTGAATTTTTAATGCAAAAGAGTGAAGTTAATTGCATCTGGCCCAATGAAACTCTTGAATCAGTAGCTTCAAAACTTCGCCAAGTACTTCTTCCTGAAAACGGCAAGCCTTCAGTAGTTCGACCTATAAGAACTGAAAACTTGGACACCAAAATAAGAATTACTTTGGATAATTCAAATCTTCTTGCAGATTCCAAAGCTGGTATGGGCCTGGCTTTTGAAAGTGACACAACAATAAGTAAATGGACTGGCCGATAGATTTAAGCCAGCGCACCAACTTCCTGTATTACCAACTTGAAACAGGATTTCCCTGAGGGACATTAAAAATAGCATTTACTTCTCTAAGTAAATAAGAGCCCGTAATTATCATCGAATTCGCACCCGTTATCCCCTGAGCATCCAAAACTGAATAGGAAAGCAATCCTGGTATTGAAGGGCATTCAAATGTTCCAGAAGCTTCAATTACATACTCGTGTACAGAATTACCATTACGTAAGGTATTTGCTTCAAGGGTAGTCACAATGAAATCCAAATTTATAGAATTTGTTGCTGTCACGCTCATTCCAAAAGTTTTTTTAGTTTGACTTGCGGCAATGGATCCAATTAGTTTTATTGTGAATTCATAGCTTTTGTTTTGTTTGAATTGAACAACCGCAGCAGAATCAATTCCCGTGCCACCGGTTGAAGTTGAAAGAGTTAAACTGGCAATTGAACCCTTAATCAACGTGCTAACACCTGCTGAACCTTGTGGACCTATTGATCCTTGAGGACCATCAGCTCCAACTGTTCCAGTTTCACCAATTGGTCCGCGTGCACCAGTATTTCCAGTTGTTCCAACAAGTCCTTGTAATCCAGTTGCACCAATAACTCCTTGAGTACCAGGTGATCCTGCAGGACCTTGAGGTCCAGTTGCACCTACAGCACCAACACTTCCTGCGGCACCAACACTTCCTGCAACACCTGCTCCACCACTAGGACCGGGACTTCCAGCTGCACCTTGAATTCCTTGTGCTCCTTGTATCCCCTGCACTCCTTGCGTACCTGCAGTTGAAGTTGTTGCACCCTTGTCTCCGACTTTTCCGTCACTGCCTTGTTTTCCAATCGGACCTTGTGGGCCAACAGGCCCAACTAAACTTTTTGGTAACGACCATTTACCTTTTTTCTTTGGTCCATATAAATTTGATGACAATGTATCCAAATAGAAATCACCATCTATTCCATCAGTTGCATCTGGTGCGCCCAATCCATTTAATAATGTATTTAATGTTGGAGCTTGACTCGTTCGCCCAGCAGTTTTAGTTGTTGTTTTAACACTTTTATTTTTTCCAGATACTGCAAATGCATCTGGAGTTAATGTCCAAAGCAAGACGCTTAAAGAGATAATTGAAATTAATTTGATCTCACTCTTTAGTAGGGAAGTCGTCGCCATGGATTCTCACCTTCTCTCTACTTATCGGATCAGATCCCAATTAACCTGAGCCGCTAAAGACAAGGTTTCTCGCTCTGAGTAACAGCAGCAAGGTTTAAAAAGCCCCCCAATTTTGACGTTTTTGGACATTTTTACCCTCAAAAAGTGCGCTAAAAGTAGCTATCTTGTGAAAATTCGGAGAATCAGTAAATAGCTCTCATTCACAAGTTGTTCTAAGGGTTTTTGATTATCTTTATCAGGTAGATCCAGTTATCTGAAGACATCAGAGGCGATACGCCACTGGTTTGAAAACAAGAGGAGTTCAAATGAAGGCCAGCAGAAAATTGATTGCAGTAGTAGTCGTATCTGGCTTGGCAATCACAAGTGGCGGAAGTGCACTTGCTGCAAGCAGAACAACAACTGTCACTAAGACCACAACCAAAAAAGTGGTTACCTCAAATCCAAAGATCAACCCACAAGTACAAGGTGGATCAAATGGTGGCGAAATGGGAATGGGTGGACGTGGAGACATGATGGGCGGACCGGAAAAAGGTGGCGTTGACGTTTTAGCTTCCGTACTGGCAAAGCTTGTTACTGCCGGAACAATTACCCAGGCACAATCTGATGCAATTGTTAAAGCACTTGCAGATGACAAAGTTGCAAAAGAAGCAGCTCGCGTTGCACAGCAATCTGCAAACGAAGCTGATCGTGTTGCACAACAAGCCAAACATGAAGCCGTAATAACTGGCGCTCTAGGAATTACCGCAGCAGAGTTAAAGGTTCAACTCCAAGCTGGTAAGACTCTTGCTGATATCGCAGGCACCAAGAAAGATGCACTTATCGCAGCACTTGTTGCTGAAAAAAGTGCAGATCTTGACGCTGCTGTAACTGCAGGAAAGTTAACGGCCGCACAAGCAACAACTGCTAAGGCAAATCTCGTTGCACTTGTAACCGCAGAAATTTCATCCAATCGTCCAACAATGGGCGGTCAAATGGGTGACATGGGCGGTAAGGGTGGTCCGATGATGGGCGGAAAAGGAAAAGCTCCTAAAGGCAACTTCGGGGTTGCACCAAAGACTAATCCTGCTCCAACAGCCTCAACCCCAGCAGCACCTGCAAAGAGTGGGGCGAATGCAAAAATCAGCCAAGTAAAAAAGGTATCAAAAGCAGCATAATTAAATAATCCCCCTTGAGAATCAGGGCGCGCGTGCCAAGTGCACCGCGTCCTGATTCTTTTTCTGCCAAGATCTCTTCATGCAAATACATATTGGATCTGACCATGCCGGCTTTGCCTATAAAACTTTGATCATAGAACACCTGAAAAAATCAGGACATGATGTCGTCGACCATGGACCAGTTACTTATGAAGCACTTGATGATTACCCAACTTTTTGTCTAAGAGCGGCCGAAGGCGTTGCGAAGAATTCTGGTTCTCTAGGAATTGTTTTAGGTGGCTCAGGCAATGGCGAACAGATCAGTGCCAACAAAGTTGTTGGAATTCGCGCAGCTCTTGCATACAACAGTGAAATCGCCGCGTTAGCCCGTCAACATAACAACGCAAATGTTTTGTCAATCGGCGAGCGCATGAATTCGCAAATCGAAGCACTTGAAATTGTTGATGCGTTTCTGGCTACGCCTTTTTCAGGGGAAGATCGACATACTCGTCGTATCGAGATGATCTCGGATTACGAAGTAAGTAAAAAACTTCCTCCGCTTTAAAGTTTTTACTTTTTAAAGTAATGAAAATCTGTAACTTGGTGCTCTTTGTCTAAACCTTGTTTCTCGAAACGGGTAAAAGTTCTATTCGCTGGACGTGAAACAACTCCCCCAGAAAATTCAGGAACTTGATCCAATCTTTCGGCAATCCAATCTGCATACGGTTGCCAATCGGTAGCAATATGCAAAAGTCCACCGCTGCGTAATTTTTGCGCAAGTAAGTTTAAGAAATCCCCTTGTAGCAATCTGCGTTTGTGATGGCGCAATTTTGGCCAAGGATCTGGAAAATAGATTCTGATCTCATCAATTGACTCATCAAGAATTTTCTCTGGCAGTACCAACATCACATCATCATGAATGATTCGAACATTGGTAACTCCTGCTTGATCTATCCGCCAAAGAAGTGAACCGATACCTGGCCGATGAATCTCAACTGCGACGATTCCAATTTTGGGATCCGCTGCTGCCATCTCGGCAGTCGCCTCTCCCATGCCAGTTCCAATCTCAAGAACTACATGAGTTAGATCAGGAAATAGGGTGTGCAGATCGATCGCTGCATCGCCGATCTCAACGCCAAATCGCTGCCAATGCCGCTCAATGGCTGCCTCTTGGGAATGGGTGATTCGGGCCCCACGTAATTTGTAAGTTCGAATTGAGTTCGAATACTCCTCTTGGGCCTCCATACCCCAAGCCTGCCACTGATTACTTTTTAGCCCAAACCCTCGCCAAGTGGTTGGATATCACCTCAACGCTTTATATAAGGAGTATCTGTGCCTGGAGTAAACCTTTCTCGTGCTGAAGCCGCCGCTCGTAGCGCTCACTTAAAAGTAGATAGCTATCTAGTCGAGTTAGACCTGACTACTGGTGCCGAAGTTTTTCGTGCAAAAACCACGGTCAAGTTTTCAAGCAGCAAACCAGGTAGCGAAACTTTTATAGATGCAGTCGGTCGCACGCTACATAGTGCAACTCTCAATGGCGTGGCATTAGATCCATCTGTCTTTGATGGCGAAAGTATTCACCTAAAGAATCTTGCCGCTGAAAATACTTTAGTTGTAGATCTAGATGCCATCTACTCAACTTCTGGTGAAGGTCTGCATCGATTTGTTGATCCTGCTGATTCAGAAGTTTATTTGTACTCACAATTTGAAGTTGCGGATTCACGCCGAGTTTATGCTTGCTTTGACCAACCAGATTTGAAAGCTAAGTTCTCTCTTACAACAGTTGCTCCATCTAATTGGCAAGTAATCTCAAATTATTCAGCTAAAGAGAAAAAAGATCTTGGTAACAATAAAACTTTTTGGGAATTTAATGAGACTCCAGTGATGTCTACTTACATCACCGCTCTCATTGCCGGCCCTTATCACTTTGTAGCCGATACCTATAAAGGTGAAAAAGAAGTTCCGCTTGGAATTTACTGCCGAACATCACTTGCAGCAAAATTAGATGCTGATGAAATCTTTAAAATCACCAAACAAGGTTTTGCATACTTCGAAAAAGAGTTTGGTCTTGCTTATCCGTTTGAAAAATATGATCAGATCGCTGTTGCTGAATTTAATGCTGGCGCCATGGAAAATGCTGGAGCAGTTACTTTCGCTGAAGATTACTTTGTCTTTAGAAGCAAAGTCACTGACAAAAATTACAACTGGCGGGCAAATGTAATTTTGCATGAGATGGCCCATATGTGGTTTGGCGACTTGGTAACTATGACCTGGTGGGATGACCTTTGGTTGAATGAATCATTTGCTGAGTGGGCTTCATATACCGCCCTTGCTGATGCGACCAGATTCACAAATTCATGGACTGTCTTCAATGCAGAAAGAAAAAACTGGGCATATCGCCAAGATCAACTTTCATCTACACACCCAATCGTTGTGGACATGTCAGATCTAGAAGCAGTTAAAACTAACTTCGATGGAATCACATACGCAAAAGGTGCTTCTGTATTGCAGCAACTAGTAGCCCATGTCGGCAAAGATAATTTTGTAAATGGCTTGCGCCAGTACTTTGCAAAGCACGCATGGGGAAATACAACTTTAAATGACCTCTTGGTAGAACTAGAAGCCACAAGTGGTCGCTCTTTGAAGCCTTGGGTCTCTACCTGGTTGCAAACAGCCGGTGTAAATACTTTGCGTCCGGCAATTGAAGTAACCGATGGAAAGTACAAGAAGATTTCTGTTGCACAAGAAGCGCCACTTGTTCCAAAAGGTTCTACTGAACTTCGCCCACATCGGATGGCAGTTGGACTTTATGATTTGAAGAACGACAAATTAACGCTTCGTAAATCCGTAGAACTTGATGTCGCTGGTGCTCTTACTTCGATTGATCAATTAATCGGCGAAAAAGAAGCTGATTTGATTTTATTAAACGATCGCGATTTAAGTTATGCGAAAATTCGCTTCGATGAGCGTTCGATAGCAACTCTAACCAAGAACCTTGCCGGCATTGAAGATCCGCTTACTCGTGCACTTTGCTGGTCTGCTTCATGGGACATGTTGCGTGACGGAGAACTTTCAGCAAGTCAATATGTTCCGATGGCAATTTCTGGTCTTGCTACAGAAAAAGATGTTTCTGTTATTTCAATGACTTTGATCCAGATGGGAACTGCTGTCGAACTATTTGCTTGTGCAGAAAATCGCGACAAAGTTCGTGAGCAGATGGCAAATGGTTTAGAAATTTTGCTAGAAAACAGTGCCCCCGGTTCAGATATGCAGTTGCAATATGCGCGTTCATTTGTCACGGCAGCATTTTCAGATCGCCAAAATGCCCGTATCCGACAAATTCTTGATGGAGATGTCGCTGGTTTAGTTGTTGATGCAGATCTGCGTTGGCACTTCCTTGGTGCACTTGCAGAACGCGGCAAGTTAAGTGAAGCTGAAATCGCTAAAGAGGTAGCTGCAGATAACACTGCAAGTGGTCTTAAATCGGCTGCTTTTTGCAGAGCAGCTCTTCCTGCAGCAGATGTAAAAGCTAAAGCCTGGGAAGCTGCTTTTAACTCTGAACTTTCAAATCACATTCAATTGGCGACTATCGGCGGAATGCAACGTCCAAGCCAACGTGAGTTATTGATTCCATATGTAGACAAGTATTTTGAGTGCTTAGTTGAAACTTGGGAAAAGAAATCTTATGAAATTGCATCCAACATCGTCTCTGGTTTATTCCCTGCCTATTTAGTGAGTGACCAAAATCTTGCTAAAGCAGAGAGTTGGTTAGCGGGTGCCGGAAAAGATGCACCAGCGGCGTTACGCAGATTACTTTCAGAGAACCGAGATTCAATGGCACGATCACTCAAGGCGCAAGGTGTTGACGCTAAGGCGTAATTAATTGATTTTTGTAATTGCACGACCGGCAGTGCCGCGCGCATTTTTTGGTCGAACCGCTAAATAAACAATTAATGAGATGACCAGAAATAATCCGGCGGGAGCTAAGAAAAAATAAGTGAAGGTTTCTAATACAGTAAGACCTTCACCAGGCATACTGCCATCTTCTTGATTGATTGCCAGATTTAGTATTTGTGAATTCATAATGTACTAATCCTACTAGTTAAATTTGCTTGCTAAGCGACAACACTTCCTACTCCAAATGGCTGAAGGTATGGAACCCAACGTGGGTCTGCACGACCGGTACCCAGTATTCGCCACGCTGCCCCGGATGGTTCTTTAGGAGTATTTCGTAATCGCCAACCCAAATCTTTCAAAGTGCGATCAGCTTTGGAATGGTTACAACGATGACAAGCAGATACAACATTGTCCCAAGCGTGAGCGCCACCGCGAGATCTTGGCATCACATGATCAATGCTTGTTGCTGGCGCTTGGCAGTAAACACATTTGCCACTATCGCGGGCAAAAATCGCACGACGAGTTAGTGGCACGGTATTTCGATATGGAACTCTGACAAATCTATTTAACTTAATAACAGTTGGAAGAGAAATATCACCGGCAGGATGGTGAATAAAAGATCCGGAAGTTTCTACGACACCAGCACGTTGATTCATAACCAAGATAAGAGCGCGACGTTCACTGACAACGCAAAGGGGCTCATATGTCGCATTAAGGACAAGAGCGTTAGACATCGCCACTCCCTCCTGCGCACAAAGTGCCAACCAGATAGTCAGATGGTCACATAATCAGGTAAGTGAAATCTTGCTAGGTTCTGTCGAAGTTGGCTAGTTAGGCACACCGGAAAAAAGCCTCAGTTGATGAACTTTTGGAGCCACGAGCCTAGGCTTAGGCGCATGAGCCGCAAATACCCGCCTGCTGATCGTGAAGATTGCAGTGATCAGTACTTCGGTGTGGAAGTCGCAGATCCATACCGTTGGCTCGAAGATGGCCAATCTTC
>CAEZUJ010000051.1_pt1 | contig 8662 bp, 8 predicted proteins | sample 7264451 | NCBI WGS metagenome assembly CAEZUJ01 (sample SAMEA6813828, study PRJEB35770) | uncultured Actinomycetes bacterium | biome: Freshwater; feature: Freshwater reservoir; material: water | place: Czech Republic | collected 2016-04-20 | depth 0.5m m
TGGTTTGCTGGAGATGCAAAAACTGCGTTAGCAATTCATCAAGAGTTGCTTCCAATTTACACGGGAACTTTTCGAACACAAGGTGCAATTCTCACGAAAGCTGCACTGAACCTACTTGGTCTTCCTGGTGGGTACTGTCGACTTCCGCTGGTAGATGCAACTCCAGAGCAGATCACGCAATTACGCGAAGATCTACGCGCTGGAGGGGTATCAATTAAATAATGAGTCATCCACATCCTGAATTAACTTCACCTCCACAACTTGCCGCCGGAGATATGCGAATTGTCGCACTCGGTGGATTAGGTGAAATCGGTCGTAACATGACCGTATTTGAATCACACGGACAACTTTTGATTGTTGATTGCGGAGTTTTATTTCCAGAAGAGAGCCAGCCAGGAATTGATTTAATCCTTCCTGATTTCTCATACATCAGAGATCGACTCGATGATGTTGTAGCAATTTTGTTAACACATGGCCATGAAGACCACATTGGAGCAGTACCTTATCTACTCCGTGAACGTGCAGATATTCCGATAATCGGATCCAAATTAACTTTGGCTTTCATAAACGGTAAATTGAAAGAGCACCGAATCACTGCAGTAAGTCGAGAAGTTGTTGCTGGTGAAATTCAAAAGTACGGTCCGTTTGAGTGTGAATTTATTGCAGTTAATCATTCGATTCCAGATGCTTTTGCAATTGCCATTACAACCACTGCCGGAACTGTTTTACACACTGGCGATTTCAAAATGGATCAATTACCACTTGATGGACGGCTAACTGATTTACGGACCTTTGCCAGATTGGGCGAAAAAGGCGTTGATCTTTTTCTAGTTGATTCCACTAATGCTGATGTTCCTGGATTTGTAACTAGCGAACGTGAAATCATGCCTGTTCTTGATCGGATCTTTAATGGCACCGACCGACGAATCATCGTCGCCTCATTCGCTTCGCACATTCACCGGATTCAGCAAATAATTGATACCGCAGTAAGTCATGACCGTAAAGTTGCCTACATCGGAAGATCAATGGTTCGCAATATGGGTGTGGCCGAAGAACTCGGCTATTTACATATGCCGCCAAATGCAATTGTTGATGGAAAAGATTTAGATTCACTTGGCGAAAATGTTGTCTTAATCTGCACCGGGTCACAAGGTGAACCACTCGCTGCTCTTTCCAGAATGGCGCATGGAGATCACAACATTAAAGTTGGTCCAGGGGATACCGTAATTTTGGCATCTTCACTTATTCCTGGAAATGAAAATGCTGTTTACCGTGTCATAAATGAATTAACTAGGTTAGGTGCACGCGTTGTGCATAAATCAAATGCTCTTGTACATGTATCAGGACATGCAGCAGCTGGTGAATTGCTTTATTGCTACAACATCGTGAAGCCAACTTATGTGATGCCAGTACATGGTGAATGGCGTCACCTTCGTGCAAATGGTGCGATCGCAAGATCCTCTGGAGTTCGCTCTGAAAATGTGATCATCGCTGAAGATGGAGTAGTTGTAGATTTATCAAAAGGTAAAGCAGCGATCGTTGGTTCGGTACCTTGCGGATATGTGTATGTAGATGGAACAAGTGTTGGAGATATCTCTGAAGCATCTCTAAAGGATCGAAGAATTCTTGGGGAAGAAGGGTTTATTTCAGTCGTTGTTGTCATCGATTCACAAACCGGTAAAATTGTCGCCGGGCCAGATATTCATGCCCGCGGATTTGTTGAAGATGAATCCTTATTTGATCAAGTCCGTGACAAAATTGTTTTGGAATTGCAAGATGCAGTTAGCTCTGGAGTCAGTGGATCGCATCAACTTTCACAAGTAGTAAGGCGAGTAGTTGGTAAATGGGTTGGCGGCCAACATCGTCGTCGGCCAATGATTTTGCCGCTTGTCATCGAGGTCTAAAATCGGCGCGCCTGTGCGGTTAATTACGGGCGAGGAATTACCCTGCGAATATGGCTTCCCGTGGTAAAAATGCTCGAAAAGGCGCGCGTAAAACTAGTGGCATCCTTAGCGCTATCTGGATGTTTATTGCGCACTCATTAGGCGGGGCAATTCGATTTATATTTAGAGGTGCAAAGGAGTTAGAGCCGGCACATCGTCGAGATGGCATTGGCTTATTGCTTATTGTTTTAGCTCTTGTCAGCGTAACTGGCGTTTGGATGCACCTAGATAACTTCCTGGGAAACAGTATCTACTCTTTCCTTGCTGGCGCATTTGGTCGCTTAGCAATTATTACTCCAATATTTTTAATTTATATGGGTGTTCGGATGTTGCGTACTCCAACTGAAAGTGCAGCAACCGGTCGAGTAACAATTGGTTTACTTATTACCTTAGTTAGTGCTGGCGGGTTAATTCACATACTTGCTGGCTCTCCAATATTTTCAGATGGCGCAACAGATATGCGATCTGGTGGGGGATGGTTGGGTTTTGCGATTTCCACCCCATTAGTTGCATTACTAACTTATTGGATTGCCACTCCAATTTTATTATTGATTATCTGCTTTGGTCTTTTAGTAACCACTGCCACTCCATTTAGCGAAGTAATTAACAGAGTACGCGAATTATTTAATGGTGCGCAAGGAATGATTGAAGACCGGCGGGCCAGACGCGAAGAAGAAGCTTTTGAAATTAGCGAAAACGCACCTTTTGATACACCGGTAATTGGATCACCTGAGTTAGATGAGTCAGATGAATTAGAAGAAGATACGGAAATCGAATTTGAGGAGGAAAATCAAGAGGATACCCAACTCCTTACCGCTCAAATTACTTCACAAGAGTTAACGCCAACTGTTGCTATTACCTCAATGCCGGCAGTCGTAAATAAAGCCAATGATGCTGAGCAGTTAGAGTTGGATGAAGCGCTGGATTACATATTACCCTCACTAGAACTGCTCAGAAGTGCTCCAGGGTCTAAAGCAAAAACAAAAGCCAATGAAACTGTTGTTGAAGCGCTGACTGAAGTATTTTTGCAATTTGATATCGATGCAGAAGTTGTTGGATTTATGCGTGGCCCAACTGTCACGCGCTATGAAGTTGAATTAGGTAACGCAGTTAAAGTTGAAAGAATTACTGCACTTGCTAAAAATATCTCATACGCAGTGGCAAGCAGTGATGTTCGAATCTTGAGCCCAATTCCAGGAAAATCTGCAGTAGGAATTGAGATCCCAAACTCAGATCGTGAAGTTGTGGCACTTGGTGATGTTTTGCGCTCCACAGTGGCGACAAATGAGCAACACCCATTAGTTATCGGACTTGGTAAAGATGTTGAAGGAAATTTCATCTGCGTAAATCTTGCGAAGATGCCACATCTTCTTGTAGCTGGAGCCACAGGTTCTGGAAAATCAAGCATGATCAACTCATTAGTAACTTCAATTCTTGCTCGTTCCACACCTGATGAAGTTCGGATGATTTTGATTGATCCAAAACGGGTGGAGTTAAACGCTTATGAGGGATTGCCACATTTAATTACTCCAATTATAACTAACCCCAAGAAAGCTGCTGATGCTTTGCAATGGGTAGTGCGTGAAATGGATCTTCGCTATGACGATCTCTCTAACTTTGGTTTCCGTCACATTGATGATTTCAACAAAGCACTTCGGGCTGGAAAAATTGCTCCGCCGCCAGGTAGCCAACGTAAAATGAAACCTTATCCATATTTATTAGTTATTGTTGATGAGTTGGCAGATTTAATGATGATTGCGCCACGAGATGTGGAAGATTCAATTGTACGTATCACTCAACTTGCACGTGCTGCGGGCATTCACTTAGTTCTTGCAACGCAACGTCCAAGTGTGGATATTGTGACTGGATTAATTAAGGCAAATGTTCCGTCACGACTTGCATTTGCGACAAGCAGTTTGGCTGATAGTCGAGTTATTTTAGATACACCAGGGGCCGAGAAGTTGGTAGGTCAAGGCGACGGGTTGTTTATCCCAATGGGAGCAAGTCGTGCGATGCGAATTCAAGGTGCATATATTTCAGAACGTGAAATTGAAGCGATCACTACTCACATTAAAGGACAACGCGGAACGCAATATCGTGATGACGTAACGGTGGCAGCGACTATTCGCAAAGATGTTGATTCAGATATAGGTGATGATTTAGATTTATTATTGCAAGCAGTTGAATTAGTAGTTGGAACACAGTTCGGTTCAACCTCGATGTTGCAACGTAAATTACGAGTCGGTTTTGCCAAGGCTGGACGATTGATGGATTTAATGGAAAGTCGCGGGATTGTTGGACCATCTGAAGGTTCAAAGGCACGGGATGTCCTAATAAAGGCGGACGATATTGCTGAAGTTCTGGCCTCACTACGGGGTTAGCGCTCCCTATTTTATTTTTTATCTCTGCTTGGCTTGTGTAGTTGGCTTCTAGCGACTTACCCTTTACTACCTAGATTTTTTGGCTTCGTAACCCCCGAAGTAGGAGGTGGCACATGAGCGCTGGCAGTATTGGTGAAGAAATTCGCGCAGCGCGAAAAGGTGCTGACCTTACAATTGCTGAAGTTGCTAACCAGGCAAAATTAAGAGTCACTTTATTACAAGCAATTGAAAATGATGATTTCTCTTTGTGTGGTGGAGATACATATGCGCGCGGACATTTAAAAGTTATCGCTGGAATTTTAAGAATTGATTCCAAATCTCTACTTGAACAATTTGATGAAAAATATGGCAAATTCGAAACTGCACTTTTAGATCTTTCTGAAAAAGGAAAACGGAATCTTGAAAAACCATCAAAATCAACTAAAGCAAGTTGGAAAACGTTAGCGACAATCGCGGTTGCAGTCATAGCACTTGTGACAGTTGTGCAGATTTCTGGAAGTTCTCCAAAAAATGAAGTAGTAAGTGCAAACTCTGATAGTTCAACATCACCTTCGACAGAACAACAGATACCGGCAACTGCGTCAGTTGAACCAGAAGCCAAAGTTGTCATCACCGGAATTAAAAGCTATTCATGGATATCAGTAAGTGATGCTGCCGGCAATTCGATTTTTACCGGCGAGGTCAGAAAAGGCGAATCAAAGGAGTTTACCGATCGGCAATTGCTTAGATTTGTGATCGGAAATGCTGGTGCTGTTACGCTGACCGTCAATGGTGAAGATCGTGGCATTCCGGGCAAAATCGGTGAAGTCGTGCGTCTGCAAGTTGCAGCCGATGACGCACCGGTTGCCGGCTAACCCTTTTTCAGCTGATACCGAATTTAAAGAGCAGAACTCATGAAAAAAGTTGCTTTAGTTACTTTAGGTTGCTCGCGTAATGAAACCGACTCAGAAGAGATGGCTGCTCGTTTAGCTAATGATGGCTGGGAATTAGTTGCTAATGCCGAGGAAGCAGATGTCGCACTAATTAATACTTGTGGTTTTGTAGAAGCGGCGAAAAAGGATTCGATCGATGCAGTACTAGAGGCAAATTCATTAAAGCAGGGGAAGTCTAAGAAATTAAAAAAGGTTGTAGCAGTTGGTTGCATGGCCGAAAGATATGGAAAAGAATTAGAAGCGGCCCTTCCAGAAGCGGATGGAATTTTAGGATTCGATCATTACGCAGATATCTCAGCGCAGTTAAATAAAATTTTAAATGGGGAAAGCATTCAAGCTCATGCACCAAGTGATCGCCGCAAATTACTTCCCATCGCACCGGCAGAGCGCAAGCAACCTATAAGAAGTACCAAAATGGGTGAAGGTGAACGTGTTCTCAGAAAGCGATTGGATAACGCACCGGTAGCGCCATTAAAAATTGCAGCGGGATGCGATCGACGGTGCACATTTTGCGCTATTCCATTTTTCCGAGGAGCTTTCGTTTCGCGCACTCAGGATGAAATTATTAGTGAAGCTAAATGGTTGGCTGATAACGGAGTTAGTGAGATTTTTCTGGTTAGTGAGAACACGACTTCATATGGAAAAGATTTAGGAAATATAAGAGCTATGGAAGAGATGCTTCCGCAGTTGGCCGAGATCGATGGAATTTCACGGATCAGACTTTCATATCTGCAACCAGCAGAGATGAGGCCAACGTTGATAGATGCGATGACCTCAATTCCAAAAGTTGTTCCTTATTTTGATCTCTCCTTTCAGCATGCGAGCGCAAAAATTACAAGAAGTATGCGTAGGTTTGGTGACACCGATAAATTCTTAGATTTGATTGCTCAAATTAGGACCAAAGCGCCGCTTGCCGGAATTCGATCAAATTTTATTGTGGGATTCCCCGGCGAAGATGAAAGTGATTTCCAGGAACTACTTAAATTCCTTGGCCAAGCCAGATTGGATGCAATCGGAATATTCGGCTACAGCGATGAAGATGGCACCGAAGCAGAAACTTTGCCGGACAAACTAGATCAACGTGAAATCAGAAATCGAGTGGAGGAAGTTAACTCCCTTGTTGAACAATTACTAAGTGATCGGGCCAGCGAAAGAATTGGTGAAGAAGTTATTGTGCTTGTTGAAGATAGAGCCACCCAAGAAGGAAGAGCAGCGCATCAAGGGCCTGAAGTTGATGGCAGTACTTACTTATTGAATACGGCAGCCCCAGTAGGTTCATATGTAACGGCTCGGGTTGTGGCAACTGATGGAGCAGATTTACATGCAAATTAATTTGCCTAACGCATTAACCATCACGCGAATTGTTTTAATACCATTTTGCGTAATAGCTCTCTTTCATAACGGGGGAGGTGATTCAACTTGGCGCACCATTGCATGGGTGGGGTTTTTTCTAGTCGGTATGACTGATTTACTTGATGGGAAATTGGCACGTGCTAGAAATGAAATAACCGAACTTGGAAAATTCCTTGATCCAGTTGCCGATAAATTACTTATTGGCTCAGCAATGATAAGTGTTTCAATTTTGGGATATCTTCCATGGTGGATTACCGTAGTAATTCTGGGACGTGAATTAGCGGTCACCGTTTTGCGACTAATTGTTGTTAAGCGAAATGCTGGAAAAGTAATTCCAGCTAGTCGTGGCGGAAAAATTAAAACAACGATGCAAGGTTTTGCAACTGGATTTTATGTGCTGCCATTGAATAATGTTTTTTATACTCCACGAGACTTGTTTATGTATGCAACTATTGCGGTAACTTTGTATACCGGCGCGCAGTATTTTCAAGCTGCCCTTAAGAAGGATTAATGGAAATGAATGATGCAGATTTTATAGTTTCAGAGTTAACCAAACGTGGTGAAAGTATTGGCGTTGCAGAGTCGATTACTGGCGGGCATTTGTCAGGTGCGCTAATCGATATTGCTGGAGCATCAAATATTTTTGCCGGGGGAATCGTTGCTTATTCAAATCAATTGAAAATTAGTGATTTAAATGTTGCTCCTGAACTATTAGAGCAATTTGGGACGGTAAGTATTGAAGTAGCGAAAGCGATGGCATTAGGGGCGAAAGCTAAATTTGCCGCGACCTGGGGTCTATCAACAACCGGGGTAGCCGGGCCTGGGCCTCACAACGGCCGAGAAGCGGGCACTGTCTGGATTGGGCTTGCCGGACCTGGGGTGCTGACCGCCATTAATCCAGCCATTTCCAGTGAATTGAGCCGAAATCAAGTTCGGAGCGAGAGCGTTGCAGGTGCGTTAATGGCATTTGCCCGTATTCTTAACCCTGGAACAAATTAGAGATACTTAACTAGCCGGTTACTACTTGATTGGAGGAGCTCAATGGTTTTATTACGCGCCCATTTAGGTGAAGCGTTACGTCGGGCTCGCCAAGAACAAGGTCGCACTTTGCGCCAAGTTTCAGCCGATGCTGCAGTCTCACTTGGGTATTTGTCTGAAGTAGAGCGCGGCCAAAAAGAACCATCATCTGAATTGCTTTCCGCAATTTGCATGGCTTTGGATCTGCCACTTTCGCGAGTTCTTACTGAAGTTGCACAATCGGTTTTAGTTGCCGAGCCAACTCGACTTACTGTCGTTGGCGCAAAAAATGCAAAAGATGCAAAAGATATTGTCGACGCTGCCTAAAAGCGTTCGATGTTAACAAAATCAAAAACTAGCGGAACCCGTCAAGCATTACTTGATGGAGCACGCATCGTTTTTGCAGAAGTCGGCGTAAGAAATGCAAATATGATTGAAATCGCTGATCGTAGTGAAGTCGCTCGCGCAACTCTCTACAACCACTTCCGCGACAAAGATGAATTAATTGCAGCCCTAATCGAAGATGAGATTGAACGGATGCGCAATTTAATCACCAGCGCTCCAGATCGACGCGAAGTACTTTTCTTAATTGCCAACGACATTGCACAAAATGCCGCGCTTCGAAAAGTTTTATCACTTGAACCACATTTGATTGCTGCCCTTGCTCAGATATCTGAAACTCCAATTTGGAACCAAGCGCGCAACATTTTGACTACCTCCTTGCGGACAAGTTCGGTCGGGGCAGAGATCGCTTTGCGGTGGTGTATTTCCCAATTATTTGCCTCCATAGCCAGCGGAGATTTAGAAAGCTCGATCGCGGCGGTTGAGCGTTCCCTCTAACGCCCCTCATAAAAGTTCAGTTAAGGCCGGTTCCGGCGTGTCGTTGTAATTAGAACATCTGTTCGGATACCCTTCTCCACATAGGAACACCACCCAGGTGTTTACCCCCAGCAAGGTAGAACAAAGGCCGACCATGTCAGCCCTTATCTCTATCTTCAGCCAGGAAAGCAGTTAGCCCCTACGAGCGAAAGGTCAA
>CAEZUJ010000052.1_pt1 | contig 8584 bp, 7 predicted proteins | sample 7264451 | NCBI WGS metagenome assembly CAEZUJ01 (sample SAMEA6813828, study PRJEB35770) | uncultured Actinomycetes bacterium | biome: Freshwater; feature: Freshwater reservoir; material: water | place: Czech Republic | collected 2016-04-20 | depth 0.5m m
ATTTTACGGACGCCCAGCCACAAAAATTTTGTTGGGGAGGCATTCACTCTTAGATACATTCCTGCTCGAGAAGATTTGGACAAAGTAGAAGCATTTAAAGACCCAAAACATCCGCAGAGATTTGCTGTTGAATCTATTGGCCCAGGACAGGTCATGGTTGTTGATTCTCGTGGGGATGCAAGAGCTGCTTCTGCTGGAGAAATCCTAATAACCCGCATAGCAAAGCGTGGGGGAGTTGGCTTCATTACTGATGGCTCTGTACGAGACTCATTTGAAATGGACAGCATTGGAATTCCGGTTTACACCGCAGGAGTGAGTGCAAACACAAATTTGATCCACCACCATGCAGTTGATTTCCAAGTTCCAATTGGATGTGCTGGAGTTGCGGTTTTCCCAGGAGATATTTTGGTTGGTGATCAAGAAGGAGTCTTGGTGATTCCCCATGAAATTGCTGATGAAGTAGCAGTGGCTGCAGCAGAACAGCACTTGATCGAAGATTTTATTTTGCTGAAAGTCCGCCAAGGCGCAAAGTTGCCTGGAACATACCCTCCTTCTCCTGAGTTGATTGAAGAATTCAAAAAAACTACTAGAGAAAGTGGAAAATAACCATGCTACCTCGCGTAAAAGATGTAGAGAGAATTGTTGTCCAAATCCCTTTTAGAGATAGCGTCGCTAAATGGTTTTCTATTAGTGCTAACCACTGCCAAGTCATTGAAGTCATCAGAATAATTACCGATGATCCAGATGTAGTTGGTTATGGCGAAACCATGATTGATTACGTTGCTGTGTCTCATTCTGTTACTGATGAGGGTGTAGCCCGAATCATTGGCAGACCCATCAGCGATTTAATGACTGATGAGACTTTGGGTGCTGGAGTCCAGATGGCGCTTTACGATGCAGTAGGAAAAGCAACTGGAATGTCAGTACACCAATTGCTTGGTAAGCCAATGGTTCGACAGTGGTGTCCCGTTTCTTGGTGGAATATGGAAGCCCCACCTGATGTTTTAGCTGCTGAAGCCAAGCTAGCCCTAGAGGCTGGATACATGGCTCATAAAATTAAGGCCAGGCCATGGTTTGATATTTACGAACAGGTAAATCAAATTTCTAAGGTAACTCCGATTGGTTATGCAATTGATATTGATTGGAATTGTCAACTTAATCAATCCGCAAATGCCGTACCTGTTTTAGCTGAATTGAGCTTGCAGGAAAGAGTTGGATTGTTTGAAGATCCAATTGCTCGCGATGATATTGTCGGACAAAGAGCGGTAAGAGAAAGAGCTAGCAGACCAATTGCAACGCACTTCGCTGAAGATTTATTTGTTGAACAAATGCGTGAAAACGCTGTTGATGGTTATGTTGTTGATGGAAGCATAAATCGGGTACTGAAAATTGGAACTTTACTAGCAACACATAATAAAGGTGCCTTTATTCAATTATGTGGATCAGGAATTACCGTCGCTTTATCACTGCAGCTTGGTGCAATTCTAAGTCAGGCACATTGGCCGTATGTAAGTATGGTCACCTCCTTCAAAGAAGATTTGCTTGCAACACCTTTAACAATTAAAGGTGGATATGCAAAAGTTCCCGATGGACCAGGACTCGGAATTGAAGTAGACGATAACGCTTTAGATCGTTTAAGGATGAAACCACCTTATAAATTGCAATTACCACGTCGAATTTACACATTTAATGTTGGAGACGGTCGCTCAAAAAAGTATGCGACAGTTGCGCAACTTTGGGCAGATACCCAAATTCAAGGAAATATGCCACACCAGCATCGAGGATCTTCTATGGAGATTTTGGATGACGATGGTTCAAAGAGTTTTGAGACATTATTTACTCAAGCGAGTAAACATCCAATTTGGGACGTTGCTGGAAAGTAGAAATTAAGGAAGTTACTCTCCTGTAATAATTTCTTCATCAGGCAAAAGGTGGGCCAAGATGGCTTCGCCTCTTCCGAGGGCCGTGTTTTCGGCCTTTTGGTAAGCCTTAGCAAACTCTGGCGATCCATCGTCATCCCACATTTCCAGGTTAGTACCTTTACTTTGCTGTGGGAGGGTCCCGTTCGTCCACATGTCACGCCATAGGTGATTATTTCCCGCGAATTGTTGTGACTGCCCATTAGGTAAAGTAAAAGTCAATAATTTGCGAGGTAAATTAATTCGATATGGGGGCTTCATTCTGTATTTGTTGATTGCATCTTCATCGACGGTAACTCCAAGGCCATAACCTGTTGGAACTTCCGCTAATCCAAATTTAATTTTAAGTGGATCTGTAATCATGTCATCGGCATAAATATTCATGGCAGTTACTGCGGGCCATCTCGCGTGAGTAAGCACAGCCCCAAGTTGCAAGGTGTAGGCAGTTGTTATTCCAGTTCCGACAATTTGTAACCAGAAATTTTTGTCAAAGGCGGCGCATAACTGACCTTCTTTGAGGAATCTAGTCACCCCACCGGTATTGACCACAAATCCATCTAGCGCATCCTCGCGCATCCATGTCGGAAACATCTTAATTTCAAAGTGGGTAGCCACTGGGTGGGAAACTTTGTTTCTAATAAACTTTTGTCCTGCTACATCGGTGCGAAAAATTGGATCCTCATAAATTCCTATTCGAGGTTCTTTATCTAATTCCTGCAAAAGTGGAACTGCTTCTCCTGGACTTAGCAACATCTCATTCCAGTCAATATCAAGTCGATAATTTTCAGGAGTCACAGATGCAATTGCCTTTACTTGCTCGCGAACATCAAACCAAGGTCTAGCTTTAAATTTATGTGAAAGGTAACCCTCTGCGTAGGCTTCTTTTGCTTCTTCTGCAAGTACGTGCGGCGGCATCTTTGTGCTCCACCATGAGATCGGACATCTTTCGCGAACCGGTCCGCTTGTTAAAAGGTTATGCATAGGAACCTCTAACGCTTTGCCGACCAAGTCGTACAAAGCCATTTGCAATCCGGCTCCTAATGAATCATCTGAGAGTAGCGATACTGGATTTTGCCCGATTACACGTGCGACTGCGGAATCAGTAACTGATTCCCAAGAGTAATAAAGAATTGTTTCTCCGTAGCCCACAATTCCAGGAACGTTGCAGGTTACTCGACAGATTTCAACTATTGCCCACTCGGCAACCATGATCTCTAACCAAGGACGCGCGCGGTCACGGTACGGAACTTGTACAACAATTCGTTCAACGTCTTTTACTCGGAGATCCATGACCACTCTCAATTCAGCAAGTTGTTAATCGGCTTAGTATTAGGTCAAAATCCTACTAAATACTCGATTTTTGATCAATGATTAACTTCCTTTTTCTGGTGATTTTCAGGTTTGATACTTTTGATAGCACTTTTGCTGCAACACCTATTGCGTTCCAGAGTCGACAGCGGGAGCATTTACAACAGTGACAACGTAAAATTCAACTTCGACAAGGGGAGTTTGATGACGCTTAAAGCTATGGCCCACCCAAATGGTAGTTACAAATTTTTACCAGCAATCTCAGCTTATTCCGCTGGAATCGCAACAATGCCAGGTTTTGAAATTACTGCACTTCGCATAACATCTCCACTTTCATTGGAAGCAGGATTCGAAGTAATTGATAATGAGATTAGCAAGAGAGGACTTAAGTCAGAATCTCTGGCTGGGTTACAACTTAGATCGCCTAAAGTATTTTCGTTTAACGAGTTTTCAGAATTTAATGAAAAGTATCGTAATTTATTGTTAGAACGGTCACTAATTTTAGGAGATGTAAATCCAATTCCTCGCACTAATGTGATTCCGATAAAAGATGTTCCCCTTGTACCTTGTATCGCTACAGCATTCTTGGTGCATCCTTCTCAAAATAGTGGTGGTGAAGATTTCATAGTTGCGGGAGCCGGTGAAGTTGCTGGAACATTAGATCCGACAAACATTGTTGCACGAGGTGATATTTCAGAAAGTGGAATGTCATTAAAAGTAGATTGCGTACTTGAGGAAATGTTGGCAAGGCTTTTAGCTTTAGGATTTAATGGTCTATCTCCAACAGTGATTAATGTTTATACAATCCATGAAATTTTGAAACTACAAGAGTTAATTTCAAAAAAACTTCCAGCAATGAATGTGCATGGATACAACTCTTGGCTTACCAAACCACCAGTCTCAGAGATCGAATTTGAGATGGACTGTTCAAGATTTAGTAATTGGCGTGCGGTGTAATGGCTAAAGTTCCTAATTCTGTATTGGACCTACTAATTGAAATGATCTCGTTTGATACTGTAAATGAGCAGATTTCAGAGCGGCACTTTCCCGAAAAAAAGATGATGGAGCAAATTGAAAGTTACGCCCTGCAATGGGGATTTCAAGTTTCAAGGTTGCCAATAGCTAACACTTCAGCAAATTCAGCTTTTAATCTACTAATTACTTATGAAGCATATAAAGATGCCCCTTGGCTGTTGTTTGAATCTCATGCCGATACCGTAGATGTGAAAAATATGACGGTAAACCCTTTTATTGCAGAGGTAATTGATGGAAAGCTTTATGGAAGAGGAGCTTGTGACACTAAGGGAAGTGGAGCCAGCATGTTATGGGCTCTGCAGAAATATTCCCAAGGTGTAGATAAGCCAAATAACATCGCACTGCTTTTCGTTACAGATGAAGAAATCTCCAAAACTGGAGCAAATTCATTTGTAGGAGCTCAATTACCACAGCTACCTTGGAAACCGGTTGGCGTGATTGTTGGGGAACCGACAATGTGCAAAGTGATTGTTGCTCACAATGGAGTGTTGCGATGGAAAATTCGAACTAAAGGAGTTGCAGCACACTCATCCAATCCAGCAAATGGAAGAAGTGCTATTTCCGCGATGGCAAAATTGATTTTGGAGTTTGAAAGAATTTATTGTGCAGAAACTCACGCCATTCACCCACTTACGGGTAGATCAGCCTGCTCCGTTAATACAATTAATGGTGGAAGCGCAGTAAATATCATCCCAAGTAATTGCGAAATAGAGATTGATCGCCGGATTTTGCCAGGGGAGGATCCTTTGGATGTTCGCAAATCGATACAAGCAGTTCTTGACAGCATTTGCTTAGCGGATTCTTCAATTGAGGTAGAGACATCTGAACCATTTATAGATTTCCCACTTGATCCACTCAGCAATGTCGAATTCGCAGCGCAAATTAGTAAATCACTTGACTCCTTGGGTTTTGCAGATGAACTCTTAGGAGTCGCATATGGAACGGATGCGTCTACCTATTCATTTGCTGGATTATCTGCTGTGGTGATTGGTCCTGGAAGTATTGATCAAGCACACACGAAAGATGAGTGGATCGAACTTCAGGAATTAGACAAAGCTGTGGTTATCTACGAACAATTTATGAAAGCAAATTACAGATGAAATTTAAATTATGAAAATTGGAATCGTTGGATTTGGAAATATGGGATTCTATCACGCTGGGCAAATTGATTATATTGAAGCAGCCGAAATTGCTGTGGTGGTTGAACCAGATGCAGCCAATCTAGCGAAAGCAAGGGAATACTACGCAGGTAAAAAAGTAGGTTTTTTCAGCGATTTAGAAACCGGATTACTTGATTCAAATGTGGATGCATGGATTGTTGCTTCTAGTACCAACTCTCACGTGGAAATAACTAACCGCCTTCTTGGGTCTGGATCTAAAGTACTTTTAGAAAAGCCATTAGCGAATTCCCTTGCAGAAGCTCAGAATCTAAGTGGTTATGTGCAAAACGATTCATCCAATTTAATGCTTGGTCATATTTTGCTTTGGAACCTTGAATTTGAAATATTGTTTGAAGAAGTTAAAAAGCTTGGGAAAATAAATGCGATTAATTGCTCAAGACAGCGGTCTGCGGACCATCGAACAAATTATCCTGGTGAATCGCCATTTACTTTGACCATGATTCACGATTTATATACAGTTTATAAACTATTAGATGGCCAGGTGCCGATCAATTTCTCGGCACAGGCTCGGGAGCATGCCGATGGCGGCGTTGATTGGACTCAAGCGCAGATACTTTGGGCTGAGAATATCCTTACCTCATTTACCGCAAATTTTCAGATTCCAAATGGAACTGTTGGTGGTATTGATGAAATTTCAGTTTATGGAGATGGGTGGCTAGTAAATCTGATCTATGACAGTGGAGTTGTCTCAGTTACAACTGACAAGGGCAATCATCAGGTCAAAGTCCCACCACCTACTCTCAAAGGTGCCACAAACCACTTTGATTACGCCCTTCGAGAAGAGATTGAGCATTTCTTGAAAGTCATCCAAGGGGATGCCAGTGTTCCGCTAGGGGCAAGATATGAAGATGCTTGCGAAATGCAGAAGTGGCTCGATAACTTAATTTCACTAACACAAACCAAGGGAGTTAAAGATGTTAAGTCCTGAAAGCAGAATAAGTGATTTTCCATCAATGGCTAACCGAGTTTATTTAAATACTGCAGCTGAAGGAATACCACCGAAAGCTGTCTTAGACGCATTTAAAAAGTATGGTGAAGACAAGTTGATCGGCATGGATGGACGTTTGCTTCACCAAGAACAATGGGATCAGGCCAGAAGTAAAATTGGACAATTTATGGGACTCGAAAGTAGAGATATTGGAATTTGTTCATGCTCTTCCGAGGCATACAACTTGGCATATTTAGCATTACAACTTAAAAGTGGTGATGAAGTAATTATTAATGATTTAGATTTTCCAGCAGGTGCTACTCCTTGGATGAGTAATTCCTCTCAAGCGACTGTAAAAGTGTGGAGGAGTAGAGAAGGAGTCCTAGATGTTGCTGATTTAGCTAAATTGTTAACACCAAAAACTAAACTTGTGAATACTTCTTTAGTAAGTTTTTATAATGGGTTTCGCATTAATGTAACCGAAGTATCTGAAGTTATTCGTAAGAACTCAAATGCAATGCTCGCAGTGGACGTAACGCAAGCACTGGCTCGAATCCCATTAGATGTAAAGAAAGCCGACTTGATAATTAGCTCTACGCACAAATGGCTGCTCGCCTCACATGGTGGTGGATTAATTGGAGTTTCGCCCGAAAGAGCCGATGAATGGAATGTCCCAGCGGGGGGCTGGTTCAATGTCGAGAATGCCTTTGATGATTCTAGATTTGAGAAAGTGATTAATAAAAAGGGTGCAGATAGTTTCATGGTTGGAATGCCCAACTATCCAGCAATATATGCAATTAATGCGGCTTTAGGTTATATATCTGGGATTGGAGTCCAAGAGATAGATGCACATTGCAAAAAGCTAGTAGAGCAATGTAGAAATGGCGTGTCCGAATTACCTGTTGAGTTACTCGGGCCTGCAAATCCAGTACTACCCTCAGGAATAATCGCATTTAAACATTCCAAATATGAAGAAATCAATAACACATTACACGATGCAGGGATTCATGCGATGTCTAACGCTGGCCGGATACGGGTTTCCATTCATGGGTATAACAATGAAGATGACGTTAATAGATTTTTAGAAGTCTTAAGAAAAGTCGTCACTACTAATGTTGGCTGATAGTCACATCCACCTATTTGAAAATGGTTACCAAGATTCTGGCAAAAATACCTTAGAAACCTACTTGCCATTAATTCATGAATTTTCAATAAGTCGCGCACTGGTAATTGGTTACGAAGGGGAACCATGGGCATTAGGAAATAACGCCTACATCGTAAATTTAAAGAAAAGTAATTCGTGGATATCTCCCGTAGCTTTCTTGAAGGCATCTGATCTGTCGCGAGAAAATCTTGAATCTATAGCTAATCAAGGATTTGTCGGGATATCCCTTTATGTATTCACTTATGAAGATGTCGGAATATTGCAGGATATTGACGATGAAATTTGGCAATGGTTAGTTGATAATAAATGGCTTATTAGTGTTAATTCAAAAGGAGACCACTGGTTACTCTGGATTGAAGTTCTCAAAAGAAATACAACTTTGACACTCTTGATTTCACATATTGGCTTAATAACAATTCCAACAAAACCGGCCCATGAGGACGAAATTGCAATTGCTCTAAAAACAATTGCATCGTTGATGAACTTCAGTAACGTTTATCTAAAGTTAAGTGGATTTTATGCGCTTGAACCAAGTGATCCAGTAGACGCTTACCGGCTGCTTGCGCCATATATTAGATACGTAGTAGAAAAATTCTCAGCAGATAGATTGATTTGGGGTTCAGATTTCCCTTTATCTTTAGACAAAGTTTCCTTTGCGCAAACTTTTGAAAACTTAAATAGCATTGAACTACTGAAATTAAAAAAGATTTTAGAAGACAACCTTCAAAGATTATTGCGCTAAGAGAATGAGGAAATAATGGAAAGAGTCTGTTTTCGGATGTTCATCAAATTGGATCGAGTAGATGAGTATGAAGCGGAACACCAGCAAGTCTGGCCAGAAGTCCTCGATGCACTCAGAAAATCTGGCTGGCATAACTATTCGATATTTTTAAATAAGAAAGATGGGTGCTTGATTACGTACTGTGAATTTGATGATTTTAAGAAATCTTTAGATTCAATTGCCCGGGAAGAAATAAGTTTGAAATGGCAAGCGAGAATGGTTGAATATTTCGTTCCAGTTCCGGGATTAAAGCCCGCAGATGCCTTC
>CAEZUJ010000085.1_pt1 | contig 4524 bp, 4 predicted proteins | sample 7264451 | NCBI WGS metagenome assembly CAEZUJ01 (sample SAMEA6813828, study PRJEB35770) | uncultured Actinomycetes bacterium | biome: Freshwater; feature: Freshwater reservoir; material: water | place: Czech Republic | collected 2016-04-20 | depth 0.5m m
CAGATTTTAAATGGTCAGATGGAACTGGAAACGATTTTCCTAGACTCAAAATTCGTGTACGAGATGAGTTAGTTGCTTTTGGTTCTCCTGAAGAACTGGAAGTTGATGCAAATGGAGTTGTTGGTGCCGGTAAACATTTAAACCCTTACGAAGTTCATAAACTCGTGGAAGAACGCGGGGATGAAGTTGTCTTCTTCGATGGACGAAATGCATTTGAAGCAAAAATTGGAAAATTTAAAGATGCAGTGATTCCAAATACTTCGACCACCAGAGATTTTGTTGGCGAAATTGAAAGTGGTAAGTACGACCACTTGAAAGATAAACCGGTTGTTACTTACTGCACTGGCGGAATACGATGTGAAATTCTTTCTTCAGTCATGAAAAAACATGGCTTCAATGAGGTTTATCAAATCGAAGGTGGAATTGCTCGTTACGGAAATAAATATGGCGATGACGGATTATGGCAAGGATCACTATATACATTTGACGCAAGAATGGCGATTGATTTCACCGATAAAGCAGATGTAATTGGCCGATGCGAAAAGTGTGAATCCCCAACAAATAAATTTCATAGCTGTTCAGAGGTAAGTTGCTATGAGCTTATTTTACTTTGTGAGACTTGCGCCCTAATTCCAAAAAATCTTGCATGTTTTCATGTTGTGAAAAAGGGCGCTAAATCTGAATTGATTGGCTAGAACTCTTTAGCTACACATCAAATGCATCAGTAAGAGTGACTGTACTAAGTCCGCGACTGTTTACGATATCCAGTAATCGATCAAAATGATTTGGGGCAACCATATTATTTGCATGGCCAAGGACGATGCCGCGATCTCGAATCCCCTGCTTTGCCAAGTTCATGAATTTAGCTGATCCCACTTTTCCTGAATCTGCCAAAGTTCCTGACCACAACATGGGCTTTGTATAACCGATCTCAGCAGCCGCATCGATTACTTGTGCATTTATTCCACCATATGGAGGCCGGTAGTAAGGCTTTGCGTCAATTCCAAAACGTCTTTCCATGAAATTATGACAATCCATTAACTCTTTCTGGACTTGTTTGGCAGTGAGTTTTGTTAGCAATGGATGATGCATGGTGTGGTTTGCTAATTGAATCTGTCCACTTTCTACAAAAGGCTTAAGTAATTTTGCATTTGTCTGCCATGGTGCAACCGCACCGTAAACAAAGAAAGTCAATCGAAGGTCATTTTCAGCAACAAAATTAATGTAACTCTTCACGGCATCGTGGCTGCAACCATCATCAACAGTCCAGGCAAAGCGCGCTGTGTCACTTTCAGGCAATCTGATAATTGAATTAACTGATGCGGCATTAGCTGTCTCAAGAAAAGATAGCGGGAGTGAACTCGTTGCCACCGTAGCAATTGATGCGCCCATCACTTTTAAGAAATCTCTACGCTCCAAGGCACTCTCCAATATCTGATGGGCTGACGCGAAATCTATCTGAAGGCATATTAAATTGATGTGAAGCGGCCAAAAGTGGAAAAGGAAGTGTTTCGGATCTTCTCGCCTGCTGGGCCGGCTCAGCCTACAATTCCGCTATGACCAGCAAGGATGGGAGCCGAGAGTCGTACTTTCCGGCTATTGAGAAAAAGTATGGTGAGCCGATCTCGTATTGGCACAAGATCATGGCTGAACTGGTCGACCAAAAATACCCCGAACAGATCGCGCACCTCCGCGAGAATTATGGGTTCACCCAAACTCACGCAAACGCTCTGGTCATGTATTCGCGCGGTTCCAACTCATCAAAACGATTTGCCACTCCTGCCAAATATTTTCAAAGTTTAGACCCAGCGCAGGCTAAGACGATCAAGGCGATGTTTTCTGCAATCACAAAGAAATATCCTGAACTTAAATTAGTTATCGCCTGGAACCAACCAATGCTGACATTTGGAAAGCACTATGTATTTGGAGTATCAGCGGCAAAGAAACATATTTCATTTGCACCTTGGAGTACGGATGTGATTGAAAAATTCACTGCAAAATTGAAGGATTACGATGTAAAGAAAAAGACTATTAGTGTCCCTAATGATTGGATAGTGGAGGAAAAACTCTTGCAAGCCATGGTTAAAGCAAGACTTTTAGAATGCAAAACAGAGGAATAAAGTAAAGTGATAGAAAATTATGAAAGTGAAGTCGTCGAACGTTGGGGCGATACGGAAGCATACCACCAATCAAAATCTAAAACCTCAAAATACACTCAGGCAGATTTTGCTGCAGCGAAAATAGACCAAGAAGCAGCGACTGAATTATTCGTTTATGCTTACGGGAATAGCCTGCCTATTGATTCTCAGAAAGCACAGGAAGCTGTTCTTGCACATCGTGATGCAATTTCAAAATGGTTTTATGATTGTTCAAGCGAAATGCAAAAGAATTTAGCTCAAATGTATATCTCTGATCCTAGATTTAAAAAGTATTACGAAGGTCGCGTTACTGGATTAGCGCAATATGTCCATGATGCGATTATGGCCAATTAAATAATGATCTTTTCTGGGCTTCCGGCTTTATAACCTACGCCAATCAAAACTACTCCAATACCAATTAGGAAAAGCCAAGCAGTATTCCAACTATTAGATATATCGAATATGACAGCAACAATACCGGGGGAAATAGCAGCCATTAAATAACCGACCGATTGAGTCATGATTGATAGTGAACGAGTTTCTGCCGCTTCAACGCTTCGAGTCACTGTTAGAACCAAACAAAGTGGAAAAGCGAATGCGAATGCAAAATTTGAAATAAATAGCCAAACAACCAAGTGCCAACCACTATCAAGCGTAAATGCGATAAATGAAATCGTCAGGGTAATTGCAATTACGGTTAGTAGGATACGAAAATTTTTCAATTTTGACCCATAATATGGAGCGGCAACACCAAGCGCAGATCCTGCAAATCCTGAGATTGAAATCCACAGACCTGCTTCACTCAGCGAAAATCCTTTAGATACAAGAATCGTTGGCATCCATGTAAGTGCTCCGTAGCCCATCATCGCTTGAAAGCCAAAAAATAGCGCGATACTCCAAGCTCCAGATTTGCGAAGCAATGCTTTATGGAATTTTGCGGGCTCAGGAACATAAGTTTTTCTAGGTAATTTAGAATTGCGCCAAAGCCACCAGACTGAAGAGAAAACTCCGATCACAATCCATGGAACCGTTGAAAGGCGCCAACCCCAAGAAGTTGAAGTAGCAAGTGGTACCGTCACGGCAATTGCGATGTTTGCAAAAACGCCCATTATTGTTATGTAAATTCCAGTCACTAATCCAGAGTGATTTGTGACATTCTCTTTTACCCACACTGGTAATGAAAAGTTCAAAACAGCAACTGATACTCCCATAGCGAACGAAGAAAAATAGATAAGTGGGAGATTGCCTACTGCCCTAATAATCATCGCCATTGTAAGAATTGCTAATGATGCCCCAATGACCCGGTTTGTACTACCTATCTTTGCTACCAAAGGCATCAGGAAAGCACTCCCTGCAAAACACATTATTGAAAGAGAGGTAATAAAAGAGAGCGCGAATGAACTTAGTTGATATTGCTCTTTGAGAATAGGAATCAACGGGCTCATGATGGATAAACCAGAGCGCATATTGATTGCTGTGATGAAAATCGGCAAACTTTTTTCGATGGCTTCGCGATTATTCACAAAAGTTACTTTTCAATCCGCAGGACGTTCAAAACTCGAGGAGAAGCCGCCCGAGCTTTAGACCAGAGGCGAAACTTCACCTGCTGATCTTATCTGCAATTTGTATTATAAATCTAGAGCTAAATCAGATCAGCGTTCATGACTTTCGTCCAGGCAGCAATAAAGTCTGTTACGAACTTCTCTTTGCAGTCATCTTGAGCATAAACCTCAACATAAGCACGAAGGATTGAATTAGATCCAAATACGAGATCAACTCGCGTTGCAGAGTAAGTCACTTCTCCGGTTTCGCGGTTGCGAATCTTGTACAGATTATCTCCTGCAGGCTCCCACACATATTTCATTTCTGTCAGAGTTGTGAAGAAATCAGTTGTCAAAACACCAACTCGATCCGTGAAAACACCATGCTTGCTTCCACCGTGATTGGTTCCCAGTACTCGCATTCCACCAATAAGAACTGTCATTTCATGTGCCGTAAGTCCCATAAGTTGGGTGCGATCAAGCATTAACTCTTCAGGGCTAACGGTGTAATTCTTCTTTAGCCAGTTTCGGAAACCATCATGAATCGGCTCAAGCGGTGCAAATGAATCTGCATCAGTTTGTTCTGCAGTCGCATCGCCACGGCCTTGCTTAAATGGAACCTCAATATCAAAACCGGCGGCCTTGGCTGCTTTTTCAACGCCGACATTTCCAGCTAGAACAATCACATCTGCCAGGCTTGCACCACTTGCTTTTGCAATTGGTTCTAAAACTGAAAGAACTCGATTTAATCTTTCTGGTTCATTGCCTTCCCAATTTTTCTGTGGCTCTAAGCGAATACGTGCACCATTTGCTCCACCACGTAGATCAGAGCCGCGGAATGTCCG
>CAEZUJ010000092.1_pt1 | contig 3915 bp, 2 predicted proteins | sample 7264451 | NCBI WGS metagenome assembly CAEZUJ01 (sample SAMEA6813828, study PRJEB35770) | uncultured Actinomycetes bacterium | biome: Freshwater; feature: Freshwater reservoir; material: water | place: Czech Republic | collected 2016-04-20 | depth 0.5m m
AATTGTAAATGTACCAACATGTGTTCGCCGCAATTGCGTTAAGTGGCCACCGACATTTAAAACATCTCCAAGGTCACGCGCAATTGCTCTTATGTAAGTTCCTGCAGAACAGGTGACTTCAATTTCAACATCAACAAAATCATCGGCCCGACTGATCTTTAATATTTTTTGGCTGGATATATGAACGGGTCTGGCTTCTAATTCGACCGCTTCCCCATCGCGTACTCGTTTGTACGAGCGAACCCCATCAACTTTGATGGCTGATACCGAACTTGGGCGTTGCAAAATATCGCCAGTGCGTTTGGCCAACTCATCTGTAATTTGCAGATCTGTGATTGTGGCAATCTTTTCAGGTTGTGCGACTGAAATTATCTCGCCTTGCGCATCATCAGTATTTGTTGCGCTACCTAATCTGATTTTGGCTAAATAAGTTTTAGACCCATCGGTAATAAAAGAGAGCAAGCGGGTGGCATGTCCTACGCCAAGAACCAATACACCAGTTGCCATTGGATCGAGTGTGCCAGCATGTCCGATCCGTTTTTCTTTTAACGATTTTCGAGCCAGGGCAACAACATCGTGGCTGGTGAAATCTTGATCTTTATCGATCACCAAAAAGCCAGATCTCATAACTGCTCGGTCTGCTCATCCTCATCAGTTGGCAACTGCTTAACATGCGGCTTGCGGTAGGGATCCGCTTCGCCAGCAAACTCTGCAACACTTCGCATTAATTGGAGTTTTTCATCTTTACGATGCGCAGCGGCAATCACACTTTCAAGTTGTGCGGCACTTTCTGGAAGTGCATCTGCAAAAAATTCAATTGTTGGGACAATCCGTAATCCAATTTCACGGCCAATCGTGGTTCGCAAAACTCCACGTGCGCTCTCTAGCGCTGCAGCAGTTTCTGCTCGTGCTCGCTCATCACCAAATACTGTGTAAAAAATCGAAGCATGTTGCAAGTCACCGGTTACTCGAACATCTGTAATCGTTAGAAAGCCAAGGCGTGGGTCTTTAATCTTTCCTTCACACGCCTGAGCAACTACTTCTTTAATTCGATCAGCAACTTTTCGAGTGCGATATGAGCGTCCCATTAGGCGCGCTTCTTTTCCCGCATCTCATAAACCTCAATGATGTCTTCTATCTTGATGTCATTAAATGATCCAAGTCCAATTCCGCACTCGAATCCTTCCTTAACTTCAGTAGCGTCATCTTTGAATCGTTTAAGAGTGTCAATTGAAAGCTCATCAGCGATTTTTTCACCAGCACGCAATAATCTAGCTTTTGCGTTTCGACGAATTGCACCATCACGAACAATAGATCCGGCAATATTTCCGAACTTGCTGGATTTAAATACTTCGCGAACTTCGGCGCTTCCAAGTACAACCTCTTCGTACTCCGGCTTGAGCAGTCCTTTAAGTGCTTTCTCAATTTCTTCAATTGCCTGATAGATAACTGAGTAGAAGCGAACTTCCACGCCTTCACGATCAGCGAAGATTGCAGTTTGTGGTTCTGGTTTGACGTTAAATCCAATAACCACCGCAGTTGATGCAGATGCCAGAGTGATATCGCTCTTGGTAATTGCACCTACGCCACGGTGAATAACGCGCAGATCAACTTCGGCTCCGACATCAAGTTGCAACAATGCATCTTCGAGCGCTTCAACAGATCCGGCGACATCTCCCTTAAGAATGAGATTAAGTGTGGTGATCTTGGATTGCTCCATAAAGTCTTCAAGAGAGACTTTCTTACGTGCTTTAGCGAGTAATGCATTTCGTTCTGCAGCTTGCCGCTTTTCAGCGATCTGGCGAGCAGTGCGATCTTCATCAGCGACTAAGAAAGTATCGCCAGCACCTGGTACTGAAGTAAATCCAAGTACTTGAACTGGACGAGATGGTCCGGCAGTTTCAACATTTTCACCATGCTCATCAAGCATTGCGCGCACTCGACCAAATGCACCGCCCGCAACAATTGCATCTCCAACATTTAGCGTTCCACGTTGGACAAGAACTGTGGCTACTGGTCCGCGACCTTTATCAAGGTGAGCCTCAATCGCAACACCGCGTGCTTCACCGGCTGCAACCGCACGAAGATCAATCGCTGCATCTGCTGTCAAGAAAACCGATTCGATTAACTCATCTAATCCAATTCCAGTTTTAGCAGAAACATCTACGAACAAAGTTGTTCCGCCGTACTCCTCAGTTACTAAGTTGTACTCAGTTAACTGCTGACGAATTTTTCCTGGGTTTGCGCCCTCTTTATCAACTTTGTTTACCGCAACAACGATCGGAACATTTGCTGCTTGTGCGTGATTGAGTGCTTCAATAGTTTGCGGCATCACACCGTCATCAGCTGCAACAACCAAGATAGCGATGTCAGTTACTTTTGCACCACGGGCACGCATAGCGGTAAAGGCTTCATGTCCTGGTGTATCAATGAAAGTGATAGCACGATCAAGACCATCATGTTCGCGATGAATTTGATATGCACCGATGTGCTGAGTAATTCCACCAGCTTCACCTTTTGCAACTTGGGCTTTGCGCAATGCATCAAGTAACAAAGTCTTACCGTGATCAACATGGCCCATGACTGTTACGACAGGAGGACGTGAAACTAAATCTTCAGCCGCATAACTGGCAACTTCGGCATCAAGATCAATATCAAAGTCACCTAGCAATTCACGATCTTCATCTTCTGGACTTACTACTGTGATCGAATAACCAAGTTCAGCGCCAAGAAGTGCGAAAGTATCTTCATCAACTGATTGGGTTGCAGTAAGCATTTCACCTAAGTGGAAAAGTGCAGCAACAAGTGCACCAGAATCAGCATTAATTTTGTCAGCTAAATCAGCAAGAGATGCACCGCGACGAAGTTTGACCGGTGTACTTCCATCGCCATGCGGAACAACCGCTCCACCGAGAGATGGCGCACGTAAATTATCAATCTCCTCGCGACGAGCTTTCTTGGATTTTTGTCCTTGTCGTGGTCCACTCTTTTTTCCACCGGGACGACCTGGACCACCGGGACGACCAGCTCCTGGACCGCCACCTGGACGACCAGCTCCTGGACCACCTGATCCACCAGAAGTTGTTGGAGCACCACTTCGATTAGGCGCACCAGTTGAGGATGTGTATCCGCCGCCACCACCACTGGCTGGACGCGAAGAAGATGGGGAACCGTAACCTGATTGGGATGGAGGTCTGGTGCCCATTGGTGGGCGCATACCGGAAGATCCCGGCGCACCAGGACGAACAGGCGCGCCAGGCCCAGGACGAAGTGGAGGTCTAGTTGCTGAGGATCCATATGGATTATTTCCGGGACGAGCCGGTGGTCGCCCGGTATCTGAACCTGGGGCTCCTGGTGTTCGGGGTGCGGATGAAAATGGATTATTTCCAGGTCGACTGGTGCCAGGACGTGGTGCTGGTGGCCTCGGCATTTGCGGCATTCCAACCGGTGGTGCACTCGCAGGTCGCGCGTGATCTGCCGCGTCAGTAGTTGGAGTAGCTGGAGTTGATGAAGCAAGTGGTGTTGGGATATTTAAAGATGCTGGTAATTGAAAATCAGGTGGCAAATCAGCCAACACTTCTTCAACAGTTTCCACTTTAGGAGCAGCTTTTTTCGCAGCAGCTTTCTTTGCTGGGGCCTTTTTGGCAGGGGCTTCATCTGCTGGTGGATTAACGCTTGGGTATAACTCGCGCATCTTGCGCACAACAGGAGGCTCTAATGTCGACGAGGCAGATTTAACAAACTCACCAAGATCTTGAATCTTAGTAAGCAGTACTTTGCTCTCGAGACCTAGCTCTTTTGCTAGCTCGTATACGCGGACCTTAGCCACTTCACTCCTTCGTGGCTGCGCATACGTTGCGAAGCCGGTTAAATCTTGATCATCTCGTTGGGCTTAACACGGTGCTCAACTGACCT
>CAEZUJ010000094.1_pt1 | contig 3861 bp, 2 predicted proteins | sample 7264451 | NCBI WGS metagenome assembly CAEZUJ01 (sample SAMEA6813828, study PRJEB35770) | uncultured Actinomycetes bacterium | biome: Freshwater; feature: Freshwater reservoir; material: water | place: Czech Republic | collected 2016-04-20 | depth 0.5m m
CTTGAATGTGCTTTTGGTGATTGGGATGGTTTTACTTTCCAAGAGATCAAAGCAAAATTTCCTGTCGAAGCTCAACTCTGGCTTAATTCATCTGGGTATGAACCGCCTAATGGGGAATCATTTGATGAAGTGGGCGAACGTGTAGATGCCGCAATTGACTATGTGGCAGCTAAGTATGTTGGTAAGAAAGTTTGCATCGTTACTCACAATGTTGTCATTCGCGAGATTGCTAGAATTACATTAATGGCACCGGGTGCGGCCGTTTTTCATATTGATGCAGCGCCGTGTTCTATTACGACATTGTCAGTTTGGCCAAGTGACGGATTACGCGTTTTGCGAACATTTAGCGAAGTTGGTCACCACCGATGAAAAATACTGATCAAAATTTCTTAGTAGGAAAAAAAGTGATGATTACAGGTGCCGCTAGTGGCATCGGGAAATCTTGCGTGATTGCATTTGTTGAAGCAGGTGCTGATGTATTAGCAGTTGATTCAAATGCCCAAACTCTTGCGGCGCTCGAAGCGGAATTCAAAGTTGCCACAAAAGTTGCCGATCTAAGTACTCCCGAAAAACACTTCCCAGATAATTTAGAGATTGATATCTTGATAAACAACGCTGGAGTTCAACATGTTGCTCCTATTGAGGAGTTTCCTCTAGCGCAAGCAGATTTGATGTTTTCATTGATGTTGCGCACTCCTTTTTATTTAACCCAGAAAGTCCTCCCGCATATGTATGCTAAAAAATGGGGGAGAATCATTGGGATATCGAGTATTCATGGACATATCGCATCTCCTTATAAATCCATTTACACCACCGTTAAACACGGACTTGAGGGCTTGACGAAAGTAACTGCCTTAGAAGGCGGCCCACATGGGGTTACTGCAAACACAATTGCACCTTCTTATGCGCGCACTGCATTAGTTGAAAAGCAGATTAAATCGCAAGCAGCGATCAACAACCTCTCTGAAGCACAGGTGGTAGATGAGATCATGTTGGCACCTTCTGCAATAAAGCGCCTGATCGAACCAGAAGAAATAGCTCAACTTGCGCTGTATCTATGTGGCCCCTATTCAAATTCGATAAGTGGTTCCTCTTTTGGAATTGATAATGGATGGACTGCTCGGTGAAAACACCCACTTGGGTGCCAGGTGCAGATAGTGGTGCGGCATTAAAGAAGTTTTTTGAAATAGTTAAAGTTAAATATCAGATAAAAGATTTATCAGAGTTACAACAATGGTCTGTGGACTATTCAAATCAATTTTGGTCTGAAGTTTGGGATTTCTTTGGGGTAATTGGCGAAAAAGGGGATCGCGCTCAGATGCCCAGCAAATTACCGGAGGCACTCTTCTTCCCCGAAGCAAAATTAAGCCATCTTGAAAACTTACTAGCTGGCGGCGGAGGAGTATCTGTAGTCAAAGAAGCAGATCTTGCAAATGCTGGAGAACAGTTCACGCATAAAGAGTTAGTAACCATGGTTTCAGCGCTTGTGAATACTTTTCAAGAACAGGGAATTGGTGAATCAGATCGGGTAGTGGCCATTCTGCCCGTTGGTATTGAAGTTTTGGTGAGCACATTGGCAGGTTTTGGAGTTGGGGCAACAGTTGCTACCGCATCCCCTGAATTCGGTTCCGATGCGATTTTGTCACGCTTTTCGCAACTACAACCGACAGTATTAGTTTTTAGTAACTCATATCCATGGCAAGGGAGAGAGTTAGATCGAAGCCAGATGGTGGCAGAAGTTGCTAAAGCGCTCCCTTCTCTGAGATTAATTATCGGGTTAAGCGAAAATAATGAATTGCCAAACGTAGTTTTATGGTCAGCTGTGACATCAGATCCTAAGGCAGTGAGTTTTACCAAAAGAAATTTTGATCATCCGGCTTATGTTTTATTTACTTCAGGGACTACTGGGGCACCCAAAGGTTTATTGCATCGAAGCGGTGGAGTCTTGCTAAAACATTTAGTTGAAATGAAATTACATTGTGATATCAAGTCTGGTGATCGTGTTTGTTTTTATACAACAACTGGTTGGATGATGTGGAATTGGGAGCTATCTGTATTGGCTACAGGAGCAGATCTAGTTTTGTATGACGGGGCACCTACATTTCCAGATTCACTGCGCCTCTTTCATTTTGCGCGAGATCAGAAATTAACTCACCTTGGGCTTTCGGCTAGGTTATTAGATTTGACCCGCGAACAACACTCTGATTTAAAAGTTCTAGGTGGCTTACCGGATTTGAGAGTTATTATGGTTACCGGATCTCCACTTTCGCAGGTAACGGCGCAATGGTTAAGTGATCAATTTGATGGCAAAGTTTTGATATCTCCTTTCTCGGGTGGCACAGATTTAGTCGGTTCATTTATGGGACCAAATCCTTTACTTCCTTACTACGCAGGTCAGATGCAAGGCGCATTACTCGGAATGGATATCGATTGTTGGGATGACAACGGAAATCCATGTGAAGAGAATCAAGTTGGAGAATTAGTTTGCAAATCACCATTTCCAACGGTCCCACTTGGTATTTGGAAAGATCAAGGTGGGCAACGTTTTAATGAAGCATATTTTTATCGTTGGGAAAATATCTGGGTCCATGGTGATTTAGTTTCGCGCACTCCAGAAGGCGGATATGTGGTTCATGGCAGATCGGATGCAACGCTAAATGTAGGTGGAGTTCGAATCGGGACAGGTGAGATTTATTCGGCACTAAATTCACTTGCTGATATTTCTGGAGCGCTTGCCTTCACTCAGCCATGGAATGGTGATGAGCGGATAGTCCTATTAGTTGTTGCTCCTAAAATTACAGATCAGGCGAGTTACATTAAACAAATCAGAACAGAGATTAGAAGTAATTGTTCTCCACGACACATGCCCGCAGAAGTCTTTTTTGTATCAGATTTACCAAGGACTTTTAATGGAAAATTAGCGGAGGTAGCGGTCGCAGATCTAGCGCACAGGCGAAAGGTTCGAAATCTGGAATCCCTCTCAAATCCCGATATTTTGCTTGAAATTGGGCAATTTCTTCAATAAATCTATTGACGTGGACCTTTCCGGCACCTACCGTTCCCTTTACTCGGAGGGGTTAAAGTGCCTGATCACATAGCTTCTAATGCTCAATTAGTGGGTCTGCGTGCAATAAAAGAATTTAACGAGGGTATTGAGCCAGAAAATTTTTATCACACGTCTCATTTGCTCTGGATGATTGAATGGTTAAACAAATTGGGACATGGAGCCCCAGATTCTAGAATGTTACAAACTTTAATTTTAAGAAGCCCAAGTTATTTAGGGTTACGTGCAATTTCAATCATGATAATTGATGAAAATGATCAAGCTCGTAATTTTGCAGCACATGGGTATCCAACCGAAGCAATAAAATTGCAAAATATTTATACTACTATTGAGGAAAAATTGCCTTCAGTAGATGCAATGCTCACCGGCAAAGCGGTTTTCCTTGAATCAAGAAAAGAATTAGATTGCTATAGCAGTTATTTGCGTGCCTGGATTTCATACATCCCTTGGATGAATTCACTAATGGCTTTCCCTCTCGTAAATCAAGAGCGCTTGAGTGGATCAGTAGTTTGGTCTTTTGATAACGATCACGCAATGGATGACTTTGGTCGACAATTGTTTACCTCATTAAGTTTGATAGTTCAATCTATGATGTTTCAAGAGTTTGAGTCGAATAGAAATACAACTGGCTTAAGAGATGCCGGCAGAGTAGATAATTCGACCAATCTTCAGGAGTCCAATGATTTACAAAAGAAATTTCATATGTCAGATCGCCAGTTATCTATTGCAAAAATGATTGCTGACGGTTTAACAAATCGGGAAATTGCTAAGACTTTAAACTTTAGTGAATCAACTGC